>Ga0247713_1000333_pt1 | contig 30829 bp, 33 predicted proteins | sample 21E_NmetaG_FD_189936 | JGI IMG/M metagenome (GOLD analysis project Ga0247713, IMG submission 189936) | Soil microbial communities from hillslope of Landscape Evolution Observatory, University of Arizona, Oracle, AZ, United States - 2-1-E_N | ecosystem: Engineered > Artificial ecosystem >...
TCGCGATCGGCCGGCGCCGGCCGATCGCGACGTGGACGAGGGGGCGCTGGCCCGGGTCCTGGCCCGCCGGCGTGCTGCCCTCGGCGTCGACGCCCCGGCGGCGCCGGCAGAACCGGAGCCGGCGGACCAGCCGGAGCCGCCGGGCCGGCGCCACGCCGCCGCCCGAGGCCCGCTGCGGGCCGTCCCGGAGGCTGAAGACGTGCCCACCCTGGACGACGCCGCCCAGGCCCCGCCCGCCCGGGCCAGGAAGGCGCCGGCTAAGAAGGCGGCCAAGGCGCCGGCCAAGCGAGCGCCCAAGAAGGCGGCCGCGGCCGACGCCGCGCCTCTGGCCATGCCGCCCGCCACCGAGAAGCCGGCGGCCAAGGCGCCGGCCAAGCGAGCGCCCAAGAAGGCGGCCGCCGGGGCCAAGGCCCCGGCGAAGAAGGCGCCGGCGGCGAAAAAGGCCGCGGCGGCGAAGAAGGGGGGCGCCACCCTGGCCACGCCGGCGCCGGCCAGAAAGGCGGCGGCCAAGAAGACCACCAAGGCGGCGGGCAAAGCCAAGACCATCTTCTGCATCGAGTGCGGGGAGAAGAACCCCGTCATCGCCAAGTTCTGCTTCAACTGCGGCACCCGGCTGGCGGCGCCCGAGGGCTGACCGCCCCTTCCCACTGGCTGCGAAGGGGTTACGGGCGCCGGCCCATGAACGCCACCAGGCGGTCGTGCAGCGGATCGTCGTCCGACGCCGGAACCTCCGGTCCAAAGACTCCTGTCGCCCGCAGCTCGGGGCTGAGCAGGCCGTGGGAGATGTCGAGAGCCTCGGCGGCCAGGTCGGGCTCGATGGTGGCGTCCTGGCCGGTGGCCCGGGCCAGATCCCAGCCGTGCACGACGATGTCGAGGAAGTGGATGCTCACCGCCGCCGGCGCCGGGATGTCGCCGAAGGGCATGTGGACCTTGCGCTGCATGACGCCGGGCTCGGCCCAGGCGGCCAGCACGGAGTCCGCCGAGGCGATGTAGTTCGTTCCCGGGTCGGGCAGGGTGTGGTCGTCCATGTCGCCGGTGGCATCGGCCCGACCGCCGCGGGCCACCTCGGCGAACGTGAGGTTGCCGCCGATGATGTGGTTGAGCAGCAGGCGGACGTCCCAGTCACGGCACGGCGTGGGCAGGCGCAGTTGCTCGGGGCGGACGCCCATCACGATGCGGCCGGTGTTCAGGAGGGCGCGGCGGTACTGGATGGAGTCCAAGACCGCTGGAGGTTAGGCGGCTGCGCCGCCCTCGGCGAGGCGCTTCAGGCGCCGGGCCTCCTGGGACCTCGCCACCTTGTCGATGCGGGACATGCGGTGCACCAGCCGCTCCCGGGCCTGCTCGGCCTCGGGCGACAGGCCCTCGAGCGACTCCAGCCGCCAGTGCCGCAGGATCACCGGCGCCAAGATCTGGTCGTGGTGGATGCTGAGGTTGTAGATGCCCGCCTCGGCGATGGCCTTGGCGTGGTTGGAGAAGTCGTCGATGCCGGCGCCCGGCATCTCGAAGTGCTTCACCTGGCGCTCCATGGCCAGCACCATGGTGGACGGGTCGACGGAGAGGGCAGCGACGGCGACGTCCTTGTAGAACAGGTAGTGCATGTTCTCATCGGCGGCCACCCGCTTCATGACGTCGTTGCCCGCCTTGTCCTCCATGAGCTTGCCGGTGTTCCAATGGGAGATCCGGGTGGCCAACTCCTGGAGGGCGACGTACACGAAGCCGTCGGCCGCCCCGCCGATCGGCTGGTGGAACCCGTGCTCGGCGTGCTGCATCCGGCCCCGCTCCATCACCTTGGGGTCGAGCGCCCCGGTGACGGTGAGGAAGTCGCGGATGACGATGGAGTGGCGGCCCTCCTCGGCCGTCCACCGCCGGTTCCACGCTCCCCAGGCGTGGTCCAGGCCGAACAGCCGGGTGATGTCGGTCGTGTAGTACGGCAGGTTGTCCTCGGTGAGGAGGTTGACGAACAGCGCCCGCTTCACCGCGTCGGGGATGGGGCGGTACTCGGGGTCGTAGGTGTCGCGGGGGTCGTGCTTGATGACCTCGTCCCACGGCACCAGCTCGTGGGGGAACCACTCCTTGGACGCGGCCAGGTGGCGCTCCAGCAGCCGTTCGGCCTCGGGCGCCAGTTCGTGAAGAAGGTCGATCTCGTTCACGGTTCCTCCCCGCGCGACGGCTGCTTCATCGCCGCAGAGCTGCAGTCTACCTACCGGTCGGTAGGCTGATCCAGTCGGTCTTCCACCGCGCCTCAGAAGACAACGACCGAACGTAGAACTTCCCCCCGCTGCATCTTGGCAAACGCCTCCTCCACCTGATCGAGAGCCACGGTCTCGGTCACGAACCGGTCCAGGGGGAACCGGCCGGACAGGTAGAGGTCGATGAGGAGCGGGAAGTCACGGGTGGGCAGGCAGTCGCCGTACCACGACGGCTTGAGCGCCCCGCCCCGGCCGAAGAACTCGATCATCGGCACCTCCAGGGTCATGGTCGGCGACGGCACGCCGACCTGCACCAGCGTGCCGGCAAGGTCCCGGGAGAAGAAGGCCTGCTTGAACACCTCGGGGTGGCCGACGGCCTCGATGACCACGTCGGCCCCGAAGCCGCCGGTCAGCTCCTTGACGGCCTCCACCGGGTCGCCCTCGGAGGCGTTCACGACGTCGGTGGCGCCGAACTCCTTGGCCCACTCCAACTTGCGGGCGTCGAGGTCGACGGCGATGACCTTCCGGGCGCCGGCCAGCGCCGCCGCGGCGATGGCCGCGTCCCCCACCCCGCCGCAGCCGAACACGGCAACGGTGTCGCCCCGGCTGACGCCCCCGGTGTTCACCGCGGCGCCGAAGCCGGCCATCACCCCGCAGCCGATGAGGCCGGCGGCCGCGGCGCCGGCCGCAGGGTCGACCTTCACCGCCTGGCCGGCGGCCACCAGGCTCAACTCGGTGAACGCCCCGATCCCGAGCGCGGGGCTCAGCGGCGCGCCGTCGAGGGTCATCTTCTGGGCCGCGTTGGCGCTGTCGAAGCAGTACCAGGGCCGGCCCCGAAGGCACGAGCGGCACCGTCCGCAGGGCGCCCGCCAGGCGATGACGACGAAGTCGCCGGGGGCGACGTTGCTCACACCGTCGCCGACCGCCTCGATGACGCCCGCGGCCTCGTGGCCGAGCAGGAACGGGTAGTCGTCGTTGATGGCCCCTTCCCGGTAGTGAAGGTCGGTGTGGCAGACGCCGCACGCCTGGATCCGCACCAGCGCCTCTCCTGGGCCGGGGTCCGGCACGACGATCGTCTCGACGGTGACCGGATCACCCTTGGCCCTCGACACGACAGCGCGCACCTCATTGGCCATGGTGGTCCTCCTTCGCTCCGAGCAGCGCCCGGATCTCGTCGTCGGTGGTCTGGGTGAAGTCGTCGTACCACTGGCCTACGGCGTGGAACGACGCCGGCATGCGGGCGCACACCACCTCGTCGGCTTCCCCGGCCAGCTGCTGGCACGTGTCGTTTGCGCCGACGGGGACGGCGGCCACGATCCGCCCCGCCCGTTGGGCCCGCAGGGCGGCCACCGCCGCCCGCATGGTCGAGCCGGTGGCCAGGCCGTCGTCGACGACCACCACGGTGCGGCCGGCGACGTCGAGCGGCGGCCGTCCGGCCCGGTAGGCCTGTTCCCGCCGGGCGACCTCGGCGGCCTCCCGAGTGGCGACGGCCTCGATGAGCGCAGGCGGGATGGACAGAGCGTCCACCACCGCCTGATGCAGCACGATGACGCCGCCGGCGGCGACCGCTCCCATGGCCAGCTCGGGCTGCTGGGGGACGCCGAGCTTGCGGGCGAGGAACACGTCGAGGGGAGCGTGCAGCGCCATCGCCACCTCGTGTGCCACCGGCACGCCACCTCGGGGCAGGCCGAGGACCATCAGTCCCTCGGCGCCGGCCAGATGCCCGAGCTCGGCGGCGAGCACCCGGCCGGCGTCGGCGCGATCCCGGAAGGCCATGACCAGCCAGTGTGCCCGAACGGGCGACAATGCCTGATGCCCGACGCCGTGGTCATCGGAGCGGGCCACAACGGCCTGGTGGCGGCGGCCATGCTGGCCGACGCCGGCTGGAGCGTGGCCGTCCTCGAAGCGCAGGACGTGATCGGCGGCGCCGTGCGCACCCAGGAACTGACCCTGCCGGGGTTCCGGCACGACACGTTCAGCGCCTTCTACCCGTTCGCGGCGGCGTCGCCGGCGCTGGCCGCGCTCGACCTGGGCGCCCACGGCCTGCGGTGGCGGCGGTCGCCTCTCGTCATGGCCCACCCGACCCCTGACGGCCGGGCGGTGATCCTGTCGACCGACGTGGAGGAGACGGCCGCCTCGCTCGACGCCTACGCGCCCGGCGACGGCGACAGCTGGCGCCGGCTGGCCCGGGGATGGGACGACATCAGCAGGCCGCTGATCGCATCCTTCCTCGACCTGTTCCCGCCGGTACGGGCCGGCGCCCGCCTTGCCGCCGCCATCGGCCCCTCGGAGTGGCTGCGGTTCGCCCGCTTCGCCCTGTTGCCGGCTCGCCGCATGGCCGCCGAGGAGTTCGCCGGCGGCGGCGAGGGCGGCCGCCTCCTGCTGGGCGGCAACGCCGCCCACACCGACATCGGCCCCGAGACCGCCGGCAGCGGCCTGTTCGGCTGGATCCTGGCCTGCGCCGGCCAGCAGCACGGCTTCCCCGTGCCCGAGGGCGGCGCCGGCGAGTTGGCCGCCGCCCTGCGCCGGCGGGCCGAAGCGGCCGGCGCCACCGTCCACACCGGGACGCCGGTCAGCCGGGTGATCGTCCGGGGCGGGCGGGCGGTGGCCGTGCGCACCGCCGGCGGCACCGAGGTCGAGGCCAGGCGGGCGGTACTGGCCGACGTCGACGCCCCGACGCTGTTCCTCGGCCTCGTGGGCGCCGAGCACCTCCCGGCGAGGATGCTCGACGACCTGCGCCGGTTCGAGTGGGACATGGGCACCATCAAGGTCGACTGGGCCCTCGCCGGCCCCATCCCCTGGACGGCGGAGCCGGCCCGGCGGGCGGCCACCGTGCACATCAGCGACAGCCTCGACGAGGTCTCCCGCTACTTCACCGACGTGGCCACCGGCACGTTGCCCTCGCGCCCCTTCCTGCTCTTCGGCCAGCAGGCCGTGGCCGACCCCACCCGCTGCCCGCCGGGCATGGGGACCGGGTGGGTGTACACCCACGTGCCGAGGGGTCTGCGGTTCGACGCCGAGGCCTACGCCGACCTCATCGAGGCCCGCGTCGACGAGCTGGCGCCGGGGTTCCGCGAGCTGGTGCGGGGCCGCCACGTCATGGCGCCGGCCGACCTCGAAGCCGCCGACTGCAACCTGCGCGGTGGGGCAGTGGGAGGCGGCACCCAGCAGCTCCACCAGCAGCTGGTGTTCCGCCCCACGCCGGGCCTCGGCCGACCCTCGACACCGGTCAGCGGCCTCTACCTCGCCGGCGCGTCCGCCCACCCCGGTCCCGGCGTGCATGGTGCCTGCGGCGCCAACGCGGCGCGGGCGGCGCTGACTTCGGAGAGGCTGCGTCAGAGGGGGCTTCGCAGCCGGCGCACGAGCAGCCGCCCGTCCTCGGAGCGCACCTCGTAGCGGGGCTGGTGACCGGTGGCCGGGCCGTGCACGACGTGCCCGTCGGCCAGCCGGAACACGCTGCCGTGCCAGGGGCAGGTCACGCAGCCGTCGGCGTCGAACTCGCCCTCGTTGAGCGGGCCGCCGGCGTGCCCGCACACATTGGAGATGGCGGCGATGACGCCGGCCGGCGTCTTGGCCAGCAGCACGTCGTCGTCGCCGACCTGGACCACCAGGGGCTTCCCGTCTGTGAGGGCGAGATCGTCAGCCACCTCGACCCAGTCGTCACCGCCGTGCTTCCACGCGTTGCGGTCAGGGCCCACGCCCTGGCGGTAGACGAGGTGGCCGCCCAGGTAGCCGCCGGCGCTCGCCGCGGTGGCACCCAGGAACCCGAGGACCACGCCGGCGCCCCGGCTACGCCGGCGGGCCAGCCACGACCAGCTGTAGAACGACAGTGCGACCACGTTGGCGACCGCATGCACGGTGCCGATCCGGCGCTCCTCGCCAAGGGTGTCGGACCAGTCGGAAAGGCCGGAAGCGGCGGTGGGGACCGCGCTGAGGATGCCCAGGCCGATGAGGCGCCGGGATGCGGCGGCGCTGCGCTTCCCACCGACAAGGTCGAGCATGAACGAGCTGGTCCAGAAGCCGATGGGGAGGTCGGTCAGCACGGGGTGGAGGGGATGGCCCGTCCACGTCCCGCTGAGGAAATCCTTGACCGGGCCCCGGCCGATGACCTCGGCGACCTTGGACGCCACCGGCTTGGCAACCTTGTCGACGCCCTCCGCTGTCGCCAGCTGGTGGACGAGCTGGCGGAGGCTTTCGGGGCCTTCCACTACTCCGCCGGCGCCACGGGCAGCGACGTCATGTCCGCCAGCGGGTACACCTTGTAGTGGGAGAAGTTGTAGACGGGCGACTGGGCCAGCAGCATCTCCAGCTCGTCGTTGCTGGATACCTCGTAGATCCACGCCCCACCGTGGCTACCGACGATGTGGTAGCGACCGATGACCTTGCCCTGCTGCTCGAGGGGACCGGCATGGTCGCGCATGCGCAGCACCGCCTTCATCACCTCCCCGGAGAGCCTGCCGATGTCGATGTTCCAGATGACCAGGAACTTCATTGCCGCCTCCCGGGGGTTGGGTTCAGTCGCCGATGCGCTCGCCGCTCACATCGATCATATGGATGTCTTCGGGCCCTTCCTTCTCGAGCAGCTTGCGGGCCTGCTCGACAGCCGCCTCGTCGTCGACCGCGACGGCGACCATGGCCTTCCCGTCCCGCAGCACGCCCTGGTACTTCAGGTCGAACTCCTCGAGGCTCAGGCCGCTGATCCCGCCGACCATGCCGCCGATGACGCCGCCGGCGATCCCCCCGCCCAGGAGGCCGGCCCAGATCCCACTGCCGATGACGGGACCGATGCCGGGGATGACGAAGGCGGCGGCGCCGGCGAGGGCGCCCAGGGCCGCGCCCGCCCCGCCCGCGGCGGCGGCCCGCTTGGCGATCTCGCCGGTGGCCTGCATGTCGCGCAGGCGAGTGTCGGGGTCGCTGGCCGCCTCTTCCTGCGCACGGCCCAAGATCGAGATCTTGTTGGCCTCGATGCCGGCCTGGCTCAGTTCGAGGGCGACGTCGTTGGCCTTGTCCAGGTCGGCGAAGGTGGCGACGATGTTCTGTCCGGTGATCTGCGTCATCAGACAGGTTGGGGGTCCGGGATGGGCGGCTGCGGCGTGGGCGGCTCCGGCAGCGGCTCGGGGTCGGGCAGCGGGTCCTGGGGGACCTCGATCGGAGGGTAAGGATCGGGCTGGGACATGTCTCGCGGCTACCCGCCGGGCCTGGTCGGGAAACGCCCCCGGTTGTCCGCCCGCACCCCGGGGCAGAACGCCAGTGATGGCACCCCGCCTGCGCAGGGCCGACTGCTCGGCGCCCGGTATCCGCCGGCGCAAGGTGGGCCGCGGCTTCGTGTACCTGGACCCCTCCGGGGCCCGGATCACCGACCCGCAGGTGCTGGAGCGGGCCAAGTCCCTCGTCATCCCGCCGGCGTGGACAGACGTGTGGATCTGCGTCGACCCCCGGGGTCACATCCAGGCCACCGGTGTCGACGCCCGGGGCCGGCGCCAGTACCGCTACCACGACGTATGGCGGGAGCGCCGTGACCGGGAGAAGTTCGGCCACATGCTGGAGTTCGCCCGGGCCCTCCCCAAGCTCCGCCACAACGCGGCCCAGCACCTGGCTGATGAGGGCCTGACCCGGGAGCGGGTGCTGGCGTGCGCGGCCCGGCTGCTCGACCTCGGGTTCTTTCGCATCGGCACCGAGGGCTACGCCGAGGAGAACCAGACCTACGGGCTGGCCACCATGCACAAGCGCCACGTGAAGCTGGAGCCGCCGAGCACCGTGACCTTCGACTACATGGCCAAGGGCAGCAAGCGCCGCATCCAGTCGGTAGTCGACCCCGACGTCTACGCAGTGGTCGAGGCCCTCAAGCGCCGGCGGGGCGGCAAGCCCGAGCTGCTGGCCTGGCGGCGGGGGCGGGACTGGGTCGACGTCCGCTCCGCCGACATCAACGTGTACATCAGGGAGGTCACCGGCGGTGACTTCACGGCCAAGGACTTCCGGACCTGGAACGCCACCGTCCTGGCCGCCGTCGCCCTGGCCGTCTCCACCGGCGCCACCAGCCCCACCGCCCGCAAGCGGGCCGTCGCCCGGGCCATGAAGGAGGTGGCCCACTACCTCGGCAACACGCCGGCGGTGTGCCGTTCGTCCTACGTCGACCCCCGCATCGTCGACCAGTACCTCGGGGGCACCACCATCGCTCCGGCCCTGGAGCAGGCCCTCGTGGGTGCCCCTGCCGACGCCGCAGAGGCAGGTACGCTCTTGACTCAGGGGCCCATCGAGGAAGCCGTCCTCGACCTGCTGGAGGACAACGTGACGCTACGGGTAGAGGTGGCCAGTTGAGCCAGCCGTTCGTGCCGGCGCACGGCGCCACGCTGACGGAGATCATCGCCACCCTGGAGGCGGCCGGGTTCAAGGGGCAGATGGCGGCTCGCGCCGACGGGATGCTCCAGTGCCTGACCTGCCGCGAGGAGAGCCCGGCCAACGACTTCACCCTCGGGGCCATGCGCCGCACCGAGGGCGCATCGGACCCTGACGACATGCTGGCCATCGTGGGGCTGACCTGCCCGAAGTGCGCGACGCAGGGCACCGCGGTCTTGGGGTATGGCCCGGAGGCCGACCCCGACGACGCCGAGGTCGTGGTCCGCCTAGGCGTCCTCGGCGGCTCGACCTAGACCTGAGGCCCGGGCGCCACGCCCAGCTGCTGCATGAGGGCCATCTGGTCGCTCTGGCTCCAGTCGTTGACGATCCGGCCGCCGGCGATCTGGTGGATGGTGATGCCCTCGACGGTGACGGACTTGCCCGTCGGCGGGATGCCGAAGAAGTTGCCGGTGTGGGTGGCCTTGCCCGTCCACCGGTTGACCACCTTGTCGCCCTCGACCACGAAGTCGTCGATCACGCAATGCCAGTCGGGGAAGCCGGTCCGGAAGGCGCTGATGAGCGGCTTGAGCCGGGCGGCCAGCTCGGGGGCGAACAGCTCGTCGACCACGTCGACATTGCCGGCGTTCCACGCCTCCTCGAGATACCGGGTGACCAGTTCCTTGCCGTCGTCGTCAGCCATGGTCTCGCCTCCCTCACTCGCCAGCCCGTTTCGACCCTAGCCCTCTCCCACCGACCTGGCCGTGCCGGCCGTCGTGGGCGACGAGGACGGCTACGGGTAGGACATCGTCCGCCGGCTGCGCACCGCCGGCGTCGAGGACGTGGGGATCGCGTCGGTGTACGGCACCCTGCGCCGGCTCTACCAGGCGGGGGGGTTGAAGTCCTACGGCGTGGCCGTCGGCCAGCGGTGCCGGCCGGTTCGCTCCTCTCCCGCCTACCGTCACGGTGTGCGGGCCCGAGTGTGGATGGCTGTGATGGTGCTGCTGTGCTCCACCGGCGCGTCCTCCGATGAGGCCATCGAGGCCAACCTCGAGGTCGTCGGCCGGTGGCGCCTCGAAGCGGCCGGCGTCTACGACGACGTGACGGTGGTCGGGACCACCATGGTCGTGGCCGTCGAGGGGTGCGACGGCTCCGTCCAGATCGTCGACGGGGGCGATCCCGCCAAACCGAAGCTGGTGGCGTCGATCCCGCTGCCGATCGGCGCCACCGCGATCGACCTCGACTCGGTGAACGTCGTCTCCGAGGAGTTCACCGGGGACCTGCTGACCGTGGCGTTCGCGCCGTGCGCCGGCGGCGCGCCGACGAGCGTCGGCCACTTCGACATCACCGATCCGGCGAACCCTCGCTCCGTCGGCCAGCGGGGGGGCGGTCATTCGATCTCGATCGCCCAGCGCCCCGACGGACGGATCCTGGCCGTGCGGACCACCGGGGGCGGCGTGGCGATCGACGACCTGAGCGACCCTCGCAACCCCTTCGAGTACGCCACCTGGGCGCCACCAACGCCGACCGGCGGGTGCGGGCCGGCTGCCGCCCAGCTCTACGAGGACGGGGAGCGGGCCGTGGCCGTGATCGCCGGCGGCGTGTACGACCTCGACCTGATCGAACCGACCCGCCCGAGTGCGTTCGAGCCTGCCGCCGGCGCCGGCGGCCGCCATGTGGGCATCCTGCCCCTGGGGAACCGCACCATCGCCGTCGTGGCCGAGGACGGGACCTGCCCGCCGGCCGGTCCCGGCCTGCGGGTGCTGAGACTCGAGCGCGGCGGGGCACCCGTCGACGAGGCGCCGCTCCGGTACGCCGGCATTGGCGCGCCGGGCCGGCTCGTCGCCAGCGGCGGCTACGCCTATGTCACCTGGGGTGGCGCCGGCCTGCGGGTCGTGGACTTCGCCGAGGTCCGGCCCAAGACGGTGGCCCAGTTCGTCCCCGTGAAGGCGGCCGTCGTCGCCGTCGGCCTCCTCCCCCAGCACGTCGTCGTGAGCGACGCCAACCAGGGCCTGATCGTGCTCGAGCGGCCCGACGAAGGGGGTGGGCGGGCCACCTTCTGGACCCAGTTCGTCGATCTCCTCCCGTACATCGGCGGTGCCGTCATCCTGAGCGCCGCCCTGCTCCTCCCCCGGATGCTGGCCAGCAGGGCCGGCGCCACTGTCCGCATGCCGGTGCCGGGCGCCGAGCCGGTCCGGCGCCGGCGGCGAGCCTAAGCGGGGGCCAGCACCACCCGGGCCAGGCGGTCGGCGGTGGCCTGATCGTCGGCCACGATGAGGTCGACCCGGCCCCCGTTGCGCACCACCCGGGCGCTGCCCTTCGAACCGGTGACCCGTCCCTCGGCGTCGGCGGCCCGGGACGACCCCGACCAGCCGCGGGCCCACCGGGTGAGGGCGTCGGCCAGGCGACCGGCCTCCGCCGGGGTGTCGGCCTGCCAGCGGTCGGCCAGCCCCAACGCCGCCCCGCAGCGCACCGCGCTGTAGGCGTCGCCGTTCCAGCCGGTGGCCGCACCGCGGGCGTCGCCGGTGCTGAGATGCCGGGAGAGGATCTGGATCATGTCGAACTGACCGATCGTGCCGGTGTCGACCGCGCCGCAGCCGGTGGCCGCGGCCAGGTCGGGCAGCGCCGGCGGCGACCACGTCTGCCCCGAGGCGTAGGTCTCCGGGTGCAGGATGTGCTCGGTGGACGTGGGCGGGTTCCGGTACGCCTTGTCGACCTCGGCGAAGCCTCCGGCCCGGTGGCGGCTCTGCACGAACGCCAGCCCGCTCTGGTAGGGGAAGAAGAGCGACTCCAGCAGGTACTGCGGCGCCCGGGCGTACGCGGCGACGGCGTCGGCCGACCCGGACAGCATGGCCTGCTGGCGCTCCCGGGCGCTCAGGTGCTTCTCCTGCCAGAGCTGGGCCGTGAGCTCGGCGTCGCCCTCGATAAGGGCGCTGAAGGCGGCCGCCTCCTCGGTGCGCTTCTCTTCGTCGAGCACCTTGGTCTTGGAGCCGAAGTCGAAGTGCTGGTCGGTGAGGGCGTGGACCAGCTCATGGGCCAGCGTGGCCTTGGTGGCGGGGTCCATGCCGTCGCCGGCGGCGCCACCGACGTAGAGCTCCTTGACCTCGTCGTCGTAGAACCCCAGCACCCCCCCGGCCAGGATGGAGTCGATCGTCTTGGCGTAGTCGACGTCCTTGTCGATCAGCTGCAGTAGCTTGAGCACCGCCTCGTTCGCCACCAGCTCGTCGCGGTTCTTGGCGATCTCCTCGGCGTTGAGCTGGCGCACCTTCTGGGCCAGGGCGTCCTTGCTCACCACCTTGACCGGCAGCGAGCCCTTCCAGGCCAGGCCGCGGATGGACGCCACCTGGCCCTTGATCTCCTCCACGATCCTCGACTGGGCCGGGGTGAGGTCGCTGGCCGGGGTGGTGGCCGGCACGGTGGTCGAGGGGCCGGCGGCGACCGTGGTGGTCGTCGTGATCGCCTTCTCCACCTTGTCGCGCGCATCGCGGACGCGGGCGATGCCGAGCCCGGCCACGATCAGCACCACGACCAGGGCCACGAGGACGCCGATCGCCGTCTTGGCGTTGTCGTCGAGGGACGACTTCGGCGGCGGCGCGTCGAGGTCGTCCATCGGGACCCACGCTAACGCCGCCGGCTGTGTAACTGAGGGCGGGACGCCCGTGTTATAGAGGGCGGGACGGGAAGGCCAGGATCGTCAGCGTCCCGACGATCATCAGCACCCCGGTGAGCCCGAAGAGCAGGCCCTTGACCGCTTTGCGCCGGCCCGGGTCGCGCACGTAGTCGTCGACGATCCACCGCAAGCCGTTCACGCCGTGGCTCAGGGCCAGCACCAACAACGCCCAGTCGAACAACCGCCAGAGCGGGTTGTGCCAGCGCTCGGCCACGAAGTCGTAATCGGTCTCGACGACGTCGTTGATGATGTGAGTGACCGAGAAGTGGATGAGGGCGAGGAACACCAGAGCCAGGCCCGACAAGCGCATGAACGCCCACGACAGGGCCTCGGGGCTGCGCTTGCGCCGGCCCGAGCCCGAGCGGCCCCCGGAGCCGGGCGGCGGCGCCTCGACCGTCTTCACAGGATCCGCCCCTCGATGAACGGCCACATGATGACCACCCCGCCAGGCACGCCGATGGCCACGGTGAGGGCGACGACGGCCTGCAGGAGCCGGCGCTGGTTGCGCACCGCCTCGGGGAACATGTCGACGGCCACGATCCGCACGCCGTTGAAGGTGTGGAACAGCAGGGCGAAGAACAGCCCCACCTCGAACAGCCGCAGCACGACGTTGCCGTACAGGCGGTGGACCTGGTCGTAGGTGTCGGGCCAGCGCAGCAGGGACACGTCGACGATGTGGAGCAGCAGGAACAGGAAGACGAGGAACCCGGTGATGCGGTGGCCAAGGAAGGCCCACTGGCCGGCCTTGCCCTTGTACCTGGTGCTCGCAGGGCTCACCGGCTACCGGCTCACCGAGTCGTCGGGCCGCCGCCGGCCGTACCAGCGGTCGCCCCACATGGTGGAGCCGGCGACGTAGACGGCGAAGCCGGTGATGATCAGGGTGACGGTGCCCAGGGCGATGGCGAACAGGACCTGGGGGGTCGTCATCCTCCGATGCTACGGGCGCCCCGGAAGTAGGGCCACAAACACTCGGGCAGCGCGACGCTCCCGTCGGGCTGGCGGTGGGTCTCCACCACCGCGGCCCACACCCGGGGGACGGCCAGGCCGGAGCCGTTGAGGGTGTGGGCGACGGCCGTGCCCCCGCCCCCGGCCGGCCGGTAGCGGATGTTGGCCCGGCGGGCCTGGTAGTCGCTGAACCAGGAGACCGACGACGCCTCCAGCCACATGTCACAGCCCGGGGCGTAGACCTCGATGTCGAAGGTGCGGGCCGCCGACGCGCCCAGGTCGCCGGCGCACAGGTCCACGACCCGGTAGGCCAGGCCGAGCGCCCGCAGGGACCCTTCGGCCCGGGCCAGGATGTCGGCGTGCACGTCGGCGGCCTGGGCCGGCGTGGCGTAGGCCAGCAGTTCCACCTTGTCGAACTCGTGCACCCGCAGCAGGCCCCGGGTGTCGCGGCCGGCGGCGCCGGCCTCCCGGCGGAAGCAGGGGGTGTAGGCCATCACCTTCATCGGCAGGTCGGCCTCGTTCAGGATCTCGTCTCGCCCCAGTGAGGTGAGGGGCACCTCGGCGGTGGGGATGGCCCACAGGTCGTCGCGCTCGAGGTGGTACCCCTCGTCGGCGAACTTGGGCAGGTGGCCGGTGGAGACCATGGTGTCTGTGCGGACCAGGCTGGGCGGGCGGATCTCCTCGTAGGCGTCGCAGTTGCGGTCCAGCGCCAGCTGGCACAGGGCCCGCACCAGGGTCGCCCCGCCGCCCCGGAACACCGGGAACATGGACCCGGAGAGCTTGGCCCCCCGCTCCAGGTCCAGGATGCCGAGGCCGGCGCCGATGTCCCAGTGGGGCACCTTCTGGTGGTCGCCGTAGGAGCTGGCGTCGTAGCCCTCGACCCGCAGGACCACGTTGTCGGCCTCGTCGGCGCCGTCGGGGCAGTCGTCGGCCGGCAGGTTGGGAGTGCGCAAGAGGATCTCCCGCAGGTCGGCGCCGGCGCTGGTGGCCTCGGCCTCGATCTTGCGCTCCTCCTCGCCGAGGGCCCGGCTCTGATCCGCCTTGGCATCGGCGGTGGCGATGTCGCCCGCCTTCCGGGCTTGGCCGACCTCCTTGGACAGGGAGCGGATCTGGGCCCGCATGCCCTCCACCTTGCCCTTGAGCGTCCGCTCCTCGACCTCCAGGGCGGCGGCCCGTTCGATCTCGGACAGGTCGAGCCCCCGGCGGGCCAGGCCCGCCTTCACCGCCTCGAGATCGGTCCGCAGCCGCTTGGGGTCGAGCATGAAGGGGACGGTAGCGTGCCGCCGATGGCCGCTCTCGACGTTTCCGGGCTGGTGGTGCGCTACCCCGGCGGCGTGGTGGCCGTCGACGGGCTGTCGTTCTCGGCCGAGGCCGGCGAGGTACTGGCCCTGCTGGGCCCGAACGGGGCCGGCAAGACGACCACCGTGGAGACGCTCGAGGGCTACAAGTCGCCCACTTCCGGGACGGTGCGGGTGCTGGGTCTCGACCCGGTGGCCGACCACGCCCGGCTCACGCCCCGCATCGGCGTGATGCTCCAGAAGGGCGGCGTGTACCCCGGCATCCGCCCGACCGAGGCGCTGCGGCTGTTCGCCGCGTTCTACGACGCGCCCGAGGAGCCGACGTCTCTGTTGGACCGGCTGGGGCTGGCGTCAGTCGCCCGCACGCCGTGGCGCCGGCTGTCCGGAGGCGAGCAGCAGCGGCTGTCCCTGGCCCTGGCGCTGGTCGGGCGCCCGGAGGTGATCTTCCTCGACGAGCCGACCGCCGGCGTGGACGTGGCCGGCCGCCAGGTCATCCGGGAGGTGGTCGCCGAGCTCCGGGGCCGGGGGTGCTGTGTCCTGCTCGCCACCCATGAGCTCGACGAGGCCGAGCGGGTGGCCGACCGCGTGGTCATCGTCGACCACGGCCGCCTGCTGGCGGAGGGGACCCCGGCGGAGCTCATGTCGTCGTCCAGGCAGACCTCGGTGCAGTTCCGGGCGCCGGCCGGGCTCGACGTCGCCGCGCTGTCGGCGGCACTCGGCGCGCCGGTCATCGAGACGAGGCCGGGCGAGTACTCGGTGGCTACGGAGCCGGCGCCGGCCACCGTCGCCAAGCTGACGGCGTGGCTGGCCGAGCACGACCTGCCCCTGGGCGACCTGCGGGCCGGGCGCCAGTCCCTGGAGGACGTGTTCCTGCGCCTGACGAGCGGCTCGTGAAGAAGGTTCTGGCCCAGACCCGAGTCGAGCTGGCGCTGACGCTGCGGCGGGGCGAGTCGGTGCTGCTGTCCCTCGGCATCCCGGTGATGCTGCTGGTGTTCTTCTCCTTCGTCGACGTGCTGCCGACGGGCACCGACGACCCGGTCGACTTCCTCGCCCCCGGCGTGCTGGCCCTGGCCGTGATGTCGACGGCCATGGTCGGCCTGGGCATCGCCACCGGCTTCGAGCGCCAGTACGGGGTGCTCAAGCGCCTGGGGTCGACGCCGCTGGGACGGCCGGCGCTGCTGGCGGCCAAGACCCTGACCATCCTGGCCGTGGAGGTGCTCCAGGTCGTGGTGCTGGCCGGCGTGGCCCTGGCCCTGGGCTGGCGGCCGTCAGGCTCGGTCGCCGCCAGCGTGGCGGCCATGCTGCTGGCCACCGTGGGCTTCGCCGGCCTCGGCATGCTCATGGCCGGCCGGCTGCGGGGCGAGGCGGTTCTGGCCGCGGCCAACGGGCTCTACCTGGTCCTGCTCCTCCTGGGCGGCATGGTCATCCCCTTGGCCGAGCTGCCCGGGCCGCTGAGGGCCGTGTCCCGGGCGCTACCCGCCGCCGCCCTTTCCGACGTGCTCCACGCCGCGTCCAACGCCGCCGCCGTACCCGGGCAGGCCTGGCTCGTGCTCGCCGCCTGGGCGGTGGCCGCTCCCGTGGCCGCGGCCGCCACCTTCCGCTGGGAATAGGTCAGGCGATGCTGTACCCGATCTTTGCGACCCCCCTTCGGGTGGGCACCGGCGCCGGCCTGGCCATCGGGATGTTCGGAGCGGTGGCGATTGGACTGGCCAGTGAGTCGCTTCTCGCCGGAGCCATCTTCGGGATCGCGACAGGGCTCCCCTCTGGCATCGTGATGGGTCGGTCCTCGAGGCACCGCCTGGATCTGCTCACCGACCTCTCTTCGACCGATCGGGCGACCGTCGTCCGGACCGTGATGAGAGGTCTTCCGACGTCGGATCTCCGGCTGGCGCCGGCGGTCCTTGACTATGCCCGCGCAGTGCGGGAGCAGAACATGGGGTGGACAACGCCCGGACGTCATCGTGGTTCTTCGTCGTCGTTGCCGTGATCCAGGCCGACTCGGCAGTCGCCGACGCCGTTGCCGGGGACTGGATAGGCGTCGCTCTCCGTATGACATTCATGGTGGCGCTTCTGCTCACACCTCGGTTCCTCCGTCGCACCCGGGACCGGGTGGACGCCGCCGAGCGGTCGGCGCTGGCGTTGCTCGACCCCCCCTAGCGGGAGATCATCCGGCCCACGGCGCCCATCAGCTCGTGGACCTGGTCGTCGGGGTCGCTCGGGCCGCCGTGGCCGCCCACCAGGCAGTGGCGGACGTGGTCGTCGAGCAGGCCGAGGGCCACCCGGTCGAGGGCGGCCTGGATGGCGTTGATCTGGGTGAGGACGTCGATGCAGTAGCGGTCCTCCTCCACCATGCGGGCGATGCCCCGGACCTGGCCCTCGATGCGGGCCAGGCGGTCCTTCAGCTGGTCCTTGGTGGCCGTGTACCCGCGGGCCTGCGCCATGAACATCGTCCTCTCTGGTGACCTCTTGACAAGTATACCCATACCGGGTACTACTATCTATACCCCCAGGGGGTATGAGGCGAGGAGGCCCGAGATGCACGGACACCACGACCACGGCGCGATGTTCAAGAAGCGGTTCTGGTTCAGCCTGGTCCTTACCGTTCCCGTCGTCCTCTACAGCCACATGCTGATGACCCTCACCGGCTGGACGCCGCCGGCGTTCACCGGTGACCACTGGGTGGGACCGGTCCTGGGCACCCTGACCTTCCTGTACGGCGGGCCGGTGTTCCTGCGGGCGGGCTGGGGCGAGCTGCGCCGTCGCCGGCCCGGGATGATGCTGCTCATCTCCATGGGCCTGCTGGTGGCCTTCGGGGCCTCCGCCGCCACCACGCTCGGCCTCCTCGACGCCGACCTGTGGGCGGAGCTGACCACCCTGGTCACGGTCATGCTCCTCGGCCACTGGCTCGAGATGCGGGCCCTCGGGCAGGCCCAGGGGGCGCTGGCCGCCCTCGGGGCCCTCCTCCCCGACGTCGCCGAGCGGGTCGGCGGCGGCGGCGAGCTCGAGACCGTGCCCGTGGGCGACCTCCGCCCCGGTGACGTCGTGCTTGTCCGCCCTGGCGGTCGCATCCCCGCCGACGGGGAGATCGTCGAGGGGACCGCCGGGGTCGACGAGTCCATGGTCACCGGAGAGTCCCGCCCCGCCGGCAAGGGCGCCGGCGACCGGGTGGTGGCCGGCACCGTCGCCACCGACTCGGCCCTGCGCATCCGGCTGGACAAGGTCGGCGACGACACGGCCCTGGCCGGTATCCAGCGCCTGGTGGCCGAGGCCGAGGCGTCGAAGTCGCGGGCTCAGGCCCTGGCCGACAGGGCCGCCGCCCTGCTGTTCCACGTCGCCCTCCTGGCTGGCGCCTTGACCTTCACGGCCTGGGCGGCGCTCGGGAACGCCGACGACGCCTTCCTGCGCACCGTCACCGTGCTGGTCATCGCCTGCCCCCATGCCCTGGGCCTGGCCATCCCGTTGGTCGTAAGCCTGTCCACTGCCGTCTCCGCCCGAGCCGGCATCCTGGTCAAGGACCGCCTGGCCCTGGAGCGGATGCGGACCATCGACGCCGTGCTGTTCGACAAGACGGGCACCCTCACCAAGGGCGCCCACGCGGTCACGGGTGTGGCGCCGGCCCCCGGCTTCGACGAGGCCGGCGTGCTGGCCCTGGCCGGCGCCGTCGAGGCCGACTCCGAGCACCCCCTGGGCCGGGCCATCGTGGCCGCCGCCGGCCCCTCCGCGCTGCGGGCCGAGGGGTTCCGGCCCGTCCCCGGCCGGGGCGTGGAGGCCACGGTCGACGGCGTGCCCGTGGCCGTGGGGGGGCCGGCGCTGCTCCGCCAGCGGGGGCTGGGGACGCCGGCCGAACTTGCCGACCGCCTGGCCGAGTGGTCGTCCCGAGGGGCGGCTGTGCTCCACGTGGTCCGGGACGGACGGATCGCCGGTGCCCTGGCCCTGGAGGACGAGATCCGCCCCGAGTCATCCCAAGCGGTGGACGAGCTGCACCGGCTCGGCATCAAGGTGGTCATGATCACCGGCGACGCCCGCCCCGTGGCCGAGGCCGTCGGCTCCACGCTCGGGATCGACGAAATCATGGCCGAGGTCCTTCCCGAGGACAAGGCCGCCGCGGTGGCCGCCCTGCAGGATCGGGGGCTCAAGGTCGCCATGGTGGGCGACGGCGTCAACGACGCGCCGGCGCTGGCCCGGGCCGACGTCGGCATCGCCATCGGCGCCGGCACCGACGTCGCCATGGAGTCCGCCGGCGTGGTGCTGGCCTCCTCGGACCCCCGGGCGGTGGTCGGCGTGATCACCCTGTCCCGGGCCGCCTACCGCAAGATGCTGCAGAACCTGGCGTGGGGCGCCGGCTACAACCTGGCCGCCATCCCCCTCGCCGCCGGCGTCCTGGCCTGGGCCGGCCTGACGCTGTCGCCCGCCGTCGGGGCCGTCCTGATGAGCGTGTCCACGGTGGTCGTGGCCCTCAACGCCCAGTTGCTGCGCCGGGTCGACCTGCGCCGGCCGGGCTCCTCAGGGGGCTCCCGGCCGCCGGCGCCGGCGCCGGCCCTGGCCCACAGCCACCACTAGAGGCTACGTGCCGGCGGCCTCCTCGGCGGCCCCGCCGCCGGGGGGGCGCTGTTCCATCCATGACCGGACGGCCCGGAAGCCGTCGGTGTCCCGGATGCGGTCGAAGTTGTTGTCGCTGTCGATCAGGGCGGTGTCACGGAAGCCGTGCTCCACGGCCCGGTCGAGCCAGGTCAGGGCGTGCTCCGTCTCGCCGGCCAGGGCCCAGCTGCAGGCGGCGTTGTAGGCGACGAGCGGGCCGGGCTCGGTCTGGAACAGGACGTCGCCCACCCGGGCGGCATCCCGGTAGCGGCCGGCGTGGTGGAGCCCCAGATGGAGGGCGCGGTACCCGTTGGTCCTCGGCGGCCCGCCGGCGACGACCGGCACGGTGCGCAGCTCTTCCAGCAGGCGGTCGAGGAGGCCGGCGGCGCTGACCATGCGGGCGGCGATGGTGGCGCCCACCACGTCGTCGCACTGGATGAAGGCCGGCGCCAGGTGTTCGCCCTGCTTGCCCTCGGCCAGCGCCACCATGCGCTGGACCAGGGCCGTGGTCTTGGCCTGGCCACCCCGCAGTCTGTCCAGGGCCGCCCGGGCCTCCTGCGGCTGGTTCTCGGCCAGCCGGGCCCACGCCAGCACCTCGGCCGCCGTCACCTCCACCGGGAACGACGCCGGGTTGGCGCCGGCCGATTCCGCCAGCTCCGCCGCCTCGGCGTTGCGGCCCTGGAGCAGGGCGGCCCGGGCCTGGTTGAGCTTCTCGATCTGGGGGCCGTCGCGCTCGGACCGCAGAGCGTTGAGGCTCTGGCCACCGAACAGGAAGGCGATGATGGCCATGAAGGGCGCCCCGATGGCGAAGGCCAGCAACCCGAGAGCGACGGCGCCGGCCAGCGACAGGACCTGGGCGTTGCGCAGCCCGAAGAGGTCGGCGGCGACGTGACCACCGTCGAGGGGCAGGATCGGCAGCAGGTTGAAGATGCCCCACAGGACGTTCACGTAGATGAGGATCTCGATCCCCGTCGACACCAGGTCCGGCCCCGAGACCACCTGGTTGAGCAGCACGCCGACGATGGCGGCGAGGAAGCCGGCGGCGGGTCCGGCGAGGGTGACGATCAGCGACTTGCCCTTGGGCTGGACCGGCCCAAGCGTGTAGCCCCCGAAGCCGGTCAGGGTGACGGTGGGCCGGGCGCCGAAGGAGCGCTGGGCGGTGGCGTGGCCCAGCTCGTGCACGAGGATCGACAGCCCCCCGACCACCAAGAAGACGGCGATCTCCACGCCCTGGTAGCCGTTGGCCCAGCCCAGCAGGCCCATGACCAGGAAGAAGATGGGCTGCACCCGCACCGGAATCCCACTGACGCGGAAGTGGAGGTCCTTCATCGAAGGTGAGGCTACGCGCGACGAACCCCGGTCCGCCCGTGGTGGCGGGCAAACCGGGGTTCGTGGGTTTTGACTCGGGGGGCGGAGCCCCCCGAGTGTTTTTGACTTCCGGGAGCCAGAGCCCCCCAAGAGTGGCTCAGCCCGACGAACCCCGGTCCGCCCGGTGGCGGGCAAAACCGGGGTTCGTGGGTTTGACTTTCGGGGGGTACTCGGGGGGCGGAGCCCTCCGAGAGGATTTTGACTTCCGGGGGCCAGAGCCCCCCAGAGTGGCCTAGCGCGACGAACCCCGGTCCGCCCGTGGTGGCGGGCAAACCGGGGTTCGTGGGTTTTGACTTTCGGGGGGTACTCGGGGGGCAGAGCCCTCCGAGAGGATTTTGACTTCCGGGGGCCAGAGCCCCCCAGAGTGGCCTAGCGCGACGAACCCCGGTCCGCCCGTGGTGGCGGGCAAACCGGGGTTCGTGGGTTTTGACTTTCGGGGGGTACTCGGGGGGCAGAGCCCCCCGAGGGGTTAGGAGCTGACTCTGCCCTTGGTGGCCGCCGGCTCCGTGGCCGTGGCCGTCTGCGGGCGGCGCCGGCCGGTGATCAGGCTGACTCCCAGCAGGACGATGCCCACGACCGCCAAGCCGGCCATGGCGGCGATGGCGTAACGGAGGGCGTCGTTGCTGCCGGCGCCCAGGGCCTGGTGCTGCACGATGCTCGTGTACACGTCCTGGCCCTCGGTAAGCCTGTCGGCGTTGCGAGTGTCGTCCCACGCGAAGACAGCCAGTCTGTTGGTGGAGGCCACCCCGACGGGCATCCGCATGTCGTAGCCGTTGCTCCACACGCCGATCCGGCGGTCGATCGACTTGTCGTTGGCCCGGATGTTCTTCGACCAGGTGGCGCCGTTGTCCTCCGAGTAGGCGTAGTAGACGTCGTTGACGAACTGACCCTGGTCGTTGCGGAAGTCCCACCACGCAGCGTCGACCCGACCGTTCGGGGCCACCCTGACACTGGGGTTGTTCTGCGAGTGCCCGGTGTCCTTCGGGTCGAGCGGCACGTCGTCGTTGAGCTGCTTCGGCTCCGACCAAGTCCTGCCGCCGTCGGTGGACCGGCGGGTGAACACGTCACGGTCGCCCAGGTCGGGCTTGGTGATCTTGTCCTCGTAGACGATGTGGAGCGTGCCGTCGGCACCGCCCTCGGACGACCAGTCCATGATGGCGCCGGCCTGGTAGAAGCCGCTCGGCGGGGCCACTTCGCTGACCTGGAAGGTCCTGCCCTTGTCGGTGGACTTGGCCAGGAGGATGGCGTTGTTCTGCGAACCCGCCGGCTGCCCCGTCGCCGTGGCGTAGAAGATGGCGTACAGCGTGCCCTTGTCGTCGACGGTCAGGGTCGGGCTGCTGCCACCCCACTTCTCGGGGTCGGGCTTGTTGGCGACGGCGCTGTAGTAGTCGCCGACCACCTTCACCGGCTCGCCGTAGGTGCGGCCGCCGTCGGTGGAGGTGGCGATCATGGTCTGGCTGGCCACGGCCGGCGTGGCCTGCGGGAAGCTCTGGCTCCAGCCGATGTGCACCGTGTCCTGGCTGCCGGTCTTGGAGTCGACGGCCAAGCCGTTGATGGGCCGGTTGTTCTCGGCCTGGCCGGCGCCGGTCTTGCCCCGGGCGTCACGGACCATGACCGGGTTCCACGTCTCCCCCAGGTCAGTGGTCTTGGCCACCAGGACGCTGAAGTTGGCGTAGGTGCCGGCGTGCTCGGCGCCGGTGCCGACGTCCTGGTTGTCCCAGCCGTTCAGCCCGTAGTACACGGCGCCGTCGCGGCCGAACGCGATCGGCGTCTGGGTGCTGGTGCCGGAGGTGTGGAAGCAGAACGGGTAGCTCTGGGGCGACGGGAAGGCGTCCATGAGCTTCCACGAGCGGCCGGCGTCGAGGGTGCGCATGAACCGGCACGTCCGGGTGCGCATCTCCGGCGTGGCCGCCACGATGACGTTCGGGTTCTCGGGGTTGACGGCGAGGAACGGAGCGCCGTAGGTACGGGTGGGGGCGAGGTCCTCGCCCGTGGCCCGAACCGACGCCGTCACCCTCGGCTCGCCCGCCCCGGTGGCCACCCCCTGGCCGCCCACGAGGGCGACAAGGGGAAGGGCCCCGAGGGCGATGAGGCGCCGGCGGCTCACCGGTTGCCCCGAACCGTCTCGGGCGTACCGGCCGGCCGGCGGCGGGACGACATCAGGGCGGCGGCGCCGGCGATGAACATGGCGATACCTGCGACGCCGAGGCCCACGAGGATGAGGGCGCCGGTGCTGACCGGCTCGTCCTCGATCAGGTCGGTCGGCCGCTGCTCCAGCTGCGGGGAGAGGTCTTGGCCGAGGACGGGGTTGGAGCCGTCAGGGTTGAGGACCTGGACGATCGTCTTGGTCGGCATGCCCCGGATGAGCTTCTCGGACTCCTCCAGCTTCTGGGTGGCCCAGAGGGTGTGGATGCCCGGCTTGAGGTCTTCCGGGATGGTGACGGTGCCGGGGCCCCACTGAGCGAAGCCGGACCCCGTGGTCCTGAAGGTGCCGATGACCGGGCCGTCGGCGGAGTCGACGCGGATCTCGACGGGGTTGGTGGCGCCATACCCGCTCGGTCCGAACACGGTCACCGTCTCACCGGCCTTGAACGTGGTGGGCGTGACCTGGAGTTGCGCCACGTGCGGCGCCCAGGCTCCGCTTACCGGAATGAGCACACCGGCTGCAGCGGCGGCGCCGGCCACCGCTGCGAACCAGCGGCGCGAAAGTCTCGTCTGCATCGAAAGGTTCCCCCAAACGCGTGAATGAACGAACCGCCGGAACGGCGGTCAGTTCCATCTTCCTGGCACTGACTGTCTGTCTTCAATAGGTGTTTCTCGCACCTACCGCCGGCCGTGGCCACGCGCGCAGTCTCAGCGACGGCGGGTGTACTTCGGTCCTACGAGGCGGTCTCCTGCCCAGGTCACCGGGGAAACGAAACCTCAACGGGTCTTGGGCGGAGCGAGGAGCTCGTGCTCGACGTCGTCCCAAAGCAGCACGCCGTCCTTCTCCCGCTGGGACTGGCGCTCCTCGCTCTCGTACCAGCGGAAGAAGATGAGGGCGATGACGAGCCACAGGTACAGGCCTCCGACGATCTTCATGATCAGCCCCGCCGTCTGCTGGTCGGTAAGGGCGGAGATGCCCCACAGCCGGGGGAACGTGGCGTAGATCTTGTAGAGCGGCTGGTCGTTGAACGTCAGGAACGACGCCGGCACGGTGGGCACGATCGTCTGCAGGAACAGGTAGAGCATCTGCGCCGGCGGGTTGATACGGCGGATCTCGCGCAGTGGGCTGGCGACCGGCATCCACATGAGCACCGCCGAGCCGAGGAGCACGGCGTGGGCCACGAAGTGCAACGGGTGGTAGCGCACCGTGGCCTCCACCACCACCGGCCAGTGACTCAGCACGAGCACCACGTTGAACTGGATGAGCCCGAACACCGGCTTGCTGAGCGATCGCACCACCCGCAGGATCCGCCCGCCACCCAGGATGTTGCGGGCCATCCACGCCGGCGTTCCCGCCAACAGCAGCAGGGCCGTGACGAGGGTCAGGAGCAGGTGCTGGACCATGTGGACGCTGTAGAGATAGCCCTCGGCGACGTCGTGCATGGGCCAGTCCGACGCCAGCCACATCACGCCCAGGCCGGCGGCGAAACAGGTGACCTTGGCCCGGCTGACCACCGCATCCCCGGGGCGGCGGGCCCGCTCCCGGCGCACGGCCAGGGCATAGAGGACGGCGAAGGCGCCGATCAGCACCCACACGTCGACGTGCGGGTGCCAGTGGGGAAACGGGACCGCGGCCACGGCGGGGCCTAGCTCACCTCGACCAGACGCCGAACGTCGTCAGCATGACGGTGAAGCAGAAGATGGCCAGGGCGATCCCGGCGACGAACAGCCGGCGGAACAGGCGGCTGTCGAACTTGAGGTGCATGAAGTAGCCCACGACCATGACGAACTTGAGGATCGACATGGCGATGAGGCTGGGCGCCAGGATCCCCTCGACCGCCTCCCAGTAGGAGAAGGCGACCTCGACTGCGGTGATCACGGCGAGGATCAGCGCGATCTTGATGTACTTCCAGTCGCCCGGGTGGTCGTGGTGGGTGCCGCCCTCCTCGGGCGGGACCTCGACGACCGGTCCGGTGGCTTCGTCTCGCGTGGTGGGGCCACTCATGGGATGAGATAGATCAGGGTGAAGATCACGATCCAGACCACGTCGACGAAGTGCCAGTAGAGGCCGACCAGCTCGACGGTCTCCGCCTTCGACGTCGGCAGCTTGCCCCGCATCGACAGGCTGTACAGCGAGAGCAGCATCAGCACGCCGATGGTCACGTGGGCCCCGTGGAACCCGGTGAGGACGAAGAAGCTGGAGCTGAACAGGTTCACCCGCAGGTTCATGCCCTCACGGACGAAGACGGTGAACTCGTACGCCTGGCCGGCGACGAAGCTGGCCCCCAGGAGGGCGGTGGTCAGGATCCACACCCGGGTGAGGCGGTGGTCGCCCCGCTGGATGGCGGCCAGGGACAGCACCATGGTGAGGCTGCTCATGAGCAGGACGAAGGAGCTGACCGACGTGTACGGGATGTCGAACACGTCGTCGGGGCCGATGGTGCCGGGCTGGCTCTGGCCCTTGAACAGGAGATAGGTGGAGATCAGGGAGCCGAAGAGGAGGCACTCCGAGCCCAGGAAGGCCCACATCGCCACCTTCTCGTTGGAGAGGCCGGTCGATGTCGGCGGGTGCCCGGGGTCGACCTCGGCGTGCGACCCGGAGGAGGCGGTGACGGTGGTAGTCATCGGCCCACCCTCTCACGAGGGTGCCCCGATGAGATGTCCATGGACCGGCCTCCCGGGCCGCTCACGCCGGCACCGCTTCCAGGTCATCACCGGAGGTGTCGGGGCCGTGGACGGGCGTGTCCTCGGGGGCGGTGGCGGGCTCGAGGGCCCAGGCGTACAGGGAGGCGACGGTCAGGACGCCGCCGAGGATGGCGACGGCCCAGGTCTTGTAGATCATGCCGTAGCTGATGACGGGCAGGCCGAGCGACGTCACCAGCGGCCAGTAGGACGGCGAGGGCATGTGGATGTGCTCTTCGTGCTCCTCGCCCGACCCCTCGTGCGCCTCCTCACCATCGACGTGGTCCGGAGTGGCGTTGCCCTCGGCGCCGGACGGCTCGACCTCGGTGCCCTCCATCTTGGGCTGCTCGGCGACGACCTCGCGGCGGACGCTGCGGCCGTGCTCGTCCTCGGTGTACTTGCGGTGCCAGAGCTCGTCCCGGCTGGTGACCAGCGGGATCTCCTTGAAGTTGTACTCCGGCGGCGGCGAGGGGATGGTCCACTCGAGCGTGCGGGCGTCCCACGGGTCGTCGCCCACTTCCTGGGGCTTGCGGTTCTTCCACATGTTCAGGATGAACACCGCGATCGACAGGGCGATGATGAACGAGCCGATGGTGGAGACCATGTTCCACACGTCCCACCCCCGCCCCTCCGGGTAGGTGTAGATGCGCCGGGGCATGCCCTGGAGGCCCAGGATGTGGAACGGTCCGAAGGTCATGTTGAAGCCCAGGAACATCAGCCAGAAGTGGATCTTCCCGAGCCGCTCGTCCAGCATCCGGCCGGCGAACTTCGGGTACCAGTAGTAGGCGCCGGCGAAGAGGCCGAACATGCTCCCGCCGAAGAGCACGTAGTGGAAGTGGGCCACGATGTAGTAGGTGTCGGTCTGCTGGGTGTCACCCGGCACCACGCCGTGGGTCACGCCCGAGAGGCCGCCGATGGTGAACATGGCCACGAAGCCGATGGCGAACATCATCGGCGTCGTGAACGTCAGCTTCCCCCGCCACATGGTGCTGATCCAGTTGAAGATCTTCACCCCCGTCGGCACGGCGATGAACATGGTGGAGGCGCTGAAGGCCGATACCGCCACCGGGCCGAGGCCACTGGCGAACATGTGGTGGGCCCACACGCCCCAGCCCATGAACCCGATGGCGATGCCCGAGAAGACCATGACCTGGTAGCCGAACAGCGGCTTCCGGGAGAACACCGGCAGCACCTCGGACACGATGCCCATGGCTGGCAAGATCAGGATGTAGACCTCCGGATGGCCGAACAACCAGAACAGGTGCTGCCATAAGAGAGGGTCGGATCCCGCGGCCACGTTGAAGAAGTTGGTGGAGAAGAGCCGGTCGAAGCTCAGGAGGAACAGGGCGACGGTGATGACGGGGATGGCGAACAGCAGGAGGAACTGGGCGATCAGGCTCATCCACACGAAGATGGGCATGCGCATGAGGCTCATGCCGGGCGCCCGCATGTTGATGACGGTGACGATCAGGTTGATGGCGCCGGTCAGCGAGGCGATACCCAGGATCTGCAGGCCGAAGGCCCAGTAGTCCATGTTGTGACCGGGGATGTTCCGGCTCAGAGGCACGTAGCCGAACCAGCCCCCGTTGGGCGCCCCGCCCAGGAAGAAGCTGGAGTACATGAACAGCCCGCCGACGAGGAACACCCAGAACCCGAAGGCGTTGATGCGGGGGAAGGCGACGTCGCGGGCGCCGATCATGAGTGGCAGCAGGTAGTTGGCCAGGCCGGCGGACAAGGGCATGATGACCAGGAAGATCATCGTGGTGCCGTGCATGGTGAAGAGCTGGTTGTAGGTGTCGGCCCGCAGGAAGGTCTGGTCGGGGGCGCCCAACTGGACCCGGAGGAGCAGGGCCTCGAGGCCGCCGATCAGGAAGAAGATGAACGCCGACGCCGAGTACATGATGCCGATCTTCTTGTGATCGACGGTGGTCATCCATCCCCAGAGGCCCTTGGTGTAGCCAGTCGGGCGGCGCAGGAAGCGGACCGGCGCGTTCAGGGGCTGCTGGAGCGCCGGCGACCCGGGCCGCTCCGGGGTGACGATTGCCATCTAGTGCCTCGACCTCATTCGTTCGCTTCGCTCACTCCATTCGGCCGAACTGATCGTGCTCCGGTGGGCGGGCAGAGCCCACCCACCTGCGCCCTGTTCTCCTTGGCCCTGCCCGCAGCCGCCGGGGCCGCCGGCGGTGGCGTGAGCGGCCGCAGGCTCTCGTTGAAGCCCGGTAAACGTTGGTTTGCACGGCACTAAAATGCCTCCTGCACTGCGTACTCCTGCATCATCGCAAGGTGTTCAGGTAGACGATGAGCTCTGTGATCTCGTCGGGGGTCAGGGGAGCACCGGGGATGATCATCGCGTTCCCCGGCTTCTCCCCCTGAGGATCGCGCAGCCAGCGGCGCAGGTTGGCGTCGTTGGTGTCGTAGATGCTGCCGGCGAAGGTGGTCCGGCTGGCGAAGTGGGTCAGGTTGGGCCCGATGGTGCCCTCGGAGACGCCTTCGACCGTGTGGCAGCCGCCGCAGCCCTTCTGGTTGAAGAGGAGGGCACCGGCCTCGCCGGCGGTGCCGGGGGAGGCCTTGACCGACGGCGCCCGCTGACTGGCGACCCAGGCGTCGAAGTCTTGGGGGGTCATGGCGATGGCCTTGGCCCGCATGTTGGCGTGGGAGTCGCCACAGAACTCCGCGCACTGACCGAGGTAATGCCCGGGCTCGTCGGCGATGAGGTGCATGCGGTTGGAGCGCCCGGGCACGACGTCCTGCTTGCCGGCCAGGGGCGGGATCCAGTAGCTGTGGATCACGTCGTCGCTGTTGAGGGTGAGCTCCACCGGCCGGCCGACGGGCATGCGCAGCTCATTCGCCGTCACCACGCCCAGGTCGGGGTAGCGGTACTCCCACCAGAACTGGTGCCCGATGACCGTTACCTGCACCGGGTTCTCGGGCCGGCGGCTGAGGTCGAAAATGGTGGCGATCGTCGGTACGGCCACGGCCAGGAGGATGAGGGCCGGCGCCAGTGTCCAGCCCACCTCCAGGCGGGTGTTGCCGTGGATCTGCTCGGGCTCAGGCGAGTCGGGGCGGGCCCGGAACTTGACCATGGCGACAATGATCAGCCCCTGAACCAGCACGAACACCACGCCGGCCACGATGAAGACCGGATTCATCAGGTCGTTGATCTGCCTGGCTATCGGCCCCTGGGCCTTCAGGGTGTCCTGGGGCGCGTTCTCAGCGCAGGCGGTGAGGAGGACCAGGAGGGTGGCGCTGAGGGCGGCCAAACGGCGGTTGCGTCGCACGGCGCTCCTACACTGTCCGGTACGGGCGAGCGCGTCCAATCGGCGCCCCGCCCGGGCCTCTCAGCGCCCGGGGAGGCTCACCGGCCCCAGTGCCTCGTGCTCGGCCAGCCCGGCGACCCGCCGGCGCCCACCCGGGCCGGTCAGCGCGAAGACCACGGCGAACAGGGCGGCGCCGACGAGCACGATCGTCGCCCCGGAGGAGACGTCGAGGTGGTAGCTGAAGACCATCCCGGCGAAGCCGCAGCCGGCGCCGATCAAGGTCGACAGCCACAGCATGCGGGCGAAGCTGCTGGTGAGCATCCGGGCGACGACCGGCGGGATGACCAGGGTGGCGGCGATCAGGACGACGCCCAACACCTTCATCGTCGCCAGGATGGAGACCGAGAGCAGGAGCATGAGCAGGGCGTCCATGCGGGCGGTGTTCACGCCGGACACGTCGGCCACCTCGGGGTCGAAGGTGGTGAACAGCAGCTTGCGGTAGAAGCCGAGGACGATGGCGACGGCGGCGACGGCCACGCCGGCCACGACCCACACGTCGGCCACCGTGACGCCCAGGATGCTGCCGAAGATGGCGGCGTCGATGCTGCGCCGGACCTGGCCGTAGAGGCCGAGCAGGGCGATGCCGAAGGCGAAGGAGGCGGTGGTGATGACCCCGATGGCGGCGTCGGAGCCGATGATGCGCCGGCGGGTGACCCGGCCGATGGCCAGGGCCGACGCCATGCCCCACAGGCCGGCGCCCACATAGAAGTTGAACCCGATGACTGCCGAGGCGGCGGCGCCGCCGAAGATGGCGTGGGACAGCCCGTGGCCGATGTAGCTCATGCCCCGGAGGGTCACGTAGACGCCGATGAGGCCGCAAAGGGCGCCGGCCAGGGTGGCCACGATGAGCCCGTGGCGGAAGAAGGCGAACTCGAGCGGCTCGGTCAGCCAGCTCATGGGGCTGCATCCCTCCTCGAACTGGTGACACGGGAGGGGGCCCTGGCCCCGCCTTTCGTCACCAGTTCGGCGGCATCGACGACGATCGGCATCCCGCCGTGCTCGAGGACCTCCATGGGGGCGCCGTAGGTGCGTTCAAGCATCGCCGGCGTCAGGACCTCCCGGGGCGTGCCTCGGCCGGTGATCTCGATGTTCAGGCCCACCAGCTCGGGCAGGTGGGCGGCGATCCCGTTCAGGTCGTGGGTGGTGAGGACGATGGCCAGGCCGCCGGCGTTGAGGTCGGCGAGGAGGTGAAGGATGTCGTGGCGGGTGCGCACGTCGACGCCCGAGGTCGGCTCGTCGAGCAGGAGCAGCTGGGGCCGGCGCAGCATGGCCCGGGCCAGGAAGACCCGTTGCTGCTGGCCGCCGGACAGCTCCCGGATATGGCGGCCACCGAGGCCTCCGATGCCCAGCTGGTCCAGCACCTCGGCCACCTCGGCCTTCTCGGCGGCCGACGGCCAGGGCAGGCGCCGGCCGGTGGTGCGTGACATCAGGACCGCCTCGGCCACGGTGACCGGGAAGTTCCAGTTCACCGTCTCCACCTGGGGGACGTAGCCGACCCGCAGGTCGGGCCGGCGCCAGATGCGACCGGCGACCGGCCGGACCGTTCCCAGCACCGCTCGCAGGAGGGTGGTCTTGCCCGAGCCGGAGGGCCCGACCAGGCCCAGGAAGTCCGAGCCGGCGATCTCCAGGTTCACGTTGCGAAGCACGGCGGGGCCGGCGTAGGCGCAGGTCACACCCTCCAGCCGCAGGAGGGTCATTGGGGGTACACCGCCGTGTCGGGGAGGTCGGGCACCTGGACGGCCTTCAGGGCCGATGCGTCGCCACCCAGGCTCTCGACCATGGTCACGAAGTTGAACCGCATCAGGCCCAGCCAGGAGTGGTCGGGGTCACCCGGCTTGCCGGGCAGGTCGTCGTCACGCAGCTTGTCTACGTAGCGGACGCCGGCCTCGGATCCGATCCGGGCCAGGACGGGACTCGGGAAGACCTCGGAGCCGAAGATGGCGGGCACGCCGACCTGGCGGACCTGCTGGATCAGCCCGGCGACCTCCCGGGGCGTGGGCTCCTCGAAGCTGGACACCTGGATGGCGCCGATCACCCTCCAGCCGTAGTGCTGGGCGAAGTAGGCGTAGGCGTCGTGATAGGTGAGGAGCTCCCGTTTGGGGACGGTGGCGCTGGCCGCCTTCATGGCCCCGTCCAGTTCGTCGACCTTCGCCGCGAAACGGTCGTAGTTGGCCCCGTAGGCGCCGGCGTTGGCGGGATCCCGGGCCGTCAGGGTGTCGCGCACGATGCGGGCGTACTCCTTGGCGTGGGGCGGGTTGGTCCACAGGTGGGGGTTGGGCTTGCCGCCGTCGCGGGGAAGGAGAA
>Ga0247713_1000334_pt1 | contig 30822 bp, 26 predicted proteins | sample 21E_NmetaG_FD_189936 | JGI IMG/M metagenome (GOLD analysis project Ga0247713, IMG submission 189936) | Soil microbial communities from hillslope of Landscape Evolution Observatory, University of Arizona, Oracle, AZ, United States - 2-1-E_N | ecosystem: Engineered > Artificial ecosystem >...
AACTGTGTCGTGCTCAAGCCGTCGGAAGTGACGCCGGGAGTGGGGGAGCGTCTGCGCGAGGTGCTGGATCCTCTTCCGCCCGGAGTAGCCGCGGTGATCCAAGGTGCAGGCGACGTAGGCGCCGCTCTAGTCGATGCACCGTGCGACAAAATCGCCTTCATCGGTTCGCCCGGAACCGGCCGAAAGATCGCAGAAGCCGCGGCGAAACACTTGACGCCGGTCGTGATGGAGCTCGGGGGAAAGGATGCCGCGATCGTGTGCGAGGACGCCGACGTCGACGTCGCTTCCTCGGGGGTGCTGTGGGGATCGTTCGTCAACGCAGGCCAGACCTGTGCCGCGGTGGAGCGCATCTTCGTCCACGAACGCATCGCAGACGAGTTCACAGACCAACTTCTGCGAAAGCTCGACCGGCTGCGGTTCGCGCAGCAGGAGGACGGCGACATCGGTGCACTTACATTGAAGCGTCAGTTCGACACGGTCGACCGGCACCTACGGGATGCGGTCGAGAAGGGTGCGCACGTCCTTGCCGGTGGCCCCGATGCGGGTCCGGCGAATACGGACGGGTCGCTGTGGTTTGCACCTACGGTCCTCGAGGGCATGACCGACGAGATGGATTTGGCGCGGGAAGAGACGTTCGGGCCACTGGTTCCGATCGTTCGCGTGCACAGCGACGACGAGGCGGTGCGGCGAACCAACGAGGACGCGTTCAACCTCACCTCGAGCGTGTGGACGAAGGACGCGGACAAAGGGAGGCGGCTGGCGTCGCAGATCAGGTGTGGCGTCGTCGGGATAAACGAGGTGGGCGCGACCGGCTCGGGTCTTTCCTTCGGCCCCTGGGGCGGAGTGGGCGAATCCGGATACGGGCGTCTCTCCGGCAAGGAAGGTCTTCGGGAGTTCGTCTTTCCGACTCACGTGGCGAAGAAGATCGTGCCGCGGATGAAGAGCCTGTGGTGGTATCCATACGATGAATCAACGGTCACGACGCTGCGTTCGGTCGTCGAGGTCATATCGGGGCCGACCGTCAAGCAAAAGCTGGACGCGGTTCCGCGCCTCGCCTCGTCCGTCCGGCGCGCGTTCAAGTCGAAGCTTTAGCACGAACTTCCGCGGTGACTATGCATCCGGCGAGATCCGCACGAAGTGTTGAGTGACCTCCGCCGGGGCGTCGACGATCCCGATCAGCGACAGAAAGTCGTCGTTGCCGCTCAGCCCCATGTAGTCGCCGACGAACGGTCCCTGCGTGATCGGTGCATCCCGGAAATCGAACGACTCGGCGGTGATTCTCTTCTCCGCCCACCCGTCGCCCCGAACGCACGCGTCGCCGTCACGCTGAGGCCGGCAAAACGCAAGAAATGCATCCGTCTCGAGCCGCCCGGCGGTCCCGTCCCGTCCGTTGTTGCGGAGGTCGAGGTACGTGACGCCCACGGTTCCGTCGGCGAGGACGTGGACCGCCGGCAGGAGCACCTGCCGGTTCGGCACCGGGATGCCGCTCGGTGTGCGGTTCACCGGAACCGGTGGAGTCCAGGAGCGCCCCCCATCCGACGACGACGACAAGAAAACGCGGTTGTATTTCGCGCCTCGTGGGGAGTCGAGCCACACGACGTAGACGCTGCCGGTTTGTGGATCCACCGCGCCATCGGGCAGCAGGCGCCCGCTCACGATCGTGTCGCCGGAGATCGGATCGATTGCCTCCTTCGGCTCCGGCGCTGCGATCGTCGACGGCTCCGACCACCGGCTCTTTCGATCGGCTGCCGCGGTCGCGACGAGCCGGAACGAATAGGTTCTGGTGTCGACCTCGGTGCTTACGACGGTCGCGACCATCACGAGTCCCCCTCGGAGACGGCCGGCGTGAGGGAGCACGAGTACCTGACTGCCGAGGGTCGAACCGACGCCCTCCGGTTCGTAAACGATCCGCGGTTTCTCCCACGTCCGGCCGCCGTCGACCGACGACGAGAAAGAGGTGACCCCAGAGATGACCTCGTTATCGTTCGTGAGGGTGCCCCAGGCCGCGTACGCGGTGCCGGGGCGGTAGGGATCGGCGGTGATAGAAGGTTTGTCGTTATGGATGGTCGGATCGGTGTCCCGCACCAGGGTCACCGGGTCGTCCCATGACATACCTCCGTCGTCCGAGCGCGCCACCAAGATCGCATCCGGGTTGACCCCGAAAGGCGAGGCAGCATCCGGATCGACCGAGAGCGTCGCGAGGTACGCGGCGCCGTCGGGGCCCAGCGCCACCCACGGATCGGTGACGCGCCGGTAGCCGCCGCCGTTGGCGGTGGTGCCGCCGGTGCACAGGGACGTGCGGGTGTCACCGCTCTCGGTCCACGTTCGCCCACCGTCGTCACTGACTGCCGCGACGATCCCGCGCGCGGCGCCGTTGTTCCAGCGATCTTGCTGCCACGCCGCCACGAGATGCTCGTCGCGCCCGGGGTCGGCGGCGAGATGCCCCTCGACCTCGGCGCTTTCGTAGGCGACGCCCGCCTGGGGCGGTCTCCCGTCTTCCGCACAATCTGACAGCGGGCTTCTCTCGGCCCGAGACACGCGAATTACCTGCCGTCCCGCGCCCTCGGGCGAATTCGAACAGGCGGCCCCCGAGATGAGCGCGGCGGCGAGTCCTACGCGGAAGAGCTGTTTCGTCACCGGCTGATTAGACCCGAACGCGCGGAAGGCGCCCGTTTCCGGGCGCCTTCCCAGGTTGCTTATCGGACTCCCTATCGGGTGCGCACCCGAATGAACCTGTCGATCTGCCCGACCAGGTCGAGCGCCGCAGCGTGCTGCTGCGCCTGAGTGATCCTGCCTCCGGGCGTGACCAGTTGGAGGCCGCCGTACCTACCCGCGGCCGCTCCCACTAGGGCGCCTGCCATCGGCTGACCCGCCGGGGTGACCCAAACGATGTTCTTCGGAACGATCCGCTCGATCGATTCTCGAGCGACCGCAAGTGTCGTTTCGCTCACAGAGTCGGAGCCGAGTCGCTCGGCCGCCGGCAGCTGGCCCATCACGGCGTCGCCGACCGATGCGGGACCACCCACGACGAGCGCCTCGTCGACGTCGAGTGCATTGAGAGCGTCCGTCGTCGCCTGCGGGAGCGAGTTTTGATCGCTGAAGAGGATCGGCAAGCGGCGGTTTGCCGCCAGCGCCGCGGCCGTCGTTGCGTCGGCCCGATCTGGGTTGACGATCACGACCGCGTCGAACGCCGGCGCGTTGTCGGTCTTCTGCTGGTCGGTGCGCTGGTCGAGCTCGAGTGCGACGTTCGCCGCGATCTCCGCCGCGCTGCCGCCGCCGATGACCTCGAAGTTGTTCGCGTTGGAGTCGTCGTCCGGCGGCATCCCCGCCTCCACGAGCTCGCTCTGGAGGTTCGGGTTCAAGTTGCCGATGAGGAATGCGCCGCGCGGGGAGAAGCGTCTGACCTCGGCCTTCGTCGGGTTCGGCAGGTGATTGCGGTTCGTCAGCAGCACCGGACCGAGGTACGCGCGGGCGAGCACGCCCGCGGCGAGCGCCGAAGCAGCGTCCTTCTTCTGGACGAGCACCACCCTGCTCCACGGCCGGGTGGCGAAGGTGGAGGCAAGCACTGCTTCCTCGCCGCCCGGGTAGGTGAGCTTCGAAAGCCGCATCGCCATCTTGACGTTGGTCTTCGCAATCGACTGCTGGACCCCCGCGTTGGTTGCGTTGTGCTGCAGCCGCGCAAAGTAGATGTCGAGGTTGTCGTCTTGGACGTCCCCCTGACGGGAATCCATCCAGCCGAACAGAACCTCGTTATTTCCGAGCGGCAGCGGAACGGGGCCGAAATCCCAGTAGGCGCCGAAACGGTAGTCGAAGCCGACGTCGTTGTTGATCGAGCGGTCGGTGATGCGGCGATTCTCGGACCAGGTTGCGCCCCGGTCGTTTGAGAACGCGTAGTAGGTGTCTCCGAGGCGAGCCTCGGTGCACGGCGCGGTGCCCGCAGGCGGGCTGTGCGTGTTCGGGCACGTTTTGATGCCGTACGAGTGCCTCCGGTCGTGCCACGCTATGTCGACCCGGCCATTGGGCGCCACGTCAATGTTCGGATGACGGTTCTGGGTCAGCTCTCCCGGAACGAGCTCGTTGATCACCACCGGCCTGGTCCATGTTCGGCCGTCGTCCGTGGAACGTATGAAGAGGATGTCGGCATCGGGGCCGATGAAGTGGTCGGCCTGGCCCGGGTAGGAACCATCTTCATTGGGCACCTGCTGGTAGACGATGTAGAGGGTGCCGGTGTTGGGATCTCCTGCTAGACGCGGGAAAGTGGACGCCGGGAAGAGAGTCGTGCCGGCCTGGAAGCCGCGCACCGGGGCCGCAGGAGTGCGGGTCCACGTCTCACCGTTGTTCTCCGAGCGGGCGTGCACGATCTCGCCCACGTTGCCTCGCGTGCGGTAGGCGACGGAGAGCGCGCCGTCGATGAGCACGAGCTGGCTCGGCTCGATCGAGCGGACCGCGGGGTCGCTGACGACCACGGGGTCCGACCACGTGGCGCCGCCGTCGTCCGATCGGGCTACGACGATCGTGTCGTACGGCGGGTTGAGGGGGTCGGTGGCGGAGCCGCCGGAGTCCCACGCCACTACGAACAGACGATCACCGCCCTGCTGGGGGTCGACTAGAAGTTTGGGGAAGCGGTAGGCGGGCCCGTTCACCCGGTTCGGACCCCCCTGGAGGGCGACCTCGCCCTGGGCGAAGTTCCTTCCTCCGTCGGTCGAGCGGGCGACTACCACCGATTGCCCCTCGCCTTCGTTCGAGGCGCCGAACGTGGCGTAGACGTTGTTGCCGGAGCCGAAGTCGACGCCGTACTGGTCCAGCGAGCTCGGCCCGTGACCGAGGGGATCACAGGTGATGGCGAAGCCCTCGGGTGCCCGCAGCACGCCGCGGTCCCACGTCTTGCCGCGGTCGAAGGAGACGCCGTGCTCGCACGTCGCCCTCACCCAGTCGGCATTCGTCTGCACGATGTGGTTGGTGTTGCCGGGCTTGACGGCCATGCCGACGGCGTCGTGCCCGCGAAGGAACTCGGCGGGCTTGAGTCTCGAGTTCCTGGTCGTCCGGGCGTCGCCCGGCGCGGCGGAGCTCGGCAGGACGGAAGAGGCTCCGATGGTGGCGATGACGCTCACGACGGTCATGAGACCGAAAGCGCGTCTAATGCGCATATAGATAATCCCCCTTAGAAATCAGGTCGGCCGCCGCAGGACGGCGCAGCCGACGGGAACAGGTGCCGGACGCGTGTACCGGGGCCCGGTGGCCGGACCCCGGTACACGTCAGACACGGCTTCGTTGATGCGAACTAGGCCCGAGCTGCGGCCCGGTCGTTCTTCTTCCACGAGGCTGCCGCGACTCCGGCTCCACCGAGGCCGAGAAGAGCCACGAGGAGAAGGGCGTGCGACGTCGACTGCGAGATCGGGAGCGTGGCGGGCGCGGCGTCGGTGCTGCCCGAGTACGGCTTCCACGCCACCGGCACCATGGCGCCGGAGCTCGTGCGGCGGACCTTGAGCTGCGCACGACCGGGGGTCCCGGCGACCGGCGCGCCGTCGGACCTGCGGTACTGCGTGGCCAGAACCGTGTGCCAGCCGGCCTTCACCTTGGGGACCTCGAAGGTGGCGGAGATGCGCCGGTCGGCGGTCGGCTCGGTAATGGCGAGGATGCGGCCCCGGCGGGTGTCCAGCCGGATCTCGACGTCGGTGTGAGTGGGGTTCGCCGCGTCCTGGTTCCGGACGTAGTTCCCACCGCTCACCGTGACCGTTGCCCCCGGGCGAGCCTTGTTCGGGCTCAACTCGAGCGTCGTAAGAGCTGCACATGCATACGCTGCGGACGCGAGACCAACCACCGCCGCTAGCGCGCCGAAGATGAAACCGAGTCGCTTCTTCAACGTCATTCCCACCCCTTCTTGTGCATGAGACGCCGGCGGCGTCTGCATCCTGTCTGGCCTGACCGTCACCTTAACCGCGCCGATGCGGCTCTAATTCCCGGATATTAGAACCCACCTTCGGGGTCGCGCAAACATACTGAGTGCTTGAATTGGCTGTGAGCGCGCCGGCTACGAGTGGGTGGGCGCGCCGGCTTCCGCGCCCTCCGGCCGCATCGCGAACAGGGCGACGCCGAGCGCGAGGATCACCGGTCCGGCGGCGGAATGCCAGATCGCAGCCGGCCACCGAACGATCCCCTGCCCCGCCTGGACGACGAGCGGAAGGTGGGTCGTGGTCATCCACAATCCGGAAAGAGCCACGACACCGGCGGCCAGCAACAAGCCGATGTCGTCGCCGGATCGGCGGCGCAGGAGCGCCAGCGCCACGATGCTCGCGATCGCGGCCGCGATGCCGGGGATGACGTGATCGACGACCTCGACTTTCGCCGGAACTTCCACGCCCAGACCCAGCCGTCGCCCGAGGGACGGGACCGTGATCGACCACAGGGACAGCAACAGCGCACCTACGGCGGATGCTTTCATCCGGCCGATTGTTGCACGTCCCATTCTTCTCGGGGAATTAAACGATGCGTTGGGTTGTTTGATTCGTGGAAGCAGGAGGCGGTAAGCTTCCGCCACGTTTTTGACACGCGTGCCAGTGCGCATGGTTTTCGTTGGGTGGGATCGGTGAACTCGGAGGGTGCTATGAACCGCAGGTCGAAAGTCGTCTTGACCACGCTCGTCCCGCTCGCGCTGGGCGTCGTATTCGCCGGCCTGGCATGGGCCTGCACGCCCGCCGACATCACGATCGATAGGGGCATGGCGCCTCCGGGCGAGAACGTGACGGTAACGGGCCAATACTTCAAAGACGGCGCGACCGTCGAGATCTTCCTCTCCACCGACGGCAACGCAAGCGGCCGGCTGCTGGGGACCGCAACCGGGCCGCAGTTTTCCCGCGCAGTCACGATTCCCGCCGACTTGGCGGAAGGCAGCTACTGGGTAGTTGCGAAGACGCAAAACGGCGAGGTGAATGCCGGAGGCGGGTCGCCGCAGGACGGTGAGCGGCTCGAGGTCAGGCATGCGCAGCCACCGGCGGAAGAGCCTGAGGCCCCGCCGAGCAACGGCGGCAACCCCGGGGGTAGCCCCGGCAACAACCCCGGGTCGAAGCCCGGCAAGAACCCCGCCCAGGAGCCCGGCCGTAGCGGCGGTTCGACGCGGAGCAACGAAAACGTGGCCGCCAGCGACGGCGTCGGCGACAGCCGTAGCGCGGCGGGAACCGTGGTCGCCGGCAACGTCGACGCACGTACGGCGACCGGCGGATCCGGCCGGGAGGCGCGCTCGAAGAACGGGCGACCTGCGACCGCCAACGCCACCGCTTTGAAGCCCTCGATCGAAGTGGGTGGAGCCCACGCCTTCACCGGCGGTCGTGCCCCCTCGCTCGTGCCGGACTCGTTCGATCCGTCCTTCGCCGGCGATGACTCTTCGAAGTACCTGCTCTACGGTGGCTTTCTCCTCATGATCGTCCTGATGGGCCTTGGTGCCGGGTTCGCAGTCGCCGTTTCCGAGCGGCGCAAGGCCACTGCCGGAGTCCGGCGAGACGACGACAGCGTTTGACGTAAAAGGTGACTTCTCCGGCCCCTCTGGGGGCCGGAGTGACGTCTCCACCTGCAAGCGGGTCCGATGAAGCATGTGCGTGGCGCAACGGTATTCGGGATCGCACTAATCGTCGTCGGCGTCGGCAGCTTCGTCCTCACGCTCGTTGTGGATGCCGCCGCGAAGGCCGAGGTGATCGCGGGGAACTTTCCGGTCAACGAGGGTGCCATGGATCCCGGAGACATCACCGCGCACAATTCACCGACGGTGGCGCGCAACCCGGCGCGCCTCGAGAACCTCGTGGTGGTGAATCGCATCGACCGGCCGGACTTCTCGTGTTCGCTGCACACATCGTTCGACGGCGGCTCCACCTTCGAGGAAGGCGAGATTCCGCTCCCGGACGAAAAGGTGAAGTGCTTCGCCCCCGACGCGACGTTCGATGCCGCCGGAACTCTGTACGTCTCGTTCGTGACTCTGGAGGGTTTGGCCAACGTTCCGGCGGCGGGATGGATAACGCGCTCGGACGACGGAGGCGTGACCTTCTCCGATCCGGTGCGGGTCCTCGATGAGCTTTCCTTCCAGGTCCGGCTGATTGCGGATCCCCAAGAGCCGGAAAGGCTGTATCTCACCTGGCTTCAGGCCGAAGATGTGGCGATCCTTGCTTTTCCCGGAACGTCGTACCCGATCCTCTCGGCCCGCTCCGACGACGGCGGCGCGACGTGGACGGATCCGGTGCCGGTGGCGGACGACTCCCGCGCGCGCGTCGTTGCGCCGTCCCCTGCCGTCGGCCGCGCCGGCGAGATATACGTCGCCTATCTCGATCTAGGGGAGGACAAGCTCGACTACAACGGCGGCCACCAGGGCACGGGCGGGCCCCCTTATCCGGGAACGTGGCAGCTCGTTTTGGCGCGGTCCGACGATGGAGGCGATTCGTGGTCCGAGACGGTCGTCGCCGATGCGGTGACTCCGACCGAGAGGTTCATCGTGTTCCTCCCGGCCTTTCCCTCGGTGGCGGTCGAACCCGAGGGGGGAAGGGTCCACGTCGCGTTCCACGATGGTTCGCTCGGAGACTCGGACGTGTACGTCTGGACGTCGGAAGATCGAGGCCGCACGTTCGGCGACGCCGTGCGCGTGAACGACACGCGTGAGGGAGACCGCTCCACGCAGCGCCTTCCGAAGATCGCCGTTGCCGAAGACGGACGCGTCGACATCATCTATCTCGACCGCCGCGCCGACCTCGACGACGTGTTGACCGATGTCTCGTTTCAATACTCCTACGACGGCGGCCTGAGCTTCCGGCCGCGCATCCGCCTCAACGACGAAGCATTCTCGGCGCTCGTCGGCGTAGGCAGCGAGGTCGGTCTGCCCGATCAGGGGAGCCGCATCGGGCTCATCTCGACCGGGAACCGGGCGCTCGGGGTGTGGACCGACACCCGCGCCGGCACCGAGGCGTCCAGCAAGCAAGATGTCGTGCGGGCCGTCGTCGAGTTCTCTGATGAGGCAGCTCTGCCGGACCCAGTGGTCTTGGGATTCCGCTACGGGGGCGTAGCGTTGGCGGTAGTGGGACTCATCGTTCTGGCATCCAGCCCCCGCCCGTCGGCGGGGGAAGAGGGAGGAGAGGCGGCCTGATGTCCGATTCCGCGGCGCCGGCTCCGGCGAGTTCGCCCGGGCGTCGTTTTCCACGCCGGACGGTGGTCGGAATCCTCATCTTCGTCGGTGTCCTCATCTTCTTTCTGACCCAGACGCGGCTGCCGGCGGTCCTGACGAAGCTTCCGAATTTGGGGACTCCTTCGTCGGGGCGCGATCGCTCGACCTTCTCCCAGTTCATGGATCCGTCCTCGATGCCCGACGGGTTCGAATGGGTTGCGTTCGGGCTGAACTTGTGGGATGCGAACGCGATCGGGATGTTCTTTGCGATTCTTCTCGGTGGCGCCGCGAGCGCCGCACTCGCTCCGGAAGTGAGGATGCGTGCGCTGCTCGAGCGGCCGGGCCCGGTCGGTGCCGCCATCGGCGGCGGGATGGGGCTTCCGCTGTTCATGTGCAGCGCGTGCTCGGCACCGGTATCGGCAAGCTTCTACCGAGGGGGAGCCAGTCTCGAGCTCACCCTGGGGATGATTCTCGGGTCGGCTCTATTCAACCCGGTGGGGATCTTCGCGATCTTCCTGTTGATGCCGGTGTCGATGGCATTGGCGAGGATCGCATTCGGGATCGTGATGATCACCCTCGTCGTGCCCCTGATCGCCCGTGGCAAGAGGACGCAGGTTGCCGAGCAGGCGGCAGGGCCGATGCAGATGCGCCTCCCGGCGCGCGATTCTGGACGCGACGGGTGGGGGGCCGCGATCGTGGATTCGTTTTCGACGTGGCTCCGGCATACCGCGGATGTTGCGCTCCGGCTCGTCCCGTCGATGCTCGTTGCCGGGTTCATCGTCGGCGCCGTTCTCGTCGTGGCGCAGCCGCAGAGTATTTCCGATTCGGCATCGTCACAGCTCATTGCCGTCCTGGTGACCGCGCTCGTCGGCACGCTGTTGCAGCTTCCGACATTGTTCGAGATACCGCTCGTCCTCGGCGTGATCGCGCTCGGTCTCGGTACGGGTCCGGCGACCGCACTCCTCCTCACCGCGCCCTCGGCCGGGCTGATCACGCTGCTGGTCTTGAGGAGGGATCTTGGCTGGCGCACTCCGGCTCTCATGCTGTTGGCGACATTCGTCCTCGGATCCTTGGCCGGCGTGATCGCGGGGAGCCTGTGACCGTGGCGCGACTCCGGGTATTTCTCGGAGCCCTGTTCGTCGTTTTCCTCGGCGCGAGCGCCGCCTACAGCGCCAATTTCGCCGGCCTGCGCGACCGCTACCCGCCCCCTGCCACGCATGTCGAGGGGGTGGCGGCGGCGAGCGGAGGAGCGGTGATCGAAAACGGCGAGGGCACGGGCAGAAGGTCGTTCCCGTGGTGGCAAGAGGTCGAGAAGTTCTCGGGTTCGGGAGACACGACCACCGACGCGTTCACGATCAGCGAGCGCGCCCTCCAGTGGCGCGTCGTGTGGGAGTGCAACGAAAAGCCGTTCACGGTGCGGGCGCTCGATGCTCAGGGGCAGGCCGTGGGGCACGACCTCGTCGAGGCGGAGACGTGTCCCGACATAGGAAGTGGGTTTTCGGTCCGAACCGGCGAGGCGAAGCTCGAGATCAACACCGGCGCGCCGTGGAAGGTGACGGTGGAACAGCAGCTCGATCTCCCGCTTCACGAGCCGGTGACTCCCGAGATGGAGGAAGGCAAGGTCGTCGCGACCGGAACCTTCTACGACATGGAGCGGAGTGGCGAAGGAACCATGTCGCTCTACCGGCTCAGGGACGGCACCATGATGTTGCGCCTCGAGAATTTCTACGTCACCCCCAACGTCGATTTGGAGATCGACGTGAGCAACCGTCCGAAGCCGATGGACGCCGGAGAATTCCTCGGCGGCAAGCAAGAACGTGTCTCGATGCTCCCGATCACGACCGGAGACATGAACTTCGAAGTGCCGTCCGAGATCGACCTGCGCCGCTGGAAATCGATAGTCATTTACTGCCAGCCGTTGAACATCGCTTACACCGGTGCCACTCTCGAGTGGAGCGATCGCTAGCGTCGACGGAAATCGGGTGAACAGGGAGCAGTGGAACCAACGGTATGCGGCGGCCGAGGAGCTTTTGTGGAGCGCCGCTGCCAACCGCACGCTCGAAACGGAGGCTGAAGGGCTGCCTCTCGGTCGCGCGCTCGACCTCGCATGCGGCGAAGGGCGCAACGCGGTGTGGCTCGCGCAGCAAGGATGGGACGTAACCGCGGTCGACTTCTCGGACGTAGCGGTGGCGCGGGGCCGCGAGTTGGCGGGCCGGCGCGGGGTCACGGTTCATTGGGTGCTGGAGGATGTTTACGAGTTCGAGCCGGAGTCGGGCGGGTTCGACCTCGTGATCGTTCTGTATCTGCATGTTCCGGCGCCGGCGCGTCGTGAGGTCCTGCGTCGAGCCACCCGGGGGCTGGCGCTCGGCGGGACTCTGTTGGTGTTGGGCCACGACGCCTCAAATCTCGCAGATGGCTACGGGGGCCCGTCAGATCCCTCGATTTTGTATTCGCCGCAGGATCTTGCGGCCGATGTACCCGACCTCCACATTGTGAAGGCCGAGCACGTCCACCGGGAGGTGGATACCGATGAGGGGCGGAGCCTAGCAATCGATGCGTTGCTCCGGGCCACCCGCGCACGGTGACGGGACAGGTTTTTTGGCGCTTTATGTGCCTCAGCTCGCGCATAGTAGTAGCGAAAGCGCTCGCACATAAAGCCGTCCGGCGCGTTAAGAAGACGGTGTGATCGAGCTCACGTCGCGTTCGGCAAGCGCCTTTCCCACCATTGCGTCGATGTCGAGGTTCTCCTCCGCTCGATCGCATTGCGCAACGGATGCCTTGGTCGCCGGATCGCGCGGCTGAAAGAGGACGCAGCAGTCCTGGTACTTGCGGGTCGAGATGTCGTAGGTCCCTATCTGCCGGGCTTGGTCGATGATCTCCTGTTTGTCCATCCCCACCAGCGGCCTGAAGATTTGCGTGGGTGCAACGGCCTCGTCTGCGGCCCTGATGTTCTCGATCGTCTGCGACGCCACCTGTCCCAATGCATCGCCGGTGACGAGCGCCTGCAGCCCATGTTCTTCGGCAAGCCGCGCTGCGATCCGGAGCATCGTTCGCCGGTAGAGGACCGTGCGTAAGCTCGACGGCGCATGAGTGACGATCTCTCGTTGCGCGTCGGCAAGCGGAACCAGATGGAGATCCGCCTTCCCCTGATATCCCGCAAGCACGCGCACGAGCTCTTCCGCTTGCCTGATAGAGGAGGGATCGGTGAACGGGCGGCCGTGGAAGTGCACGAACTCGACCGTTGCCCCTCGGCGCGCCATGCGCCACGCGGCGACCGGAGAATCGATACCGCCCGACAAAAGCGCGAGCAGTCGTCCGGACACGCCTACCGGGAGCCCGCCCGGTCCACGCTCACGAGTGCGATAGACGATTCCGGACTTGTCGAACAGTTCGATCCAGCAGGTGGCGTCGGGATGCTTGAGATTTACCGGCGCGCCGGTTGCTTCCTGCACGGCGCGCCCGACGTGCTCGTTGATCTGCTGTGACTTCAGGTCGAGATCGGAATTCATCCGGCGCGCCCTGATCGCAAAACTGGAGAACGACGTTGCCTTCATCACGTCGACGGCGACGGCGGTGATCTCGTCGAGGTCGGGCGCGACCCGGACGCCGGCTCCCAGGTAGGCAACCCCGAAGACCCGGCGGGCACGCGCAATCACCGCGGCGGCATCCGCGCCCGAATTCAGGTCGATCAGCACGCGGCCGTAATTGCGCGCAACCTTCTTGTAGCCCGTGTGCTGCAGGGCGCGCCGTAGGTTGCGGACCAAGGTTTCTTCGAAGAAGTCGCGGTTGCGGCCTTTCAACCCGATCTCGTGGTAGTGCGCAATGAGCGCGTCCACGGTGATCAGTCCGCGGACGCGGGCTCGTCGAAACCGACCGAGAACATGGCCTCGACATCGTGCCGGGAGTAGACCTTGAACGCCACCAGGGTCTGCGTCCTCTCGATTGCCGGCACGCGTGCTATGGACTCGGTCACTACCCGCGCGAGATCGTCGTGATCGCGCACGCGCACCATGATGACGAGGTCGAAGTCGCCGGCAACCGAGTACACCTCGGAGACCTCGGGGATATCCGCAACGGCCTGAGCGGTTTCGGGGACCTTATGGATGTCGCAGACCGCGAGAACGACGGTGGTGACCACCGACTGCTGCCTAGATGGTGACCATGTCGCGCAATTTCCCCGGCGTGGACGGGTGGCGCAGCTTGCTGAGCGCCTTCGCCTCGATCTGGCGGATCCGCTCGCGGGTCAAATTGAACTCTTTGCCCACCTCTTCGAGCGTGCGAGGTTCACCGGTGATGAGCCCGAAGCGCAACGCCAGCACCTTCCGCTCGCGCTCCGACAGCGACCCCAGCATGTTCCAGAGATCCTCCTGGCGCAGCGCCACCGCGGCGGCCTGGAATGGACCTTCAACTTCCTCGTCTTCGATGAAGTCGCCGAGCTCGGCGTCCTCGTCACCCACCGGTTCGTGCAGGCTGACCGGCTCCGGGAGAACTCGAAACGCCTCCCGTACCTTGTCGGGCGTCAGATCGCTTTGTTCTGCGATCTCGTCGATCGTCGGCTCGCGGCCGAGCTTCTCGAGAAGCTCGCTCTGGACCTTGCGGACGCGGTAGAGCGTCTCGACCATGTGCACCGGGATCCGGATCGTCCGCGCCTTGTCTGCGATCGCGCGCGTGATCGCCTGCCGGATCCACCACGTTGCGTAGGTCGAGAACTTGAATCCCCGCTGGTAGTCGAACTTCTCGACCGCTCGCATGAGCCCGAGGTTCCCCTCCTGGATCAAATCGAGGAGCGGAAGTCCCGCGGCCGAGTACTTCTTCGCGATGGAGACGACGAGGCGGAGGTTCGACTGGATGAAGCGGCGCTTCGCCCGCCGCCCTTCGCGTACGACCATCTCTAGATCGAGGCGCTGCTTGTCGCTCGGGCGCTTGGCCTTCTCGAGCTTCTCCTGCGCCTTCTCGCCGTCCTCGATCGCCTTCGCAAGCTCGACCTCCTGGATGTCGGTCAGAAGGGGGTACTGGCCGATCTCGCGCAAATACTGCCGCACCAGATCTTCGTGGGCGGCTTCCTCACGGGCGGACTCGTACGGGCGAGATGCCTGGCTCATGTGTGTGCTCTACCTCTTTCTGTCCCGGTGGGCAGGTATTGGCTCCGGCGCCGCGTCAGGTACGCGCGGACATCAGCGTCCGACTCGAGGGGGCGGCCGGCTTGATCTCTCGTCGAGGTGCCGCTTAAGCGGCGGGGCCGGGGGCCGAGTCCCCTCGTATGGCAAGACGCCGAAGCACGCCTTTCTGTTTCCTTCCGTTCTATTCAACACATCGTACGGGAAACCCTTCCCGGTTGGAAGAGCAGGATTATTTGGACGTGGAGGCCAACAGAAGGGCTGCACCGGCCGCTGCGCCTCCTGAGTCTTCGCCGGGTGGTTGTATGTTGCCGCCAACTGTGGACGGCGGCTTGCGGTCCATCCAAATCCGCTCGTCTCGGGCGTGCTCCGGGGGCGCAGGAATAGCGGCGTCACGGGCGAATTCCCCTGCCCACGGGACTGAAAGGGGATGACATGAAGCGGACGTTAGCGGTTCTGCTGGCATTCGGCCTCGTCGGCGGCGCCCTGGCCGCCGGCCCGGCGGAAGCGAAGAAGAAAAAGAAGAAGAAGCCGAAGAGGGTGGAGCGGGTGATCAAGTCTGAGTACCAGGCCCCCGCCATCGGATCCGGTTCTGGCGTGTGTTTCCGTCCCACGAACTCCTGTGGCGACCTCCCCATTGGTCTGCACGAGAAGTTCGTGAAGGTCGAGATCGCCGACACCACCGGCCTTCCCGTGTACTTCAACCTGGGCCAGGACACCGATCCCGATACCTTCGGGACCGAGAAGAGCTACGGCAGTTTCTGCGGCTCCACGGGGGATGAGGCGATAAAAATCTTGCCGGGCTATCCGCTGGTCGTCTTCCCGTGGCTTCTCGGGCCGACCTGTCCGAGCGTCGGGACCAGCGGGACCGTCACTGCAACAGTGTCGAACCTGCCGTAGCAGTTATCCGAAGAGAGGGAGAGATAGATGAAGCGGACACTTGCGGTTCTCCTCGCGTTGGGTCTCGTCGGCGGCGCCCTGGCCGCCGGGCCGGCGGAAGCAAAGAAGAAAAAGAAGAAGAAGCCCAAGAGGGTGGAGCGGGTCGTGGAGCATTCTTACGCCGCTCCTTCGCCCGGGGTCCCGGGGGTCGCCGGTGCTTGTCTTGCCGCCTTCACCCCCGACAGCGGCTGCATCGACATCCCCGTCACGCTCGACGATAAGTACGTGATGGTCGACATCACCGACGCATCCGGTCAAACTCCGGCCGCGATCCTCGCGCAAGACACCGACTCGAACCGGCCTGGGACCGAAATCTTCCACAATTTTTGCGGCAAGACCGAAGAGCCCGTGGAGATCACGCCCGGACTGACGTTGCGAGTCTCGGTTTATGCCGGACCGTCCAGCTCGTGCGCCGGCATCGGCACGCGGGGCGACATGAAGATCACTCTCTCGAACCTTCCGTAAGAGGAGCACGAAAAGAAGAGGCCGGGGTCGTCAGCCCCGGCCTCTTTTGGTCTTGCTTGCGAGCGTGCGTCAGCGTGTGCCGCCGAAGCGTCTCGCCACCTCGTCCCAGTTCACGGTGTTCCACCATGCCTGGATGTAGTCGGGCCGCTTGTTCTGATACTTCAGGTAGTACGCGTGCTCCCACACGTCGACCCCGAGGATCGGCATCTTGCCCTCCATCAGGGGGTTGTCCTGGTTGGCCGTGGACGTGATCGTCAGATTCCCGCCGTCGACCACCAACCACGCCCATCCGGAGCCGAAGCGCCCGACCCCCGCCTCTGCGAACTTGTCCTGAAACTCTTTGAACGAGCCGAACGCGTCGTCGATTGCGGACGCGAGCTCTCCGCTCGGCTCGCCTCCGCCGTCGGGACTCATGATCGTCCAGAACAACGAATGGTTTGCGTGGCCGCCGCCGTTGTTCCGAACCGGCGTCTCGATGTCCGACGGCACCTTCGAGAAGTTGCGCATCAGGTCGTCGATCGAGTCGTACTGGAGCTCGTCGTGACCCTCGAGTGCGGCATTGAGCTTGTCGACGTAGGTCTGGTGGTGCTTGGTGTGATGAATCTCCATCGTCTGCGCGTCGATGTGCGGTTCGAGCGCCGAATAGTCGTACGGCAGATCGGGCAGTGAATAGCCCATAGTTCCTCCTTTCCTAGCCGTGCTCGGTCTGTTAGCTCCAACCACGACTGCGGGACGGATGTTCCGTCCGAGCCTACCCGCGGGTTCGGTTGAGTACTCGTGCGGTGCACGTCGTGGCGCAGCCCGCCCGGTAGCCTCAATCGATGCTCACCGTATTCGATCTGTGGAAAGGCTTCGGCGGCCGCGACCTGTTCCGCGCTGCCAACCTGCAGGTGGGGGCGCGTGACCGTGTTGCGCTCGTGGGGCCGAACGGCTCCGGCAAGACGACGCTGTTCGACATGATCGCCGGCCGGCAGGAACCGGATCGGGGAGAGGTTCGTCTCCTCAAGGGGGCGGTCGTCGGCTACCTCGAACAGGAAACCGATTCCTTGAGGGGCCGGCGTCTCCTCGAGCAGGTGATGGCGGCCGGATCCGAAGCCGGCACCACGGAACACAGACTCGCCGTTCTCGAAGAGGAGATCGCAACGACCGCGCCGGGCCGGGCGCGGGACGGGCTGGTTGCGGAATACGGACGGCTGCAGGACCGCTTTGCCGCGCTCGGCGGATACTCGCGCGAAGCCGATGCGAAGAAGATCTTGGGCGGCCTCGGCTTCGCCCCCGAGGATTTCGATCGCAGCACGGACACGCTGTCGGGCGGAAAGCTGATGCGCGTCGCGCTGGCGCGGCTTCTGCTGTCGGCGCCGGATGTGCTGATGCTCGACGAGCCCACCAACCACCTCGACGTCGAGTCGGTCGAGTGGCTCGAACGGTTCCTGTCCGGCTACGAAGGAACCGTTCTCCTCATCTCACACGATCGCGACTTCATCAACCGGATCGCGACGACTGTGGTCGAGATCGATCGCAGCGAACTGGTCGTTTATCCCGGTGATTACGAGGCGTTCGTGCGACAGCGGGCGGAACGCATCGCGCAAGCCGAGGCCACCGCGAAGAACGCGGCGCGCAAAGTTGCCGAGACGGAGGCGTTTATCGAGCGCTTCCGCTATAAGGCGTCGAAGGCGAAGCAGGTGCAGAGTCGGATCAAGAGTCTCGACCGGCTCGACCGAGGCTCCCGCCCCCCGTCGGAACGACGCCGCACGATGAAGCTTCGCTTTCCCGACCCGCCGCGCACCGGTCGCGTCGTCCTCGAGTTGAGCGGAATCCACTTTGCCTACGGCGACAACGTTGTCTACCGGGGGCTCGACTTTGTGTTGGAGCGCGGGCACAAGGTGGCGCTCGTGGGACCGAACGGCGCCGGCAAGACGACCCTTCTCAAGCTGATCGCCGGCGCCCTCACTCCCGATCGGGGCGAGCGGGTCCTCGGTCATAACGTCCGCCTCGGCTACTTCGCCCAGCACCAGATCGAAGCGCTTCATCCCCAGCGAACGGTCGCGGACGAAGTCGCCGCTTCCCTTCCGCGTGGCGCCGAGCTCAAGGTGCGGGACCTCCTCGGCCGCTTTCTGTTCTCCGGTGACGAAGTCGACAAACGGATCGCGGTTCTCTCCGGTGGGGAGCGGACGCGGGTTGCTCTCGCCAAGCTGCTGGTGTCGGGATCGAGCGTGCTGTGTCTCGACGAGCCTACGAACCACCTCGACATCCAAAGTCGGGATGCACTCGAGGATGCGCTCGTCGATTACGCGGGCGCGCTCGTCCTCATCACGCACGACCGCCACCTCATTCGTTCCGTGGCAGATCACATCGTCGAGGTGCGAAACGGCCACATCACCTCGTACGAGGGGGATTACGAGTTTTACCTGGCGCGCCGCGAGCCGGAGCCGGCCGAGCGGCCGCCCAAGTCGCCGCCGCCGTCGGACGATCTCTCGCCCAAGGAGCGTCGTCGGCGCGCCGCGGAGGATCGTGCTCGCACGAAATCGCTGCGCGACCGGGTCGCTTCTATCGAGCGCGAGCTGGAGGAGCTGCAGGTTGAGATGGCGCGCATCGAGAGCATCCTTGCCGACCCCGATGCATACGCACGAGGAGAAGACATGGGGCAGCTCAGCCGGACCTACGAGCGCGCAAAGCGTCGAACGAGCGCACTCGAGGCCGAGTGGGAGGAAGCGGCCATGAACCTCGAGTCGATGACCGCCGGGTGATCCACCCGTCCTCAGCTCGATACGAGTTGCTGCTCCTCGAGCACGGAAAGAACGTTGCCGGCAGGGTCGGTGAACCACGCGATGGGGGGACCGCCGCCGCGAAAGATGTTCTTGTCGCCCATCTCGGCGTCGAATTGCGGATACCGCTCGAAGCGCACCCCCTTCCGACTGAGCTCCTCGATCGCGTCCTCGATGTCGTGCACCGGAAAGTTGAGGATCGTGAACGTCGCCGGCGTGTGATCGGGCTTGGGGTAGACGAGGATGTCCCGGTCGCCCTCGATATGAAGCGTGAGCAGGCCGTCTGCATCCGACACCCTCAGCCCGAGCGTGTTGCCGTAGAAGTCTTTCGCCGCGGCTATGTCGTTTACCGCAAAACCGCTGAACGCCTTCGTCGTTTCAAACATGTCGTACCTCCTTGACTCGCCTGTTATTGGGTTACATCGAGGCGCGTGCTTCTTCGCTCGGCTGGATGATCTGAACGTAGTTCCCGTCGGGGTCGATCGCGGTAGCGAACAGGCTTCCCTCTCGGTCTTCCAGCTCGGCCAGCCAGCTCACACCTATGTCGTCGAGGCGCGCCGCGACCGCCCGGGCGTCGTCGACGTCGAAGTTGAGGATGACGCGGCCGGGCTCGGGATTCTTGTCGGTGATGTCGTTCCGGTTGTCGATGAGCACGTAGAACCCGCCGAATTTCAGAACCCGGTAGCCGTCCACCTGTTCATCTCCTTCCGGTGCCAGGGCAGCGGCATACCAGCCGTGGAGCCGCTCGGGATCCGTGCTCGAGAGCAGGATGCTGTTCAAGGTGGATTGCGACATGTCTATTCCTCCCGTGTGTGTATGCCGGCGATTTCAGGCGTCACCTAGATAGACGATGACGTCTAAGAAAATTCATCGGCGGACGGGGTTTTTCTTCGAGGAGGGGTCAGGCGAGGATCACAAGAAGGTCGAGCCGAACGGGTAGTTTGGAGCGGAACGGGCGGTTAGCTCAGCGGAAGAGCACTGCGCTTACAACGCAGGGGTCGGCGGTTCGAACCCGTCACCGCCCACTACGAAAGCGCTGGTCACAGTCCCGCTCTTCGCCAATGTTTTGGACTCCTGAGGATTCAGGCCGCGCAGAGGCCGCGCGTCAGGCCGCTTTCGTTCGGAGCCACAGCTCCTGCATCCGATCCGCGACGTCGCCGTCCCAATTGGGAAACAGGTGACCGTAGGTACCCAGAGTCATGCGAAGGTCGGCGTGTCCTAGTTGTCGCTGCACCATCAGCGGATTGGCACCCTCGGCGATCATCAAGGCGACGCATGTATGCCGGAGCGCGTGTGGGGTGACCCCCACAAGGTCGGCTCGAGCCACCCCCGGGTCCCAGAACCGCCTCCGGAAGTTGCGGTAGTTGAGGATGTCGCCACAAGGCGAGGAGAACACGAACTCGCTCTCGGGAGCCGTGCTCAGTTGATCCGCCAGGAGATCTGTGATGAACCTCGGTATCGAGAGTGTGCGCCGGCTGCGAGAAGTCTTCAATCGCTCGCTATAGCGCCAGCCGCTTCCGACCCTCTCGAGAGCTCCGACGACTCTCAGACGCCGCGCGGTCAGGTCGAGATTCGTTCTCTTTAACCCGGCGAGCTCACTCCAACGCAGACCGAGATAAGCACCCGAATAGATGAGGGGCGCATAGCGGGCATCGATGGCCGCTGCGAGGCGTTCGACCTGATCAGGGGCCAGAAAGCGTGGCTCTGGCCGAGGCATACGGGGGAGAACGATCGAGTAGCAAGGGGATTGGCGGATCAGCCCCTGACACTCCGCCTCGCGCATGAATCCGGCAAAGACCCGGTATGAATCGCGGACCGTGCGCGGTGCGAGCGTTTGGGTCATCGCGTCGACCCAAGCCTGCACAGACAAGCGGCTGATCTTGCACAGAGGGACGTCGGTGAACGTCGGCATTATCTGGATACGGAGGTAGCTCGCGATGCGGGCGCTGGTAGCCGGGCGGACACCACTTCTGGGCTCGATGGCTGCCGCTGCGAAGTCGCCGAACTTTCTTCGGCCCGCCCTCGGATCGACCCACATTCCGCGGGCGAGCTCCTCTTCCACCACGGACTGGAATCGCCGCGCGTCTCTTCTCAGAGCGAACGTCTTCGAGCGTTCTTTTCCCTCCGGATCGCGGTAACGGACTCGATAACGACCCTCTCCTCGCTTCTCGATATGTGCCACCTCGCTCCTCCCGGTTGGACCGACGGACGAAGCAGAATCCTCACAAGGAAGCGCGATGCGCTCGATCGTCCAGGCCGCGGCGAGGCCGCGGACTTTGGCGGGCGATCCGGTCCCTATCCAAGTCCAGCGGAAGGATCTCGACCTGAGTCAGCGGAACTTCATTGACGTAGGTCGGCCAGCAAGCCCATCGCCTTTGGCAGGTACTTCTCGGCAAGATAGATGCGGATGTCCTCCGGTGTGGCCGGCGGATTCCTGCGACGACCAGCCATCTTGATCAGAGAGTGCGAGATCGCGGCAGGATCCAGGTCCACGAGGTGTTCGACGAACTCGTCAGGATGTTGGGGCTCGATGCCGTATGGCTCGCAGGCGGCCTCGGGAAAATCATCGAGGTTGAACGTCACGAGCACATCAGCGCCAGCTGCGACAGCGGTGGCGAGGACATGTCTGTCCTTCGGATCGTTCGTCATCGCGTCGACGAGCTTGGGTGGCGGTTCAACCAACGCTCCTGGTTCCGCGTCATTCATGAGTTGGATTCGCTTCCGGATGTTCTCTGGAGAGCGGTCGGGGAAGTTGCGGGCATAGGTTCTCTCGACCTCCTGGAGGATCGAGGTGCTCCAGTGGGCTCTGTAAAGCTGGGATTCCAAGGTCGTGATCAATAGATCGCACAACGCGATCGGATAGAGGACGTTCGCGTCGAACACCACCACGAAGGCCATCTCTCAACCTTATTGGTGAACCGTTGGCGCGGTTTGGGATGTTGCTAGTAGGGGAGGCCCTCGTGCTCTCCAAGCTCGACCATCTCGGCGAGCGCAGCTTCTCTCTCAGCGTTCCTGCGCCCTTGATAGGTGAGGACATCGCTCAGCCTGATGCGCCGGTGCGTGCCGACGTATTCGAACGGGATGACCTTCTCGTCAAGCAGCTTGATGAGGTGCGGGCGCGAGACATTGACGATCTCAGCCGCCTGGTTGCTCGTCAGAAGCTTATGGGCGGCCATGACGACGACGCCGTTGCCACGCTGGAGCTGATCGGCAATCGAAGTCAGCACCTCGAATAGCGGGCCTGGGAGTTCGACTTCATGCCCGTGGGAGTCCACGAGCTTGGCCGGCTGCTTCTCGTTCTCGGCGTGTTCCAGGACCTCGGCGACCTCGGCTGCCTCCTTGGCCAAGGAGTCCTGTTGTGGATCCAGTGTTATCGCCATCTCGTCACCTCCTTCCGGGTGCATCGGAGATGCTAGCACACAGCTGAAATATATGAAATAACCGAAATATCTGTCCCCCCCGTAAGGCCGGGTTGGAGCCCTTAGAGAGTTACACTGAGGTGATTTAGGCTCCGCAGCCCAATTAATCTGGTGGTGGATGCTGCCGTTGCTCGGCGGTTGATTGGAGATCGCGGATCAAGTCATCAAGTACCTGCTCCTCGAACACCGCCAGGCCTCGGTTGATCATCGTCTCCCGGAGAGACGGGTCCCACTCCGTATCGGCCGGGATGCTTTCGAGCTTGGAGATCGCGCCCAGCCGGTCGAGCGCCTGGAGGTAGTCGTCGCGTCCAAAGCGCCACGGCGCGATCAGTTCATGCAACGACCGGCGCAGGTGATTAAAGATCTTCACGCCTCCCCAATCAAAATCGCCGTGGAACGTGAATCTGCAATCCGAGCTGGACATCTGCGTGAGAAGAAGCAGCGCGGCGGTATTGGGGATGCCCTCGGTACACACAATCGGTGGGGCAGAGCTTCCAAGGAAGTCAGCAGCTTCGGCGACGACAACAGGGTTCTCGCAGACGAAAACGGTGCTGGGTTTGAAGGTCATCCTGTCGGTTGCTACGTGGCGAAGGGTGAGGCGCATGGGCTGTCCGTTCGCTCTCATCGCATTGAGAGGTGAGCTTGCGCTCTGGGACACGGGTTCAAGTCCAAGTGTAAGGACGTCGCAGGAAAGTTCGTCGCACACGACGCCGAAAGATGCCCACAAAGTTCGGCGATCCGCAGCGGTCGAGGGAGTACGAACCCCGCTTAGGTGGGCCAGCGCGTTCACGACGAGAGCACCCAGCGAGGTTCCTCGATCCAGAGCGTGAGCATTCCCCATCGCTTTCGCCGCCACAACATTGAGGCGGTCACCAGATCTGGGAAGGGATTCGATGATCCCCAGCGCCGTAGCTATGAGTTGAGATTCCTGGCCGGTGGCGAGTCGAGATGCAAGACCGCTCGACCGCAGCCCCTCCAGCCATCCGGACAGTTCGGGTCGGGCCACCACGGCTGGATGTCCGGCTAGGTCCCTCCACAAGGCCTCCTTCTTTTCGGCTGCGGCAAGCCTTGCGGCCCGTAGATCCGGGATCGGACCGCCTGCGAGTTCAAGGGCTTCGACGAGTCCCACGCCGAACCGAGAGTTAGTCAACGCCGCATCGAGGCGTTCGAGGCTGATACGAACTGCGCGCCCGGTTGGGGGACGCGTTCCAAAGAGACGACCGACCGCGCGCCGTTCGGCATCGTCGGGATCAACCAGCGCGAAAGAAGCCGATAGCGAAGCCGATTGCTCAAGTCGCCTGCGTGCTCCCACAAAAAGGCGATGCAACTCCGGTGCGGATAGCAGCTCAATGACCTCGGCGGTCGCCACCGGTTTCATGGACTCGCGCTCATGCCCTCAGCAACCAACTCGGGGTGGGGATCGTCGAGTGCTCTTTCGTGACCATCCCACGTGAAACGGATAGCAGCGACGCCGCGCCTTCCGGGCTCGCGGGCCAACTCGTAGATCGAAAGGCCCGGAAGCTCGGGGTAGCAGCCCCACTCCTCGTGGCTGGTCATCATCAGATCAAGATCGAAGTCCACCAGAAGCTTCATGCACCGGCCGCGCATCCCCTGGTCGATCCCGGCGAAGGCTTCGTCGAGCATCACGAGATGAGGCGCCGTGTCCGAGGCCGACCGGTAGTGGGCGGCGGCGGCTGCGAACAGCGGAAGATGCAATGTCACTGACTTCTCCCCTCCGGATCCGCTGCCATGCTCCTTGCGCGTCAGAGTTCGCTCACGGCCATCCCGGATGGTGAGAAGCGTGAATGAATGCCATGCACGGTAGTCGAGTGCTCCGGCGAGATGGTCGGCGTAGCTACCGGATCTCTGATCCTGGCGGGCTCCCTGGATGCGATCCTGAAGGAACCGGGCCAGCGCGTTGCGCTCAGTGTCTTCGAGTAGAACCAGGTTACGGTCCAGCGCACGAAGGGCCTCGTCGATACCGGCGATATCGCCCGATTCAGGCGACCACCTGAGCTTGACGACCAACCCCGACGCGGTTGGATGAGAAGCCAGCTGCTGGTTCATGCTGCGAACCAGCGAGCGCGCATCTGCGATCCGCTCCTGAAGGTGTTGTCCGAGTTCCTCAAGCAGATGGCGCTGAATGATCTCGCGCTCCTGGTCGTCCAGCAGTTGACGCCGGCGCTCGATCTCGGTTCGCAATCCCTCCACTAGAGAAAGCGGATCCCATGTTCTTCCATTGTGTTCGATGCGCGTCACGAGCCACCCATCTGTTCTATGGGAGCGCGACCCGAAGTCCCCACCCAGCTCGCGCTCGAGATCGTTCAGTGCAGAGGTCGTCCGGTTGTCGGCCCGGTCGCGATCACCATCCTCGCTGGGGATGTGGGCAGTGGCAGTCTCCACGGACCGAGCGACCTCCAAGGACCGCGACATCGACCAGTCGGTCTCGTCTGTAGGAGGCGGGATCTCGATCGCGAGTTCGACGAGCCCATGCAGTGCCAGCCGAACGAAGGACTCCACCGAGCGCCGCCGAGCTTCGTCGCGATCGGCCCGTTCATCCTGAGCTCTCTGAAGGTCGCTCCGAGCTAGGGCGAGCGAGACACTCGCAGACTTCTCCTCATCATGGAGCTGCTTGAGATGGGATTCGATCACTCCCTGGCGGTCGATCTGCTCTTGGCGCTGGCGCAGTATCGCTTTCGCATCTGCGCCCACGGCGGCCCGGAGCTGTTTGGCTTTCGCGTCCAAACCCGCCAGACGCCGAGCCAACTCATTCCCTTGCTCTTTCGCTTTCTCGAGAGCGGTCGTCGCTTCGGTTAGCTCCCCTTCGCGCCGATGTGTCTCGGTCTCTGCATCAAGCGCCGAACGAGCTAACGAAGCGAGTTGCACCACGGCAACCCGGTACGACGCGAGCGCGTCTCGTAGCTGGGTCAGTACACCGAGATGCCTCAGCAGTCCTATCGCTTCCGCCGCGCCTCTGAGCGCGCGTTCGGTCTCAGCGCGTGTGGCCGCAGCCTTCTCGACGGCCTCTCTTGCGCTCGCCAGCTCATCGTGCAGTGCAGCCACCTGAATCGCCGCGTGACGTTCCGCGAGGCGGGAGCTGATCAGCGACGAGGTTGATGGCAAGGCGGCGATCTCTGCCTCGAGCGTGACCACTGCGCCGGCGAGCAGTTCTCGTTGGCCATGGAGATCGTCAAGCTGAGCGCGGCTTGCGCCGAGATCTGCGTCGATTCGGGCAAGCCATCGGGCGCGAGCCGCTTCCCGGGCGGCGCCCCCCAGGAATCCCGCTTCATCTTTGGTCCACGCTCCGTGGAGGGGGCCGAGCCTCCACGTCCCGTCGAGGGCCACGCGATTGGTACCCGAGGACCCCAGCGAGATCGACCTAAGGACGAGGTCGACGACCTCGGTAGTGACACTCTGGTTACCGGAATCCGGGACAAGGGCATCGCGCAGTGTGGGTCCATCAACCGGGTCGGCGGCCAGCACCATCTCGAGCTCGGTCGAGGGGATCAGTTTCCCGTTCGGTGAAATCCACGCATCGAGCAGGCCCGAATCTTCCAGGGCGGCCTCCAACATGGCGCGTTCGCGCGCATCAAGGCGATCGGCGAAGTCACATACTTGCCATAACGCTGCCCCGGAGCGCTCCTCTCGACCGGGGCGCCTGCTGCGCGGAGGTTCCACCCATGAGCGCTCAGCGATATCACGTTCATCCAATAGCTCGGTGACGCGCATTTCGATACGTGCGACCTCTGATTTCATGTTTCCCAAATCGTCGGCAAGGACCTGTCGCCTCGCTGAGGCCGACGCCTGCAATATGTCGCGGGGGTCTGGTCCACCTTCGTTACCGGCGTCAAGAAGCGCCTCGACCAGAGATCCGAAGGTGGTTGGTTCCAGCGAGAGTTCGACGAGATCCGCGCGCCATCTCTCCGCCGCGTCCTCCACTGCTGCTCTCGCCGATCCGACCGCAGCCTCCGCGCCGCGGGCCCCTTCCAGAGCATCGTCGAGCTTGGTCTTGATGACGGCACGGGCGCGCTCCTGCTCGGCCACGTGCGCCAACGCGGAAGCATCAGCAGCTGCGAGTTCCTGTAGACGGTCGACACCTCGACGCTGTTCGATCACCATCATCTCGACGCCCGCCAGCGCCTTCTCCGGTTCGGTCAGCAAGCTTCGCTCGTGTGCATCGTGACGGATCTCGAGCTCTGCGGATTCGGCGAGCTTGCGGGCCTCTGCCGCAGTTGCCGTAACTTTGGAGCGAGCAGCCTCCGCCTTCTCCTGTGCCTGTCTAAGCTCATTCTCCCTGCGTGCAACGGCGGCGCGGCATCGTGCCTGCTCGTCGGCTGCACGCTCGACATCGGTGCGACCGATGCGAACCGCGTCCTCGGCGGACTTGAGTCGGTGTGCGTCCTGCATTGCACGCGAGTCATCGATAACTTCGATGGCAGCCTTCACCGCGGCGATCGAACGCTCGCTCTCTTCTTTGTCGACCTCAAGCTCGGCCAGTCTTGCCTCAGCGATTTCAACTGTCCGTTCGGCTTCGCGAACCATTCGTGTGACGTCGTCGAGCTTCGTCGTCGCCTGCCGTACCGCTCGGGCGACGCGGCGAGATACAACCTGTGCATACATTCGGTATTCGGCAACGAAGACGTCAAGACTTTCGACTGAACGCTTGAGGCTCGCCAACTCGTCCGCATCACGTTCAAGTCGTTCGAACGCGTCGGCAAGCTGAGTGACGATGCGTTCGTCCAGAGGAGGAAGGCTGGTGGCTAGCAATCCCGACAGCGAGCTGAGGTCGAGCTTGGCGGACAACTGTGGCCGGCGGAGTTGTAGGAGCAGCTCCACGAGAGCCGTGTACCTGTCGTCGCCGAATCCGAACAATGCCTCATCAACCGCCCGGCGATGGTCTCGCGTCGCCTCGTTCACGACGCCGATGCCGTCGAGCACTTCGCGAAGGAGTGCCTTGTCGTGAGGTAGGCGGGCGTCATCGACGAGATCGAACTCGACGCCTCGCCGGCCGTGAGCGAGGAAGTACCAGGAGTCAACACCAGCCGTCGATTGCGTCGCGCGCAGACCCGCGCCGATTGTTACGAAGTCGTTCCTTCCGGATGGGTCATTGCGGCCGAACTCGAGCCATGCGTAGCCGAGACGCGAGGGATGTACGTCATCCTCCAGGAGATTCCAACGCATGCTCTTGTGGCCATCTCCGAACGGGTCGAGCCGGTGGGGAGAGATGTCGGCATCGAGCAGGAAAGGCAGGAGGAGCTCCAGAGCTTTGGACTTGCCCATGCCGTTCTCCCCCCGCAGCAACAGGCGTCCTGAATGGAACCCGAACTCCTGGTCGTCGTACTGCCATAGGTTCACGATCCCGCCGCGCAACGGGACGAACCTTGTCCGTTGGGGTGATGGAAGCTCGATCACTCTGCTGTCGCTGCCGTGTTCGGAGGCACCATTCGTCTTAGAGCCCATCTACTCCCTCACTCTTATCTCGTGCTGGTGTCGTTCTAAAGCGGGCGAGTGCCGGACGAGCCGTCACTCCTGAGCCGTTCGTCCGGACGAGCGAGAAAGCGCCGAGGTACTCGATCGCCTCCTCAGCTAGTCGTTTGGGTCCGTCCTTCTCGGTCACGTCCGCTCGCCAGTGCGCCTGATGTTCAGTCACCAGATGCTCGACGATGTCGGCAATCTCCGGTCGCGCGACGAGGCCGTCCGCCGGGTGCGCCCGAGCGTGTTCCGTGAGCACTTCTGACAGGAGAAGCGCCGCGTGGGCGACGGTGCCATGAGAGGGAAAGCGCAGATCCGTGACGGACTCATCGGGATCGATGCAGGCGATCCCTTCGGCACGAACCTCGACTTCGAAACCGCACCATTCCTCGAGGTTCCGGATCATCGTGTGCCGCTGCCCCCGCAGATAGGAGAGTTCCTGCTCGGTCAGGTCATCGAGATAGACGACGGGTTCCTCGACCAGGCGGCGCATCAGCGAGTGCCGAGCGCGCCGGGCGCGCCCCTCGTCGGTATCCGGGTATGGGTTCGGTGACAGCGCTTCGGGATTGTTCGCTGTTGAGGGTCGTACGGCTGCGACGAGCAATTGAGCGATCAGTCGCGGGTTGACATCGTAGAGCGCATCTCCGCCCCCGCGCGCGAACGCTTCCTCGTCTCCATCGCGCAAGATGATCGCCCCAAGATCCGCGATGGCCTGCACGGCATGAACGAAACCTCGTCGTTCGTGGTAGCGGTCGGGATCGAATCCTGCCAGCCCATCATCCGACGCGGCCAGAAGCTGAATACCGTCGGCGAGCTGGCTGAGCGATATCTGCGACTCGACTCGCTCGAGAACGGCCAGCGCGAGGCAGAGGAGTGAGTAACGACGAGGATCGAAGGGTTGGCCGGACCGAGTTAGGAGGGACCGCACGGAGCCGAAGTCGAACGGGCTGGTCTTGTGCAGTCGAGCGAGGTCGGGCTCGACGAAGAGGCGGTAACCGAGTTGAGCGGCGAAGAAGGAGACGAGTTCGTCGGCATGTTTGCGGACGAGAGCGAATCCGTCGGAGTCTGGTCCATCCGGTGTGATGAGTGGATGGCCAAGGAGGAGCCGGGTCGCCCGCCGCCGTTCAACTGCAGCGGTGACCTCGAGGTGCGCTGCTAGTGACCGCCCTGGGTGCCTCATCTATGTATCTCCTCCCTCACATCCAGCTCGAAATCAGGCCCGGCGAGGCGACCACGCGGCGTCAGTACGCTGGTTCGCTTGGCGTCACGCGGGACGGTGATGGTTACCCGGAACGATCCGTCGACGGAGGTAACCGGCCGACCCCGAGTGACGGAGCGGCCGAGCGCTCGGCCCAGGAATTCGAGAAGGACATCGAAACTGTCTTCGTCAAGTTCGCCGAGCTGAGACAGGTGAAGTGGACTACGTGAGGCGAAAGCGGCAAGAGCTTGACGGCGCTTCACGCGTCGCCGGGCGAGGCGCTGGGCAAGCTCATGCTTTGTCGCCGTGTGATCTTCTATCGCGCCTGTGCGCCCAGTCCGCTCGCCCCGTCCTGTTGAGCGCAGGCGAGGAGCGATCTCACATGGTTGCGCGTCCCACCAACTCATTCCCGCGACCGCTCCTTCGTCCGGTGAAGTGGTCGATAGGTGTCGAGCGCTGGTCAACCCGAATGCGGTCCTCCACAGGCGATGGGCGACGGGGCCTGAGGAGGACTCGAACCAACGTGCCAGTTGAATGAAGTCGGCCGCGCGATCGATGCGTCGGTAATGTTTGTCGTTCAAGCGCTGGAGGATCGCCAGCAGTCGGATGATCGCATCGCGCGCTGCCGCCTGAAGCGATTCCAAGGTCGGCCACTGGCCGGGATCGCCGACGAACCAGCCCCGCAGGCCCTCCCATCGTCCGAGCAACTCTGGCGAACGGTCTGTGACACCATCCGGTGTGGGAGCCTCGTCTGCAGACGCAGCGAGATGAACCAATCGTTCTATCCCCGACGTTTCCAGAGCCTCGACTGCGGTGCGGATCTCGGGGGCCAGTTGCTCGAGTTGTGACAAGAAACGATCCAGGTATGCGAGCACCGCCTGCTTGTAGATGAGGAATGAGTCCTCGGCGACGTCGCCGGCTTCTATCGCGTCGGTCAGCGAACCCATGAAGATGGACGCGTTGTTAGCGAGAGATGCGAATTGCGAAAAGAGGTTGGTCAGAGAGGCTAGAAGGACACCTGTGTCTGGGTCTGCACGGTCGAGGTTTGATTGCAAGGAACGAAGCTCATCGAGGATCGCAGGAAGCATGAAGTCCTGGAGGCTGCCGGTTGTGCCTAATGACCGTTCCACCTGCTCCACCGCGAGCTGGGCAGCTTCTCCCTCAGGAGTGAGCTGATAGAGCGATCTGCGCCGGGCGAACTCTGCCAGCGAGCGCGCCCTCGCCGTGTCCTGGGTCCGCTTCAGGTTTCCCCACGACACGAGCTGATCGAGAGTGCTCTCGGGATCTTCTTCGAGGTCGAGACCGTGACTGTGACGCCTTGCCCGATCAAGCACGTCTTCGGGACGGAGTCTCAAGACATACTGTCGCTTGGCCTCGGCGAAAACGTCCATGAGGACCCGATACGTCGAGGCTTTCTCCGCGACGACATAAGCCAGGACCCGAAGTCGCCCAGGCCGCTCGCTCGAAGGGCGCGCGGGGACCGCGGAACCATCGGTGATCGAACGGGCCTCGTTCACACCTTTAGGTATATCGGCCGGGTGAGACGAAAACCCGGAAGTGGCGTTCTTCTGGTTAGGGGCTTTTCGCGCTCTATCAAGAGCGCCCGCATCCGTCGGGATCTGCACCGCCTTGTGCAGGGGTCGGGGATCTGGGAAATCCAACAGAAATACAACGAACGAGGGCAAAAATGGGATCAAGAGAGGGGATATGAGACTACGCGGAAAGCGCCTCTGAACTGGAGAAACAGGCATTTTCGCTGGCCGTCGGATTCTGCCGGGCCGCACTTACAACGCAGGGGTCGGCGGTTCGAACCCGTCACCGCCCACGCTGAACACCGCGTCCGAGACGAGGTTCGTAGGCGTTCAGGACGGCGCCAGGACCGCGGGCGGGATTGACCTGAGTACCCTTTGAGTCGACCAGGCGCAGCAGATCTGGCCTACTTTCCTCTCTCAACGTGATGTCGCGCTCGGGTGGGCGTCAAATACGGCTGAGGCCGTAGCTCATGCGATCGAGGTCCGTCCCTTCCGGCACGCCTCCGGGGCCTGACCGGGTGCCCGACCTCGACCGCGCGACGAAGGTCGATGAGGCCGAAGTTGGGCGCGTCTTCTGCGAGGAGTACGGGCGATCGGTGGCCGGCCTGATCCGTCGGAATCCCGCCGCGCGTCCCGAACACGGTCGGGTGGTTCACTCGTACTGCTCGGCGAACAAGACCGAACGCGGTGGGATCGAGCCCTGATCGAGGAAGGTCAGACAATCGTCCGCCGGTGCCTTCGCAGAAACCGACCCGGTCCGTATCAGCTTCAGGCGG
>Ga0247713_1000335_pt1 | contig 30785 bp, 35 predicted proteins | sample 21E_NmetaG_FD_189936 | JGI IMG/M metagenome (GOLD analysis project Ga0247713, IMG submission 189936) | Soil microbial communities from hillslope of Landscape Evolution Observatory, University of Arizona, Oracle, AZ, United States - 2-1-E_N | ecosystem: Engineered > Artificial ecosystem >...
GATGCACCTTCAAGGAGCCCTCCACCTGTGGGGATTGTGTTGCGTCAGAACACGCATTCTCCCAGGCCAGGAGGGCTTTTTCGCGGAGCTACGACCGGTCGATCAGGGACCGCGCGAACAATCGAGGCTAAGCACCCACCGACGGCCGTGAGCCGCGACCGCCTTTCAACAGACGCTTGACGCCGACATAGGCCAGGCCGCCGGCGGCGATCCACGGGCCGGCGACGATGATCGGGTCGAGGGGCTGGTGGACCAGATCGGCGCGCTTCTTGCCGACGCGCGAAAAGATGCCGTGGTGGGACAGCTCGCTCCGGACACCGGTCTCCGTGATCGGGTTGTCGGGCCGCGGGGTCGCGAACGACCGCATGTGGCTTCCGAAGGCGTCGACGCGGTCGGCGGCCACCAGGATCAACCAGTGCGCGGCACGGGCCTCACTGAACCTCTTGTAGGCGTACTTCCGCATCGTCCCGGACACGCCCTTCGGCGGGCACGACGTGCCGAAGACCGGCGTGAGGAACTTGTGCTCGTTCGACCGCTCGCGCGGCCACTTCTCCGGCTGCCGCTCGGGGAAGTCCCAGTGGGCCCCGCTGAGGTCCGGGTCGAACCGCTCCCTGGGAACCGAGGGCCGGTCCTTCGGGTCCAGGTCGACACCCCAGCCTGGGATCCGGGTCCGAAGCTGGTCGCTCGACTCGGCCAGCGAGGGCTTCTCTGCCGTGTACGTCATGGTCGCTCTCCCCTCCTCAGGCGGCGTTCGGGACGATGAGCGGCTTGATGCAGCCGTCCAACTTGGCCGAGAAGATGTGGTAGCCGTCGGCGATGTGCTCGAGCGGGATGCGGTGGGTGACGATGTCGCTGGGCTTGAGATAACCGTTGCGCATGTGCTCGAACAGGCGAGGCCACTGCCGCTTCACCGGGCACTGGTTCATGCGCAGGGTGAGCCCCTTGTTCACCGCATCACCGAACTTCACCGCGCTGAAGATCGGCCCATAGGCGCCGACCACCGAGACGGTGCCCCCCTTGCGGACCGAGTCGATCGCCCAGTTGAGCGCCACCGGCGAGCCCCCCTGGAGCTTGAGCTTGGCCCCGGTGACGTGCTGCAGGAAGTTCCCGTCGGCCTCGGCCCCGACGGCGTCGATGGCCACGTCGGCACCCAGGTGCTCGGTGATCTTCTTCATGTGCACGACGATGTCGTCGTAGTCGGTGAAGTTGTACGTCTCCGCATGGGCGAACGTGCGAGCCTTCTCCAACCGGTACTCCAGGTGGTCGATCACGATGACGCGACCGGCACCCATCAGCCACGCCGACTTGGCTGCGAAGAGCCCGACCGGTCCGGCCCCGAAGACGACCACCACGTCGCCTTCGACGATGTCGCCGAGCTGGGCGCCGAAGTAGCCGGTCGGGCAGGCGTCAGTGAGCATCACCGCGTCCTCGTCGTCCATCCACTCGGGGATGATGGTCGGGCCGACGTCGGCGAAGGGTACCCGCACGAACTCGGACTGGCCGCCGTCGTAGCCGCCGCAGGTGTGCGAGTAGCCGTAGATCGCCCCGACCGCGGTGGCGTTCGGGTTGGTGTTGTGGCAGTTCGAGTACAGGCCACGGGCGCAGAAGAAGCACGAGCCGCAGAAGATGTTGAACGGCACCATGACCCGGTCGCCGCGCTTGAGGTTCTGCACCGAGGGCCCGACCTCTTCGACCACACCGATGAACTCGTGGCCGAACGTCATGCCGACTCGCGTGTCGGGGATCATCCCGTGGTACAGGTGGAGGTCGGAGCCGCAGATGGCGCCCAACGTGACCCGCACGATGGCGTCGTTGGGATGCTCGATGGGTGGGACGTCCTTCTCCTCGACCCGGATCTTGTACGGCCCCCGGTACACCATCGCCTGCATCACTGCCTCCTCGTTGGCCCGACGCCTGTCACCCTGTTCATCGCCCTTCCTGTCCGAACGCGGGACGTCTCAACCGTCCCCGGCTCAGCCCGGAAGGGTCTCGCCACCGATCGGGGCCAGTACCTCGCCGCTGTAGTAGCTCGACAGCCTCTCGGCGGCGAAGAAGACGTAGGAGGGGGCGATCTCGTCGGGCTGGGCCGCCTCGTTCATGGGCGTCTGCTGGCCGAACTTCGCCGCCTTCTCCCCGCCCATGGTGGCCGGGATCAGCGGGGTCCACACCGGGCCGGGGGCCACACAGTTGACCCGGATCCGGCGGTCCACGAGGGACTGGGCCATGGAGTATGTGAAAGCCAGGATGGCGCCCTTGGTGGTGGCGTAGTCAATGAGGCTCTTGTTCCCTCGAAGCCCGTTGATGGACCCGGTGTTGATGATCGCCGAGCCGTCGGGCATGTGCTCGAGCGCCGCCTTGGTGACCCAGAAGTAGCTGTAGATGTTGGTCTTGAACGTCCGGTCCCACTGCTCGGTGCTGATCTCGGCGAGCGACTCCACCGGGTTCTGGTAGGCGATGTTGTTGACCAGGATGTCGAGACCGCCCAGCTCGGCCACCGTGCGCCGCACCACGTCCGTGCAGTGGTCCTCGACAGAGAGGTCGCCGGGCATGACGACGCTCCGGCGCCCTTCCTGCTCGACCAGCTTGGCCGTGTGCCGGGCGTCGTCGTCCTCGCAGAGGTAGGCGATGGCGACGTCGGCGCCCTCCTTGGCGAAGGCGATGGCGGCGGCTCGCCCGATGCCTGAGTCACCGCCGGTGACCAGCGCCCGCTTGCCCTGGAGCAGTCCACGGCCGACGTAGTCCCCCATCTCGTCGGCAGGACGGGGCGTCATGGCATCGGTGGTACCGGGGTACTCCTGCTCCTGGACGGGAAACGCCTGGTCGCCGTCGCTCATCGTTCCATCTCCGTTCGGTCGGCTCCGTGCCCCATACCCATGCCGGGCTCCGTCTAACGGGTTCCCCGGGCCGCCCCTCGGCCGTCGTTTCTCGTCGTTTTCGTAGGGGTAGGTGCGCGCCGGTTGAGGAGACAGCCGACGTGCGGCCTCCGGGTCGTCATTCGCTTTCCATGCCAACCCTTGGGGGAGCCCACTGTGTCGACGTCGCCCGGTAACCAGTCCACCACCACCGGTGATGCAGTCGATCTGCTCACCGCTCAGCACGAGGAAGTCCGCCAGCTCTTCGCTCAGCTCCAAGGGGGAGGCCAGGGCAGGCGTGACACCTTCGAGTGCCTCGTCCGCCTCCTCGCCGTGCACGAGACGGCCGAGGAAGAGGTCGTCTACCCGGCGCTACGGGGGACCGGTACCGACGGCGACCAGATCGCCGAGGCTCGTAAGGCGGAAGAGGACGAGGCCAAAAAGATGCTTTCTGACCTGGAGAAGCTCGGTGTTGACGGCGACGGCTTCGACGCCCAGCTCGAGACGTTCCGCGTGGCCGTGCTCGCCCACGCCGAGAGCGAGGAGCGAGAGGTGTTTCCGCGGCTTCGCCAGTCCCTCGACGCCGACGACCTCCGGTCGATGCGGACCGCGCTCGAGACTGCCGAGGCCATGGCCCCGACCCACCCTCATCCTCACGGCCCGGAGAGCGCTCTGGGCAACATTCTCGTCGGACCGTTCGTCGCCGTCGTCGACAAGGTCCGCGACGCCCTTCGCAGCCGGAAGACCTCATAACCCGCCTAGTGGGGGCATGCCTCGCCGCCCCTTCGAAGCTCGGTCGTGGCGAGCTCCGAGGGAGCGGGGGTGAGGCTTTACCCGCATGCCGACGACCTAAACCTGTGTCGACAGTGCGCAGCGGGGCCTGACTACGAGGAGCGGAAGTGCTCCCGGGCCAGGCAGAGGGCGATGATCGACTTGCCGTCTACCAGCTCGCACGAGGCGATCAGTTCGGGGACGCTGTCGAGGGGGACCCGCTCGATCGTCATGTGCTGCTCCTCGTGCCCCTGGAACGAGGTGTCGCACGGGGTCAGGTCGGTGGCCAGGAACAGGAACGAGTGCTCGTCGCAGAAACCGGGTGAGTTGTAGAACTCGGCCAGCTTGACCATGGACCCCGCCCGCATGCCCACCTCTTCTTCGAGCTCGCGGTGGGCGGTCAGCTCGACGGGCTCGTCGCTGACGTCGCGCTTGCCGGCCGGGACCTCGAGGAGCTCGCCGTCGATGGCGGCCCGGTACTGGCGGACGAGGACGACGTCGCCGTCGATCACGGGCACGACCACGACCGCTCCGGGGTGGTGCACCACGTCCCGCTCGAACTCGTTGCCGTCCGGGTCGACGAACGTGCCCGTGCCGGCCGAGACTAGTGTCCCGGACCAGACGATGCGCTCGTCGAGCTTGCGGAAGCCTCCCAAGACGAGGTCAGACGGCCTGGGCGTCGTCGAGCTGGAGCAGGTGCGGCGCCCGGCCCTCGGCCCGGGCCAGCGCTGCGGCCACGAACGCCTGGAACAACGGGTGGGGCCGGTCGGGCCGGCTCTTGAACTCGGGATGGGCCTGGGTGCCCACCCAGAACGGATGGCCGGCCAGCTCCACGAACTCGACCAGACGGTCGTCGGGCGAGGTGCCCACCGGCAGCAGGCCGGCCTCGGCCAACCGGCGGCGGAAGCGGGGGTTGAACTCGTAGCGGTGGCGATGACGCTCGTAGACCAGCGCCGCGCCGTAGGCGGCGGCCACCTGCGAACCGGGCTCGAGGCGAGCCGGATAGAGGCCCAGGCGCTGAGTTCCCCCGAACTCGACGACCTCGCGCTGCTCGTCCATGAGGTCGATGACCGGGTAGGGCGAGTCGGGGTCGAACTCCGAGGAATTGGCCCCGGTGAGGCCGCACACCGAGCGGGCGAACTCGATGACCATGGTCTGCAGACCGAGGCACAGACCGAGGCACGGGATCTCGTGCTCACGGGCGTAGCCGGCGGCGGCTATCTTCCCCTCGATGGCCCGGGGGCCGAACCCTCCGGGGATGACCATGCCGTCGAGGTCGCGCAGGCGGCTCTCGACCATGAGCCCTTCGATCTCCTCAGCGTCGATGTAGTCGATGTCGACGTGGGCGCCCGACGCGAAGCCGCCGTGGCGCAGCGCCTCCACGACCGAGAGGTAGGCGTCGGGCAGGGCGTACTTGCCGACCAGGCCTATGCGCACCGGCGTCGTCGACGCCTCGACCCGCCGGACCAGGGCCTTCCAGCCGCTCAGCTCCGGCGGATGCGTGGCGGCGTCGAGGCGCAAGAGGCTGCACAGGTAGCCGTCGAGGCCCTCGTCGTGGAGGACGAGCGGGATCTCGTAGAGGTTGTGCGCGTCGACGGCGCTGACCACCGCCTTCTCAGGGACGTCGCACAGCAGCGAGATCTTGCGCTTCACGCCGAGGGAGATCGGCCGGTCGCTGCGGCAGACGATGGCGTCCGGCTGGATGCCCCGGGCCCGCAGCTCGGTCACCGAGTGCTGGGTGGGCTTGGTCTTCTGCTCACCGGAGGGGCCGAGGAAGGGCACGAGGGTGACGTGGACGTAGGCCACGTTGTCGCGGCCGACGTCGTTGCGGAACTGGCGGATCGCGTCCAGGAACGGGAGGATCTCAATGTCGCCGACCGTGCCGCCCACCTCGGTGATGACGACGTCGACGTCGTCCGTGGCCAGACGGCGGATCCGCTCCTTGATCTCGTTGGTGATGTGGGGGATGACCTGGACGGTGTCGCCGAGGTAGTCGCCCCGGCGCTCCTTGGCCAGCACCGATGAGTAGATGGAGCCGGTGGTGACGCTGGAGTCGCGATGGAGGTTCTCGTCGATGAAGCGCTCGTAGTGCCCAAGGTCGAGGTCGGTCTCGCCCCCGTCCTCGGTGACGAACACCTCGCCGTGCTGGCTGGGGTTCATCGTCCCCGGGTCGACGTTGATGTAAGGGTCGAGCTTCTGCAGGGTCACCCGCAGCCCCCGGCACTTGAGCAGCCGCCCGAGCGACGCGGCCGTCAGGCCCTTCCCGATGGAGCTCGCTACCCCGCCCGTCACGAAGATGTGTTTCGTCACGGGAGTTCAGCCTATCGCCGCGTCCCCTGGGGATGGGGAACCCTCTCGTGGCCTGGACCTTTTCACGGAGGGGTGTGTCCGCGTACCGCCCGGCGGGGTAGGACCGGCCGGTTGGCCGCGCCACCTAGGGGGCCCGACCGACAGGGGTGGGTTGACAACCCAGCCCGCCCCGCCCAAGAACCCTCAAGTTCCGCCCTCGTGATGCCGAGATGCGGAGGTAACTGATCAGCGAGGAGGACGGGCATGGACGCACGGGTTGACGACCGTTTGGTGGTGCGCGGGGCGCGGGCTTCGCGCGTGGGCGTGATCTTGGAGCTGATGGACGGCGCCGGGCCCCAGCGGTACCGCGTCCGCTGGAGCGACGGGCACGAGAGTGTCATCTCACCCGGCCCGGACGCCACGGTCCAGAGGGACACGGCCGCCGAGCTCCTCGCCGAGTGGGAGGCGGCCAAGGCCGCCCGCCACGCCCGGACCACCGCATGGCGCCGAGGCATCACCGCGGGCGTCGGACGCGAGGCCCACCTGGCCCAGGAGAAGATCGGCCGCCAACTGGCCTCCGGCTAGGGCAACTCGTCGCCCGGCTGGCTCCCGAGCAGGTTCGCCGCCTTCTCGACGGCGCGCCGGGCCCGGGTGATGCGCCGCTCCTCGGCGGCCGCCCCCTCGTTGCCGTCCACGGCCTCCCGCAGGCGGTCGATGGCCAGGTCGGCCAGCTCCTCGGCGATGCCCTCGAGGCGCTCGCGCACGTGGTCGAGGTCGCCTCCCACGCCGGTACCCTACGCCGGTGAACCTGTTGCTGGGCGACTGGGTCGACGGGGAGCGCGACCGCATCGTCGCCACGCTCTGCGACTGGCTGCGGATCCCGTCGATCTCCGCTCATCCCGACCGCGCCGACGACGTGCGCCGCTCGGCCGACTTCACCGCCGCCCTCCTGAGCGACGCCGGCATGGAGCACGTCGAGGTGCTGGAGACCGCCGGCGGATCCGGGCTGCCGTCGGTCTACGCCGACCACCTCCACGCCGGCCCCGACGCTCCCACCGTCCTGGTCTACGGCCACCACGACGTGCAGCCGGTTGACCCGCTCGAGGAGTGGACCTCGCCGCCCTTCGAGCCGGTCCTTGCCGACGGCGAGCTACGGGGCCGCGGCGCGATCGACGACAAGGGCCAGACCCTCTTCCAGGTGGAGGCGGTGCGGGGGCTCCTGGCTTCCCGACGGCTGCCGGTCAACGTGAAGTTCCTGGTCGAGGGCGAGGAGGAGGTCGGCAGCCCCAACTTCGAGGCCCTGCTGGAAGCCGAGCGCGAGCGCCTGGAGTCCGACGTGGTGGTCGTCTCCGACACCGACATGTGGGCGGCCGACGTCCCGTCGGTCTGCGTAGGCATGCGGGGGCTCATCGCCTACGCGGTGCAGCTCAGGACGGCGGCGGTCGACCTGCACTCGGGGCTGTTCGGTGGGGCGGTGCCCAATCCGGCCCACCTGATCGCCCGCATGGTCGCCGCCCTCCACGACGGCGACGGCCGGGTGACCCTCCCCGGCTTCTACGACGACGTGCGCCCGCTCACCGCCGCCGAAGAGGCGTCGATGTCGAGCATCCCGGTCGACGAGGAGGCGTGGAAGGCCATGGCGGGCGTGCATAGGCTCGAAGGCGAGGCCGGGCGGTCGCTGCTGGAGCGCATCTGGACCCGGCCGACCTGCGACGTCGTGGGCATCGCTGTCGGCTACGCCGGCGCCGGCGTGAAGACGATCGTCCCTGCCCAGGGCCAGTTCACCGTCACGTTCCGACTCGTCCCCGACCAGGTGCCCGACGACGTCGGCGCGGCGTTCGAGGCCTGGGTGCGCGACCAGGTGCCCGAAGGCGTCGATGTGGAGGTCACCCGCATGGGGGGCGTGGCCCCGGCCCTGACACCGGTGGACCATCCGGCCATGGCCGGGCTCTGCCGTGCGGTCGAGCGGGTATGGGGCAAGGCTCCCCTGTTCACCCGTATCGGCGGCAGCGGCCCCGAGGAGGCGCTCGGCCGGGTGCTCTCGGCGCCCGTGCTCTATCTGGGCGTGGCCCTGCCCGACGACCGGTTCCACGCCCCCAACGAGCGCATGGTCATGGACCAGTTCTGGAAGGGGCTGCTGGCCGCCGGCGAGCTGTTCGGGGAGTTGGGCGAGCTTGGGCGATACTGACCGGGAGTGGGTGTCCTTCGAGGACCCCACCGAGGAGCGGACGTGGGTGTTCGACGTCACGTTCCTCCTGAGCCGCTGGGAGTGCATCTTCGGCCGGGGCTGCCAGGGCGTGCTCACCGGACCGGCCCCGGAGCTGGTCCAGGGCTGCTGCTCCTACGGGGCCCACTTCACGGACGCCGGTGACGAGGCCCGGGTCGAGGCGGCGGCGGCCACCCTCACGGCCGCGCAGTGGCAGTTCCGGAAGGAGGGCGTCCGGCGGGGGGTGGTCAAGACCAACCGCGCCGGGGAGCGGGTGACGCGCATGGTGGCCGACGCCTGCGTGTTCCTCAACCGGCCCGGGTTTCCCGGCGGGCCGGGCTGTGCGCTCCACCGGGCCGCCCTCGACCGGGGCGAGCGACCCATGGATCTGAAGCCGGACGTGTGTTGGCAGCTCCCCCTGCGTCGCGAGGAGCGTGACGACGGTGGCGGGCACATCACCTCGACCATCGTCGAGTGGAAGCGCTCCGACTGGGGCGCCGGTGGCGACGACTTCCACTGGTGGTGCACCGAGGCGCCCGAGGCCTTCTCCGGGCCGGGCGCTGTCTACCTGACCATGGCCGACGAGCTGATCGGCCTGGTGGGCGACGAGGTGTACCGCCGGCTGGCTGCCTACCTCGACCAGCGCTCGACGGGCAGCGTCCCCCTCGCCCACCCCACCGTCCGCCGCCCGTAGGTCGGGCTGGTTCTAGGACATCGTTTAGGCTGTTGACAGGCGAACCTCTGTTCGACTAGAGTTCGTCGTACTTCCCCCCTGGTCAGGGCCCCTTCCTGGGAGCCGTTCGTGGGTGCTGTTCTCGATGTCGAAGCTGAGTTGACCGGTGTGGTCGACGCGCTCTGTGCGGTGGACCCCTCCGCGCTGGCCGACGGGGAGACGCTGGTCGCCCTGCACCGCCAGCTTGAGCGGCTGGCTGCGGTCACCACCCGGGCGGTGGCGGCCTTCGACGCCGGGCGGGCCTGGTCGGCCGAGGGAGCGCACACCGCCTCGGCCTGGCTGCGGGTGCACTGGAACGTGCCGGCCACCTCGGCGCGGCGCCGGGTGACGCTGGGCCGGGCCCTGCGGGAGATGCCTGCGGTGGAGGCCGCCTGGCTGGCCGGCGACATCGGCGAGGCCCAGGTGGCGCTGTTGGCCTCGGCCCGTACGCCGGAGACAGCGTCGTGCTTCGAGCGTGACGAGCAGATGCTGGTCGACCAGGCCCGGAAGCTGAGCTACCGCTCCTTCGCTCGGGCCCTAGCCTACTGGGAGCAGCTGGCCGATCCCGACGGTACGGAAAGAAGCGCTGAACGCCAGCACGCCGATCGGCGCCTGCATCTGTCCCAGACCTTTGGTGGCGCCTGGTCCCTGGAGGGTCTCTTCGACCCGGTCAACGGGACCATCCTGGCCAACGTACTGGGACGGATCGAAAAGGAGCTGTTCGAAGCCGACTGGGCCGAAGCCAGGGAGCGCCTGGGCGACAAGGTGGGCGCCGGCGACCTGGCTCGCAGCTCGGCCCAGCGCCGGGCGGATGCCCTGGTGGAGATGGCCCGGCGAGCCGCGGCCATGCCCGCGGGCTCCCGGTTGCCCGAGCCGCTGTTCAGCGTGCTGGTGGGCTATGAGACCTTCGCCGGTCGGACCTGTGAGCTGGCGAACGGAACGGTGGTGTCCCCCGGGTCACTGGTGCCGTGGCTGGACCGGGCCTGGGTGGAGCGAGTGGTCTTCGACGGCCCGAAGCGGATCAAGGACGTGGGGGTGCGCACCCGCATCTTCACCGGAGCCACCCGGCGGGCGGTGCAGGTAAGAGACCGCGAGTGCTTCCACCCCTACTGCGACCGGGCTGCCGAGGACTGTGAGATCGACCACGTGCGGCCCTGGTCGGAGGGCGGGCTCACCGTGGAGGACAACGGCCGAGTGGCGTGTGGCTTCCACAACCGGGAGCGGCATCGATCGAGACCGCCGCCATGACGCACCTGCTGCCATGAGGGTTGACACTTCACGCCGCGATTGCCGACTACGGCTGGCGGTTGTCCTCGTCGTCGCCGGCTTCGCCATCGAGGGTGTCGCCGTCTTCGGCCTCCTCGTAGAGGCACCACGAGGCGTGCTCGTCGCCGGGGATGGCGCCACATTCGGGGCAGGGCTCGACCCTGGACTCTGTAGTGCGCTTGAGGACGCGAGCCTCCTCGAAGCGCCGGTGCCGTCCCTTCTTCACCTGGGTACTCCCGAACTCGTGCTGCCGACCGTGTGACGACACTCTACAGGCGGGCCAGTGGCTAGCGTTGATTCCGAGATGACTGGTTCTGAGGGCTCAGAGGACTTCGACGTGGAAGCCATGGTGACCCGCTTCCGGGAGCGGGCCAAGGCGGTCCGTAGCCGCGGCGTCCCGCCACTCGAGGGCGCCGATCGCCGGCGGTTCGTCGAACGGATGCAGCTCGACTACCAGGACTTCGCCATGCTCGGCGACGCGGCGGGGAGCCTCGAGGACGGGGTGCTGGTGCTCCGGATCGACCTGCGACCAGGAACCGACGCATCCGGCCCCTAGCCCCGACCGTTCATGAGATGACCTGAGCCCGTCCCGAAGGTCTTGTCGAGCCGGTCGTGGTCCACGGGTCGCCGATTGTGACTGCGATCGCGTCGTATCGAGGGTCATTGGGGCCATGTGGGCGGTTGGCGCACGAACCGGGGCGCGTGTCGTCACGGTCGTTGTCCGATATCGGTCGCCGATGCTCGTCAGGTGAGCAGGGCGATTCGCCCGTAGGCGTCGAGCAGCGCATCGGTGCCCGGCCAACCGTCGAGGATGCGCACGACACGCCGCCGCGCCCGATGCGCGCCGGGGTGTGCCACAGCGCCCAGCGCAGGGTCTTGGGCTCGGCGACGGCCAGGGCCCCGGTGAGGCAGAGAGCTGTTGGAACCAGCGCACCAGGCCGTCGGCGAAGCACACCACGGCGAGCCAGGCGCGGTTGGCATCGATGTCGGTGAAGGGGAAGCGCTGGGCCCCGGAGTCCTTGAGTCGGCGGATATTGTCCTCGACGCGGGCGTGGGCCCGCATGTGCACGTCGAGGTCGACGGGATCCCCGGCGGCGTCGGTGTAGTGGCCCCAGTAGCGGAACATCGTCGAGGGGAACAGGCTGTGCTGGGCACCGGGGTGCAGGGGCTCTCGGCGCACGATCAACCGGGTGCCCGACGGCCAGGCCGACAGGTCGAGGTGTCCGGTGACCTCGGCCACCGCCGCCCCTGGGCGCGCCTCGCCGTCTTGGCCCAGGGCCGGTTGCCATGCGTCGCCGTCGAAGGCGATGCGGCTGATGGCGGCATGGACGCCTGCATTACTGCGGGCGATCACGGCGAAGCCCACCTTGCGGGACCGGGCGTGCCACACGAAGCCGGTGCAGCCGGCGGAGTCGGTGCGGACCTGGACCGGCCGGCGCACGAGGCCGGCGTCGTCACCGGCTCGGTGGCCGGTGGCGATCTCGGGCGGCAGTCCGGCGATGGCGGCATCCAGCAGGGCGACATGATCGGCGATGTTGTTGGCCCCGGCGTTGCCGGGGCGCAGACGCACGGCGAGGGTCTCCCCGGTGGCATCGGCGAAGCAGTAGATGGGGTGGAACCCGTAGCCGCCCTTGTAGTTGGCCGCCTCCTGCTTGTTCTCCGAGTGGACCTGGTGCAACGAGCCGTCGATGTCGAGCACCACCGTCGCCGTCCCCGTCGTGGCCGCCGCCCGCCGCCACACCTTGGCCCGCACTTCGGTCACCGCCTCCCACAGCTCCGAGAGGATCTCGGGGCTTATCGACCGGAACGTTCGGTACAACGTCGAGTCGGACGGCACCGAGCCGAATAGGCCGGCCTGGGAGCGCAGCCGTTCGATGTCGGCGCAGGCCTCGCCGCCGCCGGTGAGCATCAGCATGGCCTGCACCAGAACCTTGCCCCGGTCGTGCAAGGGCAGTCGCTCCCCGCTGATGGGGATGCGGGCCGACAGTGAATCGCCGAGCCCAAGCCGATCGGCGAAGGCGCCAAGGACATGCAGCCCGACGTGGGCCACGACGCCCCTGCCGGACCCTTCCACAACCGCCGAGAGCGTGCTGTTACGGTTCACTTGGTAGGTGCCCTCCAGGATCGGGACTTGTGACGCGTCGAGAACGTCAGAATCCCTTGTCTGGTGGGCACTTCCGCGGATGGGCGGCTCTCAGCTCACGCGGCCCCATGAATGATCGGGGCTAGCCGCGCTTGATGGAATAGCCATTTGGCGCGAAAATTCGACTACCGGTTGAGCACGCAGCCTTCACCCACGTGGGCCGTCTGTCCCACGGCCTCGTCGAGATGTAAACCACATCCACGCTCTGGAGGGCAATGTGCTGAGTTCCGAGGCGTCCCGGAGGGGTGGCCCCGCCGTCGCACCTGGCGAGCTTAACGTCGTGGTTTCCGGCGGCGATGCGAGCTATGAGCTGCGGCTGCTCGGCGAGCTCGACATGTCCACCGCCTCCCAGCTGAGCGACGAGCTGCTGCGGGTGACGTCGGGCGGAGCCCGGCATGTCACCGTCGACCTGAGTGACCTGATGTTCATCGACTCCACGGGACTCTCGGTGCTGATCACCGGGCTCAAACATCTTCGCCAAGGTGGCGGCGACTTGGCCCTCCGCTCCCCCAACCCAGGCACCCGCAAGGTGCTGGAGATCACCGGGCTGACCGAGGTCTTCGCCATCACCTGACTCGGCTATCCCCCCAAGTCGCCCTCTAGGCTCCAAGGCCATGGCCAGCGGCGCATCGTGGTGGAAGTCAGCCGTCTTCTACCAGATCTACCCCCGATCCTTCGCCGACTCCGACGGGGACGGCGTCGGAGATCTGGAGGGCATCCGACGCCGCCTCGACCATCTCCAGTGGTTAGGGGTGGACGCGCTGTGGATCTGCCCCTTCTACCGGTCGCCGATGGCGGATTTCGGCTACGACGTCGCCGACTACTGCGACGTCGACCCGCTCTTCGGCACACTCGACGACTTCGACCGGCTCCTCTCCGACGCCCACCGGCGGGAAATGAGGGTGATCGTCGACTGGGTGCCCAACCACACCTCCGACCAGCACCCGTGGTTCGTAGAGTCCCGTTCGTCCCGGGAGAGCCCGAAGCGGGACTGGTACGTGTGGCGGGATGGCCCCGGCACGGGCCGAGACGGCCGGCCCAACAACTGGAAGGCCGCGTTCGGCGGCGACGCCTGGACCTGGGACGGCGCCACCGCCCAGTGGTACCTCCACCTCTTCCTGCCGACGCAGCCGGATCTGAACTGGCGCAACCCCGAGGTGGAGGCGGCCATGCACGAGACCCTGCGTTTCTGGCTCGACCGGGGAGTCGACGGCTTCCGCATCGACGTCGTCCAGGGGCTCACCAAGGCCCCGGCTCTCCCTGACGACCCGCCGGACCAGATCCTGCCCCGCTCCGCGGTGAACGACTGTGACGACACCCACCCCGTGCTGCGGCGCCTGCGTCGCCTCGCCGACTCCTACGACGGCGACCGGCTGCTGCTGGGCGAGGTCTACCTGCTGTCGACGGCCACGGTGGCCAAGTACTTCGGGAGCGGCGACGAGCTCCACCTGGCCTTCGACTTCACGCCGCTCTACGCGCCGTGGGACGCAGAGGCGTGGCGCCGGCGGATCGAGGAGGCCGAGGCAGAGCTGGGGTCGCTGGGCGCCTGGCCGACGTGGACACTGTCCAACCACGACAATCCGCGCCACCGCACCCGTTACGGAGGGAGTGAGGCCCGGGCCCGGGCCGCTGCTGTCCTCCTGCTCACCCTGCGGGGAGCGCCCTTCGTCTACTACGGCGAGGAGCTGGGCCTGGAGGATGCCTCGGTGCCCCCGGACCGGGAAGTCGACCCCGGTGGGCGGGACGGCTGCCGGGCCCCCATGCCGTGGGACGGCTCACCCGGCCACGGCTGGCCGGGCGCCGAGGCCTGGCTGCCGTGGTCGCCCGAGCCGGAGTCGAGGAACGTCGAGGCGCTACGCGCCGACGAAAACTCCATCGTCCACCTCTACCGACGCACCTTGGCCGCCCGACGGGCCAGCCCCGCCCTGCGCACGGGCGCCTTCCGGCTGCTCGAGGCCGGATACACCACCGGCGACGTGCTGGGGTACGAGCGGTGGGCCGGTGAGGACCGACGGATCGTGCTGGTCAACTTCACCAGCGAGCCGGCCCAGGTGCCCCTGCCCGGGACGTGGACGGTGGAGGTCGACAGCGACGGAACCAGGGACGACGCCGCGTTCCCCGACCGCCTGGCCGGTGACCAGGCGGTCATCCTGCGCCCGTCGGAGTAAACATGCCGGGATCTTGGACTCGACGACGCCTACTCACCTGACCACTCCCGCCGTCACGGCCGAGGATGTACTAGCCGCGGCCGACCGGCTCCGTGACGTGGTGGTACGCACGCCGCTGGAGCGCAACGACCGGCTGTCGGAGCTGCTCGGCGCCGAGGTGTGGCTGAAGCGCGAGGACCTTCAGCCGGTCCGGTCCTACAAGCTGCGGGGGGCCTACAACTTCATCGCCTCGCTCGGCGAGGCCGAGCGGGCCACCGGGGTGGTGTGCGCCAGCGCCGGGAACCACGGCCAGGGGGTGGCCTACACCTGCCGCCGGCTCGGCGTGGAGTGCCGGATCGTGCTGCCCCGGACCACGCCCCGGCAGAAGCGGGAGCAGATCAAGGCGCTCGGGGGATCCGTGACGACGATCGTCGTGGAGGGCCACACCTACGACGACGCCCACGAGGCGGCCACCCTGCTGTCCGGGCGGCTGGGCGCCCTCTTGGTCCCCCCGTTCGACGACCCCCTGGTCATCGCCGGCCAGGGCACGGTGGCGCTGGAGGTCATCGAGCAGCTCGGCGGGCCGCCGGACGTCCTGGTCGTGCCGGTGGGGGGCGGTGGGCTGGCCGCCGGGTGTGCCGTGGCAGTCACCGGAGCGACACCGCGCCCCCGGGTGGTCGGCGTCGAACCGGCGGGCGCGGCCAGCATGCGCGCCGCCCTCGACGCCGGGGAGCCGGTCACCATGGCGTCGATCGACAGCTTCGTGGACGGGGCCGCCGTCCGGCGGGCGGGCAACTACACCTTCGAGCTGGTCCGCAGGTTCGTCGACCATGTGATGACCGTCCCGGAAGGCGGCGTGTGCACCGCCATGCTGGAGCTCTACCAGCGGGACGGCATCATCGCCGAGCCGGCCGGGGCCCTGGCCGTCACCGCCCTGGCTCACGGCCTCGCCGTGCCCTCCGGCGGCACCGTCGTCTGCATCGTCTCCGGAGGGAACAACGACGTCAGCCGCTACGGCGAAGTGGTGGAGCGGTCCCTGGTCCACGAGGGCCTCAAGCACTACTTCCTCGTGGAGTTCCCCCAGGAGCCGGGCGCCCTGCGGGGGTTCCTCGACAACGTCCTCGGACCAGGCGACGACATCACGCTCTTCGAGTACGTGAAGAAGAACAACCGCGAGGTCGGCCCAGCGTTGGTGGGTATCGAACTGGTGGCCACGACGGATCTCGGCCCCTTGTTGGAGCGCATGGACCGTAGCGGGCTCCACATCGAGCGACTGTCCGCCGGGTCTCCGGCGTTCCGCTTCCTCGTCTGAGCCGGCTCTTCAGAGCCGACCGCTGTCAGCCGGGGAAGGAGCCGTGGGCGGTGTCGTGTCCCGCTTCCATCCACGCCTTTGTGCCGCCGGCCACGTTGTAGGCCTCGATGCCGACGCTGCGGAGGTACTCCGCCGCCCGTTGACTGCGGCCGCCGGTTTCGCAGATCACGTACACGGGACCGTCGACCTGGAGCTCCCCGACCCGGGCCACGACGTCGGCCATGGGGATGAGCTTGGCCCCGGGGACGTGCCCGGCCTCGTACTCTTCGGGCTGGCGGACGTCGACCAGCCGTACGGCGCCTCCCGCCCGGGCCGCGGCCAACTCGTCGATGGTGATATCGGGGGGGCTCATCAGTGGATCTCCTGGGGTGCGGATTCGCTCACGGGTGGGCCTTCCGCGAGGGCGGGGGACGAAGGTAGCGGATGTCGGCGCCGGTGACGGGGCCGATGGCCGAGCCGGCCACGGCCGTGGACAGCACCACCAGTCGGGCCCGAGCCTGGGCGCAGCGCCGACCACCGGCGTCGGTGACCGAGGCGCGGGCCGTGACCGCGGTGTCGGTGTGACCGTGGACCGATGCCTCGACCCGGTGGAGCTCGTCGATGCGCACGGGGCGGTCGAACGTGGTGGCTGTGGATTGCACGACGGCGAACCGCTCGGCCACGGCGATAGCCGCCCAGGCCATGGCCTCGTCGAGGATGGCGAGCAGGACCCCGCCGTGGACGTAGTGCGGGGCGCCCGAGTGCTCGGCGCCGAGGCTGAACTCGGCGGTGACAACGTCGGCCTCGTCGTCGTGGAAGAACGGGATGCGCAGCCCCAACGGGTTCGCCGGCTCGCAGACGTAGCAGTTGGTCTCGAACCCCCATCCGGCGTTAGTGAGGGGTTTCAGGGCCATCGAGCCAACCCTAGAGGAAGTCCAGAACCAGGGCGCGATGGTCCGACAAGGGCAGTTCGGGGGCCGAAACAGCGCCTACGACAGGCAGCAGGCCGTGTCCCAGGGCGTGGTCGATCTGCATCGACGGCTTGGCGCCGGGGAACGTCTTCACCTTGGCCAGGGCCTTCCACCCGGTGCTGCGGGCGGGCAGCGGTCCGGGCACGTTCAGGTCCCCCAGGAGGATGCACGGCAGGGCGAAGGCGGCGAGGGCGCGGGTGATCCGACGGAGCTGGACGAGGTTCCATCCGGGCACGAAGGACAGGTGGGTGGTGGCCACGAGCATCGGTCCGGTTGGCGCCTCGACCTCGGCGGCCAGGGCCACGCGAGGCTCGTCGGGCAGCAGGATGAACCGGCCCCGGCCACCGGGCACCGCCACTGGCGCTCGGACCTTGGCCGCCCGCAGCCTCACCACGTGCCAGGCCCGGACCGGCAGCCGCGAGACCAGTCCTACGCCGTACCCTGCCTCGGCGCTCGCCGGGTCATCGCCTCCGCCGGCTGGGCCGGCGACATGATCATCGTCCTCGGCGGCCCGCCAGATGGCGCCTGGCTCGCCGACGAGGGCGGGCTCGAACCGCCACGACACCGCACCCATCCCCTCGGCCACCGCCGCGGTCTGGTCGACGCCATCGGAACGGGCCTGGTTGCGGTCGACCTCCTGGAGGGCCAGCACGTCGGCGCCGAGCGACGCGCAGGCGCCGACCAGCCGGGACGTCGAGACCTCGCCGTCGGCCAGCGACCGGCCGTGGAGGACGTTGAAGCTGGCCAGCCGCACCGGCGGAGCGTCAGCCGCCGTAGTTCATCCGGGTGTCCTCCATGCGCAGCACCGGTGTGTCCTCGGGCTTCTGGAAGCCGGCGTCGACCACCTCGCCCACGAACAGGGTGTGGTCGCCCAGGTCGACGGTGCTGTGGACCCGGCAGTCCACCCACGCCACCGCCTGGTCGAGGATCGGCGCGCCACTTGGACCGTCGTGGAAGGGGAAGCCGTTGAGGGTGTGGGCCGCCATGTCGACCTCCACCGGCTTGGTGAACTTCCGGACGATCGCCCGGTCCTCCCGGTCGACGATGGTCAGGGTGAACACCCGGCCCTCGGCGATCAGCTCGTGGGTGAACGCCTCCTTCTCCACCCCGATGGCCAAGAGCTTCGGATCCGAGCTGACCTGGGTGGCCCAGTTCAGGGTCATGGCGTTGCGCCGCTCCCCTGCCCGGCTGCCGATCACGTAGAGGCCGGTCGGCATCGTCCACATGACGCGACGGCGCAGCTTGTCGTACTCCTCGGGGTCGCGCCCCTCGGGTATGGGGCCGACAATTCCGTCATGGAGAGGCATGGCCGCCGACGCTAGTGCTAGTGGGCAGGGGCGACGGCCTCGATGGCGGCAGCCAGGTTGAGGTCCTTGGCGGTCACGCCGCCCTCGCTGTGGGTGCTGAGGCTGACCCGGACCTTGTCGTAGCGGATGTCGACGTCGGGGTGGTGGTCGGCCGCCTCCGCCTCGTAGGAGAGGCGGACGACGAAGGCGATCGCCCCCGCGAACCCGCCCAGGCGGTACTCCTTCCTGATCTGCCCGTCGACCAGCTCCCAGCCGGTCAGGCCGTCGAGCGCGGTGCGGATCTCGTCGTCGGAAAGCGTCGCCATGGTCACGTGTCTAATCGGTTTGGAAATACTTCGTCGTGCTAATTAGTTTGGGAAACCAAATGAGCCCTCCTTCCCCGGTCACCGCGTCCGAAGCCGAGCTGGCGTCGCGCCTCCGCCTGGCCGTCACCCGCTTGGCCCGCCGGCTGCGCACCCAGCTTCCGGGCGAGCTGTCGCCGTCGCAGCTCGCCACCCTCTCGAGCGTGGAGCGGCTCGGCCCGCTCACCCTGGGCGAGCTGTCGAACGTCGAGCGGGTCAGGCCGCCCACCATGACCAAGATCGTCGCCTGCCTCGAGGAGCAGGGCCTGGTCAGCCGCACCGTCGACCAGAAGGACCGCCGGGTCGCCCGGGTGCGGGCCACCCGGGCCGGCCTCCGGTTCCTCGAGGAAAGTCGCCAGCAGAAGGACGCCTACCTGGCCGAGCGCCTCCGTACCCTCTCCCCTGGCGACCGGGCCGCCCTGGCAGGGGCCGCGGACGTGCTCGAACGGCTACTCGATGACTCGTGACCGGCCCGGGAGGCCGGTCCAGATGGCATTCGCCGAGGCAACGCCGTTAGGCGGTGGCCGGTGACAGCGGCTGACGTGCGGGCGGTCGGCGCCCGGACCTTCCGCTCGTTGCACATCCGCAACTACCGGCTCTTCTTCTTCGGCCAGCTGGTCTCAGTCACCGGCACGTGGATGCAAACCGTCGCCCAGAGCTGGCTGGTACTCAGCCTGACGGGCAGCGGCGTGGACCTGGGCATCACCGTCGCCCTGCAGTTCCTGCCCATGCTCCTCTTCGGCCTGTGGGGTGGGCTCTTGGCGGACCGCTCGGACAAGCGCAAGCTGCTGATCGCCACCCAGGTCGCCGGCGGGCTCCTGGCCCTGATCCTCTTCGGCCTGGTTGCCACCGACACAGTTGAGCTGTGGATGGTCTACGTGCTGGCCTTCCTGCTCGGCGTGGTGACGATGATCGACATGCCGACCCGGCAGTCCTTCGTCATCGAGATGGTCGGGCCCGACGAGGTGCCGAACGCGGTTGGCCTGAACAGCGCCATGTTCAACACCGGCCGCATCCTGGGCCCCGCCGCCGCGGGCATCTCGATCTCCACCCTTGGCATCGCCCCGTCGTTCCTGGCCAACGCCCTGTCGTACCTGGCCGTGATCGCCGCCCTCTTGGCGATGCGCACCGACGAGCTGTTCCGCCGGGCGCCGGCGGAGCGCCGGCGAGGCGAGGTGCGCGCCGGCCTGCGCTACGTGTGGTCGGACCCGACCCTTCGCTCCACATTGTTCCTGGTGGCGGTGCTGGGCATGTTCGGCTTCAACTTCATCGTCGTCCTGCCCCTCCTGGCCCGCTTCACCTTCGACGGCGGCGCCGGGCTCTACAGCCTGTTCACCGCCCTGATGTCGCTGGGCTCGCTGATCGGCGCCCTGTTCGCCGCCAGCCGGGCCAAGCCCACCCGCCGCCGGCTCATCGGCTCCGGCATGGCGTTCGGCGTGCTCCTGCTGGTGACCGCCGCCGCGCCTACCGCCTGGCTCACCGGGGTGCTGCTCGTGGCGGTCGGCATGGCGGTCATGCTGTTCCTGGCCACGGCCAACACCACGCTTCAGCTCAACTCCGACCCCGCCATGCGGGGCCGGGTCATGGCCGTCTACGGCCTGCTCTTCCTGGGCAGCACACCGTTGGGCGGCCCGCTGCTGGGCTGGATCTCCGAAGCCTGGGGCCCCCGCGCGGGCCTGGCCATCGGTGGGGTCCTCAGCCTGGCCGCGGCCGTTGCCGCGGCGTCGAGGGTGCGGGTCCGCCGCCGTTCGGGCGCCCGCGCCGCTGGAGCCGCCGCCGACGGCAAGCCCGCCGACGTCATCGTCGCCGCGTAGTCAACCGGCCCTCTACGGCGCGAGCAGCAGCTCGAGGATCCGGATCTGGTTGCGAGCCCGGCGCAGGTTGTGGCCGGGCCCGTCGACTCGGAAGTACACGTCGCCCCGCAGGTGGTCGGTCAGGTAGCGCGCCGCGCTCTCCAGGGCCATGAGGGGGCCGGCCATGGGCAGCAGGTCGACCTCGCCCTGGGTGAGGATGTCGGCCCCCGTCCGGGCGTAGCCGTCGAGGATCGCCGCCACGATTCCGCGGTCGACGTCGATCGCCTCGGCGCCGGCGTCCTCGGGGCCGGTTACCGCGCCCGCCCGGACCAGGTCGCCGACGTCGAAGAGCACCGTCCCGGGGCCGACCGTGTCGAGGTCCACCAGGCACAGCGCTTCCTTGCTGGTGTCGTCGAAGAGGAGGTTCTCGACCTTGGCGTCGTTGTGGACGGTGCGCTGGGGCAACACGCCGGCGGCCCGGGCCTCGGCCACCTGGGTCGCCACGGCCACATGGCCGAGGACGATGTCGACCTCGGCGTTGCACTGCTCGGCCCGGTCGCACTCGTCGGCGTCCCTGGCCCGGCCGAGAGCGTCCAGCCGCTGGAGCACGTCGTGGAAGCCGGGGATCACCTCGGTCGGCGGGGGCGTCAGGTCGGCCAGATCGGCGACCAGCCGGGCGGCCAGGGCGGCCCCCTCTGCCGCCTGGCCTGGCCCGTCGAAGCGCCGGTCCGTCCGGGCGCCGTCGATGAAGGCCAGAGTGCGCCAGGGCGCGCCCGCGGCGTCGCGTGTGAACGGGCGGCCGTCGGCCGTGAACCGCAGTCGCACTGCGCGACGGCAGTCGGCGGCGCGTGCGCCCAGGTGGGCGGTGACCCGGACGAAGTTCGCCATGAGGGTCTCGAGGTCGACGAAGACCGAGTCGTTCAGCTGCTGGTGGACGTAGCGGGTGACGTGGCCGTCGTAGTCCTGGTAAGAGGCGAGGAACGTCTGGTGGATGTGGCCACGACCGAGCGGCCGCAGGTCGGTGAGCTCACCGTCGATCCCGAAGAGTCGCCCAAGTTCCGCTCTTCCGGGCCCGGCGCTCGGGAACATTGGCCACCTTGCTGACGTGGACACGGACTTCGCAGTCCGAGCGGGACTCGCCTGCTTAACTGGCCGGAATGTTAGTTGGGGGAACTCCAGCAGATCACCCGCTGCGTCGGCATCCCCACTCCAAGGGAGCGAGAGTCGCGCCGGCCGTCGGTGCGGTCGCCCTCCTCCTCACCGGCTGCTCCAGCCGGGGCGGTGTGCCCGAGCCCGCCAGCAGCCAGGGCCAGGACATCCTCGACCTCTGGCGGATCCTGCTGGCCGCCGGGGTCGCCTTGGGCGCCTTGGTCACGGGGCTGATCCTGTGGTCGGTGCTCCGGTACCGCCGCCCACGGCGGGCGACCCCTGCGGACCTGCCCAAGCAGACCGGGGCCAACATCCCGATCGAGGTCTTCTACACCGTCGTTCCCCTCATCATCGTGGCCGTGCTGTTCGGGATCACCATGCGCACCCAGGACCGGGTGACCGACCTGAGCGACACACCCGATCTGGGTGTCGAGGTCACCGGCTTCCAGTGGGGCTGGCGGTTCCGCTACCCGGCCCAGGGGGTAACAGTGGTGGGCGACGCCAATGAACCTCCCACCCTGGTCTTGCCCGTCGGCGCCAACGTCCGGTTCGACCTGGAGGCCGCCGACGTCATCCACTCGTTCTTCGTCCCCTCGTTCCTGGTAAAGCGCGACATGATTCCGGGCGTGGAGAACTCCATCGAGGTTCGGCCCACGGAGACCGGTCGTTTCTCCGGCGTCTGCGCCGAGTTCTGCGGCCTCGACCACTGGCGCATGACGTTCGACGTCGAGGTGGTCACTGCGGAGGCGTTCGAGGCGTTCCTCGCCGAGCAACAGCCCGTCCCCGGCGGCCCGGGCCCCGACGCCAACGGGCCCGGCGACGTCGGCCGCCAGGCCAGTTTCGTTCGATGACGCTCCTCGAGGAACGGCCGGCGGCGCCGCCGCCCCGGGAGTCGCCGAGGGGACACGCCAGCGGCTTGGTCGGCTGGGTGACGACCACCGATCACAAGAAGATCGGCATCCTGTACATGACCACCGCCTTCGCCTTCTTCCTGTTCGGAGGCGTGCTGGCCCTGCTCATGCGCTACGAGCTGGCCGAGCCCGGGCGTCAACTGGTCGGCGAGTCGGCCTACAACCAGCTCTTCACCATGCACGGCAGCATCATGATGTTCCTCTTCGCCGTCCCCATGGCGTTCGGCTTCGCCAACTATCTGGTCCCGTTGCAGCTGGGGGCCCCCGACATGGCCTTCCCCCGCCTCAACTCGCTTTCCTACTGGCTGTACCTGGGCGGAGGGCTGACCATGGTGTCGGGCTTCCTGAGCGCCGGGGGGGCGGCCCAGTTCGGATGGACCGCGTACACGCCTCTGTCAGACGCCATCCACTCGCCCGGAGCGGGCGCCGACCTGTGGATCATGGGGGTGGTGGTCACCGGCGTGGCGTCGGTCCTCACCGGGGTGAACCTGATCACCACCGTCCTCTGCCTACGGGCGCCGGGGATGACGATGTTCCGGATGCCCATCTTCACCTGGAACATGTTCATCGTCAGCGCCATGGTGATCCTGGCCTTCCCGGTGCTGACCGCCGGCCTCGCCCTTCTCTACGCCGACCGCCATCTGGGCGCACACTTCTTCGATGCCCCGGGCGGTGGGGAACCGGTGCTGTGGCAGCACATCTTCTGGTTCTTCGGCCATCCCGAGGTGTACATCGTCGCTCTGCCGTTCTTCGGCGTGGTGACCGAGGTGATCCCCGTCTTCTCCCGCAAGCCCCTGTTCGGGTACAAGGGTTTCGTCTTCGCGACCCTGGCCATCGCCTCGCTGTCCACCGCGGTCTGGGCCCACCACATGTTCGCCACCGGGGCCATCAACCTGCCCTTCTTCTCCGCACTGACCTTCCTGATCGCAGTGCCCACGGGCGTGAAGATGTTCAACTGGATAGCCACCATGTGGCGGGGGCACCTGACCTTCGAGTCCCCCATGTTGTTCTGCATCGGCTTCCTGCTCGTCTTCCTGGTGGGCGGGCTGACCGGGCCCATGCTGGCGTCGCCTCCCGTCGACTTCCACGTCACCGACACCTACTTCGTGGTGGCCCACATGCATTACGTCCTGTTCGGCACCGCCGCCTTCGGCTTCTTCGCCGGGCTGTACTTCTGGTACCCCAAGGTCACGGGACGCCGCCTCAACGAGCCGCTGGCCAAGCTCCACTTCTGGACCATGTTCATCGGCTTCAACCTCACCTTCTGGCCCCACCACCTCCTCGGCCTGCGCGGGATGCCCCGCCGGGTGCCTGACTACGCCGAGGCATCGGGTTGGGGGTTTCTGAACCTCGTGTCGAGCTTCGGGGCCGCCATCCTCGGACTCGGGACGCTCTTTCTGCTGTGGAACCTTTGGGTGACGCCGCGGAAGGGGGCGGTGGCCGGCGACGACCCGTGGGGCGGGTACTCACTGGAATGGGCCACCTCGTCGCCACCGCCCGAGCACAACTTCCACGAGCTGCCCCTGATCCGCTCCGAGCGCCCGGTCTTCGACGCCCGCCAACGGACCCGGGAGCCGGCATCGTGAGCATGCAAGGCGGGATGGAGCGGGCGGACCAAGACAAGGGGCGGGCCATGAAGCTGGAATGGCGCCTCTTCATGGGGGCCGCCGCCTTCTTCGCGGTCACCGCGTCGGCCTACTGGTTCATCGCCTACGAACACGCGGGCACCGCCATGCTCGGCGCCTCGGTGCCCGCCTTCGCGTTCGTCGGGCTGTGGCTGTTGTTCCAGACACGGGGCCAGCGGGCCCGAGCCGAGGACATCGCCGACGCCAGCCCGGCCGACGCAGCCGACGACCTCGGCTACTTCCCCTCGTCCAGCGCGTGGCCGTTCGTCCTCTCCGCCGGCGCTGTCGTCCTGGCCAACGGCTTCGTCTTCGGCCCACCGATCGCCGTCATCGGGCTGATGCTCATGGTGGCCGGCGTCTTCGGCTACGCCCGGGAGTCCGACCAGAAGGCCTAGCGGCCGACTCAGGACTGTGGTGGGGGGCGGTAGGCCTCGGTGACGAGGTCGGCGCGGATGGCGCCGACCTCGGGCGCAGGGTCGTGCTCGTCGATCTCCTCGTAGCCGCCCGATGGGGTCCGGCGGACCCGTGAGCCGACCGAGCCGCCGAAGGGATGGACCTTGTCACGGGCGAGGGACCGGCAGGCGCTGCGGGTGACGAAGAAGGTCACCGCCGGGGCCACGAAGATCAGGATCCGGAAGAGGTTGGTGATCGCCTCGGGGGCGACCTTGAACAACGACGCCAGCACGTCGTTGCCGCCGGCGATGAACAGGATCGTGTAGAAGGACAGCGTGGCCATTCCGAGGGCGGTGCGGACCGGCGCATCCCGAGGGCGGTCGAGAAGGTTGTGCGCCTCACGGTCCTTGGTGAAGCGCCGTTCCAGGAACGGCCATGCGTAGAGGACCCCGAACGTCACCCCGGGCAGCAGCGCTCCGGGGAAGAACGGGTTGGCGATGGTGTGGCCCCAGGCCCGGATCTCCCAGCCGGGCATGATCCGCAGGGCCCCGTCGAGCCACCCCACGTACCAGTCGGGTTGGGAGCCCGCGGTGGCGGCCGACGCCTGGGTCGGGTCATAGGGGCCGTACAGCCACACGGGGTTGATTTGGGCCAGCCCGCCCAGGGCGGCGACCACCGCGGTGACGATGAAGAACAGGCCGACCGACTTCGCCGCGTACGAGGGCCACAGGCGGGATCCTTCGATGTTGTCCTCGGTGCGGCCGGGCCCCTTGAACTGCGTGTGCTTCTGCCGCCACAGGATGGCCAGGTGGGCGCCGAGCAGGCCCACGATCAGCGCCGGCAGCAGCAGCACGTGGAGGACGTAGAACCGAGTGATGAACTCGGTGTTGGGGAACTCTCCCCCGAAGAACAGGAAGGCGAGCCACTCCCCCGCGATCGGGATGGAGAGGGCGATCGAGTACCCCACCCGCACACCGGTGCCCGACAGCAGGTCGTCGACCAGCGAGTAACCGAAGAAGCCGTTCATCATCGACAGGATGAACAGGGTCACCCCGACGACCCAGTTGATCTCCCGAGGCCGCCGGAAGGCCCCGGTGAAGAAGACCCGGCACATGTGGACCACCAGGGCGGCCATGAAGATGAGGGCCGACCAGTGGTGCATCTGGCGCATGACCAGGCCCGAGCGGACCTCGAAGCTGATGTCGAGGGTCGACGCGTAGGCGGCCGACATCCTCGTGCCTTCCAGGGCCTTGTACGGGCCGTGGTAGACGACCTCCTCGGAGGCGGGCACGAAGAAGAACGTCAGGTACACGCCGGTGACGATCAGGATCACCAGGCAGTACATGGCGATCTCGCCGACCATGAACGACCAGTGGTCCGGGAAGATCTTGTCGATGGCCTTGCGGGAGAAGTGGGACGCGCCGAGCCGCTCGTCGACCCAGCGGAGGAGGCGTCGGGTCACCCGCGGTTCCAGAAGGCGGGGCCCACCGGCTCGTCGAAGTCGGCCTGGGCGACGAGGAAGCCCTCACGGTCGACGCTCAGGGGCAGCTGGGGCAGGGACCGGGTGGCGGGGCCGAAGCGGGGGCGGGCGCCGTCGAGCACGTCGAACGTCGACTGGTGGCACGGGCACAGCAGCTCATGGGTGTCGGCCTGGTACAGGCCCACCGGGCAGCCCACGTGGGGACAGATCTTGGAATAGGCGACATTTCCCTGGGGAGTCCAGTTGTCCCGGCCGGGGCGGGCCTGCAGCAGGTGCTCCTGCACCCGCACCAGGACGACCTGGGAGTCGGCCGCGTGCTCGGCGTCCTGGGGGAAGGCGGTCAGGGTGCCGCCGACCGGCAGGGTGTCCACCCGCACCGGACGGCCGTTGTCGTCGACCAGACGGGCTCCCGGCCTCCAGGCCGTCTCCAGCAGGGACTGGCCCGGAGCCGGACCGAGCGAGCGGATGGGGAACACCGCCGACAACGCCAGGGCGCCGCCGGCGGCCCAGAAGAGCTTCAGCACCGAGCGCCGGCCCGGCTCGTCGGTGACCTCCTCGATGCGCTCCTCGACCACCTCTTCGTCGTCCGGATCACCGCCGAGGGGGCCCCGCTCGGCAGTCACCGTGCCCTCGGTGGACAGCCCCCGGGCCCAGAGGATCAGGGCCACCCCGATGCCGCCCAGCGAGATCCCCAGCAGGGCACCCTCGGCCTGCGGTTGACCGCCACCGATGTAGACGAGGGCCAGGCCCAGGGCGGCGACGGTGCTGATGATCAGCAGCACGCCGATCCTGCCCTCTGCGGGCATGCCTCGCTCGTCCGGCATCAGTCTTTGGTTCCGATCCAGCGCACGGCCATCAGCATGGCTCCCAGGCCTACCACCCATGCGACGAACCCCTCGGGGATGGGGCCGAGGTGGCCCAGGCCCAGGCCGCCCTGGTCGTCGGGATGGCGAAGGTACTCCACGTAGCGGACGATGGAGTTGACCTGGTCGTCGTCGAGGGCCTCCGGGCCGAAGACCGGCATGGCCCCCGGCCCCACCCGGATGGCCTCGGCCACCTGGACCGGCGTGGCCCGGTTCAGCGGCGGGGCGTACACGGCGCGGCCCAGGGCCCCGCCGGCCCCCGCCGAGCTGTGGCACGGGGCGCAGTTGTTGGCGTACAGACGGTTGCCCTCGGCCAGGTTCCCCGCGGCGGGATCGACGTCGGGTATGGGGGGGCCGGGGCCGAGCGAGGCCACGAAGGCGACGAGCTGGCGGATCTGCACCGGCGAGTAAGCCACCTTCTTGCGTTCGGCCTGGGACCGGGGACGGTCGAGGGGCATGCGGCCGGTGGACAGGTAGAAGTCGGCCGACGCCGCCCCCACGCCGACCAAGGACGGCCCACGGTCCTCCACTCCCTCTCCCCTGGCGCCGTGACAGGTGGTACAGGCGATCTGGTAGAGCTCGTACCCCGCCGCCACGTCGGCCGGGTCGGGCGCCGGGGTGGTAGTCGTGGGCGGGCGGACCTGGGCGGGCGCGGCCGACGCACCCACGGTGAGCACGGCGACAGCCAGGGCGGCGGCGGTGAGCACCACGACGACCAGGATGCGCCCCTTCATTTGAGCAGGAAGAGGGTGGCCCACATTCCGATCCACACCACGTCGACGAAGTGCCAGTAGTAGCTGACCATCTCCACAGCAGGGACGTCGGCCGCGCCGAACCGGCGACTCCCGGCCCGCCCGATGAGGAGGATCATGGCCAGCATCCCCCCGAAGACATGAAGGCCGTGGAACCCGGTCATCACGTAGAACGCCGACCCGTAGGAGTGGGAGGAGACGGAGAACTCGAGGTTCAACCACTCGTGGGCCTGGTTGGCGAGGAAGGCGGCGCCCAACACGAAAGTCACGATCAGCCAGCCGCGGAACGCCGGCAGCCGGCCGGCGGCGATGGACCGCACGGCCAGCTGCATGGTGCCGCTGGACAGGACCAGGCCCAGGGTGAACAGGCCGCTGGTAAGGACCTCGAGGTGGACGTCGGCCGGAGGCCAGTCGGCCCGGGCGGTGGCCCGGAGGGTGAAGTAGGCAGCGAACAGGCCGCTGAAGAACATCAGCTCCGAGGCCAGCCATACGACGGTGCCGACCGTCAGGACCGGCGTCCGGTCGTGCCCAGCAGCCACGGCGGCGGTGTCCACCGCCGTAGGTTCTAGCGCACCGCGAGGGCTAGTCCGCGATGTTGATACGGCCAGCCTCGCCCTGGGACTGATGGAACTTGCAGTACATCGTGTAGAACCCGTCGCGCGGAGGGGCGTCGATTGCAGGCAGCTCGATGTCGATGCTCTGGCCCGGCGCCACGTCCATGTCGACCTCGAAGCCGGGAATGGTGATGTTGTGGAGCTTGTCGCCCTCATTGAAGACGGTGAAGGTGACCTCGCGGTTGAGCTCGATCTCCAGGTTCTTGGGCTCGTAGAAGGGGGGCTCGTCGCTTACGACGAGGTCGGCGTTCCTGGCGCCGCCCAGCACGTTGTTGTCGTCGTCGCCCCCGCCGCACCCGGCCACACTCACCAGCAGCACCGCCATCAGCCCGCCGAGCAGCAACTTCCGTAGGCGCACGTTTCCCCCTTGTGTCGTCCTGAAGGCCGTCACTGTATGCGAAAGCTCTCCAGCCCTGCCGGACTGTCCTGAGTGACCTCAATGCCCGTCACTTTGGCATGGGGCGGCCCTTGTCGACACCACGACACCAGGCTGTCGACAGCTTGCGGCTCACCTTCGAACCAGGCCTCCACCCGGCCGTCGGACCGGTTGCGCACCCAGCCGGTCACCCCCTCCGCGCGAGCCCGGCGGGCGCAGGAGTCACGGAAGAACACGCCCTGGACGCGGCCTCGCACGATCACCCGGGCGGCGACGGGCCCATCGGGGGCCGGCTCAGGCGTCGGCCCCGTCCCACTGCGGGTCGAGCTGGGAGACGAAGGTGAGGCAGCGGCGGGCTTCGTCGTCCTCGCCTATGGCGCCGGCGACCCGGGCCAGGCCGGCCAGCGACCGGAGGAAACCGCGGTTGGGGGCGTGGCGCCACCGGACGTAGCCCTGCCCCCGCCAACCGGACTGGCGGAGCTGGTCGAGGCCGCGGTGGTAGCCCACCCGGTAGCAGGCGTAGGCCTCGGCGTCGTCCCGGGCCAGGGCGCCCAGCCGGGACCAGGCGTCGAGGTAGCGAGGCCAGCGGACGGCGACCTGGGCCACCGCGTCGCGCCGCAGCTCCTCGGGCACGGCCAGGGCGGCAGCAAGGGCCTCCCGGGCATCGGCGGGCTCCGGGTCGAGCGCGGTCTCGGGCAGTCCCGAGGACAGGTTGACGGGATTCTCAGGCACCAGGGGATCTCCTCACAGATTGGGCCACGTCCGGTGGCGGCCAGGCAAAGGCTGAAAGAGCCTCCCATTGCTCGGCCGGCATCGACTGCCACACCCACAACGAGGCTCCGACCGCACCGCTGCGACGGGCCACGTCGAGAAAGCGCACCGTCTCGGTGGCGCTCGGCGCGCCGGCCCGGCCGCCCTCCGGCCCGGCGTCGTAACCCTGGCCGATGACGTGGACGGGCTTGAGCGTGGCCAGCCGCTCGACCGACTCCAGGGTGGCGGCGCCTGGCTCCACGCAGCCCCAGTAGACCATGGGGGCGAAGGCGTCGACGTAGGGAGCGATGGCCCGGTAGGGGTAGGTGCCGTGCCACCGGGCGTCGGTGGCCCGGTAGACCGTGGCGATCATCGGCATGTCTCCGGCGGCGGAGCGGAGCTCGCCCAGGTAGACGGTGATACGGCGCTCGGTGAGCACCACGCCCTCGGAGGCCAGCTCGATGTCGGGACTGAACCCGTCGAGGCGTGAGCCGTCGGGCGCCCTCCACGACACCGCCTCGGCGCTCCAGGCCGCGTCGGCGATCGGGTCGTGCAAGAAGGGGAAGCCCCAGCCGATGACGGCCAGGCCGGCTTGGTGGGCCTTCGGCACGATGCTGGACAGGTACTCCGCGGCGTAGAAGCCGTCGCGGGAGTCGCCCACCCGGACCCACAGCTGGCGTAAGCCCGCGGCCTTGGCCCGGGCCACGACTGCGTCCACGTCGCCACCCTCGGTCTGACGGGTCTTCCAGATCCACATCCCTTTGCCGTGCAGGGGCGTCAAGCTGGCCGACACCGCCGGAGCCGGCTTGGCCGCCGGCAGTTGCGCCTCGGGCACCAGCCTGGGCGGCCGCCAGGGCACAGTGGGCGTTCCCCCACCGCCCCCTGGTCGGCGGGGCGGCGGGGGGCATCCCGGAAGGGGCAGGCTCACCGCCGCGGTCGGCGCCATCGTCGTCGTGGTCGAGGGGGGCGGCGGAGTGGTGGTGGACGTCCGCTCCGGTGCGTGGCCCCGGACCGCGCTCGACCGCGGGGTGGTGCTGCCCATGGCCGTGGCGGCGAGGGCGACGGCGGCCACCAGGACGACCCCGGCCAGCGACGCCGCCCGCCCCACCGCCGGCCGTTGTGGGCGGGGGACCCTCAGGTCACCGCCCCGACGCTGTCCATGGCTATCCGGTGGCGGGCCAGAAACGCATGGCGCCGCTCGACCGACCGCTCCCACTCGCTCACGTCGGCCAGGAAGTGCTCCCGGTCTCCGTCCTCGTACGCGTGCTCGAGCTCGTCGAACGCGGCATCCTCGGCATCGAGCAGGGCCCGGTACCGGCTGATGAAGTGTTCGTCGACCACCTCTTCAAGCGCCATGGCGTCTTACCTCCGGCTGAGAGAAGTCTAAAACTTCACCATACCGCCGGGCGGTGAGCGCCGTGGGCCTCTTGCCTTCCTGCTGACTCTCCCGCTGCAGCCCGGCCACCCGCAGGCGACCGGACTGCAGCCGGGACGGAAAGCAGGGTCTAGGACTGCAGCGGCCGGCGGGAGCCGACGGCGAAGAGCACGCCGCCCACGGCCAGGACCACGACGGCCAGGCCGGCCAGATCGGCGCTGGAGGACCCGGTGAGGGCCAGGGTGCGGGCCGCGGTGGGGGTGGCCACCCGGGCGGTGGGGCCGCTGTGGCCGGGGTGCTTGTGCTTGTCCTTGTCCTTGTCCTTGTGCGTGACCACCGTGGTCGTCGGGCAGGGGGCGCCCGAAGCGGTGCTGTCGTCGATGGCGGTGGCACAGCCCGACGACGTGG
>Ga0247713_1000336_pt1 | contig 30779 bp, 25 predicted proteins | sample 21E_NmetaG_FD_189936 | JGI IMG/M metagenome (GOLD analysis project Ga0247713, IMG submission 189936) | Soil microbial communities from hillslope of Landscape Evolution Observatory, University of Arizona, Oracle, AZ, United States - 2-1-E_N | ecosystem: Engineered > Artificial ecosystem >...
CCCCCCGCCCCCGCCGGACCGGGTGCCGTTGGAGCCGCTTCACGCTTCCCCAGTGCCGCGCGAGCGGCCAGTCGTTGGTGGCCAGGAAGCCGAAGCCGACCGGGGCACCGCCGCTTGCGTCGTCATAGGCGACCGCAAGATCGTCCAAGCCCCTCCGGACACGGGAGAACGCTGCATCGGCGACCGGCCAGACCTCCGAGGGGGTCACCGGGGGCACGAAGCCGACCGCCCCACCCCCGTTCGACACCGTCGTCCACACCGCCACCAGCCCCTCCATGAGGAGGTGATCGAGCGGGGGATTCAGACGGACATGCGCCATCCCGGGGACTCTCGAAGGTGTGCGAGCCAGCGTGTCAGGGCAGCACTGTAGCGATTCCCGCCGGCAGGCAGACCACGAGGATGAGGAGAGACGATGCGCCCGCTCACACCCGGGGTCTGGGAGCGCCACTTCACGGCGCTGCGGCCCTACGTCCTGCAGGAGTTTCCGGAGGTCGAACGGCAACGGCTCGAGATGGCCGGCGACGACTACTCCGCTCTGGTCGAGGTCGTCCAGGAAGCCACCGGCCTGTCCGCCCCGCTGATCCACCAACGGTTGAAGAAGCTCGACGTCGACGAGCTCGGCCTCGGCACCGGTGAGGACAGGGCGCAGGAGGAGGGCGAGGGATCCGCCTCCCTGGCGCAGCTGCGTCTCGGCGATGGGTTCGCCGACGCGGAGCGGGACAGGATCGTGGACCGACTCGAGAAGCTCAACCGGCGGTTGCGCAAGTTCCCCGCCGACGGCACCGATCTTCTCCTGACCGTGAAGGACCGCGACACGACCTCACAGAAGGTGACCCTCGAGTGCGGTCTGCCGCACTTCCCCCAGCTGGTCGCAACCTCCAAGGAGCCGGATCTCAAGGCCGCGCTCATGGAGGTCCGCGAGGACCTGTGGCGCTTGATCGACGACGCGGTGAACAAGCGCAAGGAAGGAGTGTCGTAGATGGGGGCGACGTTGCGGTACGCCAAAGTCGTCGATCGGGACAGCTTTCAGCGCAGCGGGGCGCAGGTGCGCCCGGGGCTTGACTCCGGGGTCCGTCTGAAGGGCGACGCTCCGGGTCCGGCCGCCCCCTTCTACATCCTGCGAGCGTGGGACGACGTCGACGCCGGCTTCACCGAAACCTGGCGCATCGTGGAACCGTACGGCCGGACGGTGCGAGAGGGTGTGGCGCGCGAGATGCTCGCGGAGCACGGCGACGTGGCCGACGAGATCGACGACCTGCAGTTCGAGTACGCCGACGACGGCTACCAGCTGGTCCTGGAGGTGGACGGGCGGGAGGTGGCCCGCGTCGACTTCCCCGTCCTGGAGGCGGCCGGGGGGTAATCCACCGCTGTTTCGTGTCGCGGGCCTCGGCATGCCACACTACGGTCCCAGCGGCTCGCGCCACCCGGCGCCGGACCACTGGCCGGAGTAGACGAGGACGCGCAGGATGTGTTCTGCTGCCCCGTGTGTGTCGCCTGGTCGACCGTTGCGGAACCCGGAGGAGAGATGAGGGCTCGACGCCCCTGGACAGGCTGGGGGCTGCTGGTGGGAGTCGCTCTCGTGGTGAGCGGCTGCGCCATCGGCGGCGACACGCCCGGTGAGTTCCCGCAGAACGCCCTGGATCCGGCCGGCCCCATCGCTCGGCAGCAGGATGCGCTGTGGAACCTCGTCTTCCCCATCGCCGTCGGCGTGTTCGTCCTCGTCCAGGGCCTGATCCTGGTCGCGGTCATCCGCTTCCGGGACCGTGGAGAGGACGCGCCCCCCCAACAGGTGGCCGGCAACACCCGACTCGAGCTCATCTGGACGGCGATCCCCGCGCTGATCCTCGCGGTCATCGCCGTCCCCACCCTCGGAGGAATCTTCGCTCTCGCCGAGGATCCCGGCGAGGAGGCTCTGGCCGTCCGCGTCATCGGCAAGCAGTTCTGGTGGGAGTTCGAGTACCTCGGCGACGAGGGGCAGGGCGTGGTCACCGCTAACGAGCTGCACATCCCCGTCGACCGACCTATCCGTCTGCAGATGGAGGCCCTGAGCCCCCAGGTCCCCGACACGTTCGACGAGGAGGACCCCGACGCCTCCCGCAGCGATCAGTCGATGGAGGGGGTGATCCACAGCTTCTGGGTGCCCCGGCTCGCCGGCAAGCAGGACGTCATCCCCGGCTACGAGCGCCTCATGCGGATAGAGGCTGACGAGCCCGGCCAGCGCTACTCCGGCCAGTGTGCGGAGTTCTGCGGATTGGCACATGCCGAGATGCGCTTCGAGGTCGTCACCCACACCGCCGACGACTTCGAGACCTGGCTGGACGAGCAGGCCGAGCCGGCCGGCACCGACCTCGAGGGGCTCGCGGCGGAAGGCCAGGAGCTCTTCGGCGCGCATTGCGTCGCCTGCCACGCCCTCGACGGCCATCCCGAGGACGCGGAGATCCGCATCGGCCCGAACCTCACCCACTTCGCCAGCCGGCAGGTGTTCGCCGGGGGCATATTCGACAACGATGACCCCGAGCAGATCGCCGCTTGGCTGCGCGACCCCTCCGACGCCAAGCCCGGTGCCCAGATGCCCGACCTCGGACTCGACGATGACCAGATCTCCGCACTGGTCGAGTACCTGCAGAGCCTCGAATGAGCATCACCCCAGGGAGAATGATCATGACCATCGAGCAGTGCAGCGGTAGGAGCCCGCGGTGACCGCCACCGCCGAGCAGCCCACCACAGGACAAGGCGCCTTTCGCCGGCCCACGGCGACCACCGGGCTGTCCAGCTGGTTCACCACCATCGACCACAAGAAGATCGGGATCCTGTACTTCGTCACCGCCTTCCTGTTCTTCAGCCTGGGGGGCATCGAGGCGCTGCTGATCCGCGCGCAGCTGGCCAGTCCGGACGCGGCGTTCCTGACCCGTGACCAGTACAACCAGCTGTTCACGACGCACGGCATCACGATGATCTTCTTCGGGGTCATGCCGCTCTCCGTGGCGTTCTTCAACTATCTGCTGCCGCTCATGATCGGCGCACGCGACGTCGCCTTCCCGCGCCTCAACGCCTTGTCGTACTGGATCTTCCTGTTCGCGGGCATCTTCCTGTTCTCCAGCATGTTCCTCGGCGGCTTGCCCGACGGCGGATGGTTCGGTTACGCGCCGCTGTCGATCCTGGGAGGTGACCCCCTCGGAGAGACGCTGGGAGCCTCCAGCGCGCCGAACGTCCGGATGCTCTTCTATTCGGTCGGCCTGCAGCTGGCCGGCATCTCGTCGCTGGCCGGCGCCATCAACTTCATCGTCACGGTCCTCAACCTGCGCGCGCCCGGGATGACGCTCATGCGCATGCCGGTGTTCGTGTGGATGAGCCTGGTGACCAGCGTCCTGATGCTGTTCGCGATGCCGATCATCGGCGTCGCCCTCTGGCAGCTCATGTTCGACATCGGCTACGGCGCGAACTTCTTCAACCCGGCCCAGGGCGGTGACCCGGTGCTGTGGCAGCACATGTTCTGGCTGTTCGGCCATCCGGAGGTCTACATCCTCATCCTGCCTGCCTTCGGCATCGTGAGCGAGATCCTCCCGGTGTTCAGCCGCAAGCCCTTGTTCGGCTACACCGCGATCGTCTTCTCCGGCATCGCCATCGGCTTCATGGGCTGGGGCGTGTGGGCGCACCACATGTTCGCCGTGGGCCTTGGCCCGGTGGCCAACGCGGCTTTCGCCCTGTCCACGATGTTCATCGCGGTGCCGACCGGCATCAAGATCTTCAACTGGATCGCCACCCTCTGGGGCGGCCAGCTGCGGTTCACCACGCCGATGCTGTTCGCCATTGGCCTGGTGGCCATGTTCACCATCGGCGGGTTGTCGGGGGTGACCCACGCCGTCGTGCCGCACAACTACCAGCAGACGGACACCTACTACGTCGTGGCCCACTTCCACTACGTGCTATTCGGCGGAGCGATCTTCGGCCTCATGGCCGGCTTCTACTACTGGTTCCCCAAGGTCAAGGGCCGGTTCATGAACGAGCGGCTCGGCAAGCTGCACTTCTGGCTCATGATCATCGGGTTCAACCTCACCTTCGGCCCGATGCACATCCTGGGCTTGCAGGGCATGCCGCGCCGGGTGGCGACCTACCCCGACGGCATGGGCTGGAACTTCTGGAACCTGGTGGCCACCGTGGGCGGTTTCATCATCGCCCTCGGATTCCTGGTGTTCGTCATCAACGTGCTGAAGAGTCGCAAGAACGGCGTCCCCGCGGGCAACGACCCCTGGGACGCGCGCACGCTGGAGTGGACGACCACCTCGCCGCCACCCCCGCACGACTTCGACGTCATCCCGCAGGTGACCGCCCGCGACGAGCTGTGGAATCGCAAGTACGCGGCTGGCGGACCGGGCCGCCAGCCGATGCGGGTGCCCTCGGGCGGGTCGGCGGACGCCCCGGCCGAACCTGGTGCGCACGACCCCGGGGCGGGCGACGCCCACGACATCCACATGCCCGACCCCTCCTACTATCCCCTTGTCGCCGCCATCGGGATGCCGATCATGGCCTACGGGGTCCTGTTCACGCCCATCCTGATTGCCGTCGGCGGGGTCATCACCATCGCCGGCCTGTTCGGATGGGCCCTCGAACCCAGCGCCGAGGAGCACTAGGTGGCGGAAGCAGCGGTTCAACCCGCCGAGCGGGGAGAGGACGGACACCACACCAGCCTCGGGCTGTCCAACGACAAGATGGGCATGTGGACCCTCATCTCGTCGGAGTGCCTGTTCTTCGGCGCGCTCATCTCCACCTACCTGATCTACGTCGACCGCACCGCGGACGGACCTGCCCCCGGGGAGATCTTCGACATCCCGTTCACCTCCGTGTCGACGTTCATCCTGCTCATGTCCTCGCTCGGCATGGTGCTGGCTCTTGCGGCCATCCAGGCGGGCGACATGCGCGGTTTCCGCACCTGGACGCTCGCGACGGCGGCCATGGGTGCGACCTTCCTGGCCGGGCAGATCTACGAGTTCACGTTCTTCGTGGAGGAGGGCTTCGGTCTGACGACCAGCGCGTTCTCCTCCTCGTTCTTCGTGCTGACGGGGTTCCACGGCGTGCACGTCGCCGTGGGGATCCTCATGCTGCTCGGCATCTGGGCCGCGTCGCTCCTGGGCCGCCTGACCCCCGCCCACGACGAGACAGTCGAGAACATCGGCTTGTACTGGCACTTCGTCGACATCGTCTGGATCGTCCTGTTCACCGTCGTGTACCTCATCCCCGCGGAGTAGCCGCCCATGGCAGAGTCCGAGCACCAGTGGCACCCCGGGCCGACGGAGTACATCCAGATCGGCATCTTCCTCGCGGTCCTCACCGCGATCGAGGTGGCCCTGTACTTCGCCCCCGTCATCCGGCAGGTCACCGTGCCCGCCTTGCTGTTCCTGACCGCGTTGAAGTTCGTCCTGGTGGTCGCCTGGTTCATGCACCTGCGCTTCGACCACCTGCTCTTCAGACGCGTGTTCATGGTCGGGATCGTGCTGGCCGCCGGCGTCTTCGGCATCGTCATCGTCACGATGCTGATCACCGCCGATATGGTGCAGGCCTGATGAGGGCGGCCTAGGCCATGCCGTCCGCCGCGCTCAACTGGCAGCCGCACCCCGACGCGTGGCTGCTCGTCGTTGCGCTGCTCGGGGGCTATGTGTATGCGCTGTCGGCGTGGGGACCCCGCCTGGCCCCCGGTCGCAGGGCCGCCAGCCGCAGCCAGCACGCCTGCTTCGTCGCCGGCGTGGCGCTGCTGTGGCTCGGCTCGGACTGGCCGGTGCACGGCATCGCCGAGGACTACCTGTTCAGCGTGCACATGTTCCAGCACATGCTCTTCCTGTATCTCGCGCCGCCGCTGCTCATCCTCGGCACCCCCGGGTGGCTGCTGCGCCACCTGCTCCGGCGGCCGTCCGTGTTCCGCACCACGCGGGTCCTGATCCGCCCCCTGGTCGCGCTCGCCGTGGTAAACGCGTTCATCGCCGCCACGCACTGGCCGGCGGTGGTGGACGCGTCCGTGCGGATCGCCGCCTTCCACTTCCTCCTGCACGTCTTCACCGTCGGGCTGGGCCTTCTTCTCTGGTGGCCGGTGCTGTCCCCACTACCCGAGCTGCCGCACCTGTCGTATCCGGGACGGATGACCTATCTGTTCGCCCACTCGATCGTGCCGACGGTGCCCGCATCGTTCCTGACCTTCTCCGAGCGGCCGCTCTATGCGGCGTACGCCGATGCTCCGCGCCTGTGGGACTTCATGACCGTCATCCAGGACCAGCAGATCTCAGGGCTGCTCATGAAGATGGGCGGCGGTGTCATCCTCTGGAGCGTGATCGCGGTCCTGTTCTTCCGCTGGGCCAGCGAGAGCGAGTCCGGCGGACCAGACGCCCTGTACTGGCGTGACCTCCGGGACGACGTCGAGGCCGCGGCGCTCAAGCCGACAACGAGGACCGAATGAACCAGGACTTCCGGGAGCGGGCGTTCGTCCCGTTCATGCTGCCGCTGGCCGTGGTCGTCGGCTTCGGCATCTTCGCCTTCAGCATCTCACGGGTGCTGTTGGCCGTGTCGGAGATCGCCGCGGTGTTCGTGGCCCTGCTCGTGGCCTCCTACGTGCTCATCGTCGCCTTCATGGTCGCCGCGCGCCCTCACCTGCCCGCCCGCGCTCTGGGGGTGGGCCTGATCATAGGCATGGTTGGTGTCGCCGCCGCGGGGGCCATCGGAGCGGCAGCGGGCATCCGCCCCGTCGAGCATGAGGAAGAAGGAGGGGAGGCGGCCGCCGAGAACGGCGAAGAGGAGTCGTCGGAGTTCTCCGAGGACGCCCTGGTGTTCGTCGCGGAAGACATCGAGTTCCCCGAAGCGCCGACGACCGCCGAGGCGGGGGAGGTCACCATCGCGATCGACAACCAGGGCGGCGCACCCCACGACGTGACGTTCGAGGAGCTCGGTGACGAGACCGTCGTCGAGGCCGCGGGGGGCGAGACCGCCGAGGACACCGTCGAGCTCGACCCGGGTACCTACACGTATTACTGCTCCGTCAGCGGACATCGCGAGGCGGGCATGGAAGGCACCCTCGAGGTGCAATGACGGTCGCCGGCGACAGGGACTGGTTCCGCCGGCGCACGTTCTCGAGCGAGCAGTTCGGCGTCGATGCGCTGGCCGAGCGCAAGGACGCCAGCGGCACGACGGTGAGCGTCGTCCTGCCGACCCGCAACGAGGCTGCCACGGTGGGCGCGATGGTGGAAGCGGTCGCGTCGCTGGCGGGCACGCTCGTCGACGAGCTCGTGGTCGTGGACGGCGGTTCCACCGACGGCACCCCTACGATCGCCGCGGACGCCGGGGCCAGGGTGCACGACGACAGCCACATCCTGCCGCAGTATGGGCCCACCCTGGGCAAGGGCGATGCACTGTGGCGGGGCCTGTCGGTCACCTCCGGTGACATCGTCGTCTACGTCGATGCGGATATCCGCAATCCCGACGCCCGCTTCGTATGGGGACTGCTCGGACCCCTGCTCTCCAACCCGGCCGTGCAGCTCGTGAAGGGGTTCTACGACCGGCCGTTGGAGGTGCGAGGCGTGGTGGACCGTGCAGGTGGGGGGCGTGTCACCGAGCTCATGGCCCGACCCCTGTTGAACCTCTTCTGGCCGGAGCTGGCCGGCCTCGTTCAGCCCCTCGCCGGCGAGTACGCCGGCCGACGCGACCTGCTGGAGGCCGTCCCGTTCTTCACGGGCTACGGCGTGGAGCTCGGTCTGCTGGTCGACACGCTCGACCGCGTCGGACTGGACGCCATCGCACAGGTCGACCTCGGGGAACGCATCCACCGCAACCAGGTCCTCGCGGACCTGTCCGTCATGGCGTACGCGATCGCCAAGGTGGCGCTCCGGCGCCTGTGCGACGAGCGGCGCGCCACCCTGGCCGACGCCCTCCCCAAGGGCTACACCCAGTTCGGGCGCAACGAGCAGGGCCGTATCACCGAAGAGCGCAGAGACGTCGCGGTCTTCGAGCGGCCTCCCCTCGGCTCCGTCGGCCGGGGCGGCGGCTAGCAGCCCTCAAGTAGGGAAGCGGTTAGGCCCCATCAGGCACCGGACGTCTGTCGCAGCCACCGAACCCCATAGGGCGGCAGCGACACCGCGAGGCCTCCGGCCGCATCGGCCCGATACGGCTGACCGGTGATGAGGTCCGCATAGGCGCCATGGGCGCCATCGACCACGCACATCTGCTCGCGACCCGACACGCTGTGCAGGCAGATCACCGAGTGCGAGGCGTCAGGAGTGGTGCGCGTGAAGGCGAAGACTCCGGGCGCCGTCGGCAGGATCCGCTGGGGCCCGTTGGGATGGAAGGCGGGTTCGCCGGTGCGCACACGGATGCGGTCGCGCAGGCGGCGGAACACCTGGGAGCGTTGCGTGGAGGGGTCGGCCAGCTCCGCCTCGAGTGTCCCGCGATCGAACTTGCGCCGGTTGATGGAGCGCAGGCGGCCGGTCTGTTCGACACCCCGGTGCCAGTTGCGACTGCCGAGCAGTGCCTGCACGTAGATGCCGGGCACACCGGCCAGCGCAAGCAGGATCGACTGCGCCGACAGGAAGCGGTCGACCTGCACCGACTGCGGCTCCACGGAGTCGACTTCCGTCAGGGCGTCGAAGTAGACCGTGTTGAGCTCGTAGGGGCTCATGCCGCCGTCGGGGTTGGCCTTGTAGGACACGCCACCGCCGTGAGCGGTCGCCAGGTGGCACAGCTGGGCGATCTCGGAAGGGGTGAGCAACCCCTCCGCTGGTCGGACGCCCACGCCGTCGTGCGAGCCGAGGAAGTTGAAGAACGCCGTGCTGTCCGAGGGGGTGGACAGGCCCGAGGCCCACTCCTGCAGCGTCGTCGTGTCCGCCAGGTGGAAGGCCGACAGGACCAGGGGGGCCAGCGGGAACTGGTAGACGAGGTGCGCTTCGTCGCTGCCGTTGCCGAAGTAGCTCACGTTCTCGGCATGGGGGACGTTGGTCTCCGTGATCACCAGGGTGCCCGGTGCGACTGCGTCGAGGATGGTGCGCCACAGCCGGATGACCTCATGGGTCTCCGGCAGATGGATGCAGGACGTGCCCAGGCGCTTCCACAGATAGGCGACAGCGTCCAGACGGATGATGCGCGCCCCGTTGGCCACGTAGAAGAGCAGGACGTCGGTGACGGCCAGCAGGACCTCGGGGTTGGTGTAGTCCAGGTCAACCTGATCAGGACTGAACGTCGTCCACACGTGCCGGAGTCCCCTGGCTGTCTCGAAGGCGGTCAGGAGCGGCTGTGGGCGGGGACGGGTGACGCCCGACACGTCGGTGTCCGGATGAAGGTCGATGAACCACCCGTCGTGTGCGGCGTCCCCGGCGCGCCAACGGGCGAACCAGTGGCTCTCGGCCGAGACGTGGTTCACGACGGCGTCCACCATGAGGCGCACGTCACCTCCGAGGGCCCGCACGTCCTCCCATAACCCGACCGAGGGGTCGACGCGGCGATAATCCACCACCGCGAACCCGTCGTCAGAGGTCCACGGGTAGAACGGCAGCAGGTGCACACCGGTCATGACCCCGCTCAGGTGGTCGCGCAGGAACCGGCGAAGGGTCTGCAGCGGCGCCCGGCCCGGCTCGCGGATCTGGTCGGCATAGGTGATCAGCACCACGTCGGTCTCGTCGAACAGCTCCGGGCTGCCGCCTTCGGACAGGTGCGGGTAGGTGGCGGTGAACCGCTCGCACGCCGCCGCCAGGCGCTGGGCGGCGTCCTCCGTCTCCGACGGCGGATAGAGCCGGTCGAGGTGGGTCCGGAGCCGTGCGACAATGCCGGGAGCGAGCGTCTTGCTCATAGCGACGATGGCGGACGCGGCTCAGTGGGTAGAACCCGTTCAGCATCAGGTACAGGAGCGCACGCCATGCCCGCCTTCATCATCCTCACCGTCATCATCGTCGTGGTGGTCCTGGTGGCCAAGTCGATCCATGACGCCCAGAGCGGCACCGCGCAGCAACAGCCGTCCGCGACCCGACCGAGCGCTCCGCCGCGTCCATCCCGCCGCCCTGCACGTTCCCAGCCGCGCCCCCGCCGTCCTGTCAAGCCGATCGACGAGGAGGCGCTCGCCGAGCACGTGAGCAAGCTGCGCGACGCCATCCAGGCCGATCTCGTCACCACAGAGGAGGCCGTGGCGAGCATCTGCCGGTTCGCCGACGGCGTCTTGAGCGACGAGGCGGCTCGCGAGCTGCTGCGCCGCCAGGGCGCCGCCTGAGGCCTGAAGCGTCCGAGCGCCAGCGAGGCGATTCTCCGCCGTGCTGGGTGTGGCGGTCGCGCAGCGACCGCCATGGGCTGCTGACACTCCACGCTCACTGCGGCGTCAGTCGAGGCCGTCAAGGGCCTCTGCGTGGTACTGCACGCCCGGAGACCAGAGAATCCACTCCGGGGCGCCGGCGTCGGCGGCGGCGTCGATCTGCGCGCGGACCTGCTCCGGCCCGTAGCGCACGCCCAGGCTGAAGTCCTGCAACCAGGGGATGATGCGGGTGTCGGTGCCGTCCACGAGCTCGACGAAGTCGGTCACCGAGCGGTGGACGATGTCGTAGGGCTGGTTGTTGGGGTCCGCCACGTCATACTCCCCCCGTGCCCAGTGCGACGGGTAGACCATCGGGGCGATGTAGTCGGCGTGCTCGGCCATCGCCGGGATGTCCTGCGCGATCTGGGTCGGCCGGTTCGAGGCGATCCCGTACACCGATGCGCCGTGCCACACCCGGTAGCGTCTGAGCTGTTCGTTGCTGGCGGCCAGGAAGGCCACGACCGACTCCTCCGGCGTGCATCCCACAGCCGGGTCCGCGGGCTCGTCGCAGGAGTCGGAGAGGCGGGGGATCTCCAGGTTCTCGATCGGGCCGTCCGGACGGCGGATGTAGTCGTAGAGGATGTCGTCGATGCCCGCCTCGGCGGCCTCCACGGCGATGTCGATGTTGTACTGGCGCACTTCGGGATGAGCGAAGTTCGTGAAGCCGCCGTAGCCGGCGTAGCGCTCCCCACCGGGCGTCTGGAGCACCCAGTCCCGTTCCCCGCGTTCCCACATGGCGTTGCCGAGTATGGGGTCGCGGAAGGCCACGATCCGCCCGATGACATGGACGCCGAGGCTGTGCAGCTCGGCGATGGTCTCCTTCAGGTCGTAGATGCCCTTTGGGGCGCCGATCTCCTGAGCCAGGGGGATGCGGGAGTCGTAGCCGATGTCGCCCGACTCGTCCTTGAGGTCCAGCTCGACGGCGTTGATCCTGCCGTCCTGGATCATCTCGATCACCGGCTCGCGCAGGCTGTGGGTGACCCAGGAGTAGGCGGTGACGTGCACGGCGCGGACCTGGTCGGGCCGCGACCGCGCAACCGGCACGAGGAACTCCTCCTCGGTGCGGTTGCCGATCGGGTCGACGGCCTCCAGCAGCACAGGTTCATCGGGAGGCCGCTCCATAGTGACAGAGAACACCCCCTCGGAGACGGGCACCGGCGTGCCGTCCACGGTCAGGGCAGCGTCGGTGTCCACAGTTCCCGCAATGGTCACCGGCTCTTCCGGGTTGACCTCCTCCATCGGCTCGGTGACCGTCAGCGAGGGAGGGACGGTGTCCACGGTGAACACCCACTTGTGCTGCTGAAGGCCCAGCGGAAAGCCCCGCTGGACTTCGAGGGTCAACGTGTACTCGCCGTCGGCCAGGTCCTGCGGTCGGTACACCAGCGTGTCGCCGTGCACCGTCGCCTCATCGGTGACGTCCTCATCGGCGAGCAGGAGACGCGCCCCCTCCAAGCGGCCGGGTCGCACCGCCTCGGCACGAAACTCGAGCCGGGTCACGTCGGGCTGGCCGAGGGTGGCACCCCGGTCGGGCCCGTCTGCGGCGAAGGCGGCCATCACGCTCTGGAGGCTGATGGCCAGACCCAATCCCACGCCCAACCCGAACGTACCGAAAACGGCACGGCCTCGACGGGTGAGACGGACGCGACGGCTCATGGCGGGTATGGGTTGACCGATTCTTCCGGCGTGCGCAACCGCTTGTGCTGGGGCGTGCAGCGGACATACGCCTCCGTGACCACGGTGACGCATGTGCGCAACACCAGTATGCTGCCGTGTCGGACCCAGACCGGCAAGAAACGGACTCCCGCCGATGCGCCTTCACCTGCTGGCCGCACTGTGCTGCGCGGCCGTGCTCGCCGCATGCCAGGCCGGCCCGCAAGCCCGGGATCCGTCCACTCCCCTGCCGGCGGACCCGGATGCGCGGGCCGTCGAAGCGTCCTCAGGGGAAGGATCGACTCCGGCGGTCGACCCGGCGGGAGTCGGCGCGAACGAGCTCGGCCAGGTCCCGGTGATCATGCACCACCGGATCATCGAGGGTGGCGGGGGTGAGTACGACCGCTCGCCCGAGGAGTTCCGTGCGGAGCTGCAGCGCCTCTACGACGAGGGCTACCGCCCGGTGCGCACGGTGGACCTGGCGCGCGGGGAGGTCGACGTGCCGGCGGGCACCACCCCCGTCGTGCTGACGTTCGACGACTCGACCCGCGAGCAGTTCGCCCTGGACGCCGACGGCCAGGTCGATCCGGACACCGCGATCGGCATCCTACTCGACTTCGCCCAGGAGCATCCCGACTTCTCCCCGGTGGCCTCGCTGTACATCAACGCCGGGCCCTTCGGGGTGGCCGACAGCGGCCCCCTGCTCACCTGGCTGCACGAGCACGGCTTCGAGCTCGGCAACCACACGGTGCGCCACGCCAACCTCGGGCAGCTGCCCGCCGACGACGTGCGCAAGCAGCTGGCCCTGGGAGCCCGTGTGATCACCGACGTGGTGCCCGAGGCCGAGGTCACCACGCTGTCCCTGCCGCTGGGGATCTGGCCGGACCCCCGGGATCTTGCGTATCGCGGCAGCCACGAGGGCGACGACTACGATCACGAGGCGGTGCTCCTGGTCGGGGCGGGCCCGTCCCCCTCACCTTTCCACGCCGACTTCGACCCGCTCGCCATCCCCAGGATCCGATCGTCGGCGTGGGACGGAGGCGAGCCGAACTTCGGATCGGACTACTGGTTGCAGTGGTTCGCGGACAACCCGCAGCGTCGGTACGTCTCGGACGGCGACCCCGCCCGGGTCTCGTTCCCCGAGGGGCTCGCCGAGCAGCTGGACGAGGCCCACGTCGAGGGCGCCAACCCCTACCCGCCCTCATGAGAGCGGCAGCTGCGGGGTAGGCTGCGCACAGGAACAGGGCCCAGTGCCGAGGATGGTAATGACCGACCACGCACGTATCGAGATCGACGGCCAGGTCTTCGAGGCACCGCTGATCGTGGGCACCGAGGATGAGCGGGCCTTCGACATCACCAGGCTCCGCCGGGAGACCGGCCACGTCACCTATGACCCCGCCTACGCCAACACGGGCTCGGTCAAGAGCGCCATCACCTTCATCGACGGCGACGCGGGGATACTGCGCTACCGGGGCTATCCCCTTGAGGAGATGGCGGAGCACTCCGACTTCATCGAGACCTCCTACCTGATCATCTACGGTGAGCTCCCGACGCGTGACCAGCTCGAGGCCTTTCGCAGCAACATCACCCGTCACACGCTGCTGCGAGAGGACATGCGCCGGTTCTTCGACGCGTTCCCCACGGACGCCCACCCCATGGCCATCCTGGCATCCGCGGTCTGCGGGCTGTCCACCTTCTACCAGGACCGCTACGACCCCTCGAAGCCCGAGGACGTCGAGGTCACCATCTACCGGCTGATGGCCAAGATGCCGACGGTCGCCGCCTGGGCCTACAAGACCTCCATCGGCATGCCCTACATCTATCCCCGCAACGACCTGCAGTTCGCCGAGAACTTCCTCCACATGATGTTCGCGGTTCCCGCCGAGCCCTATCACGTCGACCCGGAGGTCGCGCGGGCCCTCACCATGCTGTTCGTGCTGCACGCGGACCACGAGCAGAACTGCTCCGCCTCCACGGTCCGCATGGTCGGCTCGAGCCACCTGAACCTCTACGGGTCCATCTCCGCCGGTATCACGGCCCTGTGGGGGCCCTTGCACGGAGGCGCGAACCAGGAGGTCGTCGAGACCCTTCTCGCGATCCAGGCGTCCGACGACGACGTCGAGACCTTCGTCAAGCGGGCCAAGGACCGCAACGATCCATTCCGCCTCCCCGGGTTCGGCCACCGCGTCTACAAGAACTACGACCCACGCGCCAAGATCATCAAGGAGACCGCCGACCGGATCATCGCCAAGCTCGTCGGCGACGACCCTCTCTTCGAGATCGCCCGCCAGCTGGAGGAGACGGCGCTCTCCGATGACTACTTCGTCGAGCGCAAGCTGTACCCCAACGTCGACTTCTACTCCGGACTCATCTACCGCGCCATGGGTCTGCCGCTCAACATGTTCCCGGTGCTGTTCGCCATCGGGCGCGTGCCGGGCTGGATCGCCCAGTGGAAGGAGATGAAGGAGGACCCCGACACGCGGATCAACCGGCCACGCCAGATCTACACCGGGGCCCCCGAGCGCCCCTACGTGCCTATTGACCAGCGCTGACGCGCTGGTCGACCGGAACTATCCGGTGCCCATCGACCAGCGCTGACCCGCTGGCCGTCAGGCGAGGAGCTCACGCAGACCGCGCACGGCCACGGCAACCCCGTGCAGGCCGGCCTCGGGCTCCCGCTGGAGTCGGTCGACGAGGTGGCCGAGACGAGTTCGGGCCTCCGCGCGGTCATCGAGGAAACGGGCGATGCTGTCGCCGGGCGCGTCGGCGCGTGCTCCGCAGACGGCCATGGCGGCTGCGTCGCGCCGCAGGTCCCGAAGCTCGTCGGTCAGCCCCCTGGCCTGCCAGCGCTCCCAGTGGCCCTCCACGTCCAGCTCCGTCAGCCGAGCGTGCAGGGCATCCAGGGGTAGGAGCTCGGCCAAGGTGAGGAAGACCTCGGCGACCGCGGTGACCGGCCAACCGCTGTCCCGGGCCACAGCCGCGACATCGGGCACGAACGTGAGATCGCTGATGCCCACTACCGCGGCGGCGACCTCCTCTTCGACGCCAAGGTCGATGTACCGGTCGATGCGGCCCCGGCGGGCGGCCCGCCGGCCCGGCGATCCCAGGTCGGGGACGGACCGGCTCAGCTCCGTGAACGCGGCGCGATGCCCGTCGATGACGTCGCCGAGCGGACGGTGCTCACCGGGGCGGAGATAGCGACGGGTGAAGGCGTCAACGAGCGCTGCCACCTCGCCGGCGAGCTCGCGCTGCAGAGGTGGTGCGACCCGGCCGTCCAGCGCTTCGATCGACCGCCAGTGCCCGTCGGCCTCGCAGACCTCACGCGCGGTCCAGTAAGCCGCCGCCACGTCGGATGCCGCACAGCCGAGATCGTCCCTGGTCCGGTTGACGTAGGTGATGCCCATGCGGTTCACGATCTCGTTGGCCATCAGGGTGGCCACGAGCTCACGGCGCAGCCGGTGTTGCCCGATCAGGTCGCCGAAGCGCGCCCGCACCGGCCGAGGGAAGTAGGAGGCGAGGAGCGGGGCCACCGGCGGCCAGTCGGGGAGGGCGGAGTCCAGGATGCGTTCGGCCAGGTCGATCTTGGCGTAACCCAGGAGCACGGACAGCTCGGGCCGCGTGAGACCGGCGTCGTCTCTGCGGCGCTCCTCCATCTCCTCGCTGCTGGGCAACGCCTCGACCACCCGGTCAAGACGTGCCGTCGCCTGCTCGAGGCCGCGCGGGTGGTGCAGCTGCACCATGAGGTGCTCGTAGGCGGTTATCGCCTGCGCACTGCCGGCGGCCTCGCGGCTGATCGCCGCCGTCTGCAGGTAGACGTCGCGCAGGACCTGGCCGGCCACCTCGTCTGTCATCTCCTCCAGCAGCGCGTTGCGCTCCTCGGCGGCGAGGCGACCTCCTTCGACGGCGGAGCGCAGGAGGATCTTCAGGTTGACCTCGCGGTCGGAGGTGGCCACGCCGCCGGCGTTGTCGATGGCGTCGGTGTTGCAGCGCCCACCCCGGCGCGCGTACTCGATGCGCGCCCGCTGGGTGAGCGAGAGGTTGCCGCCCTCCCCGACGACCCGGGCTCCCAGTGTAACGGCGTCGACGCGGATGGCATCGTTGACCCGGTCGCCCACGTCCGCATCGGACTCCTGCGACGACTTGACGAAGGTGCCGATGCCTCCGGCGAACAGCAGGTCCACCGGCGCCCGCAGGAGTGCGCGGATGAGGTCGGGAGGGCTCAGGGTGGCGTCGTCGAGCCGCAGCACTCCCCGCACCTCGTCGGAGAGCGGCACGGCCTTGACGGTGCGCGACCACACCCCCCCGCCGGCGCTCAGCAGGGAGCGGTCGTAGTCGGCCCACGACGAGCCGGCAAGCCTGAACAACCGCGACCGCTCGCGGTAGGCCGCGGCGACGTCGGGTTCCGGGTCGAGGAAGACGTGGCGATGGTCGAAGGCCGCGACCAGTCGCGTCTGCCTGCTCTGCAGCATGCCGTTGCCGAACACGTCACCGGACATGTCACCGATACCCACGACGGTGATGGGCTCCGACTGCACATCGATGTCCAGCTCGCGGAAGTGTTCCTGGACCGCCACCCACGCGCCACGAGCGGTGATCCCCATGGCCTTGTGGTCATAGCCCGTCGACCCACCCGAGGCGAAGGCGTCCCCGAGCCAGAAGCCGTACTCCGCGCTGACGGCGTTGGCGGTGTCGGAGAAGGTCGCCGTTCCCCGGTCGGCCGCGACCACGAGGTAGGGGTCGTCGCCGTCGTGGCGCCGGACGCCCTGCGGAGGGACGACCTCGCCGGCGATGATGTTGTCGGTGATGTCGAGCAGGCCGGCGATGTACTGGCGATACAGCCGGTGTACCTCTCCCTTTGCCTCACCCGGGTCCGCGGGCGGGCGCTTCAAGACGAACCCGCCCTTGGATCCGGTCGGCACGATGAGCGCGTTCTTGATCATCTGCGCCTTCATGAGGCCGAGGACCTCGGTGCGCACATCCTCCTGGCGCTCACTCCAGCGGATCCCACCCCGTGCGACAGGCCCCCCGCGCAGATGCACGCCTTCCATCTCCGGGGTGTAGACCAGCACCTCCACAAGGGGTGTGGGCTTCGGCATGGCGGGCACCTTGCCGCTGTGGATCTTCAGAACCAGCCCGGCTCGGTCGGGCCGGTAGTAGTTGGTGCGAACCGTTGCGTCCACCATGCCGAGGAAGCCGCGTAGGATGCGGTCCTGATCCAGGCGCTGCACGGCATCGCAGCCGTCGAGCACCCTCCTGCGGGCCTCTTCCTCGCGCAGAGGCTGGCCGGCCGAAGCCGGGGCGAACTTGGCCGCGAACAGGCCGACGAGCGCGGCCGCCACCTCCGGGTGGGCGACGAGCGCGCTGGCCTGGTAGGCGTCGGTGAACGTCGTGCCGGCCTGCCGCCGGTACCGGCGGTAGGCGCGCAGGACCGCAACCTGGTCCCAGCCCAGGCCGGCGTGGAGCACGAGGCGGTTCAGCGTGTCGGTCTCGGCCCTTCCCTCCCACATTGCTCGCGCCGCGGCGGCCAACCGTGGCCCGTCACGATCGACGTGCACGGTGACGCCCGCCTCCGGGCGCACCCCGAAGTCGTGCAGGGTCACCTCCTCCGCCTCCTGGCCCCTGGCCAGGCGGTGCGGCACCTCCTCCACGACGGTCAGCCCGAGGCTCTCCAGGATCGGGAGGAAGGTGGAGAGCTCCACGCCCGCGCCCGCCTTGTACAGCACGAAGCGCAACGGCATGTCGTCGTCGGTTGATGTGCGAAGCGCCATCCGCACGCCCTCAAGCCGTTCCAGATGGGCGATGTCGGCGACTGCCTCCTCGGCAGGCGTCGTGTCGGTGTACCCGGGCGGGAACACTCCGGCGTACACGCCGGCCAGGCGCCGGCCCTCGTCCGCACCGTGCACACGCTCGAGCTCGGCGGCCAGGTCGTCCTCCCAGGTGCGGGTCACCTCCAGGACCCGGCGTTCGAGCGCGTCGAGGGGTACCGGAGCCCTCGACACGTCGCCGTGCAGCACGAAGTGCAGCAGTGCCTGGTCGCTCTCCGTGATCGACAGGTGGTAGTCGACGGCATCGGCGGCGAAGCCGTCCACCAGCAGCGCCTGTATCCGCTTGCGGGTGCGGGCGCTGAACCGGTCGCGGGGCACCACCACGAGAACGGACGCGCTCCGTCGATCGATGCGGCACAGCACGCGGACGTCCTGGCGTTGCTGCGCGTCGAGCAGCTCCATGAGGTTCGCATGCAGATCCGCCGTGTCCGCCTCGAACAGCTCGTGCTTGGGCAGCGCCTCGAACATGCTGCGCAGCGCCCGCTCCTCGAATGAGTGCTCGACGATGTCCTCCCACTCCAGGATGGTGCGGAGCTTTCGCCGCAGCACGGGCAATGAGCTCGACGCCTCGGCGAAGGCCTTCTGCGCGAACAGGCCGAGGAAACGGTGTTCGCCCTCGATCCCGCCCTCGCCGTCGATCATCTTTACGCCGACGTAGATCATCCGCTCTCGACGGTGCACCGTGCTGAGCCGGTTCGTCCGCGACACGATGAGCAGGTCGCCACCTTCCGCCCTCGCGCGCAGGAGCGGGGGGAGCTCGGAGAGCGGCACGGGCTCGGCGTAACGCGATGCCGACTCGTCGGCGAGGATGCCGAGGCCCGACGCCGGCCGCACCACTGCCGCGCGTCCCGTGTCGGTCTCGACCAGCTGGTAGTCGCGAGCGCCGAGGAACACGAAGTGATCGTCGAGAAGCCAGTCGAGGAGCGCCACCGCCTCGTCGATCTCCTCCGCGGCGTACCGGGCCCCCGCGCTGGCGCGGATCGCGAAGGCGGCCTCGTCCACCTGTGCCCGCATGGCGAGGTGGTCCCTGGTGGCCGCCAGCGCGTCGCCGAGCACCGTCTGCAGGCCATGCGTCAGGTCATCGACCGCGTCGGGGTCGAGCCGGTCCTCGAGCTGGATGCGGATCCACGACTCCCGCACCCGGGCGTCGCGGGCGGGAAGAATCGCCGTCACCCGGCCCGCCCGGTCGCGCTCGGTCCCGACGATGGGATGCACCACGTCGACGGACGCCAGGCGGCGGTGCGCCAGCTCCTCGTGGACCGTCGAGAGCAGGAACGGCGAATCCTCGACGTTGACCTCGATGACCGTGCCACCAGCGGGCTGCCTCGCCGCTGCGTCGGGATTGGCCACCCGCAGAGCCAGCGTGCCGGGCTTGCGCGCACCGATGAAATCCAGTCCGGCGTCGAGCGCAGCGACCACCTCGTCCAGGTCCGCCGGCCAGGGCTCTGCCGCGGCGGTTCGCCGGTAGGCCGCCTGCGCGAGGGCTGCGACGAGCTCCGCCCGGTCTCCCTCGAGCCGCTCGACGACGCGGGACAGCAACGGCCCGAGCGCTCCGGCCGCCGCGTCGACATCGGTCACCCCATGAGCCTCGCACAGAACCAGGGACAAGGCGCTCCGCGACCAGTGCCTCTTTATGATCGTGTCGTGGCAGAGATCCTCTGGACCCCCTCCCGCGAACACGTCGAGCGCACGCTCCTGCACCGGTTCACCCGCACGGCGCTCGGACGCGAGGCCGACTACCACGAGCTGTATCGCTGGTCGGTCGATGAGCCGGAGGGGTTCTGGGGGGCGCTCTGGCACGACGCGGGCGTGATCGCCTCCCGGCCGTACGAGCGCGTCAGGGGCGAGCCCCACATGCCCGGCACGGAGTGGTTCTCCGGCGCGCGCCTCAACTTCGCCCAGAATCTCCTGCGCCGCCGCGACGACACCCCCGCCATCTGGAGTGCCGGTGAGGGGCGCGAAGACGAGGTCGTGACCTGGTTCGCCCTGTGGCGGCGCGTAGCCCGGGCGCAGCGCGGTCTGGCGGACCTCGGTGTCGGCGAGGGCGACCGGGTTGCGGGCTTCTTGTCCAACACCGTGGAGACGGTGGAGCTCATGCTCGCCGCCGCGGCCCTCGGCGCGATCTGGTCGACGTGCTCACCCGACTTCGGGCCCCCGGGCGTGGTCGACCGATTCGGCCAGATCGAGCCCAAGGTGCTCGTCGTGACCGGCGGCTACCACTACAACGGCCGCCTGCACACCGTGGTGGACCAGGTGGCCGCCGTGGTCGAACGGATCCCGCAGATCGAGCATGTCGTGACGGTGGGCTCCGCCGGTGCGCGCGTGCAGCTGCCCGGGCGGTCCGTCATCGCCTACGACGCCCTGGTGGACAACGACGCAACCGTGCCGCGCTTCACGCAGCTGCCGGCCGACCATCCTCTGTACATCCTGTACTCCTCGGGCACCACAGGCGCACCCAAGAGCATCGTGCACGGTGCAGGCGGAACGCTGGTCAAGCACCTGGCCGAGCACCGCCTGGCCAGCGACGTGCACCCCGGCGACGTGGTCTTCTGGTTCACGACCACCGGCTGGATGATGTGGAACTGGCTGGTGTCCGCGCTGGCCAGCGAGGCAACGATAGTGCTCTACGACGGCAGTCCGGCGCATCCCGACCTCGCAACGCTCTGGCGTCTGGCGGAGCGCACGGGGGTCACCCACTTCGGGACGAGCCCCAAGTTCATCGCCGCCAACCAGCAAGCCGGCGTCCGTCCGGCCGACCTGGCCAACCTGTCCGGTCTGCGGATGGTGCTCTCGACGGGGTCGCCGCTCCTGCCGGAGCAGTTCGACTGGGTGTACGCCAACGTCCACGGCGACGTGCCGCTTGCGTCGATATCGGGCGGCACGGATCTGATCGGCTGCTTCGCCGGGGGCGTGCCGACCCTGCCGGTGCGCCGTGGGGAGCTGCAGGCGCGCAGCCTGGGGATGGCGGTGGAGGCGTGGGGACCTGAGGGCAGGCCGGTGATCGGTGAGAAGGGGGAGCTCGTGTGCACCGAGCCCTTCCCCTCGATGCCGGTCGGGTTCTGGAACGACCCCGACGGCACCCGCTACCGCGACGCCTACTTCACCGCGCACCCCGGGGTGTGGACGCACGGCGACTTCATCGAGATCCGCCCCTCCGGCGGCGTGGTGATCTATGGCCGCAGCGACACCACACTGAACCCCGGAGGGGTCCGCATCGGCACGGCGGAGATCTACCGGGCCCTGGCAACCCTGCCCGAGGTGTCTGACGCCGTGGCGGTGGGCCGGCCGTCGCGCGGGGACGAGGAGGTCGTGCTGTGCGTGGTCCCGGCCGCAGGCGTGTCGCTCGACGACGGGCTGCGCGAACGCATCCGTGAGGTGATACGCGGCGCCACGTCACCCCGGCACGTCCCCGCCCACATCTTCGCGGTCGACGAGATCCCATACACCATCAGCGGCAAGAAGGTGGAGAAGGCCGTGCGCTCCGTGGTGATCGGTGCGTCCGTCGACAACCGCGACGCGTTGGCCAATCCCTGGGCCCTTGACGAGTTCGCCACCCTGCCGTTTCCCGCGTGACCGGCCGCCTCGGGGAGAACTCTCCCAACCGCCGCCTTGAACCCCGCAGACCCTCGGGTAGAACTCGGGTGACGCGGCGTCAACTCCCGCTTATGACCTGTACCGATGGACAACTCAACCGTCCGTCCCTCCGCTCCGAACACCAAGGAGACCGAACCGAGGGCGCCGCCCCCAACGTGAAAGGACACCGCCGTGCGCCGCGACCCCACCACCGAGACGCCGCTGTTCATCCCCCAGGAGATCACCGAGGCCTACGGCGAGGAGGCGAGCCAGAAGGTTAGCGAGACCTGGGTCGACCGGCCCGCCCCCGTGCGGACAGCGCCCGTGCGGGATGCTTCCCCGCAGACCCCCGCGCACCTTGCCCTGCAGCGACCCGTGAAGGGTTCATGGAGGTCGTCCCCGGAGTGGGCGGCTCGTCAGCGGCTGTTCTTCGTCTTCGCCGTGCACACGGCGTTGGTGGGTTGGGCGGTCTGCACCGGATGGTGGGCTTGGCTCGCCTACGACACCGGCTCGACCACGTGGCTGACCATCGCCGCCGCGGGGGCCGTCGCGCTCCTGCTCGGCCTGGTCGGCTCCCTGCGCCTCTGGCTGCAACGCGACTGACGCGGGGAACCGCCGTTCGAGCCCGAGCTACCCGAGGAAGGACAGCCGGACGGTGCGATCAGGGTTGTCCCGGTTTGGGTCCACGAGCACCACCGACTGCCACGTGCCGAGGGCAAGACGACCGTCGAGAACCGGGACCGTCAGCGAGGACGACACCAGCAACGGCAGGACGTGGTCGGCACCATGACCCGGACTGCCGTGGCGGTGCGTCCAGACCGCGTCGTCACGCGGCAGGATGCGGTCGATCGCCGTCTCGGCGTCGGCCTCGGTCCCCGAGCCGGTCTCCATGAGCGCGAGGCCGGCGGTGGCGTGCGGTGCGAAGACGTTGCACAGCCCGTCGCCCTTGCCGGCCAACCAGCCGTCGATCCGCCCGGTCAGGTCGGTGCAGGTGAACCCTGCCGCCGTTCGCAGGGAGAAGGTCGTGGTGTCCAGCGCTACTTCTTCGACGACTCGAAGTAGGGGTTCGTGCCCGCCGCATGGTCGGTGACGTCCACCACCTTGGCGATCTCGGGCACCGCCTCACGCAGGGCCACCTCGATGCCCTGGTTCAGCGTCACCGAGGCCATGCCGCACCCCTGGCAGCCGCCCGACAGGCGCAGATAGGCGGTGTCCTCCTCCACGGCGACGAGCTCCGCGCGTCCCCCGTGCGAGGCGATCGACGGGTTGATCTGCTGATCCAGCACCTGCATGACGCGCTGGGGAACCTCGCCGGAGAGGTCGGCGGGCGGGCGGGTGCCCACCGCCGGGCTGGGACTGTTCGGGTTGTCGACGAAGATGCCGCCGGTCTCGAGGTCCCCGGAACGGTCGAGGGTGGCGCCGCGCAACGCGTCGACGCTGGCCTCGGGGATGACCACCGGAAGGTCGTCGTGGTGCTGGACCACGTCGCCCGGCCCGGCCCGATCGAGGAACTGCAGGGTCATGTTGTACTGGTACTTCCCGCCCTGGACTCCGGTGACCTCCAGCCACAACGCCAGCTTCTCCGCGTTGGGGTCCGCGGAACGGAACTTGAGGGCCTTCTCCCGTGCTGCGTCGGTCACGGTGATGACCGGGTCGTGGTCGGTCATGGCGGCGCACTCCTCGACATCGGGGCTTCGCGACTAGCCTAGCGTGCATGGCCCGTGTGCTGCTCCTGCTGCCCACCGCCACCTACCGCGCACAGGACTTCCTGACCGCAGCCGAGACGCTCGGCGTCGAGGTGATCGTGGCCTCCGAGCGGCGGCAGGCGCTGGCCGGAGTCATGGGCGAGCGAGCCCTGCGTGTTGACCTCCGCCATCCCCAGGGCGCCGCCGACGCGATCGTCGCCGCAGCCGAGCGGGCGCCGCTCGACGCCGTCGTCGCCGTCGACGACCAGGGAGTGCTGGTCGCGGCCCTGGCCGGCAACCGCCTGGGCGTGGCGCACAACCCACCGGAGGCGGTTGCCGCAACGCGCGACAAGGCGGCGCTGCGCCGGGCTCTGGAGGCCGCCGGCGTGCCGCAACCGGCGTTCCGGGAGGCAGGCCCCCATGACGACGTGACCGCGCTCGCGCGCCAGGTGGGACTGCCTTGCGTGGTCAAACCCGTGTCGCTGTCGGCCAGCCGGGGGGTGCTGCGCGCCGACGACGCCGACGCGGCTGCCGCCGCCGCGGAACACGTGCGGGCGATCCTGTGCGAGGACGAGGGGGCCGGCGAAACGCTCCTGGTCGAGCGCTACCTGCCCGGCGCCGAGGTCGCCGTCGAAGGGCTCCTGCGCGGCGGGAAGCTCGAGGTGCTCGCGATCTTCGACAAGCCCGACCCCATGGAGGGACCCACCTTCGAGGAGACGTTGCTGGTCACGCCCTCGCGGCTGCCGGCCTCGACGCAGGCGGCAGTGACGGCCACGGTGGCTGACGCGGCGACGGCTCTGGGCCTGGTCGAGGGCCCGGTCCACGCGGAGGTACGCGTCTCGGCCGACGGGAACGTCGGGGTCCTCGAGATCGCGGCCCGATCGATCGGGGGTCTCTGCTCGCGCGCCCTGCGTTTCGGTCTGGATCTCTCGCTGGAGGAGGTGATCCTCCGCCACGCCCTCGGTCTCCCTCTCGACGCGTTGACAGCGGCGTTCGACGCCTCCGGTGTCCTCATGCTGCCGGTCCCACGTGCCGGCATCCTGGCCGAGGTGCGCGGTCAGGACGACGCGCGCGCCGTCCCCGGCGTCGCGGGCCTGGAGATCACCATCGCCTCCGGCCGGCCGGTCCGCCCCCTCCCGGAGGGCGACCGCTACCTCGGCTTCGTGTTCGCCCGCGCTGCCACCCCCGATCAGGTGGAGCACGCCCTCCGCAGTGCCCGCGACCTCCTCGAGGTCGTCATCCGATAGCTGTCCTTGTCGGGTCCGCCGGCGGAGTGGAGGAGGGCGGAGGCGCCTGCCGCCGTGGAGAGCGGACGGGAGCGAAGCGAGCAGGACCCGCCGCCGAGGAGAGCGGACGGGAGCGAAGCGAGCAGCACCCGCCGACGAGGCGGCAAGTGCCTCCGGCGGCCGGAGGCCGGAAGGGCCAGTCGGCGCGTTAGGCTGGCCACGATGCACCTTCTGCTGATCTCCACCTACGAGATGGGGCACCAACCCGTCCGTCTCGCGTCCCCTGCGGCCGCGCTGCGCGCCGCCGGGCACGAGGTCACCTGTCGCGACCTGTCGGTGCAGGAGTGGGACGCCGCAGCGGTCGAGGAGGCCGACGCAGTCGCGTTCAGCGTGCCGATGCACACGGCGATGCGGCTGGCGCTGCGTGCCGCGCGGCAGGTGCGTGTCCTGCGGCCCGATGTCCCGGTGTGCTTCTACGGGCTCTACGCACCGGTGAGCCGCGACGCCACCGTCGGCCGCCTCGCCGACCACGTCTTCGCCGGCGAGTACGAGCCCGCGCTGGTCGCCTGGGCCGACGGAGCCGAGGATCAGCCCGTCGTCCGGCTCGGGCGGGGCCGCGGTCGCTTCCACACGCCCGCCCGTGAGCTCCTTCCCTCCCTGGAGCGCTACGCCCGCCTCGCCATCGGCGGCGAGGAGCGGCTCGCCGGCAGCGTGGAGACCACCCACGGCTGCAAGCACGCCTGCCGTCATTGCCCCGTGCCGACGGTGTACGGCGGGGCGTTCAGGGTGGTGCCGGAGGACGTCGTGGCCGCCGACATCGATCAGCTCGTCGCCGCGGGCGCGCGGCACATCTCCTTCGCCGACCCTGACTTCCTGAACGGTCCCACGCATGCCCTGCGGGTGGTGCGCGCCCTGCATGCGCGCCACCCCGACGTGACGTTCGACTGCACGGTCAAGGTGGAGCACATCCTCGACCAAGCCCACGTTTGGCCGGAGATGGCAGCCGCGGGGTGCCTGTTCGTGGTCTGCGCGGTCGAGCTGTGCAACGACTGGCTCCTGGGCCTTCTGGACAAGGGTCACACGGCCGCGCAAGCGGGCGAGGCCGTCCACCTGCTGCGTCGCCACGGCATCGAGCTGCGTCCTTCGTTTCTGCCCTTCACCCCGTGGACGCAGGTCGATGACGTCGTGGACATCCTCGACTTCGTGATCGCCCATGACCTCGTCGGCAACGTCGACCCGGTGCAGTACACAATCCGTCTGCTGCTGCCGGAGGGCTCACTGCTGCTCGACCGGCCCGAGCTCGCGCCGCACCTCGGCCCCTATGACGCCGAGCGGCTCACCCACACGTGGACCCCCGCAGACCCGTCGATCGATGCCCTACAGACCGAGCTGACCGCCATCGCCGAGGCGGGAGCGCGCGCCGGGGAGCCCCCCGGTGCGACGTTCCTGAAAGTCCACGCCGCGGTGCGCCGCGCGGCCGGCGACCTTGTGCCGGTCGGGTCCCGCGGGACAATTCCCGCCGGCTCTCGCGGGACAATTCCCGCCGGCTCTCGCGGGACAATTCCCGCCGGCTCTACCGAGGGGCGACCGCGGCTCACGGAGCCGTGGTTCTGTTGAGCGGAGCCGACCGAGGGCCAGTTCGGCCCTCTCGAGACGGGGACCCGGCCTACAGGGTGATGACGTGGTCGGGCGGATTGCCGGCCAGGGCGGCGTAGAGGTCGGGGAAGCAGCCGACCTGCACGCCGTCCACGGTGCCGGACACCTTGCAGTCGCCGACCTCGCCCTGGGCAAGCCCCCGCTCGAGCGCGCAGCGGTCGCACATCATGAGCAGCATGCCGGTGTCGGCGGCGACTTTGGCCAGGCGCTCGCCGACCGGGTCGCCCGAGCGCAGGACGTAGTTGTTGTCGTCGAAGAACATCATCCCGACGACCTCCACGCCGTGCCGCCGCTCCTCGAGCTGCGGCAGGACCATCTTGCCGAGCTTGTAGCTGGCGGTGTGGCCGGATGTCGAGAACACGTACGCGACCTTCATGGGCAGGCTCCTTGTCGGCTGAGGGCAAACTACTCCAATGACGGCCGGTCATCGGTGCCGGGGGTCGCCGGCGATGGCACGCAGCCGCTCGATGCGCTCCGGGATCGGCGGGTGGGTCGAGAACAGCTTGGTGATCCAGCCGGGCTCCGGGTCCGTCGGCTCCTCGATCCACAGGTGAGCGGCGAATCCGTGCGCGAAGTCGACGGTGGCATGGTCGGCGTGCAGGATCTCCAGGGCGCCGATCATCGCCTCGGGGTTGCGGGTGAGGCGGACCGCGTTGACGTCCGCATGGGTTTCCCGACGTCGAGAGATCGCAAAGCGCAGCAGCAAGGCGAAGATCGGCGCTAACACGAGCACGGCCAGACCCAGCACCATGAGCGGGGCACCGCCCCCACCTCCACCGCTACCGCCCCGTCGGCGGCCGCCTCCGTAGAACAGCAACCGCAGCGCGATCCGGCAGACCACGATGACGACGCCGACGAGCACTGCCGCGGCCACCCCGATCAGCGAGTCGCGGTTGCCGATGTGGGACAGCTCGTGGGCGGCGACGGCCTCGACCTGTTGGCGGTTCATCTTCTGCAGCAGGCCCGTCGTGAACGCGACGACGCCCTTGTCGGGGCTGCGTCCGGTCGCGAAGGCGTTGGGAGCGGGGTCATCGATGACGTACACCGCCGGCATCGGCAGGCCGGCAGCCAGGGCGAGCCCCTCGATCATGGCCGGCAGGTTGCGCTCCTCCGGCACGTCGTCACGCGGCGGGCGCGCGCGCAGAGCTGACAGCACCGTCCGGTCGGCGGCGAACCACGCGAAGACGAGCACCCCGACGATGATGAGACCAGCGAGGTAGATCGCCCCGCCGCCGCCACCGAGGAACAGGATCTCGAGCGCCCACGCCAGTCCGATGATCAGGACGGTGAACAGCACGAAGAGCACCGCGGTCATCCAGCGGTTGCGCGCGAGCTGGTCGTAGAGCACGGGTCACTCCTCGAATCGCGCGTCGGCATCCCATTCGGGGGCCTGGCGCTCGGCGGGCTCGGCGGCGAAGAAGACCGGCGCCTCGAAGCCGAGAGGGCGTGCCACCCACACGCCGGGGACCGATTGTGTGGCGTCGCGGAAGGACTGGACGGTGTCGTTGTAGAGCTGGCGGCTGAAAGCCAGCTTGTTCTCCGTCGCCACGAGCTCGTCCTGCAGGGCCCGGAAGCGCTCGTCGGTCTTCAGGTCGGGATACGCCTCGGCGACAGCGAGCACCCGGCCAAGCGCCTGGCTGACCCGCTCGTCTGCGGCGGCCTCCTCGGCGGTGGTTGTGGCCGCCACCGCCTCGGCGCGCGCGGCGGTGACGGACTCGAGCACTCCTGCCTCATGGCTGGCGTAGGCCTTGACCGTGTCGACGAGGTTCGGGATGAGGTCATGGCGCCGGGCGAGCTGCACCTCCAGATCGGCGTGCGCGCTCTCGACCCGGTTGCGCAGCCGAACCAGGCGGTTGTAGAGCAGCAGGACGGCCAGAACGACGGCGCCGGACCCGAGGGCGACGATGGTCCCAACCTCCACCCGCTCCTCCCAGCCCGAGGACGGCGACCTCAGTCGGGAACCGCGCTCGTCACGGAACCCCGATGCGACCCAGCATACGACCGGTCTTCGCGAGCCTGGAGCGTCACCACCGTCGGCAGACGGGCACACTGGCTGTATGACCGACCGTGTGCCGCCCCGCAGAGTCCCCCGGTCAGACCTCGGGGGGCGCTCGCAGCGTGGAGCCCAGCTCGCCAAGCTGTCCGCCTCGACCAGCGCCGGCTTCCTGGCCTCCCGACTCCGCGGCCTGCGTGAGGGCGACGCCGCCGACCTGCGGTTCCACGCCCAGACGGCCGAGAAGGTGCTGGAGCTGCTGGGATCCATGAAGGGCGCGGCGATGAAGGTCGGTCAGATCGCCAGCTTCGTGGACCTCGACCTGCCGCCCGAGGTCCAGGCCACGTACCAAGACGTCCTCGCGACCCTTCGTGATGCCGCCCCGCCGATGGATCCCGAGAGGATCGCCGAGGTCGTGACCGACGAGTTCGGCGCACCACCGGAGCAGGTGTACGCCTCCTGGGATCCCACGCCACTGGCCAGCGCGAGCATCGGCCAGGTGCACCGGGCACGCCTGCCCGACGGCACCGAGGTCGCGGTCAAGGTGCAGTACCCCGGTGTGGCGGAAGCGGTGGAGAGCGATCTGGCCAACGCCGAGGTCTTCGCCCCCATGGCCAAGATGATCTCGCCGAACCTCCAGATCCGGCCCCTCATGGAGGAGATGCGCCACCGGCTGACCGACGAGCTGGACTACCAGCGAGAGGCGGAGTACCAGATCGCCTTCCACGCCCGCTACGAGGGTCACCCGTTCATCGACGTCCCGGCCACCTTCCCCGAGTACTGCCGACCGAGGGTGCTCACCAGCGCATACGTCGACGGAGCGGACTTCTCGACGATGCTGGAGACCTCCGGCGAGGCCGCGCAGCAGCGCTATGGGGAGATCATCTACCGTTTCGTCTTCGGCTCGCTGAACCGGTTCCGCCTGTTCAACGCGGACCCGCACCCCGGCAACTACCTGTTCCCATCCGACGGTCGGGTGACGTTCCTGGATTTCGGCAGCGTCAAGCTGTTCGGCCGGGAGACCAGGGCCATGATCCAGGCGCAGCTGGACGCCATCCTGAGCCACGACACCGACCGACTGATGGAGGTGCTGGGCGAGGCGGGCTTCCTGCCGCCCGGCCACCGGTTCGACAAGGAGCGGCTGATGGAGTGGTTCCGCTTCTTCAACGAGCCCGTGCTGCACGATCGTGAGTGGACCTACACACCCGAGTTCGCCCGTGAGGTCATCCGGGCGACCACGGACCCCCGGGCCGGCTACGTCGACCTCCTCCGAAAGCTGAACCTGCCGCCCGACTACCTGCTCCTCAACCGCATCCAGTGGGGCGTGAACTCCATCCTCGGGCGGCTGCGCGCGACCGCCAACTGGCATCGCATCGCCCAGGAGTTCTGGCACGACGCCGAGCCTGCCACCGAGCTCGGCCGCGAGGAGCAGGCGTTCGTCGCCGCATCCCCCTACCTGGCCTGACCACCGGGGCGCCAGTGGCCGGACCCGTGACCGGCTGATGCCGCTACCGCTTCGCTACTTGAGCGGCTAGCGGACAGGTCCACTGCTCGCACCGGACAAAGCCAACCGTTATTCTCAGATGACCGCGGGCCCCGGCGGTGCGCAATTGTCCACTCCAGCCGCGTCACCGGTGGGACCTGGGGTCGTTGAGCGGTACGTGTCAGTGTCGGTCCCCCTGGGAGGGGACCAGTGCATCGACCAGGAGAAGAAGCACTCCGCGGGATTGCTCTGTACGAGGAAGAGGAAGAGCCGAAAGCCCTTCCGGAAGGCCTTGCCGTGATGAGATTGCGTGTCGCCGCCCTGTCCCTGGGAGCCCTGCTCCTCGCCGCCGCTCCCGTAGGCGCCCAGGACCTTCCTGATCCGGGGGGCCTTCTCCCCGGAGGGGACCCCGGTGCGCAGCCCGACGGCACCGCCCCCGACGCGGGAACCACCGCCACCCTCCCCGCAGCGGGGCCCGTCTTCGCCGGTGTGGCCAACGCGATCGGCCTGGAGCTGCAGCTGGCCGGCCAGGGCCTGACCATCGGGTTCACCGACGCCCGCGTGCAATCCGGCCCGACCGAAGACGGATGCGAAGGGGATCGGGTCGCCTGTGCCCTCGCCGCCGGCGAGCTGCTGCTCGGCGAGACCGCTGAGGCGTTCGCCCCCGGCAACGAGGGCCCCAACGACGCGACAGCTCTCGCGCTGCCGCTCGAGCTGGAGGACCTCCTCGACCTGGACGTCGGCGTGGCGGTCGCCCAGGCGAGCATCACGCCAAGCGCCGAAGCCGACGCCGCAGCGGCCACCCTCGCGCTGAACGTGACCCGGACGCTCGCCGATCAGCTGGCGGTCCAGGAGCCGCTGCAGGAGATCTCCGACTCCCTGCTGGGCGGCATCGTCGAGGATGAACCGACCGGTGACCTCGTGACGCGCCTGAAGGAGACCCTCGACTTCGTCATCCAGAACCTCGACGAGGTGCCGCTGGCCACCCTCGAGGTCGGCCCGTCGTCGTCGGAGTCGTCCAGCACGGCGGGCGTGACCCGCGCATTGGCCAGCGCCCAGGGGGCGAAGCTCGTCCTCGTCCCGACGCCGGCCCAGGAGCTGCTCGACGTCGGCATCGAGGGCCTGGTGATCGTCGAGGTCGGCGCCGCAAGCGCAGAGGTGAGCACCGACTCGGTGACCGGTCAGGCCACTGCCGACCCCGCCATCGCGCGGGTCAGCGTATTGGATCCGGGGACCCTGTCCTACGACGTGGTCGAGCTGGTGCCCGGCGCCGCCGAGTGCGTGGCCGACGGCACGCCGCTGCGGATCTGCATCAGCCTCGCGGGCAGCGAGATCGTCCAGGACGGCCCCAACGCGGCCGCCGCTGCGCAGGCCGTGCA
>Ga0247713_1000337_pt1 | contig 30507 bp, 27 predicted proteins | sample 21E_NmetaG_FD_189936 | JGI IMG/M metagenome (GOLD analysis project Ga0247713, IMG submission 189936) | Soil microbial communities from hillslope of Landscape Evolution Observatory, University of Arizona, Oracle, AZ, United States - 2-1-E_N | ecosystem: Engineered > Artificial ecosystem >...
ACCCTGGAGGATCTCGAGCGCATCTACCGGACCATGACGTCGGCCCCGGCCTGGACTGAGTCGGCTACTCAGGCTGGTCCTCCGGGGGCGGGGCCGACGTCATGGTCCGGTAGATGCGCTCGAGATCCTCCAGGGTGGCGAACTCGATGGTGACCTTGCCCTTGGCCCCCTTGGAGCCGCCCATGGCGATGGCCACCCTGGTGTCCAGGTGGGCGGACAGCAGTTCTTCGAGCTCGAGAAGGCCGGGTGGGCGCAGCCGCCCGCCGGTCGCCCCGCCTCCGGGCGGCGCCGGAGGGCCACCGTCGCTCCCCTGGGTGGCGTTGTGCTGGCGAGCGGCCTCCTCCACGGCCCGGACCGACATGCCGTCGGTCACGATCCGTTGGGCCAGTGCCTCCTGGTAGGCCCGGTCCGGCGTCGTCAGCAGGGCCCGGGCATGCCCGGCCGTCAGCCGGCCCTCGGCCACCATCCGCTGGACCGTCGGTGGCAACTGGAACAGCCGGAGGGTGTTCGAGATGGCCGCCCGGCTCTTCCCCACCCGGGAAGCCAGCTCGTCGTGGGTCAGATGAAAGTCCTCGAGCAGCTGCTGGTAGGCCGCGGCCTCGTCCAGCGGGTTGAGGTCCTCCCGCTGGACGTTCTCGACCAACGCCTGTTCGAGCGACAAGGTGTCGTCGACGGTGCGGACGATGGCCGGGATCATCGACAGTCCCGCCCGCTTGGCCGCCCGCCATCGCCGTTCCCCGGCGATCAGCTCGTACGTCCCACCGCCGGTGGCCCGCACCAGCACCGGTTGCAGCACGCCCAGTTCCCGCACCGAGCCGGTGAGGGCGGCCAGTGCCTCCTCGTCGAACTGCGTCCGGGGCTGCCGCTGATTGGGCGTGATAGCGCCCAGAGGCAGCTCTTGGAAGGTCGCTTCCGCGTCGTCGCTGCCGCTGCGGGGGGGGATCAGCGCCCCCAGGCCCCTACCCAGTCCGCCTTGTCTCGCCACCACTCACCTCCTTGGCCAGCTCGCGGTAGGCGATGGCGCCTCGCGAGGTCGAGTCGAACACGATGATCGGCTGCCCGAACGACGGCGCTTCGGACAGCCGCACCGTCCGAGGGACGATGTTGCGGCACACCTTGGCGCCGAAGTGCTGGCGCACCTCCTTGGTGACCTGGTCGGACAGCTTGGTCCGGGCGTCGTACATGGTCAGGATGATGGCCCCGAGGTCGAGAGCGGGGTTCAGGTTGCGCTTGACCAGCTCCACGTTGCGGAGAAGCTGGCTGAGGCCCTCCAGGGCGTAGTACTCGCACTGAATGGGGACGACGACCTCAGTGGCGGCCGCCAGACCGTTGACGGTGAGCAGACCGAGCGAGGGCGGGCAGTCGATCATGGTGAAGTCGTACTCCTCGCCCAGCTCGACCAAGGCCCGGCGCAGGCGCAATTCACGACTGAAGGCGGGCACCAGCTCGATCTCGGCCCCGGCCAAGTCGATGGTGGCCGGGGCCAGGAACAGGTTCCGCACCGCAGTCGGCTCTATGCAATCGTCGAGCCGGAGCTCATTGAGCAGCACGTCGTAGATGGACGACTGCAGGTTGCGGGCGTTGATCCCCAGGCCGGTGGTGGCGTTTCCTTGGGGGTCGAGGTCGACGACCAGCACGCGGTAGCCCAGCTCAGCCAGGGCGGCGCCCAGGTTCACCGCGGTCGTGGTCTTGCCTACGCCGCCCTTTTGGTTGGCGATGGCCATGATCCTGGGAAGGGGCCGGACCACTGCGGTCGGGCCGCGCCCCGGCATGGGCGGGGCGATCGAAGTCGGATCGGACAGGGGAGTCGCTTCCTCGCCCGAAGTGGTCGTTGGGGCCGCTTCCGGGCTGGCCTCGATGGGGGCGGCAGCCACGTCGGGCGGGCTCGGGGCGAGCAACATCCCCGGCTCGAAGCCGGGGTCGGCGACATCAACCGCCAGTTCCGGCTCCGTGGCCGCGGTGTCCGTCGCCGCCTCCGGCACCTCCTCGTCGCTGCTGCTCGACTCGGCTCGGTCAGCCGCCAGTTGTCCGACCGTGGACCAGCCGTAGCCGCCGGTGCTGCGCTCGTCGCCCATGCCGGCATTCTCCCACGTCATACCGAAGGGTCAAGCTTTGTTTCACGTGGAACAAAGGGTTTAGGGTTCGGGCAGGCACAAACCGACCGGAAAGCCCCTAGAAGAGCGGGCGTTTTGCTGGGACGCCTACCCGGCGGGGATAGCGGTCGGGACACGGCTGTCGCTGGCGCACCACCTGGTACGCCCATCCCGCCGCCGAGACCGTCGCTTCCGGCACCATACCCAATCTGCCCAACCCGGAGGCGGGCCACCGACTGGGCATGCCTCCGGGAGGCTCACTGACGACGGCCCGGCCCCCGACGGCCAGCAATGGCGCCCCACATTCGGCCACGACCGCCGGTGACCCGAAGCTACGGGCCACGATCAGGTCGAAGCGGCCACGCCTCCCGAGGGAGCGCCCGACCACCTCCGCCCGTTCGTGGGCCACCTCCACCCGCTCCTCGACCGCCAGCTGCCGTACCGCCCCTCGCAGGAACGCCGCCCGCCGAACCGACGACTCCACCAACACCCAGGACGACTCGGGGAACCACAGCGCCAGAGGGAGGCCGGGCAGGCCGGCGCCACTGCCGAGATCGACGGCCCGGGCCGGCCACGACGTACCGGCACCCGACCCGCCGCCCGCGGTCAGACGCCATAGAACCTCGGCAAAGCCGGCGGCATGGTCGAGATGGGTTTCCACCGGGCCGGGGCCGAGAAAGCCCAGCTCGCGGGCCTCCTCCAGCACCGGGACCAGTCGGTGGCGATGGTCGAGGGGGGTATCGCTCAGTCGGCGTCGGTCGGCTGGATCACGACCCGCCGGCGGGGCTCTTCCCCCTCGGAGCTGGTCGAGACGCCATCGATGCTGTTCACCGTGTCGTGCACCACCTTGCGATCCGCGGGCGGCATGGGCTCCAGCACCCGAACCACGCCGGATGCCACGACCTGGGCGGCGACATCGCGGGTGAAGCGCTCCAGCGCCTCGCGACGGTCCTTCCGGTAGCCGGCGACGTCGACCACGATCCGCGGTTGCCCCTCGGCCACCTTCCGCTGCGCCACCGTACGGGTCAGTTCCTGGATGGCCGACAGCGTCTGACCCCGGGGCCCGATCAGCGTTCCTACGTCGTCGCCCTCCACGGCCAGTTCGATGGTATCGCCGTCGTCCAGCAGGTTGTGGCTCACTGAGCCCGTCACCCCGAAGGCGGAGATGAGGCCGCTCAGGAACTCCTCGCCCACCTCGTCGGCGTCGCCCGCCGATTCCTGTGCGTCGTACATGGCTTCTCCCTTGTCGGCTGCCGGCTTCGGACGTCTCTCTGCGCGCCGTCCCGACGATGCGGGCCCAGATCGGGCGCCGCCATTGGCCGAGCGGCCGCTCCCGCCCGAGCGAGTTGCGACACCAGGCTCAGCCGTCGAAGGTGAAGGGGTAGCTGCAGGGGACCCGGGTGACGAGGAGACGATACTGGCCGAGTCCGACGACGGGGCCCCCTCCTGCGAACGCTCCTTGCGCCCACGCCGGCGGGAGCCGCGCTCGATCTTGGGCCGAACCGACGTCGGTGCCACCCGAGCGCGGACCCGCGCCTCGGACCGCAGCCGGCCGAACAATCCGGCCTTCGGCTCCTCCATCACCTCGAACTCGGCCTCGCTCTCGTCCACTCCGAGCTGGTCGAGCGCCTCGTCCTTGGCCTCTTCCACCGTCTTTGCCGTCACTTCGACCCATTCCACGGCTAACTTTCCTTCCGTCGGGAGTTTTTGGCCGACGTACCATTGCCACTGGCATTGCCGTTCGGCCCGGATCCGGGCTTCGCCCCGGGCGCCGGCAGCCCTTTGGGGCGCGGCGAGGGCGGTGGTCGCTTTCCTTTGGGCTGTTGCCGGCCCGTCTGCTTGGGCGGCGCCTTCTTGGCGTTGCGGCCCGATGGCGGAGTGACCCGGCCGGACGCCCGGCCCCCTGCTCCCGAACCGCTCTTGCCCTTGCCCTTTGCCTTGCCCGCGTTACCGCTCGATTTCGACCCGCCTTTGACGGCCTTGTCCGTCTTGTCGGGCGGATCGGTCTTGTCCGCTCCGCCGCCGGCATGGGGAGGCGGGAAGGCCCGGAAGGTCACCGCCTGCTGGCCGATCTGCCACAGGTTGGAGACGATGAAGTAGACGACCACGCCGGCAGGCACCGAGAAGGACACCACGCCGATGATGATCGGGAAGACCTTCGTGATCATCTGCATCTGTGGGTTGATCGCGTCCTTGGGCAGGCGCGCCGTCATCTGCCGCTGCTGGAAGTACCCGGTGGCCACGGTCAGGGCGATCAGGACGTAGTACAGCGCGACCTTGCTGCCGCCGACCGACGTGGCCGTTTTGGACAGGTCGATGCCCCACGAGACCATCGCCCCGCCCGACTCGACCAATGAGGTGAAGAGCTTGCTGTCGCGGGGGACGTGCTTTGGCCCGTCCTTGTGGCTGAGGTCCAGAATGAGCCGGTACAGGACGATGAAGAGCGGCGCCTGCAGGAGGATCGGGAGGCACCCGGCCAGCGGGTTGACCTTGTTCTCCTTGTAGAACTTCATCATCTCTTCGTTGAGCTTCTGGCGGTCGTTCTTGTGCTTCGCCTGCAGCCGTTTGAGCTCCGGTTGGATGCGCTGCATGGCCTGCTGCGACTTCACCTGCTTGGCCGTGAGGGGGATCAGGAAGATCCGCACCGTCACCGTCAGCAGGGCGATGGCCACGCCATAGGAGGCGATGACCGAGTAGAAGAACGCCAGGACCCGGCCCATCGTGTCGTAGATGGGATCCAGGATCCAGAAGGCGGCGAGCAGCGGCCTCACGACGTGACCCGCGAAGAGCTCGTCTGTCGCCCGCCCGGCGGAACGAGATCCACGCCCGATCGAGACGCCCATGGGTGGCAGCGCAACAGCCGCCGGACGGTCAACCAACTGCCCCCAGCCGCTCCGTGCGCAGCCAGGGCCTCCAGCGCGTAGTCCGAGCACGTCGGCCAGTAGCGACAAGGTGACGGGCGACCGGCTCGAGCCGCCTGATAGAGGCGCACCGCCACTGAGAGTGCTCTTGAGGCCACAGAAAGCGACGAAACCGAGGCGGTCGCGGCCGGGAAGGGCCCATCGATGGTGGACGTCATGGGCGGTGCAGTGCGCGTAGCGCTTGGCATACCGTGGCTCTCAAATCTCCGTAGGACAGGGACGCGGCCGCCGCGGTGGCGCCGAACAGGTAGGCGCCCGGGCGAAGCTGGGCCCCGACCTCCCGGGTGATCGCTCGCAGCCGGCGCCGAATCCGGTTGCGTACCACTGCACCGCCGGCCCGACGGCCGATGGCGTAGGCGACCCTCGGTGGCTCGGCGGGGTCGCCCGCCAGCCACGTTACCGTGATCGGCCCGCGTCTCACCCGTCGCCCGCTGGTGCGCAGGGCCTCGAAGGTGGCCCGGTCACGAACGGTCCAGATCAGGCCGACAGGCTGTGGCGGCCCTTGCGACGACGGGAGGAGATGATGGCCCGGCCCGCCTTGGTCGACATGCGGTGTCGGAACCCGTGCTTCTTCGCCCGCTTCCGAAGGTTCGGTTGGAATGTGCGCTTCACCCTGTGGCCTCCCCGGCAACTGTGCTCCCCGGCGAAAAGTGTGGGGAACGTTCCCCGGTGATGACGCGCGTCGACGGCCGGCGCCGTACGGGCGACACCCAGGGTAGAGCCCGGCGGCGGCGGCTGCCAACTGCGAGCCCGTCACGGGCGGAACGCCACGAAACGGCCCTTTTGCTTGCCCGTCGCCGGTGCTACCGTCTGCGAGCGCCCGGGCCAGCCTGGGAGTGGGGCCGTCGCACTTCCCTGGCTCTGTACGTCACGGATGCCGTCCCGCGTTATCCACAACTGTGGGCAACGCTGTGGACCAATGTCAGGGGAGGTTCCGAAATGGCAGGGGCGGAACGCCTATGGGGTGCTTGCGTCGGCGTGTTGCGCAATGAGGTACCCGACAGCATCTGGAACACCTGGTTGGCCTCGGCCCGCCCCCACGCACTCGTCGACCACCGGTTGTTCCTCACCGTTCCCAGCCCGCTGGCCAAGGAAAGGATCGAGGCCCGCTACCTGGAACTGGTCACCGACGTGGTGAGCGACGTGGCCGGCGAGCCCCACGAGGTGGTGCTCGAAGTGCGCACCGACCCGGCTGTCTCCGACGACCAGGTCGACCGGCGCCCGCAGCTGGAGTTCGACGGCCCGCCCATCCGCACCGGCGGGGGGGTCAATGGCGCCACGGCGACGGCCCCCACCCTGGCCGGCGGCGGGATGCCCGAGATCGGGCTGAACCCGGCCTACACGTTCGAGAACTTCGTCATCGGCGAGTCGAACCGCTTCGCCCACGCCGCCGCCCTGGCCGTGGCCGAGCAGCCAGCCCACTCCTACAACCCGCTGTTCATCTACGGCGACACCGGCCTGGGCAAGACTCACCTCCTGCACGCCATCGGGCACTACGTGCGCCGGCACCTGCCGAGCCTGATCGTCCGCTATGTGTCCACCGAGCACTTCCTCAACGACTTCATCGACGCCATCCGCACCAACGCCACCTCGACGTTCAAGGCGCGCTACCGGGGCTGCGACGTCCTGCTGGTCGACGACGTCCAGCTCATCCAGCACAAGGAACGGTTCCAGGAGGAGTTCTTCCACACCTTCGAGACGCTGCACAGCGCCGGCCGCCAGATCGTGCTCTCCTCCGACCGCCCGCCGAAGGAGATGGCCATCCTCGAGGACCGGCTCCGCAGCCGGTTCGTGTCCGGCCTGCTCACCGACGTCCAGCCGCCCGACGTCGAGACCCGCCTGGCCATCCTGCGCAAGAAGGCCGAGCGGGAGCCGGTGGGCGCTCCCGACGACGTGCTCTCCTACATCGCCACCCACATCACCAACAACATCCGCGAGCTCGAAGGGGCGCTGCACCGGGTGCTGGCCTACTCGAGCATCACCCAGATGGCCCTCACCCTGCCGGTGGCTGAGAAGGTGCTTGGCGACCTCATCACCGCCAACGCGCCCCGCCCCATCACCCCCAAGCTCATCCTGGAGGCCACGGCCGAGATGTTCGGCCTCAGCATCGAGGACCTCCGGGGCAAGAGCCGCAGCCGCCCGCTGGTCACCGCCCGTCAGATCGCCATGTACGTCCTGCGGGAGATGACCGACTTCTCCTATCCCGCCATCGGCCGGGAGTTCGGCGACCGTGACCACACCACGGTCATGCACGCGGTCACCAAGATCTCCAAGCTGATGGCCGAGCGCCGGACCATCTACGACCAGGTCACCGAGCTCATGACCCGTCTGAAGACCGGTGCGTGACCGGTGGACAACCTCACCCCCCACCCACAGACGCCCGGTCGACTGTCCCACCCCTGTGGGAGCATGGGGACGGCTGGGGACGACGGTCAGCGGCCCCACCAGCACCGACGGCCGCTTCTCCACAATCCACACCCCCTACTGCTCCCTCTTCCTCTTGGATCTCTAAAGAGAAAAAGAAGAGCTGTGTCTTCTGAGACGCACGAGGTAACCCTGTGAAGTTCCGAGCCGAACGCGACATTCTCCTGGATGCCCTGGCCACGGCCGCCCGGGCGGCCGCCACCCGGGGAGGCGCCCTCCCCGCCCTCTCGGGCGTCCGGCTCGAGGTCAAGGGCGACGTGCTCCACCTGGCCGGGTCCGACCTCGATCTCACCGTCCAGGTCGAGGCCGCGGTCGCCGGCATCGACGACGGCGTCTGCGTCATCCCCGCCCGCCTGGGCACCGACATCGTCCGGGCCCTCGAGCCCGGAGCCGTCACCTTCGCCCTGGAAGGCGGCGAGGCCCAGATCTCGGCCGGCCGCTCGCAGTTCACGGTACGGGTCCTTCCGGCCGAGGAGTTCCTGCGCCTGCCGGAACCGACCGGGGATGCCGTCACCCTCGATGCCACCGCCCTGGCCGCCGCGCTCAACCAGGTGGTGCGGGCGGCCAGCAAGGACGACGCCCGGCCCATCCTCGCCGGCGTGCTCATGACCGCCGAGCCCGCGGGCCTGCGCCTGGTGGCAACCGACTCCTACCGGCTGGCCATGCGCGACCTTCCCGGCACCACGCTGATGGACGAGGGCCAGCACGTGCTGGTCCCCGCCCGCGCCCTGGGCGAACTGGGCCGGGTGCTCTCCAACGCCGAGCAGGTCACCCTCCGCCTCGGTCACGACCAGGCGAGCTTCCAGGTCGCCTCCGTCCGGGTCACCACCCGCCTCATCGAGGGCGAGTTTCCCAACTACCGCCAGCTCGTGCCCAGCGGGTACCCAAACCGGTTGGTGGTCGGCAAGGAGCCCCTGCTCGACGCGGTGCGCCGGGTAAAGCTGCTGGCCCGGGAAGCCACGCCCATTCGCATGGCCCTGCGCCCCGACGGCCTGGAGCTCACCGCTGTCACCCACGACGTGGGCCAGGCCCGCGAGGATCTCGACGCCAAGTACGAGGGGAGTGAGATGGTCGTGGCCTTCAACCCCGAGTTCCTCATCGACGGCGTCGAGGCCACCCCGGGCGACGAAGTCGTCCTCGAGACCCTCGACGCCCTGAAGCCGGCCACCCTGAAGCCCACCGAGGGCACGGACTTCCTGTACCTGCTCATGCCGGTACGGGTCTCATGACCGGTCCGGGAGGCCGGTCCTGTAAGCATTCACAGGACTGCCCACGGCAGAGGGCAGGCCTGTGACCTGTGTACCTGAACCGTCTCTGGCTGCACGACTTCCGTAACTACGAAACCGCCGACCTCGGCTTGCCTCCCGGGCTCACCGTGGTGCGGGGGGCCAACGGCGAGGGCAAGACCAGCCTGCTCGAGGGCATCAGCTACCTCGCTACCCTGGCCTCGTTCCGGGGTGTACCTGGAGAGGCGCTGGTCCGTGAAGGAGCGACGCAAGCCGTGGTGCGGGGTGAGGGCGACCGCAACGGGCGCCAACTCCTGATCGAGGCCGAGATAGCTCCCGGCGGCAGGGGGCGGGTAGCGGTCAACAAGCAACGCCTGCGCCGGTCGTCCGACCTGCTCGACGCCGTGCGGGTCAGCGTCTTCGCCCCCGACGACCTCGAACTGGTCAAGGGCGGCCCCTCAGCCCGCCGCCGCTACCTCGACGACGCCCTGGTCGCCCTCCACCCCCGCCACGACGCCCTCCGCCGCGACCTCGACCGCATCCTGCGCCAGCGCACCGCCCTCCTCCGTCAGTCCGCAGCCTCTAGTTATGGAAGTCGGCGCCTCACCCCCGACATCGCCACCACCCTCGACGTCTGGGACGCCAAGCTCGTGACCGCAGGGGAGGGCCTGGCCGACGCCCGGGCCGGGCTTGTGGCCGACCTCGGACCGGCCCTGGCCAAGGCCTATTCCGACGTCGCCCCCGACAGCGGCGTGGTCAGCGCCAACTACGACGCTCCCTGGCGGGCCGCAGGTCTGGCCGCGGCCCTGGCTGAGGCCCGCACCGAGGAGCTTCGGCGCGGGGTGTGCCTGGTCGGCCCCCATCGTGACGACCTCACGCTGCGCATCAACGCCATGCCGGCCCGCACCCACGCCTCCCAGGGCGAGCAGCGGTCGATGGCTCTGGCCCTGCGCCTGGGCGCGCACCGTCTGGTGGCCGATGCCCTCGACGACGTCCCCGTCCTCCTCCTCGACGACGTGTTCTCCGAGCTCGACCCCGCCCGCACCGAGGCCCTCCTCCACCACCTGCCCGCCGGCCAAGCCGTGCTGACTACCGCCGGACCCATCCCGGTCGGCGCCGAGCCCGAGCAGGTGGTCACCGTCACCGCCGGCCGTCTGGGCGTCACGTGAAACGCAAGCCCACCGCGCAGCCGGGATGGCACCCGATCCGGGAGCCCGGCGGCCCTCCACCCCGCCCGATCTCCGACTCGCTGGAGGCCGTCGCCCGCAACCTGGGCGGCGCCGGCGGCCCGGCCCTGGTCGACCTGCTCGGCCGGTGGCCGGAGGTCATCGGCGAACAACTGGCGGCCCACTGCCGGCCGGTGTCGCTGCGGGCCGGCACCCTCACCATCGCGGCCGACGAGCCGGCCTGGGGCGCGCAGCTGGGCTGGCTGGAGGCCGACTTGAAGCGGCGGCTCGAGGAGGCGCTGGGCGCCGGTGCCGTCACCCGTATCGCAGTCCGCATCCGCCCCCGTTAGACCCCCTCTCTGCTAGAATCACATAGTGGCAATCAAGGCGATGACCAGCACTTTTGTCGCCTGATCCGCCCCTTTCGACCCCCCGGGTCGACTCGCACGCATCTTCGTAGAGAAAGGCCGCGCCTGTGGCGGTGGACACCCCTTCGTACGGGGCCAAAGACATCCAGGTCCTGGAAGGACTGGAGCCCGTTCGCAAGCGGCCGGGCATGTTCATCGGCTCCACCGGCCTCAACGGCCTGCACCACCTGGTGTGGGAGGTCGTCGACAACGCGGTCGACGAGGCCATGGCCGGCCACGCCACCCGGATCGACGTCACCCTCCTCGCCGACGGCGGCTGCCGGGTGGTCGACGACGGGCGGGGCATCCCGGTCGACGCCCACCCCGGGTCCCGGGGCAAGTCGGCGGCCGAGGTCGTGCTCACCGTCCTGCACGCCGGCGGCAAGTTCGGCGGCGGCGGCTACAAGGTCTCCGGCGGCCTGCACGGCGTGGGCGTGTCGGTGGTCAACGCCCTGTCCAAGCGCCTGGAGCTGGAGATCGACCGCAACGGTTCCCGTCACCGCCTGGTCTTCCTCAACGGCGGGCGCCCCCAGGGCAAGCTGGAGATCACCGGCAAGGCCCCTCGGGGCCGCACCGGCACGTGCGTCACCTTCTGGCCCGACGAGACGGTCTTCAACTCCGAGGGCGTGGAGTTCAGGGCCACCACCATCCTGGAGCGGCTGCAGATCTACGCGTTCCTCAACAAGGGTCTCGAGGTCCGCTTCCGTGACGAGCGCCCGGAGCACGAGCAGGAGCAGGTCTACAAGTACAGCGGCGGCATCGTCGACTACGTGCGCCACCTCAACGCCTCCAAGGACGCCCTCTTCAAGCGGGTGGCCCACTTCGAGGCGGCGGAGTCAGACCAGGAGGTCGAGGCCGCGCTGCAGTGGAACACCGGCTACTACGAGGGCATCCACAGCTACGCCAACGGCATCGCCACCATCGAAGGCGGCATGCACGAGGAGGGCTTCAAGAAGGCCCTCACCAACGTGGTCAACCGCTACGCCCGGGCCGCCAAGCTGCTGAAGGAGAAGGACGACAACCTCCTCGGCGAGGACATCCGCGAGGGCCTCACCGCCATCGTCAGCGTCAAGCTGCGTGAGCCGCAGTTCGAGGGCCAGACCAAGGCCAAGCTGGGCAACGTCTCCATCCGCTCCCTCGTCGAGCGGGTGGCCAACGAGAAGTTCAGCGAGTGGCTCGAGGAGCACCCCACCGAGGCCCGCCAGATCGTGGCCAAGGGGCTCCAGGCCGCCCGGGCCCGGGTCGCCGCCCGCCAGGCCCGCGAGCTCACCCGCCGCAAGACCCTGCTCGAGGGCGCCGGCCTGCCGGGCAAGCTGGCCGACTGCTCGTCGCGCGACCCCAGCGAGTCGGAGCTGTTCATCGTCGAGGGGAACTCCGCCGGGGGCTCGGCCATCAACGCCCGCAACCCCATCACCCAGGCCATCCTCCCGATCCGGGGCAAGATCCTCAACGTCGAACGGTCCCGGGTCGACAAGATGCTGAAGAACATCGAGATCCAGTCGCTCATCTCGGCCATCGGGGCCAACCTGGGCGAGGAGTTCGACGTGGCGAAGATCCGCTACCACAAGGTGATCATCCTGGCCGACGCCGATGTCGACGGGAACCACATCCGCACCCTGTTGCTCACCTTCTTCTTCCGCCAGATGAAGGACATGGTCGAGCAGGGCCACATCTACATCGCCCAGCCGCCGCTGTACTCAACCCTGGTGGGCAAGGACAAGATCTACCTGAAGGACGAGGTGGCCCGAGACCGGTTCATCGCCGCCAACCCCAACAAGAAGCACGAGTTCGCCCGCCTCAAGGGCCTGGGCGAGATGGACTTCGGCGAGCTCAAGGAAACCACCATGGACGCGGACAAGCGCACCCTCCTCCAAGTCTCCGTCGAGCAGGCCGCCCTGGCCGACGAGGTGTGCTCCATCCTCATGGGTGAGGACGTCGAGCTCCGCAAGCACTTCATCCAGACGAATGCCAAAGACGTGAGGTTCCTCGACATATGAGCGATCAATCGCCGCCCATCGAGCAGTCCGGCGGGGTGGAGCCGATCGAGCTTCAGACCGAGATGGAGCAGTCGTACCTCGTCTACGCGCTGTCCACCATCACGGCCCGGGCCCTACCCGACGTGCGCGACGGCCTCAAGCCCGTGCACCGGCGGATCCTCTACGACATGTACGACCAGGGGTTCCGGCCCGACCGCACCATGGTCAAGTGCGCCCGCATCACCGGCCACGTCATGGGCCAGTACCACCCCCACGGCAACCAAGCCATCTACGACGCCCTGGTCCGCATGGCCCAGCCGTTCAGCTTGCGCCACCCCCTCATCGACTTCCACGGCAACTACGGCTCCCCGGAATTCGAAGCAGCCGCAGAGCGCTACACCGAATCAAGACTGTCCCCGCTGGCCATGCAGATGCTGGCCGGCATCGACGAGGACACGGTCGACTTCGTCGACAACTACTCGGGTGACTTCACCGAGCCGAGCGTCCTCCCCAGTCGCTTTCCCAACCTGTTGGTCAACGGCAGCCAGGGGATCGCGGTGGCCATGGCCACCAACATCCCGCCCCACAACCTGGCGGAGATCATCGACGCCACCCTCCACCTCATCGACCACCCCGATGCCACGCCCGACGACCTCATGGCCTTCGTCAAGGGGCCGGACTTTCCCACAGGCGCGTACATCCTGGGGAGAGCCGGGATCATGGACGCCTACCGCACCGGCCGGGGCTCCATCCGCATGCGGGCCAAAGCCGAGATCGTCGAGGGCAAGACCACCACCGAGATCCACGTCACCGAGCTCCCCTACCAAGTGAGCGTGTCGGCGGTGGCGTCGAAGGTGGCCGACCTGGTCGACTCCCGCCAGATCGAGGGCATCCGCGACATCAAGAACCTGTCCTCAGGTGAGGACACCAAGCTGGTCATCTACCTCAAGCGTGACGCCAACGCGTCGGTGGTCCTGAACAACCTGTTCAAGCACACCCCACTGCAGACCAACTTCCCGGTGAACATGGTCGCCCTGTGCGACGGGATCCCCCGCACCCTCAACCTGGCCCAGGCTCTCGGCTACTACATCGCCCACCAGGTCGAGGTCATCACCCGGCGTACCGAGTTCCGGCTGGATAAGGCGCGTCGTCGGGCTCACATCCTCGAAGGCCTCATCAAGGCCCTCGACATGATCGACGAGATCATCGCCCTCATCCGGGGATCGGCCGACAAGCCGGCCGCGCGGGAAGGCCTGATGCGCGCCCCCTTTGAGTTCAGCGAGGAGCAGGCCGAGCACATCCTGGACATGCCTCTGTCCCGCCTCACCCGCCTGGGCCGGGCCCAGATGGAGGAGGAGTTGGAGGCGCTGCGGGCCACCATCGCCGAGCTCCAGGCCATCCTGGCCGACGAGGGCCGGCTGCGGCAGGTCATCAAGGACGAGATGGGTGAGATCCGGACCAAGCACGTCCAGCCCCGCCGGGCGGAGATCACCTACGACCCGGGCGACATCGACATCCTCGACCTGATCGACGACGAGGAGCTCGTCGTCACCATGACTCGGGCCGGCTACATCAAGACCGTGGCGGCAGACGCCTTCCGCACCCAGGGGCGCGGTGGCCGGGGCGTGGCCGGGGCCAGGCTCAAGGACAACGACTACATCGAGCGCATCGTCCACACCACCGCCCATGCCTTCCTGCTCTTCTTCTCGAACCGCGGCCGGGTGTACCGGCTGAAGGCCCACGAGATCCCGATGAAGGACCGCACCGCTCGGGGCACGGCCATGCCCAACCTGATCTCCTTGGCGCCGGGCGAGCGCATCCAGGCCATCATCGACACCCGCGACTACGAAACCAGCCGGTTCCTGTTCTTCGCCACCAAGAAGGGCATGGTCAAGAAGACCCGCTTCACCGAGTACGACTCGTCCCGGCGCGACGGCCTGATCGCCATCAACCTCCGCGACGACGACGAGCTGGTCCGGGTGATCCAGACCAGCGGCGGAGACGACATCTTCATGGTCAGCAGTGCGGGCACCACCATCCGCTTCTCGGAGGACGACGTGCGGGCCACCGGCCGGTCGGCCATCGGTGTCATCGGCATGCGGCTGCGGGCGGGCGACGAAGTGGTGTCCTGCGACGTCACCCGTGAGGCGGCCGACCTGCTGATCGTCACCGACACCGGCCACGGCAAGCGCACCAAGCTCGACCGCTTCCCCCGCAAGGGCCGCGGCACCATGGGCGTCATCGGGATCCGGCTGGCCCGGGGCCGGGGCAAGGTCGTCGCCGCCCTCATGGTGGGCCTCGACGACGAGCTCCTGCTCATCTCCTCGGCCGGCGTCACCATCCGCACCGCCGTCCGCGACATCTCCTCCCAGGGCCGTGACGCCACTGGCGTGCGCATCATGAACCTCGACGACGGGCAGACGGTCGCAGCCGTCGCCCCCGTCCTCAACGTCGACGACTGAGCTAGCCGAGAAGCACAGCTTCCCCGCACCACTTCCCCCTCCTGAAGTCCACACGCTCCTCAGGAGGGGCACATGCGCACGCGTACCGAGCGGGGATCAACCCTGCCCTTCATGGCCCTGGCCATCGTTCTGGCCGGAGCCATCATCGTCCTGCTGGGCCGGGTTGGTGGGGCCGCCACGTCTCGGGCCGGCGCCCGGAACGCGGCCGACGCCGCCGCCTTGGCCGGTGCCGCCGCCGGCCGCTCGGCCGCCGACGACCTGGCCAAGGCCAACGGGGCCGAGCTCATCTACTACCAGGAGATCGGCAACGACACCGAGGTGCGGGTCCGCCTCGGGCCGGCCGAGGCCACCGCCCGGGCTCGGCGTACAGGAGACCCGCGACGACGGCGCCGGCCACGGCCCGGGCCGCGGCCCCACCAAGGGACTGGCGCCAGCCATGCGGGCCGCGCTGGCCCGGGCCGAACAGCTCCTGGGCCATCCCGTGCCGATCACATCCGGCTACCGCTCCACCGAAGCCCAGGCCGCTCTCTACGTCAACCGCACCGCCAATCCCTATCCGGTGGCCGCGCCTGGATCGTCTATGCACGAGCGGGGCCTGGCCATCGACGTCCCCGCCGATTTCGTCCCCCGCATGCTCGAGATCGCCTCCCGGGCCGGCCTGTGCCAGCCCTATCCGGGCGACGACCCCATCCACTTCGAGGTCTGCCGTTAGCCGCCGCCCATTGAGCGACTACGGTTCGCACTCATCTCGGTATGAACAAGACTCCGGTAGCGCAGGGACGGCACGTCCGTCTTGTCGTTCGCAGAGTCGAGCCGTGGACCGTTCTCAAGTTCTCGGTCCTGCTCTTTGCGACGCTCTACCTGGTCATCCTGGTCGCCGGGCTGGTGCTGTGGGCCGCGGCCACGGCCACGGGGCTGCGGGGGAACATTGAGGAGTTCATCGGTGACCTGATCGCGTCCGAGGACTTCCGCATCCTGGGGCCCACCATGCTGCGGGCCTCGATCGTGGGCGGGCTGGTGTTGGTGGTGATGGGTACAGGGGCCAACGTGCTCTTCGCCGTCCTGTACAACCTGATCAGCGACGTCATCGGGGGGATTGCCGTCGTGTTCGAAGAAAGGCCGACTCGTCGTCGCGTCCGGCCACCCGCCGACCCCGACGAGCCGGCCCAACCGCTCAAGCCGGCCCGAGCCGCCCGCCGCCCACCAGCCGCCGACCGCCCCGACACCACCCCCATGCCCGACCTGCCCAAGTCCCAGCGCAAACCGGAGCCGGTCGAACCGGTCAAGCTCACCCGCCCCTCCGACTGACTGATCCGTCGGTAGTTCGTCCCCGCTGCACGGTGGGCAAGAACCAGACAAGGAGGTCGAGATAAGACGATGGTTCGAGCCGCGCTGGCCGCAGTTCTGGCCGTGGGCATGATGGCCGCGTCCAGTGCGAGGGCGACGTCGATACGTCGGGTGATGGTGTGAAGATCGAGGGCGGCGTCGACGCCAGGAACCCCTGATGGTGATCCTGCTACGACGGATGTTCTTCGGCCTGCTCGGCCGCTACGTCTGGAAGCAGGTCCGTCGCCGTTACCTGCGCCGCCGCTGACCATAACCACAGGTCTGTAACCTGCTGTGGACGACGAGCCGGCCCGAGGACGATGGCGTCACGCCCGGCGCAGGAGGGCCCAGCCTCCGGCGACCAAGCCGACGCCGACCACCGGCAGGTCCATCGGCAGGCCTTGGTGCACGAACCCCTTCCGGGCCAGGAACGCCATTCCGACGGCCATCAGGAGAGCCGCCGCTCCGGCCCCCAGCGCTGACGGAGCCGGCACCGCCGGTCGCGGGCGGCGCAGCTCGACGGGGGCGAACACGGCGACGAGCGGTACCAGCGCCACCACAAGGGCAACGATCCAGATCGGCCGCCACGCCCACCATTCGCCTGAGGCGACCGGGGGCTGAGGCATCCAACCTGCGGGGAGGGCCGCCGCCGCCACGATGACCAGCGCTGTCAGGTGCCAGAGGAACACCGTCATGGCCATGCTGTTGGCGGCCACCACTGCCGCCCAGGCCCGGGGCCGGTCGAGCCAGCGGTCCACGGCCGGTCGCAGCAGCAGGGCGGCGGCGAACTGCCACACACCCAGGGCGACGAGCGCCAACGACGGCGGTAGCGTGTTGGACCGCGCCTCCTCGCTCACACCGCCAACCATGGAGTGCGGGTACCCCGCGGCGCCGGTCAGCAGCAAAAGGCCCACCACACCGACGACCGCCAGCCCCACCATCCGGCGGCGCGACCACGAGCGGACCGCGCCGTCCCGCCAGCCGACACCGAGCTGGTGGGCGAACAGCCACACCAGGGCCAGGTTGGCCCAGCCGACGAGGGGCACACCCAGCGGCCAGCGGGCAAGGTCGACGAGCGCCACGGCTGACGCCAGCGCCACCGGCGCGCGCCAGCCCCAGCGGCGGTGGGCGGCCACCATGGCTGGTGCCGCCGCGACCACCAGCACGTACACGGCCAAGAACCACAACGGCTGGGCGATCGACCGCGCTCGCACCGACGCCGGGTCGATGCCCGCCACCGTGAGCGCCACCACCACGGCCGACCACACGAGGGCGAAGGCCAGCACCGGTCGCACCAGCCGCACCAGGCGGCTGCCCAGCCAGTCGCCGTAGCCTCGCCCGTCGCGCACAGCGGCCGTCCACGACGCGGTGTTGGAGAAGCCGCCCACGATGAAGAACACCGGCATGATCTGGAACAGCCACGTCAGCCATTGGGCCGCGGGCGCCGCTTCCAGGACGTTGCCGGTCACCAGCCGGCCGTCGCGCCACTCGACCGCGGCCATGAGCCAGTGCCCGAACATCACTAGGGCGAGGGAGAAGACCCGCAGGAAGTCGACGTAGCGCTCGCGCCGGGCCGGTGTGGCCGCGGCCACGGCCACGAGAGAGGCCGGACGAAATCGGGTCAGAGTGGTCATGGATAGATGGTCGCCTCGGGCCGGACCCCGACCCATCAGGGCCGGCCCCCAAAGGACCCTGGGTCGACCCCCCAAACCCCCCGAAAGCCCTTCTCACGGGCCGGTCGATGGCGCACGATCGGCTCATGACAACAACCAACCTGTCCTCGGTCCTCAGCCGCTCCGCCGCCGTCTCGCCCACGAAAGTGGCGATGGTCGCCGGTGACCAGGAGCTCGACTACGCCACCCTCGACACCTTCGCCCGCATGTTCGCCGGCGCACTGCGAGACTTGGGCGTGGCCCCTGGCGAGCACGTAGCCCTGGTATTGCCCAACGTTCCCCAGTTCTCGGTGGCCTACTTCGGCTGCCATTACGCCGGCAACCCGGTCGTCCCCCTCAACGTCTTGCTCACCGCGGACGAGCTGGCCTATCACCTGGCCGACTCGGACGCCGTGGCCGTCGTCACCTGGGACCTGTTTCTACCCACCGTCTCCGAGGCCGTCGCTCGAACCCCGGGCGTGCGCCGGATCCTCGTGGCCAAGGCCGATCTGTCCGACCTGTCGGCGCCCGACGGCGTCAAAAACCTCACCGCCGTCGTCTCTGCGGCCACGCCGGTCGGTGGCCCGCATCCCACGACCGCCGGCGATACCGCCGTTGTCCTCTACACCTCCGGCACCACCGGCCGGGCCAAGGGTGCCGAGCTCACCCACGCCAACCTCCTGGCCAACGCCGAGGTGCCCCGACAGCTCGTCGAGCTGGGCGCCGACACGGTCGCCCTGGTCGCCCTGCCGCTCTTCCACGCCTTCGGCATGACGGTGATGCACAACGCGGTGCTCGCGGTCGGCGGCACGCTGGTCCTGCAGCCCCGGTTCAGCGCCGGTGGGGCGGCCGAGCTGATCGAACGGCACCGGGTGACGTTCTTCGGCGGCGTGCCCACCATGTACATCGCCCTCCTCCACGACGGCGTCACCGCCGATCACAACCTCGACAGCCTGAAGTGGTGCGTGTCCGGTGGCGCACCCCTGCCGGCGGAGGTGCTCAGCGCCTTCGAACGCCGCTTCGGGGTGTGCCTGCTCGAGGGCTACGGCCTGTCGGAGACGTCCCCCGTCGCCAGTTTCACCGTCCCCGATCGCCCCCGGACGCCCGGCTCCATCGGCTACCCGGTCCCGGGCGTGGAGCTGGCGCTCCTCGACGACGACGGCCGGCTCGTGACCACTCCCGGCACGCGAGGCGAGATCTGCGTGCGGGGCAACAACGTCATGAAGGGCTACTGGCGCAACCCCGAAGCCACGGCCCAGGCCATCGTCGACGGTTGGTTCCACACCGGTGACATCGGCGTGTTCGACGCCGATGGTGCCTACCGAATCGTCGACCGCAAGAAGGACCTGATCATCCGGGGCGGGTACAACGTCTACCCACGGGAGGTCGAGGAGGTCCTCCACCGCCACCCCGCCATCGCCCACGCCGCCGTGGTCGGCGTGCCCCATCCCCGCTACGGGGAGGAGGTCAAGGCGGTGGTCACTCTCAAGCCAGGGGCCAACGCCGACCCGGACGAGATCCTGGCCTGGTGCCGAGACCGGCTGGCAGCGTACAAGCGCCCTCGCACCGTCGAGATCCGGGACAGCCTGCCCTTCGGCCCCACCGGCAAGGTCCTCAAGCAGGCCTTGCGCGCCGGACAGAACTCGTCACAGGCCGCATGACCGGCGGGCTCCCTGGTCGGAACTACGGCAACGGACTTGCGACTCCAACGGGACCGCGCCACGAAGGACTGGAACGACGCCATCTTCCTGCATGACATGGAGAATTGGTGCGGCTCGAACACAGGTGCCGACAGGAGGCTCAGCTCTTCTACGAGTTCGTGCAGCACGGTGCGGACAATGCGTTCTTCGGATAGCTGTTGCTTGGCATCACGATTCTCGGCTGGGGAAGCGTCGCCGCCGCGAACAATGACGACCTCGTTGGCATGTATCCAATTGGCGTGTTCGTCCTGACGTTGATCACAGCGCTCATTGGCGCCGCCGGTGGGGTCCGCCACGGCGACGTGGCGATCCCGTAAGTAGCAGCCAATCGTGGCCGCGGGAACGCGAAACACACGCTCGATCAGGCACCCAGGTCGGCCGGTCGCCCAGGTGGCCCGCGAGCTCGTGCGCACGTGGCCAGCGCCGGAACTGGGCCAGGGACGACGTCGACGTACTGGGCAACGGTGCGCGCGGCCGGGTTGGCGGCCCGTAGACTGCCTCGGTGGTTGCCACGGCTCCCGGGGCTATAGCTCAGTCGGTTAGAGCGCACCCCTGATAAGGGTGAGGTCGCTGGTTCGATTCCAGCTAGCCCCACGGCCGGTCCCGGCGTGGTGAGGGCGCTCCGGCGGGGAGCCCTGGCCCTCGTCCTGGCGGGCATCGCCGCGGCCGGTGTTCGCTTCAAGCGGGGTGGGCCCGTGCCGTTGCAGCAGGGTGGTTGGCGGGAGCTCAGCGGACCGGAACTGAAGTAGCCGGTGCGCGCCGTGGTTGTCGGGGCGGGGGCGGTGGGCGTGCGCGCCGCTCGCCAACTGCTCTTCCTGGGTGACGTCGAGAGCCTGGTCGTGGTCGAGCCCAAGCGAGATCGGCTGGACAAGGTGGTGCAGTCCCTGGGCAGGCCAGCGACTGCGGGGGCCGACCTCGGCGCGGCGGCGAAGGAGGCCGACGTGGTGATCCTCGCCGGTCCTCGTGGTCACCTGGCCGCGGCCGAGGCCGCGCTCGACCACGGCGCGTCGGTGGTGTCGGTGTCCGACGACGTCGACGACGTGCGCGACCTCCTGGCCCTCGACGCCGAGGCGGTGGAGCGGGGACTTCACGTGGTGGTGGGGGCCGGGTTCTCGCCGGGGCTGTCCTGCCTGCTCGCGGCCTTGGCCGCCCGCAGCTTCGAGCATGTGGAGGAGGTCCATGTGGCCAAGGTCGGCGCCGGCGGACCGGCGTGCGCCCGCCAGCACCACGTCGCCTTGCAGGGCCCGGCGGTGGAGGCGGGCGCCGGCACGTGGCTGCGGCACCGGGGCGGCTCCGGCCGGGCGCTCATCTGGTTCCCGGACCCGGTCGGCGGCGTCGACTGCTACCGCGCCGCGCTCCCCGAGCCACTCCTTCTTGCCCCCGCGTTTCCCGCGGCGCAGCGGGTGACAGCTCGGGTGGGCGCCAACCGGCGCGACCGGCTCACCGCTCACCTGCCCATGCTGCGCCGTCCCCATCCCGAGGGGAGCCTGGGCGCGGTCCGTGTCGAGGTGCGCGGCCGCCAGGGTCAGGCCACCAGCGACCGGGTGCTCGGCGCGGTCGACCGGCCGGGGGTGGCCGCGGGCGCGGTGCTTGCTCTGGCTGCCCGGTGGGCGGTCGACGGGCGCCTGGCGCGCACCGGCGCCGCGGGCCTGGGATCGCTCGCCGACCCCGGTCCGTTCTTGGCCGCCCTCGCCGAGCGGGGCGTCAAGGCCGCCATCTTCGAAGGCGCAGGAGCGTCAGCCTCAGCGAACCAGGCGTGACATGCGCCGGTCGGCGAGGATCTTTCCGCCCGTCTGGCATGCCGGGCAGTACGTGACCTCGTAGGACTCGTACGACACCCGCCGCAGGCCGTCGCCGCACACCGGGCACGGGGTGCCGTGGCGGTTGTGCACCACCCAGTGGTCACCCACCTTGTTCGGTAGACCGCCCGTGCGCTGCCGCTCCATTGCCAGACCATCGGTCAGCACGGCCCGGACAGCGTCCAGCAAGGCCTGGCGCTCGGCCGACGTCAGCGAGGTCAGCGACGCGTAGGGCGACACCCCGGCCCGGTGCAGGCTGTCGTCGGTGTAGCCCCGACCAATCCCGGCGACGGTGGACTGCTGGCGGAGCAGCGTGTGGACCCGCCGGCCGTCGGTTCCGTTGAGGATGAGATCGGCGAACTCGTCGGAGAAGGGCTCCGGGCCGAGGCCAGCCAGAGGGCCTTCGTCACCCTCGGCCAGCACCCACCACCCAGCCTTGCGCTCGGTGCCGTACTCCTTGACCAGCACCGACGGCCGGCCGTCGAAGAGGAAGCGCACCACGCCGAACTTCGGCCGGTTGCTCTTGGGCGGGCTCTCCACGTCGACCCGCCCACCCTGGGAGAGGTGGAACAGGATGCGGGGGCCGTCGAAGTCGAGGATGACGTACTTGCCCCGCCGGCCCACCGAGGCCAGCGTGCGACCGGCCAGGCTGTCAGGTGACGGCGAGTAGGTCTTGAGCGCCGAGAACGAGATGGGAACCGCGGTCTCGAAGGCCGCCCCGCCGACCGCTGCCTCCAACCGTTCGGCCAGGGCCTGCATCTCCGGCAGCTCGGGCACCGGCCCAGGGTAACTGGCCGTCGCAAACTAGGACTGTGCCGGAACCTGGCCCTTTCGGGCGGCGCTCTGGCGCTCGAGCTCTGCGTTCAGCTCGCCCCCCAGCACGACGGCCATGGCGGTGAGGTACAGCCAGAAGAGGAGGACGACCACGCCGGCCAGCGGTCCATAAGTCTCGCCGTAGTTGCCGAAGCTGTTCACGTAGATGGAGAAGCCGACGGAGGCGACGATCCAGATGACGGCGGCGAGGATCCCGCCGGGGCTGACCCAGACCCACCTTGGATTGTCCCGGTTGGGGGAGAGGTAGTAGATGGTGGCGAAGAGCCCGGCGAGCGCGGCCAGGCCGAGCACCCAACGGACCACGGTCCACACCACCACGAACGCGCTGCCCAAGGGCAGGTTGTCGCGCAACACGTTGCCGAGCGGGGCGCCGAAGACGATGAGGGCAGTGGCCGTTCCTCCGAAGACGAGCATGGCCAACAGGAGCTCGAAGGCCACCAGCCGCTTCTTGAGGAACTTTCGGTCGTCCTCTACGTCGTACGCCACGTCGAGGCCCATCTGGAGCCCTACCATGCCCGCCGACGCGCTCCACAGGGCCACCGCCACCCCGACGAGGACGGCGATGACCGAGCCGCCGCCAGCCGTGCTTCCTTCGATGGCGCTGGTCAGCACGGCGCTGGCCCCACCGGGGAGCGCGGAGGTGATGCGCCCCGTGAGCTTCTCGACCGTTTCCGGGCTGACGTTGAACAGGCCCAGCATCCCGACGGCGGCCAACAGGGCGGGGAAGATCGACAGGAACCAGTAGAAGGCCATTCCGGCGCCGGTAAGAGTGCCCCGGTCGTCCTTGAACTCCTTGACCGCCCGCTTGACGCTTTGCTTCCAGTCCGGCGGAGTCATGTCCATCGGGGAGCTGGGACCCGGCCCGTCGCCGGCCTGGGTCGGGATGGGCTCCTCTTCCTTCGGTGCGAGCTTCGTCAGGCGGTTCGCCATCGGGACTGTCTCAGCCGACCGGAGCCGCCGCTCGGGCCGTGCGCTTCGCCGTGCCTTTCACGGCGGTGGACGACTGCGCGGCCGTGCCCTTGACCGTGGTGGCCGAGTTCTTGGCAGTCCGCTTGACCGTGCGCGCCGACTGGGTGGCCGTGCCCTTGACGTCGTCGACGGTGCCTTGGGCGTCGTGCTTGACCTGGTCGACTGCGGAGGTGGCCACGGCCTTCACGTACTCCGCCCGCTGCTGCGCGATCGGCTTCAGATCCCCGGCGACGTTCTTGCCGGCCTCGATGGCCTGCTCCTTCAGCGGGGCCAGGCGCTCCTTGAGCCGCTCGCCGGCCGGAGTGCCCATGAGACGGGCGCCGGCCACCACGGCGGCTGCGGTGCCGATGATGGCGGCCTTGGGCCGCTGACGGACGACGCGCTGGGCATCGGTCAGCAGCCCGGCCGAGCCCTTCTCATCGATGCCGACAGCCACGGACCGCAGCTGCTGGCCGGTGCGCCCGACGAGATCGCCCAGAGAGCCGGCCTGTTCCGGGTTGCCCCGGGCCAAGACCAGGGCCTGCCCGGCGAAGCGATGTAGGGACTCGGCAATCTGCTCGAGCTGAAGCTCCGCCTGGCTCTCGAGCTCGCTGCGGGTGGTGTCCAGCATGTCCTCCGCCTCGGCCGTCGCCACCGCGGCCACCTCTGCGGCCTCCTCCTTGGCCAGGCCGGCCAACGCGGCGGCCTCCTCCTTGGCTGCGGAGACCACGTCGGCCGCCTCCTCCTTGGCTGTGGCCGCGACGTCGGCCGCCTCCTCCTTGGCGGTGGACGCGACGTCGGCCGCCTCCTCCTTGGCGGTGGACGCGACGTCGGCGGCCTCGTCCTTGGCCGTGTCGAGGACCTCTGCGGCCTCGTAGGCCGCCGCGGACGCCGAGCCGTTCCCACCCTCGTAGTAGCGGTAGAGCATCTGCTCGGTTTCCTCGGTGACCTCGTTGTCGAGGGCGGTGAGCTGGAAGGGCGCCTGGAGCACCATGTCCAGGTCGTAGTCGACCCTGACGCCGCCCCGGGCCTGCGACGCGTTCCCCAACGGCACGAGGGCGAGGGCGTCCGCGTCCAGGCGCACCGCGGCCCACTCCGGACGCCGGGTGACGTTGTCGAGGTAGATGCCCTCGATCACTCCGATGGCCTCTCCCGACACGTCGAAGAGCGTCTGGCCTTGCAGGTCCTGCGGGTTGGGCACGGTCAGCTGCTGCGTCACGCCGCTCCTCCTAAGGGGTTCTGGCCGGGGCTCCGGCCTCGTCGCCCGTAACAGATCCCCAAGAACCGCCTTCTTCATGCGTGACCCGGTCGGCAATCTCGGAATCGGCCTCCACCTCGACCCGTTCCCGGCGGAGATCGGCCTCCACCAGGCGGTCCTCGGTCACCGTGTGCTTGCGGACGATGACCCGCTCTCGGACCACGAGCCGGGTCTCGATCACCAGCTCCTCCTGGAACACCGGGATGGAGATCGAACCGTCCGGCAGGACCTCCACCTCGCCCGAGTCGGCCTCGGCGACGGGGCGCCGCTCCACGTCCGCGTGCTCGGTGCCCACCGGGACCACCGTGGCGGCAAGCTCGTGGTCGACCACCTTCCGCACACCGAGCCGCCCCGCCTCCTGGGAGGAGGTGCCCACCGTCAGCGCTTCCTCCTGGCGGATGAGATCGGTCACGTCGCCATCGGGGGAAAGGTGGGTGGTGTCGTCGGAACGATCTGTGCTCATGAGGCCCTCACGATCCGGCGGGGTTGACCGACCGCTCCTGGTCGGGTGTGGGCCAAGACCGAGTCGGCCAGGCGGTGGTAGCGCTCCCCGAGGCGGCCGCCCAACCATCCCGCGCCGAGCATGACAGCCAAGGCGAGGAGGCCGGTGGCGATCGCCGCGCCGGTGAGGGCGTCGCTGTCGAACCATTGGGGCAGGTTCACGTTGCGGAAGGCGTCGTACTTCTCGCCCGCCCATGCACCGAGGGCGGCGGTGCCGGCAGCCAGGATCACGAACCACAAGGCGGTCAACAGGCCATTGCGGCCACCGTCGTAGCGGGCCACGCGTCCTGCCACCCAACCGCCGACGAGGAAGGCCAGGAACAGGGTGACCAGACCGGCGATCAGGCCCCCGGTCGTGATTTCCTCTGTCGCGTCGTCGAGGCCCATTTGGTAGCCGACCGTCACAGCTCCCGCCAGAACGCCGGCCAGCAGAGCAGCGGTGCCCAGGGCGGCGAGCGCCCCGACCACCGTGGCCGGGATGTCCACACCGCCAAAGCGGGCGCGGGTCTCGTCGACGCCGACGTCGTCAGGCACGTCGCTCACCTTCACGCCTGCCGGGGCGGACGCCCGCCCCGGCTCGTCTCTGTCTCCCATACTCCCTACCGCCTCCCATCCGGGTCGGCCTCGGCGTCGATCCGCTCCTTGCGGAGATCGGTTTCCACCTGCTGCTCCTCGACCACGGTGTCCGTCTCCATCCGGATGCGCTCCTTGGGCACGGTCTCGACGCCGGCGACGGGCACCTCCTCGGTCAAGGTGACCTCGTGCACTCCCTCGCTGATCTCCTCGCCCTGCAGCGCCCGGTCGACGTTGGTGTCGGTGATCGGCTCACGCTCGATGCGCACCTCTTCTCGGGCGACAGGGACGGTGGTCTGCACGTGCTCGGTGTCGACCCACTTGCGCAGCCGCGCCCGACCGGCCTCGCGCCGCTGGGTGCCGACCCGCAGCTCCTCCTCGGAGCGGGTCATGGCGTCGTCGGTGCCCGGGTTCTGGTAGCCGCTCGTACCGCCGTCGGGCAGGCCGGTGTCGGACCGCATGTCGCTGTAGGGCAGCCCGAAGTAGTCGTACAGCTGCGCCTCCTCCTGCTCGGAGAGCTGGCCGTCGGGCTCGGCATTGGGCGCCTCCTTCACCTGGTCCTTGGTGTAGGGCACGGCCACGTACTCGTCTGCGGGCTGGGCCTCGGCCAGGGGAACGAAGGTGATGCGGCGACCGAAGAGCCCGGTCCGCACGGCCAGCCACTCCGGCTGGTCGGTCTGCTCGTCGAGGTAGATGTCCTCGATCTTGCCGATCTTGTCACCGGTGGGGTCGACGACTTCCTGGCCCTTCCAGCGGGTGAGGTCGGTCATGGTCATGCTGGTCTCCTTTTGGTTGTGGTGGACAGGCTGGTTCCAGGCGCGCTGAAGCAGGGTGAGTCCGGCCTCCGGGGACGGAGGAGGGGGTCACGACGCCGTGCACGACGCCGCCGAACCGGAGCACCCAGTTGCTCAAAGCGCCTGTACGGCAGCGACCTACCCGTCGCTTCTCGCCGCCATGCAGGTTCGGGCGAAAAATCCCACATCCGGTGGAGAGGTAGTGAATAACGTTGCGGACACGCTGCGTTCATGAATCGCGGGCAAGATTGATCTGATGCACGTGCGAGTCGGATGTGAGTTCCGCTACCAGGCGCCGGCTCCCACGCCGACGATCTGGCAGGTCCGCCCTCGGCCCGAGGGGCCTCACTGGCTCCTGTCCCACAGCTGGAGCTCGAGCCCGGCCCTGCCGGTGTCGACCTATCTCGACGTCTACGGCAACGTGTGCGACCGCCTGAGCCTGGTCGAGGGCGAGAACCTGCTGCGCTACGACGCCACGGTGGAGGTGCCGTCCGGCGTCGATGACGCCGACAAGGACGCCCCCCAGCTCCTGATCGAGGACCTGCCGAACGAGGCGCTCGTCTATCTCCTGCCCAGCCGTTTCTGCCTCTCCGACCTCCTCCACGACCAGGCCTGGGAGCTGTTCGGTTCGATCACGCCGGGTTGGTCGCGGGCGCAGGCCGTCTCCGACTGGGTACACGAGAACGTCACCTTCCAAGCCGGCGCCAGCACCCCTACCACCACTACGGTCGATGTCTGGGAGAAGCGAGTCGGTGTGTGCCGGGACTTCGCCCAACTCGGGGTCACGTTCTGCCGATCCCTCAACATTCCCGCCCGCTACGTGTTCGGCTATCTGCCCGACATCGGCGTGGAGTCACCTCCCGACGAGCCCATGGACTTCTGCGCCTGGTTCGAGGCCTACCTCGGCGGCCGTTGGTGGACCTTCGACCCCCGGAACAACGTCCCCCGCACCGGGCGGGTGGTTATCGGCCGGGGCCGCGACGCCCTCGATGTCGCCATGGTCACCTCCTACGGTGGGGCGGTCCTCGAGACCATGCAGGTCTGGGCGGACGAGGCCTGATCGTGCCCCTCACCCGACTGGTGCTGCAGCAGACGTTTCGCTACGACTACCCCTCGCCCGTCGGCCGCCTGCACCATCGACTGATGGTCGTGCCTCCGGCGGGCCACGGCGACCAGCAGCGGGTGTCGTACACGATCGAGGTCAAGGGGGCCAAGGTGCGAGTGGTGGAGTCGCTCGACGACTTCGGCAACGTCGCCGTCGACGTCCGCGCCGCCCGGGTGCAGGCGTGGGTGCAGTTCGTCGTGCGGGTCGTCGTCGAGCGCAGCGAGGGGCGGGGCGCCGCGGTTGGAGAGCGGGACCGGCTTCAGATGCTGGCATCGTCGGGCCTCACCGAGCCCGACGCCGCTCTCACCGCCGTGGCCCGCGACCTGCTCGCATCCGGTGACACCGGCCTGGCCCTGGCCGACCGGGTCAACGCCTGGGTGGCGACGGCCATGCGCTACCGCCACGACGTGACCGGCGTCCGCACCACCGCAGCCCAGGCGCTGGCCGCCGGCGCCGGCGTGTGCCAGGACTACGCCCACGTGATGCTGGCTCTGTGCCGACTGTGTGCCCTTCCGGCCCGTTACGTGTCCGGCCAGCTGGTGGGGGAGGGCGGGAGCCATGCGTGGGTGGAGGTGCTGCTCCCTCCGGTCGACGGGTCGTCGTCTTCCATCGCCGTCGCCTACGACCCCACCAACAACCGGCGGGCGGGCTCGCGCTACCTCACCGTCGCCGTCGGCCGGGACTACGTCGACGTCGCCCCGACCTACGGCACGTTCAGCGGTCCTGTGGGTGGTGTTCTGACCACGAGCAAGACACTGGAGGAACAGGCGGTCGAGCTCGTCCTCTGCTGAGCCACCACAACGGCGACGCTGGGGTGGACGACATCCGCATCTCCTGAGCTGGCCGATATGGTGCGGTGCCACTTCAGGGACAGGAAGGACACGTTGGCCGCATCGTTTCGGGGAGCGATCTTCGACGTCGACGGCGTGCTCGTCGACTCGCCCCACGAGAAGGCGTGGCGGGAGTCGCTTCGGGAGCTGATGGAGTCGGACTGGGCTGATGTCCGAGACCGGACCACGTGGTCGCCAGAGGCCTTCACGTCCCAGGTGTACCAGCAGGCCATGTCGGGCAAGCCCCGCATGAGCGGCGCCCGGGCCGCTCTCGACTACTTCAACGTTCCGGAGCCCGAGGTCCGTGTCACCGAGTACGCCGACCGCAAGCAGGCGATGGTGATCCGGCTCATCGAGGCCGGCGACTTCACCGCTTACCCGGATGCCCTCCGGTTCATCATCGCGGTCAAGGACGCCGGGATGCTCGTGGCCGCCGCGTCGTCGTCGAAGAACGCCGGACTGTTCCTGCGCAAGATCCGGCTCGACACCTTCGCCTCGGAGCACGGGATCGCCACCAGCTCGGTGCGGCCGGGCACCACGCTCCTCGAGTTCTTCCACGCCGACGTCTCGGGTCGCGACTTCGCCCACGGGAAGCCTCATCCCGAGATGTTCCTCACTGCGGCCGAGCAGCTCGGGGTGGAGCCCCAGGCGTCGTTCGTCATGGAGGACGCGGCCGCCGGCGTGGAGGCGGCCAAGGCTGGCCATATGGCCGCCATCGGCGTCGCCCGGTTCGACGACGCAGACCTGCTGGCCGCCGCCGGCGCCGACATCGTGGTCGCCTCGCTCGACGAGGTCGACGTGGCCGCGTTAGCCCAAGGGAAACTGGCCAAGCGCGGCCGGTAGTCGATCTCTGATGAGGGCCTCCGGGGAAGGAACGAAGGGCAACGGCGCGAGGTCGCCCGTGCCCCGCTGGCTCGCGGCTTCGGTCGCGATCACCTGGCGAGTGGCGTTCCTGGTGCTCATCGTGCTGGCCGTGGTGTTCGCGTTGTCACGTGCGGGGCGGGCGAGCGGCGTGGTTGCACAAATGTTGCCTCTGTAGCGGAGCTGTTACGGGCCGACCCGTTGCCGCTCGGGTGAGGTGGGTATCTACGCATCGATCACGTCGATCACCAAAGGAGAGCCATGGGACTCGTTGTCTTGCTACTGGTACTCGCGCTTCTGTTCGGTGGCGTAGGCCTCTTCGTCGAGGGGCTCAAATGGCTGCTGATCATCGCCCTCGTCCTGCTCTTGATCGGGGCCTTCACCGGCTACCGCGGGCGAGCCCGGGTCTGAGCCCTGCGGGCAGAAGTGCGGATGATGTCGGCGGAGCGTGTCGTCAGCCCTCTCGATCCACGCGCTCCGTGAGGCTCCGGCGCGCCTCTTGCAGCTCCGACACCATCCGGTCCAGCTCCACCGCGCCAAGATGTCGCCTCGTCTGGAACGCCCGGTCGAGGAGAGCCAGAGACTGCTCCGCCGACCGGATGGCATCCGTGCACTCCCGGGGGAGGGTGGCGACCGTCGTCGTCGTCCTCCTGGGAGCGTCGTCTCGACCGGCTCCTCGGCCTCCACCGCGGCCCGCTCGCCGTCATTGCCGGTCAAGGCGGCCAACTCCCCAGCAGTTAGTCCCAGGACGATTCCTGCCAGGCCCGCCACCGGCGCCCGCCCGTGCCAGGGGGTGGCGGAGTCGGCTCGGCGGGGGCGCGGCGGTCTGCGCTCTCCGAGCGCGTGGAGGCGATCGTGGTTGGGTCATCTCATCTTCCCCACTGCCGAATCGGGACATCGGTAGGGTCGTGTACGTCCGCCCTCCGGCGCGGGCTCGGGCGCGCCGGTCGCTCTCCGTCCTGGTGGTGCTGACGGTGGTCGTGTGGCTGGTGGTCGGCGCCGTGACGGGTCTCGAGGGGTCCGCCAGCTGACGGAGGTGAGCGACAGCTTGGTCGAGTCGGCCGAGGCGCTGGACGTGGAGGGCACCGCCCTTCAGGACATCGGGCGCCTGCCCCTTGTGGGGAGCGGCCCGAGGCGCTGGGCAACCAGGTGCGGGAGACAGCGCTGGAGACGATCGCGCCGTCACCGGGAGCCGGGAGACGGTCCGCACGGTCAGCGTGGGCCTGGGCTTGGCCCTGATCCACGATCGTGCCCTGGTTGTCATCTACCTCCCTCTCGAGGAAATCCTGGCCTGCCACGCCGGGCAAGGCTCCGAGCTACACGGAGGCGCCGGTGGCGGCTCGGCGAGATGCTTCCCCCGGACGACCGCGGCCCAGCCACCCTTGCTAGAGGGGCCGGGTTTGGTACCACTTTTCGTCGGTCTTACTCCGCCTGCCCGAGGAGCGAGGAGGGTCGCCAACAAGCGGCTGCGACCGCGGCTCCGGCGGACCGGACGCAGCGCGGAAGGTACCCTGTCGAGCGGAGAGGTGGCGTCCCATATGCGGTGTAAATCGGACGAGCGCAGGCTCCTCGTGGATCATTCTACGCGGCGGCTGTGACAGCTTCGGTGGACTCCTTGGGCACCTCCTCGACGGTCGTCGGGTTGAACAGC
>Ga0247713_1000338_pt1 | contig 30470 bp, 31 predicted proteins | sample 21E_NmetaG_FD_189936 | JGI IMG/M metagenome (GOLD analysis project Ga0247713, IMG submission 189936) | Soil microbial communities from hillslope of Landscape Evolution Observatory, University of Arizona, Oracle, AZ, United States - 2-1-E_N | ecosystem: Engineered > Artificial ecosystem >...
TCCTCAACCTCTTCGTCGGGTTCTGTTACCTGCGTGGTCTCATCAGCCATGGGTCCTCCCAGACGCTTGGAAAATTTGTGCCTGCCCCATCCTACTGCGCTGGAGGAGATGGGTAATCTGGACCCGCTGGTCAGCGGAGAACGATCACCGGGGTGCCGATCTGAGCGAAGTTCCACATGGTCACCGCGTCCTCGTAGCGTTGCCTGACACAGCCAAGACTCTGGAACGTGCCCAACTCTTCCACGCTTTGGATCTGTTGCCCCCGGCGATTTACCGGGATGGAGTGGAACCCGATTGGCAAACCGGAAGTCCTGACGAACCGAACCATGTATTCCATGGTGATACCCGGCGCCTTTGCCCGAGCGTGGCGGGAGCGGGAGAAAACGGAGTAGCTGCCGGGGTTCGGCTCTCCGGCCCGGCCGGAGACCCGCCAGGTGCCGTGGAGTGAGCCGTCCTCGTTAACCAGCCATACCCGTTGGGCGCTCACCGCGTAGATCACCCGTCTGCCCGACCCGGATCCGGCAGGTACTTCATGCGCGGTGACATCGGCGGCCGGAGCTGAAACCGCCGGAGGCGGCGCTTGTACGCCGGCCGCTGGAGCCGGGGCCGGTGGAGGTGGGGGAAGGTCGCCCGAGGAAGACGGATAGACCTGAGGCGGAGGTGGCTGGGATGAGTGCTGAAGCCCGAGCAGGCCCGATAGATCCAGCGAGCCAATGAACGCGGCTGCGTTGCCCGTCATTGATGCGAAGAACACCGATGCGAGCATCAGTGCGGTGAAAGTCCTGATGCGTAGAAGTCGTTTGTTTGTCATTACCTCACCATTCCCCGGATCTACCGTTTGTAAGCTTCCCCGGCTGCCGGGCCGCTCTCTCTTTAACCTACTCCTCACCCCGGCGTGATGCGGATGACCCGGCACGGGTCTCCCGCCTTCAGGTCCGGTCCGATCGGCACTTCCAGCAGCCCGTCCGCCCGGGCCAGAGCTACGAGCTGATTGGAGCGCCGGCGCCCTGCCGGGCACGCGACGCAAACAGGTTCCCGGCCGGCAAGCCGGACCGGCACGAACCTGACGCAGTCGGCAGCTGCCCCCACCTGCTCCTCCAGCGTTGCCCTCACGTAGTCGACGCTGGGGTCGGCGCCGGCCAGCTTTTTCAGCGCCGGCCGGACGAACAGCTCGAAGGCCACCAGTGCCGCCATCGGGTTGCCGGGTAGTCCGAAGAAAGGCTTGCCGAAGAAGTGGCCGAAGGCCTGCGGCCTGCCCGGCTGAACCGCCACCCGGAAGAAAGCCACCGACGAATCGCGGGCAAATGCACGCTTTACCGGGTCGTCCCTCCCGGCGGAAACGCCGCCGGAGCAGACGATGGCATCGGCCGCGGCGGCCGCTGCAGCCAGCGTTTCAAGCAGTGCGGACGGGTCGTCGGGCACCCGGCTTCGGGTCGCCGGTTCGCAGCCGGATCCCTGCACCAGGCCCTTGAGGAGGAACGAATTGGATTCGCTTATCTGACCCGCCCCCGGCTCGGTGCCCGGGTCCACCAGTTCGTCGCCCGTAGACACAATCGCAACCCGGGGCCGGGGAACCGCCGGGACCCGGCCGTATCCGCCGGCTGCCAGGGCGCCCAGGTCTGCCGCCTCGAGGCGGCGACCCGCCGGAACCAGGATCTCGCCTTCCCGCAGGTCCTCGCCTGCCGGCCGGACGTTGTGGCCCGGCCGGCAGCCACAGGTCACGGTAAGCTCCCGCCCCTCCGCCCGGCAAAGCTCCCCCGGAAGCACGGCATCCGCGCCCGAAGGCATGGTCCCTCCGGTGGGTACCGACACCGCCTGGCCGTCGGTGACCCCGCATTCGCAGGGCCGTCCCATTCGTACCTCTCCGCTGATCTGCAGCTTCACCGGATGCTCGGGCGACGCCGCAGCGATATCGGCCGACCGCAGGGCAAAGCCGTCCATCGCCGAAGAGGCAAACGGAGGAAGGTCGCGGGCGGCCGTCAGGTCCTCGGCAAGAACGCAGTTATAGGCGTTTTCCAGCGGAAGGTTTCGAGGCGATAGGGCCTCGACGCCTGCCAGCACCTCGCGGCGGTAGTCATCCACCGATAGGGGGCTCCTCAACCGGGCACCCCGGGGGGAGACACGTTGGCCGCTCTCAGCTCGGCGGGGGTGTCGACGTCGGCCAGCGCCCTCGGCCCGGCGACCCGGCGCCACACCTCGGCTTCGACCCTTTTCACGTCGATGCGTTCCAACAGGGCACGCATCGACAGCTCGCCTCCGCCGACCAGGTCATCCGCCGTCGCGGTCACGGCGGGCGCGTAGCAGGCGGCGAGCGGTTGAAGACGTCCCTCGCTGACCGGTACGGCCGCTTCGGCGTCTCCCAGCTGTCCGGCGATCAGGGTCAAAAGGTCGGCGGTGACGAAGGGCAGGTCGCAGGCAACGAGCAGCACAGGGCCGTTCAGACCCGCGCCGGCAAGGTGCTTCATGCCGGCGAGCATTGCCGCCAGCGGCCCCCGCCGGTCGTCGGCCAGCGTTTCCAGGCCCAGGCCGGGGTCGAACCCCACCGCCACCACCGGACGAGCCGCCTGCCGAAGAGCCAGGCCGGCCATCACACCCATCGGAACCCCGCCCACCGTTTGCAGCGCCTTGTCGGCACCCATGCGGCTGGAAGTTCCTCCGGTGAGCAGGAGCCCGTGCGGAACCGGCGGTTTCAAGGCGCATCACCGGCTGGGTCGATCATCTTCGGAGGGTAACCCGCCCGGGGGCGTGCGTGTGGCCGAAGGGGGTGACTTTACGCGAAGGGAACCGAGAAGATACAACGACGTAATGTCCCCCTGCCAACGTTAGCCGGGTGAACGACACAGAAACCGTGACCGCCGGGGTGAATTCGAGCCTGCCGGCCGGCGGACTCGACCGCAGGGCGGCCCTGGCCGGCTCGGCCGCCGCAGTGGCGGTGCTGGCGGCGATACTTGCCGGCAGCCGCAACCTCGCCAACTTCGATGTTGCTCTGCTCGGCTACTCCATCGCAACCATATTCCTGGCCTACGGCGTCACCTATCGAACGGTCGTCTGGGCAGCCGGCCCGGCGGCTCGCCGCTATCTGTCTCGAGGGTGGAGTGCACTGCTGGTCAGGCCCGGCAGCGGCGCCCCGGTGACCGCGGTCCCGCGGACCGTTGTCTCCACTCTGCTGCTCCAGCGGTTCATCGCCCGCCGGAGCGTCCCCCGTTGGCTGGCCCACCAGGGACTGTTCTGGGGGGTGGTGACCGCCAGCATGATCACCTTCCCGCTGACTTTCGGCTGGATCCACTTTCGGGCCGTGGAGGGATCCGAAAGCGCCTATTGGATCCACGTGGTGGGGATGCGCACCGTCCAGATCGACGCCCTGGGTATAGCCGGCTGGCTGGCGTTTCACGGCCTGAACTTCTCGGCGGTGGCGGTGATCGGGGGCGGGACGTGGTTCCTGCACCGCCGGTGGAAGGAGCGGGGGAACAACCTCACCCGTTTCGGACGCGACCTTATGCCGCTCATTGCCTTGATGGCGATATCGGTCAGCGGCCTGTTGCTCACCGCATCGAGCGCACTCATGGGAGGGTTCGGCTACCAGCCTCTGGCGCTGGTGCACATGTTCACCGTGGTCCTGACCCTTCTGTGGATACCGTTCGGCAAGTTCTTCCACACCGTCCAACGGCCGGCGATGGTCGGCGTGCAACTGCACAAGCAGGCGGCCCTGGCGTCGGGCGGAGTAGTGACGTGCCGGGTGTGCGGGGCCCCCGTGGAGGGCGCTGTTTTCATCGATGACCTGCGCAAGACTATGGGTGAGCTGGGCCTCGACTACGGCTCATGGGTCCAGACATGCCCGGCCTGCAAACGGATTGAGCGCGGGGCGCAATACCGCTCGCACGTAAAGGCGGGTTTCTAGTGCGCCGCTGCCGAGCGCACCAATGACTCGCCGTCCGCTCCTCCCGGTGCTGGCGCCCGGCGTGGCGTCTTTTCGAAAGGACGCCTCCCGGTCGGGGCACTTCGTTTCCGGCAGCCGGGGTGAGACCCGGGTGGCCACCCATTGCTGCTACTGCGGTGTCCAGTGCGGCATGTACCTGCGGGTCTCTTCCGACGGCAAAGTGTTCGGAGTAGAACCCCGCGACCACGACATCAACAAGCTTAAGCTGTGCCCCAAAGGCGTGACGGCCTACCAGCAGGTCAACCACGCCGACCGCCTGACGAAGCCGCTGATGCGGGACCGCCGGGACGAGCCCCTCCGGGAGGTCGGCTGGGACACCGCCCTGGACCGCGTGGTGAGCGAGATCCGCCGCATCCAGCAGACATACGGGCGGGACGCCTTTGCCGTGTACTCGGGCTCCAGCCTGGCTACCGAGAAGTGCTACCTGATGGGCAAGTTTGCCCGGGTCGCCCTGGGCACCAGGCACATCGACTACAACGGCCGGCTTTGTATGGTCTCCGCGGCTGCAGCGAACAAGAAGGCGTTCGGCGTGGACCGGGCGGCCAACCCGTGGTCGGACATGCTTGAGTCCGACGTCATCATGCTGCTCGGCGCCAACGTAGGTGAGTGCTTCCCCGTGGCGACCCAGTACTTCTGGGGGGCGCGGGACCGGGGGGCGAAGCTGATCACGGTTGACCCGCGGGAGACCCCGATCGCCCGCACCGCCGACATCCACGTGCCGCTGCGGCCGGGGACCGACGCCGCCTTCTGTAACGGGGTGCTGCACGTGGTGGAGCGGGAAGGCCTGCTAAACGAAGAGTTCATAGCCTCCCGCACCACCGGGTGGGAGCAGGTCCGGACCGGCCTTTCCGAATACACCCCGGAGCGGGTGGGTCAGATCTGCGGCCTCGATCCGGGTCTGATCGAGAAGGTAGGTCTCACCTGGGGCCGGGCCGCCAAGGCGATGGCCTTTCATGCCCGGGGGATCGAGCACCACATCCAGGGGGTCGACAACTGTCTTTCGGTAATCAACCTGTGCCTGGCCACCGGGCAGTTCGGCGCCGCGGGGATGGGCTACGGCACGATCACCGGCCAGGGCAACGGCCAGGGCGGGCGGGAGCACGGCCAAAAGTCCGACCAGCTGCCCGGCCAGCGCATGATCGAGGACCCCGAGGCCCGCGCCCATATCTGCCGGGTGTGGGGGATAACCGACGACGAGCTTCCCCGGGCCGGAACCTCGGCGGTGGAGATGGTGCACCAGGCGGAGGCGGGGGAGATCAAGGGCTGGATCGGGATCTGTAACAACCCGATGGTCTCCATGCCCGACTCTGCCCGGATCAACCGGGGGTACGACGCCCTGGAGTTCCATTGCCAGATCGACTTCTTCCTCTCCGAGACCTGCGCCCGCGCCGACCTGGTGCTGCCGGGAACCTCCTGGGCGGAGGACGAGGGGGTTTCCACCAACGCCGAGGGCCGGGTGGTCAAGTACAACAAAGCCTCGGAGCCTCCGGGCGACGCCAGACCGGACTGGTGGATCATCTGCGAGATCGCCCGTCGCCTGGGCCGGCACGCCGACAAGTTCGCCTTCTCCAGCCCGCGGGAGCTGTTCGAAGAGCTTCGGGTGGCATCGGCCGGGGGACAGGCGGACTACTCGGGGATGACCTACGAGCGAATCGAGGAAACCGGTGGCATCTTCTGGCCCTGCCCGGCCGAGGACCACCCCGGCACTCCCCGGTTGTTCGGCGAGCGTTTCCACCACCCGGACGGCCGGGCCAGGTTCCACGCCGTCGAGTGGCGGCCCCCGGCCGAGGAGGTGGACCGCAAGTACCCGCTTCGGCTGACCACCGGACGCACTGTCGCCCACTACCTCTCGGGCAACCAGACCCGGCGGATCGATTCTCTGGTCCAGCAGACGCCGCGTCCGTGGGTTGAGGTCCACCCGAGCCTGGGCTTCGCCAACGGGGACCCGGTGACGGTGACCACCCGCAGGGGTTCGGCCACCTATCCGGCGCTGGTAGTTTCCAGCATCCGGGAGGACACCGTGTTCATCCCATACCATTGGGCCGGACGGGTTGCGGCCAACCTGATGACCGTCGACGCGCTGGACCCCACGTCGCGTATCCCCGAGTTCAAGGTGTGCGCCTGCCGCCTGGAGCCCGGAAGCAAGATCGACGAGCCTCCCGCCCCGCCGGTGCCGCCGGGCGTCGCAGAGTACCCGAGGGTCGGCGGGCTCGACCGGGAGGAGCCCTCGGCTCCCCAGGGCAGGGGGACGGGAAGAGGATGAGAAGCAAAAACCTGTTCATCGATCCCGGCCGGTGTATCGGCTGCCAGGCCTGTGTCGCGGCTTGCCGGGAGTGTGATTCGCACAAAGGGCGGTCGATGATCCACCTGGACTACGTGGACATGGGCAGCTCCACCGCCGCCATGCCCACCGTGTGCATGCACTGTTCGGACCCGGTGGCGCCCTGCGCCCAGGTCTGCCCGGTGGATGCCATTCCCGTGGGCAGCGACGGGGTGGTGGGGACTGCGTCGGCCGAGCTGTGCATCGGCTGCGGCAACTGCGTGCACGCCTGCCCGTTCGGTGTGCCCAAGTTGGACGTAGCCGAGATGCTTCAGTACAAGTGCGACCTCTGTTACGACCGGAGCTCGCAGGGTTTGCTGCCGATGTGCGCCTCGGTCTGTCCCACCGACGCCCTGTTCTACGGCACCTACGACGAGCTGTTGCAAAAGCGGCCTTCCGCTCAGGCGGTCGACGTGTTCGAGTTCGGCGAGCAAATGATCGCCACCGGCAACGCAGTCGTGGCTCCGGCGGGTCGCAACGACGCCATCCCCGGGGGGTACTCGGTATGGTCCGAGCTGGCGCAGGACGACAGTTGAGCGAAACCCGCTTGCAGGAGGACCGGACTGCTCGCCTCCGGGACGGCACCCTGATCAACCGCCGCGACTACCTGAGGATGCTGGTGCTGGCATCGGGGGGCCTGTTGCTGGGGACCACCGGACTGGCTTCGGGCGTCTTCCGCCGGCATGGAGCGGGAACGGGCCCGGCCAAGCGGGTGGCGGAAAGCCTGGCGCCCGGACAGATGCTGACGTTCTCCTTCCCCGGAGAAGACGATCCGGTGATCGGCATGCGGCTTGGCGACGGCAAGATGGTGGCCTTCTCCTCGGTGTGCACGCACCTGTCCTGTGCAGTGCTCTGGCGACGCGACAAGGGGGTACTGGAGTGCCCGTGTCACAAGGGGTTCTTCGACGAACGCACCGGCGAGGTGCTGTCCGGGCCCCCGCCGCGGGGGCTGCACCCGGTGAGGCTCGAGCAACGGGCAGACGGGATCTACGCTGTAGGTGAGGAGGGCTGAGCCCCGGTCACGTCACCGCTTGCGGTTGGCGCGGCCGAGGACAAGACCGGCGAGCCCGGCGGCGCCGACCGGAGCCCAAAGGCGGACCTGCCGGTCCCGCATCGCAGTCTGGGCGGCGATCGCACCGGGCGCCCCGTGTACCCCGCCCCCGGGATGGGCTGAAGCCGAGGCGAGATACAGGTTCTTGACCGGTGTCCGCGCTCCGCGGGTGCCGGGGGTGGGCCGGAACATGAGCTGTTGATGAAGCTGCGCCGTACCGCCCCCGAGGGCCCCGCGCACCAGGTTCTCGTTCGCTTCCTCGAAAAGAGGCGGCGTCCTGATGAACCTGCCGAGTATCAGGTCCCGGAAACCCGGGGCGTGCTTTTCGACCTCCTGCTCTATCCGCTCCAGGTATTGCCGGGTCTCCGGGGCGTCCCACCTGCCGGCCAGGCTGCCCCCGGCGTCACCCTTGATCTGTTGCGGCACGTGGGTGTAGGCCCAGGCGGTGGCCGTCCCCTCCGGTGACCTGGTGGGGTCGGCGGTGTTCATCTGCCCGAACACCAGGTAGGGCCTCTCTGGGACCAGCCCCATCGCCAGCTCCGCCGACGACCGGGTCAGGTGGTCGATGCCGTCGGTGATGTGGATCGTGCCCGCCCGGCCGGCATCGGTTGCCTTCCAGGGAACCGGTCCGCCGAGGGCCCAGTCGACCTTGACCGTCGCGTTGTCGAACTGGAAGTTGGCTATGTCCCCAAGCAGAGCGGGCGGAAGGTGAGCCGCGCCGACCAGGTCCAGGTACAGCGCCGGTGCCGACACGTCGGCCAGAACCGCCCTCCTGGTCCGGTAATGAGTCCCGTCGGCCGTCGTCACCGCAACCGCGGTTCCCTTACGCACCTCGATCCCGCTAACCCGGCTGTTGCACAGGACCCGTCCGCCCCGGCTATCGAGCCGCCGAACCATTGCTCCGGTCAGGTTGCCCGCGCCCCCTTGCGGAACCGGAAACCCGCGGTGCTGTCCCAGGGCACACAGAAGCAGCCCGAGCAACCCGCTACCGGGAACCTCGGGGGCCAGGTCGGCGTGCAGCGAGCTGCCGGCCAGCAACAGGCCCGCCTGCCGCGAGGTGAAGATCTCCTCGGCCATGCGCCGAACCGGCAGCGACCAGAATCGGAGCTGCCGGGTCAGCCGGCTCGGACCAAGGGTTGCAGCCAGTTTTGCCGCCGGAAGGATCGGCGGAAACGAGCTCATCAGCACCGGCAGGAGCTCATCCTCGGTCTCGTGCCAAAGGCCGAAGATCCGCCGCCATGACTCGCCGTCGCCCGGGGCGAACGACTCCAGGCACGCAACGGTCTCCTCCAGGTTTTCCGAGAGGAAGGCACACCTGCCGTCCTCCATCGGGTGAGCGATCACCAGGGGGGAGCGTCTCCAGACAAGGCCGTGGGCCTCGAGCTTCAGGCCGGCCAGGGGCGAGGAGGCGGCAGCGAGAGGGTAAAAGGAGCTGAACAAGTCGTGGGTGAACCCCGGCACTCCGGTCAACGGCCCGCTTCGAACTGCTCCGCCGGGCTCCGGCTGGGCCTCGAGCACCAGGACGTCCCAGCCCTGGTCCGCCAGCAGGTTGGCGGCCACCAGTCCGTTGGGTCCGGCGCCGATGACGATGGCGTCGGGGTCGCTCACGCGCTGCCTCTGCCCGTCTCCTCCAGTCGGCTCCCCGCCAGCCAGCTCGCGGCCGCCACGCCGCCGGCGATGAATCCGATCAGTATGCGGGGGCTCGAAGTCTTTCTAAACGCTCGAAAGGTTCCCAGACCATCGGCTGCGTCAGCCAGGGCTCCCACCTTCAGCCACACGGCCGGGTTGCGTCCATCCCCCAGCGCCTGCAGTGTCCCCACGCCCAGGGCGATGTCCCGGGCCCCAATTGCCATTGCCATTGCCTTGACCTTCGAAGAGTGCGGGTCCGCTCCCAGCCAGATCCTCATCGCCAGGCCGGGCGTCAGGATTGCTGCCGTACCGATGCCCACCCGTGCCGCGGCCACGGCGTAAGCCAGCATTCGGATCTGTTGGGGGGTCACCGTGCCGCCCCTCGCAGGTCAAGCTCCCCGGTGGCCACCTGCCGGACGTGCGACATGTGCCCACCGACGTAGCCGTCGCCCAAAGCCACCAGACCACCGGCAACCCCCAGAAGGCGTCCCCGTCCCCCCTTGCGCCGCACCAGGTACGAGGCCGAGTACAGTCCGATCGCCAGGGATATCCCGGCCAGGTGCGCCAGCCCCACCCGCCGCTGTTCGATTCGTTCCTCTTCCGCCCATTCCAGCAGGCCGCTGAGGTACGCCGGGACGGAGACCAGCAGGCCGAAGCCCAAGAGCCTTCGGGCGCTGTCCGCCGAGCCCCGCGGGCCGAACAGGTCCAGGAACGAGGCGGCCATCCAGGGACCTTCCACGAAGTCGCTCAACATCGGGTGGGCGCCGTGTCCCAACCAGTTGCCGCGCAGTGCCTGCCGCACCGGCCCGGGGGGCAGCGAAGCAAGGATCGTCCCACGCAGCAGATCGGCCGGCGGGTCGAGGGCGGAGCAGGATTCAACCCGTTCGATCCCCGCCAGAAGAGCCCGTCCGGTGTCCGGCACGTTCGAGTGATTGACCACGTCCTGCAGATACCCGCCTTGGCGACCGCCCAAGCAACTACGCCGAAGCCGGCTCGGCAGCGGCCTGGGTGTGAAACGTTGGGAAAACCACCGTGAACAGCGACGTTACCGGAACGCAACCGCTCGGACACCTGGGTGCAACCTGGGCCGAGGATGGTTTGGGTATGGATCAAACACTTCGACACCGCCCCTTGGGGGCCGCCGGCATTGAAGCGTCCCACCGGGCCCAGGCTGCCCAGCTGAACCGCCGGATAGTACTCGTGGGGATCGTCGTCATGGTCGAGCTGGCGGCGCTGACTGCCGCGCTGGGTGCCTGGGCCGAGGGGCGGATGTCCGACGTCCTGTGGATCCTCAGCCTCCAGGCGGTGACGTTTCTGTTGGCTATTGGCATCTCGGCCGCTCCTGCCGTGGTGCCGATCCGGCGGCTCATCCATCCTTCCGCCGAGCCGGTCACCGCCGAATAGCTCTCACGCTCTCGGATCCCGTCCGTTCTGCCGTGATCCACCGTCGGGGCACAGCCGCCGAGGTCAGCGCACGGATTGCCGGTCCTTGAGGCCTTTGTCAGCCGTCCGCCCCGGATCCCGGCGGCCCGCCCGGATCCGGGGCGGCCGGGCGGCCGGTGACCGACACGTAAACCGTGCCGTCCACCACCTGCGCCGGGTAGGTCTTGACCGGCTTGCGAGCAGGACCGGAGACCACCTCGCCGGTCCGCACGTCGAAGACGGAGTTGTGCCAGTGGCACTCGAGGGTGCAGTCCGGACCCAGCCGGTTGTGGGCCAGGGGACCTCCGGCGTGGGTGCAGTAGTTGTCGACTGCGTAGAATTCGCCATCCCGGTTCGCCAGGGCGATCTCCCTTCCTCCGGCGCTGGTCCGGAGGACCCATCCGGAAGGTACGTCGGCGCTGGCGGCGACGGGAACGAATCCTGCCGGCACTTCGGTCATGCTCGCCGGTGCGGTCATGTGCCCACCGCCATCGGCAGGTAGCTGCGCGCATGGCGGGGACCCGGGATGGATTCGGCAGGCTCCGGACCGGATTCCCAGCGGCCCTTGAAGATGGCGGATATCTGCGCCTGGAAGGCGCCCGTGCCGTATCGCATGACGGTATCGGTGAGGGTTTCGCCCCGCTCCCGCAGCGCCTCCCAGACGCCGACGATTGCGCTGGTTATCGCATAGACGTCGGCTTGAGACACCCGCCCCACTACCTGAGCGATGGCTCCCAACCTGAGATCGCCCCCGAGCCAAACCTGATAACCCAGTACCGGTACCCCCGCAATGGTTACCTTGCCTCCTGAAAAGCCGATGTCGGCAATCTGGTGCTGGGAGCAGGCGTTGGGGCAGCCGGAGATGTGAACCCGAAGCCCGGAGTTGCGGTGCAGCGCCGGGTGCTCCAGGAGCTCCGCGCCCACCCGCTGGGAGGGCGTGATCGCCAGCAGGCATACCGGACCGCCGGTGCAGACCCGCACGTCCTGGGACTGGTCCGCACCCTCCAGGCCGAGGCCCACGGATTGCAGCACCTCCCGGATCAGCGGCACCGCATCCAGCGGCACGTGGCGCAGCATCACGTTCTGGTTGGGAGTCAGGTAGAGGTTCTCGTCGGCCAGGTCGGAGGCGAGGGTGGTGAGGATTCTCCAGTCCTCGGTATCGAGGTCCCCCAGCGGGGCGTTGACCGTGACCATCGCCCATCCCGGCACCCGCTGGGGTCTGACCCCGCTTCCCCATCCGCCCTCCGGTGCCTGGGTAAGGATCGACGCAATGGAGGACGAGAGCGGGAGCGACAGCTGTGTGGGCTCCGGCCACTGCCGGGCCAGTGCCTTTGCCAGCTCCTGGTTGAAAAGCCCCAGAAAGCGCTCCCGGCCCATTTTGCGGATGAGGAACTTGAGCCGGGCCCTGGCCGGCTGTTCGAAGTCGCCGTACCGGATGAAGAGATCGAAAAGGGCGTTCACCGCGGCCCGGACGTCGGAGCGGGGCAGGAAGTCGATCGCTTTGAACGCCAGCGTGGGGGTGGACTTGCCGAGGCTGCCCCCCAGCCACAGCTCGTAGCCGAGGGCGCCGGCGGGGCCCACCTTCGAGACGAACCCCATGTCGTTGACCAGGGCGTTCTCCCGGCAGGAGGTGCAGCCGCCGAAGGCGATGTTGATCCGCTGCGGCATCTGGGTGTCCAGCAGGGGGGTGCGGGCGAGGATCGAGTCCTGGGCGTCCCGGGCGTCGTGGCTGCAGTCGAAGGGCTCCTCCAGCCCGACTCCGGCCTCGGGGCACCACATGACTCCCCGCATCGTGTGGCCGCACGAGGAGCGGGTGACCAGCCCCAGTGAGTGCAACCGGCCGAGCACCGTGGCCACGTCCCGTGCCTGGACGTGGTGGAGCTGGACCTGCTGGCGGGTGGTGAGGTGGATCCAGCCTCTCGCAAACTCGTCGGCGATGTCGGCCAGCCCGAGCGCGGCGTCGGTGTCGATTACGCCCCCGGCCCGGATCCGGATCATGAAAACCCCGGGCTGGGCCTGGGCGCACACCCCGTGCATCTTCAGCGCGTAGCGCTCCTCTGGGCTCAGCCATTCGTCGCCCTCGGCAGTCAGGCGCTCGAGGTCCACCGGAAGGCCGGCGCGCTTTGCGGCAGGAACGTTGGGAGCCATGGCGCCAACCTATGGCCCGGGTGTTACGCCCCTATGAGGAGGCCGTTACGGAGGAGTAAAAGTTGTGTTCCCGGGTGGGGGGTGCAAGTCAGGCCCCGTCGGCCGGGTCTGCCGGGCTCCGGTGAGTGAGCGTGGCGAATATCCCGTAGGCGGCCACCAGGCTCCAGACCGTTTCCAGGAGCAGGAACCCCCAGTCCCGACCGAGCGCCGCCAGCACCGCCAGCAATCCCGCGCCGGCGAGGTTGGGAACCAGGTAGGGAAGCGACCGAGGGTGGAGCCGCCGCAGTTGCAGCAGCACAAACGGCACCAGCACCCCGAGGGCTCCGGTGACCTGCAGAACGTCGGTCACCATGAAGGATCCCTTTCGGATCGATTGCCGGGTGCGGGGGACGCCGACCATGAGCTCCAGCGATCGACTTCAACAACGATCACCGGCCCATCGGGCGGATGACTGCGGTAGGGAGGGTACTTGCCGGCGAGCGAGCTAATGGCCTGTTCGTGATCCGGCCCTTGTCTAACCACCCGCGCTTTGCCGTCTGCCCGGACCCACCACAGGAAAGACCAGTCGTCGTCGTACCGGTCGACGATGACGCTGGCGAAGGGGTGGACTTCCAGGTTTCTTAGCCGCTGGAGGTGCGCTGTGGTCTTCGGCTTGTGGTCGACGACCGTGACGATGGTTTCCCCGCGGAGTGCGAAGGTGATCGGCACGACGTGGGGGTGGCCATCGGGGCGGACGGTGGCCAAACGTGCGACCCGCGCCTGCATCACGCGCCGGCGCGTGGGGGCGTCGAGGTCAACCATTCGTGCATGCTATCGTCTGGCGTCGCGAGGTTGGCGCGGCCCTTGTGAGCAGCAGGAGGCGCAGACATGGAAATAGGAATCGGCATCCCAAACACGGTCCCGGGCGCGACCGGTGGGCAATTGTTGGATTGGGCGCGTCGTGCAGACGCAGCAGGCTTTTCGAGCCTGGCGACTATCGGGGCGGTGTCCTATCCGGGATACGAGGAGCTGACACTTTTTGCGGCAGCCGGCGCCGTGACCGAGAGAATCCGGTTTCTGTCGAATGTGCTGATCGCTCCGGCCCGCAGCTCGGCCGAGCTGGCCAAGCAGGCGCTGACCGTCGACCAGCTCACCGGAGGCCGGCTGACGCTCGGGTTGGGCGTCGGGTGGCGAACGGCGGACTACGAGTTGACCGGCCGGAAATTCCACAGCCGCGGCCGGCGGTTCGACCGGCTGCTCCGGGATCTTCATAAGGCCTGGGCGGGAGAGCCGCTGGTGGAGGGGACGAGAGAAGTGGGGCCGCCGGCGGTACAGCGCCCGGGCATACCGCTGATGTTGGGGGGGATGGCCGACGAGAGTATTCGGCGGGTGGTCGAGTTCGGGTCGGGTTGGACTGCGGGAGGCCTGCCGCCCGACGCCGTTGCGGGCATGGTCGAGAAGGTTCGCTCCGCTTGGAGCTCTGCCGGACGGGATGGCCAACCGAGAATAGCGGCGCTGGTCTATTTCTCGTTGGGTGACAACGATGAGTCCTCGCGCCAGGCGCTGCTGGACTACTACGCGCCGATGGGTGACGACGTGGCGGCGATGATTGCGGGAAGCGCGCTTCGTTCGGACGAGGCGATCAGCGGGGCTCTCGGCGCCTTCGAGGAAGCTGGGGTCGACGAGCTCATCCTGGATCCCACGATCTCCGATCCTGCCCAGGTCGACCTTCTGGCCGAGGTGGTGTTTTAACGAAGCGAAGGCAGTTCGAAACCACAAAAGTGGGGTCAGGTGCCCAACTTAACGGGGCCGAGGGCTAGACCTCGACGAGAACGTGGTGGGCGTTCGGGTCGTCGATCGCTTTTTGGCAGGCTCCCGCCGCGCAGGGCAGGACCCAGCCTGGGTCCACCGCCACCGTGGCCCCCACGCCGAAGGCATCCTTCTCGAGGTGCTCCATGCCCCTGGTCACCTTGAGGGCACAGGTGCCGCAGGCGCCCATCCAGCACAGGTTGGGGACCTGAAACGGACATTCGCGCTCGAGCTGGTCCAGCAGCGGCTCATCCCCGCAAGCTTCGAACTGGGCCCTGGCGCCGCTGCCCTGATCGACCACGGTCACCTTGAGCATGACTACCTCCCTGCCGGACTTTCAGATTGGGTCCCCAAGATGTGGTGGTCGTGGGCCACGTCTCACACCGCATCTTGGGGAGAGATAGTAATTACACACCTGTAGTTACATGCGTGTCAAGAGCTTTGGATTGCTATTTGCTCCGGTAGCAGCACCTAAAGAAAAAGCCCCCCTCTCGGGGGGCTTTTCTGTGTTCGACGCTTACTGGCAGCTCTCGCATTCGGGGTTGTCGATGGAGCAGGCCTGCGCTTCCAGCGTGATGTCGGTCGCGGTCAGCACCGCGGCTACGCCGCCCGAGGATGCCGGGGCCGTGGTCTTCGTACCGGCCGCCGGCGCCGCTGCGCCGTTGCCCGCCGGGGAGCCGTTGGAGATGCCGCCGCCTCGTTCCATGTGCGCCTTCGGCCGGCTTTCGTCGTAGGCGTAGGTGGCTTCGGACCGGGAGCCCGGCTGACTGAAGGCGTAGTAGGTGGACTTCAGCCCGGTTTTCCACGCTTCCAGGTACACCTTGGACAGTGCCTCGGCGTTTTTGGTGGTCAGGTAGATGTTGCGGCTGGCCCCCTGGTCCACCCACTTTTGCACCACCGAGCCCTGGCGCACCAGGGTCGAAGGTGAGATCTCGTAGGCGGTCTTGAAGACCTCTTTGATCTCCGCCGGGATCTCTTCGATAGTCCTCAGCTCGCCCTGGCGCAGCAGGATCTCCTCGCAGACGTCGTCCCACAGATCCAGGTCCTTCAGCTTGGCGACCAGGTTCTCGTTGACCTCGAGGAACTTGCCGGCGATGTTGTTGCGGGCGTAGACCGTGCTGAACGGCGGCTCGATCGACTGCGAGGTGCCGGCGATCAGCGAGATGGTGGCCGTGGGAGCCACTGCCATCACGGTTCCGTTGCGCATGCCGCCGGTGACCTTCACCCGCAGAGACTCCCAGTCCAGGCGGGTCTCACGGTTGACGTCCACCGGCTCGGGGCGCTCTTTGTCCAGCAGCTGCAGGGTGTCGATGGGGACCATCCCCTGGGACCAGTCGGACCCTTCGAAAGCCGGGAAGCTGCCCCTTTCCCTCGCCAGGTCGGCCGAGGCGGCGATGGCGTGGAAGGAGATGAACTCCACGATCCGGTCGAGCAGGTCCAGCGCCTCGGCGCTCTCGAACGCCAGGCCCATTCGCTCCAGCAGGTCGCTCCAGCCCATGAACCCCAGACCAACCGGGCGGCTGTTGTGGTTGGCGCGCTCCGCCTCGGGAATGGCGTAGAAGTTGGCGTCGATCACGTCGTCCAGGTGCCGGACCGCCAGCCGGGAGGCGGCGGCCAGGCTGTCCCAGTCGATCTCGTTGTTGTCGTCCAGGTGGCGGGGCAGCACCACCGACGCCAGGTTGCAGACCGCCACGTTGCGCTCGTCGGTGGGAAGGAAGATCTCGGTGCACAGGTTGGACGAGTGCACCATGCCGACGTTTTTGATCGGGCACCGGACGTTTCCGGAGTCCTTGAAGGTGAGCCACGGGTGCGAGGTTTCCACCAGGCTCTTCAGCATCTTGTGGAACAGCATCCGTGCCTTGACGGTCCGGTAGGTGCGGATGCGCCCGGCGCGTGCCTCCTCGACGTAGAACTTGTAGCGGTCGCTGAACTCCATGCCGTACAGCTCGGGGAGGTCGCGTACCTCGTTGGGGTCGAACAGGGTCCACGGCTCGTCGTTCTCCACCCGGCTCATGAACTCGTCGTTCAGGAACAGGACGGTGTTGAGGGTATGCACCCGCTGCGACTCGTCACCCGCTCGCTGCTTGAGGTCAAGGAAGCGCTCGATGTCGTAGTGCCACGGCTCGCAGTACACCGCGAGAGTCCCCCGGCGCCGCCCGCCCTGGTCGATGCCCGAGATCACTGCGTCCATCATCTTGATGAACGGGATGGGGCCGGAGGAGCGGCCGTTGATGGAGCGGATCACCGACCCGGTGGCCCGAAGCTTGGTTATCGAGGCGCCGATCCCGCCGGCGTACTTCGCCAGCTGCATGATGTCGGTGAGGCTCTTGCCGATGGCCTCCATGGAGTCCTGCGCCTCCATCAAAAAACAACTCGAAAGCTGGCTGGACGGGGTGCCGGCGTTGAACAAGGTCGGGGTGGATGGGATGTAGTGCATCTGGCTCATTGCGTGGTAGAAGTCGATGGCCCGGGCGGTGGGGTCGTCCTCGTTGATCGAGACTCCCATGGCCACCCGCATCCAGAAGAACTGGGGGGTGTCGAACAGCTCTGAGGTCTCCAGATCCTGCACCAGGTAGCGCTCTTTGAGAGCGAACAGGCCGTTGAAGCGGAACTCCAGGTCCCGGCTGGGTTCGAGCGCCTCGGCCAGACGCTGGTAGTCGAAACCCTCGGTCAGGCGCTGGGAGATCAGGCCCCGCTCTGCACCTTCCTTAATGTAGTCGGCGAAGCGGGCGACGTGGGCGGCCTTGATGTCGTCGAACGAGTGCTTGCCCAGGGCCCGCTTGTACAGATCGAACAGCAGGACCCGCGCCGCCAGCAGGCTGTACCCCGGGTCATCCTGGACATGCTGCAAGCAGGAGCTGAGAACCAGCTCGCCAAGCTCCTTTGAGGTGACCCCGTCGTAGATCCCCACTTCCACGTCTACCAGGACGGAGTAGGTGTCGACGTCCTCCAGACCGGTGGCTGCAGCATCCAGGATCTTTTGAAGCTTGGCTACCTGGAACGGCTCGGTAACGCCGTGGCTCTTTTTGATCAGCATTCAGGCCTCTTTTCTGGGGAAGGTACTCAGGGGACGTACCGGGGCCGGTGGCTTCCCAATACCTCGTGGTCGACAAGTCCGGCCCCCATCCTTAGGGCGGACCCCTACAAATAACAACGAATACAGGGTTGCGAAGATTCCACAACATATGGTGCGAAGCCCGGCCTCAAAGCCACATGTTGTGATTCGCTCCGTGATACTACACGGCTGTGATTTACCGGTGCAAGGCATGAAGGACATTTTCTCTGAGGGGTACGACAACCCGGCTGACCGCCCGGACCTACTCCGTCCCTCGGGCGGCGGGGTCCTGCTCCTGGGGCGCTGCCTGTTCCGGCTGGGGATCCTCCGGACCCTCCGGCGAGGCAGGCGTGGATTTCGGCGCAACCGCCGCGTCAGCGCCTTCGGTTTCGGGAGATTTCGCCCCTTGCATCAACTCCTTCAGGGCCGAAAGGCGCGTCATCATCAGGCCGACAGCACGGGGTGGTGGAGCGGTTGTCTCCGTCTCCAGGAACTGAGGGAACCACAGCCGGATGGCGGCCGCCTTGGCCCCGGCGGCCAACGGGATCGCAAGAAGCATTCCCCAGATACCCGAAACTACTGCGCCGATCAGGATGACCAGGATTATCGTGGCCGGCCGAAGCCGGACGAAACGCCCGACGATGATCGGTCCGAGTACCTGGGACTCCACCTGTTGGATGACGATGAACGCCACAACCACCCACAGGGCAGTGCTGAGGTCCAGGGCGGCCCAGGTGACCACCGCGGCGATGATGCCCCCCACGATGGGTCCGGCCGTGGGCACCAGGTTGGTCACCCCGGCGATTGCCCCGATTGCGGCAGCATTGGGAACCCCGAATATCTGCAGTGCCATGGTGGAAAGCAGCGCCACTATCAACGACAGGACCAGCTGGCCCCGCACGAATGCCGCGATCGACCGGTTGGCGTCGCTGGCCGCCGCCACGTACCGATCCCGGCGGTCGGCGGGGATCAGCTTGGGGGCGGACCGCTGGATCCTGGGCAGGTCCAGCAGCACGTAGAAGGCGAGGATGGGTCCTACCACGAAGAACAGCGCGAACGACAGGGTTCTCTGCAGGATCCGAACCACCGACTGCATCTGCCCTGCGACGGTTTCGGGGCGAAGCGCCTCGGCAATGACGGCCGGCAGGTCGATGCCCTCGATCTCGCGCCCCTCCAGCCACTCTTCAACGGCGACCGGAACATCCGCCAGGCGTTGGGCGTAGACCGGAACCTGCTCGATGAGGTCGGAGATCTCGTTCCAGATGAAGGGGATGAGCCTGCTTCCGGCGATTATCAGCAGGAAAGCCGCCAGGATGTAGATCACTATCAGAGCCAGTATCCGAGGCAGCCGTAGGTGGCGCTCGGAAAAGCTGAGCAGGGGTTCCAGCAGATACACGGTGGCCAGGGCAATCACGATCGGAGGGATGATGAACCAGAGGGTCCGAAGTACGGTCCCGACGATCAGTGCCACCAGCAGAATACCGAGCATCGCCCATGCCGCCGCCCCGGCGGAATGCAGGATGCTGGCCGGGGAGACCTGGGCGGCCACCGGGGGGAATGGCGCGGCCGATGCACCGTCCGAAGGGGGGTCCAAAAGGGGACCCGGGGCCGGCTGGTTGGGTGGCGCCTTTCGTCTTGCAATCCGCGGAATGCGCATTAAGAGTCTGTAGCTTCCTTGTCCTTTGTCCGCGGGACCTCTGCGATCAATAGCACCACATCATCATTGATGTTGCCCCCACAGTGAAGCATTGATGTTGCCCCCACAGTGAAGCCGCAGATCCGCGGGACAGGCGATAAACCTGGCGCGCGCCGGACGGGTCGCCGTTTGTTCCCTGGTCGATCGCAGTACTCATCCCGGATGGTCTGTCGAGCGGATCTAGTACGGTTGAGGAAGGTGATTCTTGACCGGACATGGTCCTCGCGCGCACCTGAAGGAGGTGGAAATGCCAATTGATCTGGTTCTCGTCCGACACTGTGCCAGCATCGGGAATGAGGCATACGAAAAGTCCAAGCAGGGTGACCATAGTCATTACACCCCGGAATTTCGCGTACTTCCCAACTGGGCCTGGCCTCTCAGCGAGACCGGCAGAAAGCAGGCACTAGCTACGGGCGCCTGGCTGCGGGATCATTTCGCCGGCTTCTCGGGGTACTACTGCTCGCCGTACGTGAGGACTTCCGAAACCGCGGGACTGCTGGGCCTGCCGGGCGCCTACTGGGAGCCGGACAACCTGCTCCGGGAGCGTTTCTGGGGAGAGGCGGACTTTCGGGTGCCGGAGAACGAACGTTGGGATGCGTTTCGACAAGAGCTCGCGGGGAGGTGGCACGATCCGGCGTACTGGCGGCCGCCCGGAGGGGAGTCCCTTGCCGACGTCGAGCTGCGGGTTGAGCACTTCCTGGAAAAGGTCCACCGGTCCTGGCCCAACGGCTCCGCGCTGGTTGTCACCCACCGGGACTCGATGCTGGCATTCGGCTCCCGGGTGGCACCCCGGCCGCTGACCGAGTGGCGGAAGGCGCTGCTGTCCAAGGACCCGATCGATCAGATCCACAACGGTCAGGTGGTTCACTACTCCCGCCGGAATCCCGAGACTTCCGAGGTAAACATCCGGTTCGGTTGGGTGCGCTCGGTCTGCCCCTGGGACCAGAGCCGGTCGAGCAACGAGTGGAGGCGGATCCGGTCGACCAACCTGGCCAACGAGGAGCTGCTGGCGGTCGCAGCCGCGGCGCACCAGCACGACTGGAGCGGGCTGCAGGGGGAGGGACGCGCCGTCCCCGGAAAGGCTTAAGCTTCAGTGATGGCCGACTCTCGGGGACCGGAGGCGATGTTGCAGCGATGAAACCAGCCGGCCGCGCCACCCTCCCGGCCCCGTTTCTCCGAGCCAGTCTGTGTCGTGGACGCGGCCGCGGGTTGCTGGCGGTGGGGCTGCTGAGTCTTAGCCTGGGACTTGGGTTGCTCGCCGGTGCTCCCGCCCACGGCCAGGCGGCCGGTAACCAGGTTCTGGTGTCCCAGGTGGAAGGTGCGATCACCCCGGTCACCGCGGACTTTCTGACCGAGGCCCTGGAGGAGGCCGAACGCGGCGGCTACCAGGCCTTCGTCGTGGAGATGAACACTCCCGGAGGACTGGATAACTCGATGCGCACCATCGTGCAGCGGTTCATTGGGGCCCGGGTGCCGGTTATCGTCTACGTCAGTCCTCAGGGCGCCCGCGCTGCATCGGCCGGGGCGATCATTGCCTCGGCAGCCCATGTTGCCGTCATGGCGCCGGCGACGGCTATCGGCGCCTCGACGCCGGTCGACATGGAAGGCGGCGATGTTGACCGCAAGATCATCAACGACGCCGCAGCCTACGCGGAGTCCATCGCCCGGCTGCGCGACCGCAACGTCGAGTTCGCCGGCGAGATGGTTCGAGAGGGCAGGTCGGTGCCGGCGGACCAGGCTTTGGAGCTCGGCGTAATCGACCTGGTGTCGGCCTCGCTTTCCGAGGTCCTGGAGAGCGTCCACGGCCGGGAGGTGACGGTCGCTCCCGACGACCGGACCGTGACCTTGCAAACCAGGGACGCCACGGTCGAGCCTTACGAGATGGAGCTGTTCCGCAGGATCCAGCAGCTTCTGGCGGACCCCAACCTGGCGTTCCTTTTCATGTCCCTGGGGACCCTGGCAATCGTCTACGAGCTGGCCAGTCCCGGCATGGGAGCGGGGGGCGTTCTCGGGGCCATCCTTTTGGTCCTGGCCCTGTTCTCGCTTTCGGTCCTGCCGGTCAACGTGGCGGGGCTGTTGCTGTTGCTGGTGGCGGCGGCTCTGTTTGCCGCCGAGCTGTTTGCCCCCGGCATCGGGGTCGCCGCCGCCGGCGGGGCGGTGGCGCTTCTGCTGAGCGGCATCTTCTTGTTCCGGGACACCCCGGCGCTTCAGGTGAGCATGGGGGTGCTGTTGCCGGTGACCCTGCTGGTTTTCGGCGGCGTCGTCCTGGCGGGCCGCCTGGTGCTGCGCACCCGTGGAATGCGGTCCACGACCACCGGCGAGGAGCAGTACCTCGGACGGGTGCTGACCGTCAGCAACACCCGGGGCGACCGGGGACAGGCTCTGATGGACGGCGCCTGGTGGAACGTTCGATCCGACGGTCAGGAGCTAGAGGTCGGGGACCGGGTGCAGGTCATCGGCAACGATGGGTTGGATCTGCTGGTTGGTCCCGTGGAGGGGACCGAATAACGGCTGCAAGAGAGTTATCGACAACCGATAGGAGAGAGTTATGGAGCAAGAAAACTTGTTGGGTATCGGCGCGGCTCTACTGCTTGCTCTGTTCATTCTCGTCAAGGCGGTTCGTATCGTCGCCGAGTACGAACGAGGGGTCATCTTCCGGTTGGGCCGGGTGGTCGGCGCCAAGGGCCCCGGCCTGTTCTTCATCATCCCGATCATCGACAAGATGGTGAAGGTCAACCTGCAGACGGTTACTGCAGACATCCCGCCGCAGGACGTGATAACCAAAGACAACGTCACTCTCAAGGTGAACGCGGTCACCTACTTCAACGTTGTCGACCCGGTGAAGGCCGTCGTGGTGATCCAGGACTACATGTACGCCACCTCCCAGGTGGCCCAAACGACGCTGCGCAGCATTCTGGGGCAGGTCGAGCTGGACGATCTGCTGTTGAAGCGGGACGAGATCAACGCGCAGCTTCAGACGATCATCGACGACCTGACCAACCCGTGGGGCATCAAGGTGACCCTGGTGGAGATCAAGGACGTCGAGCTTCCCGAGCTCATGCGGCGGGCGATGGGACGCCAGGCCGAGGCCGAGCGGGAGCGGCGCTCCAAGGTCATCCACGCCCAGGGTGAGCTGGAGGCGGCCAAGTCGTTGGGCAAAGCGGCCGGCGTGCTCGAGGAGCACCCGGCGGCGCTGCAGCTGCGGCTGCTGTCCACTATGGTAGAGGTCTCGGCGGAGAAGAACTCCACGCTGATCTTCCCGGTTCCGGTGGAGCTGCTGCGGTTCTTCGATGCCGTGGCCAAACCCAACGAGACGGAGAACTCCTCCGCTTAGGAAGAGTTGTCCATGCCCCGAGCGGAGCTTTCCACCGACACGATCAACGAGCTCGGCCAACAGGCTGCCGCCTGGATGCCCCGGGTCCTGCTGGCCCTGGCCGTCCTGCTCGTCGGCTGGCTGGTGGCGCGGCTGCTGCGCCTGGTCACCTCAAAGGTATTCGACTCGTGGACCAAACGGTTGACACCCCGGATTGCCCGGCTGGTCGGCGACTCCGACATCCAGGCTCGCCTGGAGAGGACCTCGTCCAGCCGGTCGGTGGCCAGGGGCGCCGAAATGCTGGTCTTCTGGGTGGTTTTCCTGGTGTTCGTCACGATAGCCACCGAGACCCTGGGGCTGGACATAGTCTCGACCTGGCTGACCGGGGTGGTCGGCTTCCTGCCCCGCATCCTCGGGGCTCTTTTCGTGGTGCTCCTGGGGTTTCTCATCGGCTCGGCAGTGCGAACCGCGGTCACGGCGGCAGCCGCCTCGGCCGGGTTCTCCTACGCCGGCGCCGTTGGGCGCACGGCCCGGGCCGGGGTGCTGCTCACCTCGGTAATTGTCGCCCTGGACCAGGTTGGGCTGGAGGTTTCCTTTCTGATTGTGCTGGTAGCGGTGGTGGCAGGCGCCATGCTCGGAGGAGCCGCGCTGGCTTTCGGTCTGGGCGCCAAGACGTCCGTTAGCAACATCCTGGCCTCCCACTACCTGGTTGACACCTTCAACGTGGGTCACCGCATCCGGATAGGGGACGTGGAAGGCAAGATTCTGGAGATCACCCCCACGTCGGTGATCATCGACACCGACCAGGGCAGAACCGTGATCCCCGCCAGCCGGTTCAGTGAGCAGGTGGCGACCCTGCTGAGTCGGTGAGCGACCCGGTTGCAGCTGCGCCGGCGGCCGAGCGCCTGGTTCGCCGGTTCGTCGAGGCACACCCGGTCGATGCCGCCCGGGTTCTGGAGCGTTTCGCGGGAGAGCTTTCGGCGGGAGTTCTGGAGGACTTTCCCCTTGCCCGGCTGGCGCCGGTTATCGAGGCGATGTCCGATCACGTGGCCGCAGAATGCCTGGCCGGCCTGGACCCCCCGAAGGCTGCCGGCATCCTGCAAATTGTCGACCTGGATCAGGCGTCGGCACTGCTCAGGCGGATGGAGAAAACGCAGCGCGACCGGCTTCTGGAAGAGCTCCCTGCGGAACGGGCAGCCCAGTTGGCCCGGGTGCTGGGCTTTCCCGACGGCACCGCCGGGGCTCTCATGGACCCCAAGGTGCTGGCGGTCCCGGACTCGCTGTCTGCCGGGGAGGCGCTGGAGCAGGTTCGAGCCGCGCCGCATCTGGCCCTGTACTACCTCTATCTTTTCGACGACTCCACGTGCCTTAGCGGCGTGGTGAACTTGAGAGAGCTTTTGCTCGTGTCGCCGCTGACCGCCCTCACCCAGATAATGACGACCGGCGTCGACCGGTTGCCGGCCACGGCGGACCGCCAGGCGATACTCGTTCACCCGGGCTGGACCGAGTACCATGCGCTTCCGGTCGTCGACGCCGGGGGCCGGTTCGTCGGCGCTTTGAGGTACGAGACCCTGAGGCGCCTGGAGAGCCAGGCCCGGACCGAGCTGCCGTCGGCTTCGCTCGCCGCTTCGCTGGGCGAGCTGTACTGGGTGGGCCTTTCGGGAATCCTCAGAGGCCTCGGTAATGCCGCCGCGCCCGGTGCCTGGGGAACGGCCGAGAGGCCCAACGATGCCGGCTAGTTCGACCGCGGACCTGCTGGAGGCGCTCAGCGCCGATTTCATTCGTCGCCATCCCACCGAGGCGGCTCACCTTCTGGAGGAGGTCGATCTAAAGGCGTCGGCAGCGCTTCTGGCCGCCCAGCCGCCGCAGATCGGCGCCGGCCTGATTGAGCGCACGCACCAGGACCGGGCGGTGGAGATCCTGCAGGAGCTCGGCCCTGCCGGGGCGGTCGAGGTGGCCCGGCAGATGGATCTGCAGTTGCTGGCCGGCCTGCTGGCAAGGATGGAGCCGGACGCGCGGTCCGCCCACCTTCAGGCCCTGGGGGATTCGACCGCGGCGGAGCTGAGGGATTTGATGTCCTACCCCGAAGGATCGGCCGGGGCGCTCATGGACCCGAGGGCGGTTGTTTTCCGAGAAGACGAAACCGCCGATGAGGTCCTGCGAGCCCTGCGCAGGCCCGGAAGCAGGCTGGACGAGGACGTGCAGGTGACCGACAAAGAGGGCAGGCTGGTCGGCCGGCTGGCGCTTATCTCCCTGATCTCGGCCGACCCCGCAGCCCCGGTGGGAGCCTTGGCCAAGCCGCCGATAGCGGTGGTTTCGAGTGCGAACCTGGACGAGATACTGGAGATCGGGCTCGACAGCAATTCGGGCATCAGTGTGCTGGACATCGACGGGAAGCTGCTCGGGGTGATCAGGCGCAACCGGCTGACCTCGGCGGCCGAGCAGGAGGCGAGCACCGACCTGCAGGCGATGATGGGAGTCAGCCGGGAGGAGCGGGCACTCAGCACGGCCTCGTTCGCAATCCGCAAGCGTCTACCGTGGTTGTTCATCAACCTGGTCACCGCGTTCGTGGCCGCCTCTGTGGTGGGAATCTTCGAATCTACGATCGCCCAGGTGACCGCTCTTGCGGTGTTGCTGCCGGTGGTAGCCGGTCAGTCCGGCAACAGCGGAAGCCAGGCTCTGGCGGTGGCCATGCGCGGGCTGGCGCTGCGCGAGGTAAGGGTGTCTCAGTGGCGCCGGCTGGGCAGCAAGGAGTTGATGGTCGGCATAGTCAACGGAGCAGCCATTGCGGTGGTGACCACGTTGGGTGTGGTGATCTGGAGCGGCTCTATGGGACTCGGCCTGGTAATCGGCGCCGCCATGATCATCTCCATGGCGATGGCCGGCCTGGCCGGGGCCGGGATCCCGCTGGCGCTGAAGGCTCTGGGCCAGGATCCCGCCCAGTCCTCGGCGATTTTTCTCACCACGGTCACCGACATCGTGGGGTTCACGAGCTTTCTGGGGCTGGCCACGATATTCGCGGGGGTTCTATAGGCGCCCGGGTCCCGCCTTCCGGCTAATCCGTTCCCGGCTCCACCGTTCGGTCGCCCTTGGCCTCGGCCGCCAGCTTGTCGGCAAGCTCGTCGACGCTGGTTTCCGGGCTGAGCTCGTTGCCGGCCCGGTAGGCCGCTCGGCCCACCATGTGCGCCCCCACCGGGGCGGTGACGAACATCAGGCCCGCCACCAGTACCAGCTTCGCGACGTCTCCCGGCGAGCTCAGCTGGAGTGCCGTGCCTGCAAGCACCAGGAGCAGCCCCAGGGTTGCCGCCTTGGTGGCCGCATGCATCCGGGCAAAAACATCGGGAAATCGCTGCAGACCGATGCCCGCCAGTAGCACGAACGCAACCCCGGACAGCAGCAGGATCGAGGCGAGTATCTCTCTCATTTCGCCTTCTTTGATTCGATGGTGCGAGCCACGGTGACGGTGCCGGTGAAGCCCAGCAGGGCCGCCACCACCATCACGTCCAAAAAGCTCGACTCGCCGCTACGGGCCGCGGCGACCGCAATGCCGGTGATGATGACGATCAGGATCGTGTCCAGGGCGATGATCCGGTTGGCAAGAGTGGGGCCGCGGGCCAGGCGCACCAGGCACAGCAGCCCGGAGAGCCCCAGGCCGGCCAGGGCAATCAGCGTCGTCAGGTTCATGGGTGGTCCTCCTGTGCTCGCCGGGCGTCCTCCCGCACCAGCTCGGCGGAGTCTTCCAGTGCCTGGCGAACCGCCTGTTCGTTACCAAAAGCCCTTACTGCCATGAGCTCCAGTTTCTGCACCTCACGGCGCACGTCCTCCACGCCCTTCAGGTGCAGCACGTGAACGTACAGGGTGGTCGCATCCCGGTCGACCTCAATTGTCAGCGTTCCCGGCGTCAGTGAGATCGCATTCGCCAGTAGCGTCGTCAGCGCGTCAGAGAAGTGCCGGATGCGAACCGCCACGACGCCCTCGTTGATTCGGTTGCGCGGTGTGACGATCTCCCAGGCCACGATCCCGCTTGCCTGCACGAGCTTGTAATGAAAGTAGACGAGGAACTTGAGGGCAGCAACCGGCCGGAACCGGCCGCGCCGCTCGGCCCTTCTGGGCGGGAACAGCAGGAGCACTGCGGTAGCCACCGCCAAGCCGGTGAGGACGTTGCCAAAGCTCACTTCCTCCCACAGGAACAGCCACACCGCCAGCAACCAGGCCGCTCGCCCCGCAAAGAGCCTCATTCGCCAAACACCAGCCCGATGTACTGCGACGGGTCCATGAGCCATTCGCCGGCCCGGCTGCTCATGTCCCAAAGCGGCCCCGCTCCCAGCGCGATCGCCAGGCCGATCACCACCAGGCCTCCGGTCGACCACATCGCCATGCGGGAGATCGTGCCCTGGGCCCGGGGGGCATGATCGGAGGCGGGCTCCTCGTCGGGAGTACCCCAAAATGCCCCGGCCCAGATCTTGGTCATCGAGAACAGGGTGAGCAGGCTGACCGCGAGGCTGACGCCGACCACCACGTACCTTTGCTGGGCCATCCCCTCCTGCACCAGAGCCAGCTTGCCTACGAATCCGGAGAAGGGCGGCAGTCCCGCCAGGCTGAGCGCCGGCAACATGAAGAATGCCGCCACCAGCGGCATCTGGTGGACCAGCCCGCCGATACGGTGAAGCTGGCCGGTATGGGTGACCGACTCCACCAGCCCGCCCACCAAAAACATCGTGGTCTTGATGACGATCTGGTGGATGATGAAGAAAATCGCGGCCGCCAGGCCGGCAGCGGTGAACAAACCCAGCCCGAGGATCATGTAGCCGATCTGACTGACGATGTGAAAGCTGAGGACCCGCTTGATGTCGTCCTGCGCGATCGCTCCGAATATGCCTACGACCATCGTGGCGCCGGCAATCGACAGCAACAGCGTCGAAGGCCCGTCCGAGGGAAACAGCAGGGTCTGCGTGCGGATGATCGCGTAGACGCCGACTTTGGTAAGCAGCCCGGCGAAGATGGCCGTGACCGGGGTCGGGGAGGTGGGATAAGAGTCGGGCAGCCAGAAGAACAGAGGGAAGATGGCCGCCTTGATCCCGAAGACCACCAGGAACAGCAGACCGAGCGCCTCCCTTATGCCGGCAGGCAGGTCGGGAACTCTTTGGGCCAGGTCGGCCAAGTTCACCGTGCCGGTGGCCGCGTAGACCAGGCCGACCGCAGTGATGAACAGGGTGGAGGCCAAGAGGCTGATGACCACATAGGTCATGCCGGAACGAACCTGCTGAGCCCGTCCGCCCAGGGTGAGCAGGACGTAGCTGGCGCTCAGCATGATCTCGAAGGCCACGAACAGGTTGAAAAGGTCCCCGGCCAGGAACGACCCCGACACCCCGGTGGCCAGCACCAGGAACATCGGGTGGAAGAACAGGCGCTGATCCTGCGTGACCGGGCTGCCGATTGCGTAGATCAGGACGCCCAGCACCATGATCGCGGCCACCACCACCATCAGCGACGCGAAGAGGTCGGCCACCAGCGTGATGCCGATAGGGGCCTCCCACCCGCCTACGTTGACGGCAATTGCTCCCGCCTCGTTGACCCGAACGAGCAGGAATATTGCCGCCGCCAGATTCGCCGACAGCACCAGTACGCTTACCGTCCTTTGGAGGCGGAGACGGCCGTGCAGAATGAGCGAGACCGCCGCTCCTAACAGCGGCAAAGCCAGCAGCAGCGGAAGGACGATATTCATTCGTCTCCGTGGAGCCCGATGCGGGCGATCCGCCGGTCCTCGACATCGTCCTCAACCTCGTCGTCATGGCTCAGGCGCCAACTCCGGTAGGCCAGCGCGAGCAGCAGGGCGGTCACCCCGAACGTGATGACGATTGCGGTCAGCGCCAGCGCCTGGGGGAGGGGATCGGCGAACGACTCGATGGTCCCCCGGCCGATGATCGGCGGTCTGCCCGCCCGGCCCCCGGCCGAGAGCAGCAGCAGGTTCGCGCCGTGCCCCATCACCGCCAGCCCGAGAATGATCCGGGTCAGGCTTCGCTGGAGCATCAGGTAGGTGCCGATGGCGTAGAGCCATCCCACTACCAGCACGAGGACGATTATCACTCAGCCGCCTCCCCGCCCAGGACCGACAGAACGGTCCGCACCAGGCCCACGACCACCAGGTACACGCCGATGTCGAAAACCAGGGCGGAGCTGGCGTGGACGGAGCCGAGGAGCGGCAGGTCGGCGTCGACCTTGATGCCCTCCAGGAAGTCGCCGCCCGCCATCCAGCCGATGGTTCCCGAAAGCACCGCGATGGCCAAACCCGACCCCAGCAGCACTCCCGGAAACCGCTTTTCCCCGGGAAGCGCCAGGGGGCCGGCGTCGACGAAACGCAGGACGAAGGCCGCGCCCGCCACCAGGCCGCCGATGAACCCGCCGCCCGGGGCGTTGTGGCCGGCAAACAGGAGGAAAACTGAGAACACCAGGGCGGTGGGAAAGACCACGTCCACCGAGGTGGCAAGAATCAGCGAGCGGTCAAACTTCATCGAGCTCGGACTCCTTCTCGCGCCGGCCCACCAGGACCAGGGCGGCGATGCCGAATGCGGCGACCGTCAGCACCGTTATCTCTCCGAGGGTGTCGAGGCCTCGAAAGTCGGTGAGGATCACATTGACCACGTTGTTTCCGCCTCCCTCCGGGAGGGCTCGATCGAGGTACTCCCGGGAAACGTGGCCCTCGCCTCCGGGGTTGGCGGCCAGGAAGGCGAAGGTTGCCACGAACAGGCCCACGGCGGCGGATACGAAGATCCGCAGCGCTCGGCCGAAGGGCCAGCGCACCGGCCGGAACCAGGGGGGGAGGTGGCGCAGCACCAGAACGAAGATCACGAGGACGATCGTTTCGATCAGCAGCTGGGTAAGGGCGAGGTCCGGGGCCCCCTGGATCACGAACAGGACCGCCACGCCGAACCCTACTGCCCCCAGAAGCAGAACCGCGACGAAGCGCTGGCGTGCCCGGGCCATGAGCAGCGCCGCAACCATGACCGCCCCCCCCACAACGGCCTGCAGCGGGGATTCGGCGAACGTGAGATCACCGGGCCCGAGGCCACCGGTAGCCAGGGCCCAGGCGGGAAGTGCCACAGTCGTCAACAAGATGATGGCTATGTAGACAGGCAAGGACCCGTTCTGGACTACGCCGGTAATCCGGTCCGCGTTGTGGATGAGGCCCTTGACCAGGAAGTGGTAGCCGGCCTCGGCGCTGGGACCGGTCTTCATTCTTGCCTGGGCACGCTCCACCCGCTGGCGGTAGCGAAACAGCAGCGCACCGACGGCCACCGCCACCACCGAGAACCCGAGTGCCGGGGTCAGGCCGTGCCACAGATATAGCGCCCCCTCCCGCGCCGCGGGATCCAGGGCGCCGGCGGCGCCGGCAACCAGAACCGCCGCTGCACCGGGAAAAAGGCCCAGGGCCAGGGTAAGTGCCGCCAGCAGGGCGGCGGGAGCCACGAAGGCGCGCGGCGGCGACTTCATCCCGGCAATCGGCCGCACTTCGGGGTCCTTGCGGCCGAAGGCTCCCCACAGGAACCGGGCGCCGTAGGCGAAGGTCAGGCTGGAGCCCAGGATCACTCCCACCACTATGATCGGGCCGCCCTCGTGCAGGATCGCCTCGAGCGCCGCCTCCTTGGCGGCAAAACCAAGCAGCGGCGGGAGCCCGGCCATGGATGCCACGGCGACGGCGGCAATGCCGAACATCGCAGGAAAGCGCCAACCGAGGTTGCTGAGGGCACGCAGATCCCGGGTGTGGGCCTGGTGGTCGATGATTCCCACAAGCATGAACAGGGTCGCCTTGAAAAGGCCGTGAGCCAGGATCATCGCGGCGCCGGCGAAGGCCAGGGCGGGATGGCCGGCCCCGACCAGCAGCACCAGGAACCCAAGCTGGCTTACCGTTCCGTAGGCGAGCACCAGCTTGAGGTCGTTCTGCTTGAGTGCTCTCAAGGCGCCGATCAACATCGAGGCCAGCCCAACCCCCATGACCACCGGCCGCCAAAACCAGACAAGGGGGGCGAACGCGGGGCTGAACCGGGCGAGCAGGTACACGCCGGCCTTAACCATCGTCGCCGAATGCAGGTAGGCGCTGACCGGGGTCGGCG
>Ga0247713_1000339_pt1 | contig 30468 bp, 33 predicted proteins | sample 21E_NmetaG_FD_189936 | JGI IMG/M metagenome (GOLD analysis project Ga0247713, IMG submission 189936) | Soil microbial communities from hillslope of Landscape Evolution Observatory, University of Arizona, Oracle, AZ, United States - 2-1-E_N | ecosystem: Engineered > Artificial ecosystem >...
CCGCGCTCGGCGAGCTGCCCTGGTGGGCGGTCATCGTCATCGTCGTGCGCGAGGTCGCGGTGACCGTGCAGCGGACCTGGCTGGTGCGGCGCGATGTGGTCATGCCCGCGAGCATCTGGGGGAAGGTCAAGACGGTGTCGCAGGTGGTCGCCGTCACGCTGTACCTGATCCCCCCGGTCCCCGGCGCCCTCGCCGAGGCGTCGCTGTGGGCGGCCGTGCTGCTGTCGGTGGGCAGTGGAGTGGAGTACGCCGTGCGGGGTGAGCGGCGCGCGCGTGCCGCCTGAGGGCTCGGGATTTCACGCCGAGGTGATCGCGGTCGGCAGCGAGCTGCTCCTCGGCGAGAGCGTGGACACGAACAGCGCCTGGATCTCCGCGCGCCTGGCGGAGGTCGGGGTGGACGTGTTCCGCCATGCCACCGTCGGTGACAACGTCGGGCGCATCGTCGCCGAGCTGCGCGGCGCCGCCGAGCGCGCGGACGCGGTTGTCGTCACGGGCGGGCTGGGCCCCACCCAGGACGACGTCACGCGCGTGGCGGTGGCACGGTTGGCCGGGGTGCCCCTGGAGCGCCGCGAGCAGCTGACCCGCTACTTGAGGGAGTACTTCGCCCGGGGTGGGCGGGCCATGCCGGCGAGCAACCTCACCCAGGCCGACCTGCCCGCCGGCGCGCGGGTCCTCGACCCGGTGGGAACCGCGGCGGGCTTCGCGGTGGACGTGGCCGGCGCCACCGTGTACTGCGTGCCCGGTGTCCCCGCCGAGATGCAGACCATGGTGACCCGCTCGGTCCTGCCCGACCTGGTCGAGCGGGTCGGGCTGGCCGCGACGGTCAGCCGGGTGGTGCGCACCGCCGGCATGTCGGAGTCCGGCGTCGCCGAGCGGTGCGCCCAGGTGGTCGAGCGCCTGGAGGCGCGGGGCAACCCGACGGTGGCGTTCCTGGCCTCCCGTGGCGAGACGCGGGTGCGCGTCACCGGCAAGGCCCCCACGCGGGAGGCGGCGCTGGCCTTGGTCGACCCGGTGGTCGACGAGATCGTCGCGCTGCTGGGCACCGGGGTCGTCGGTGTGGACGACGAAGGGGTCGAGCATGCGGTGGCGCGCCAGCTGCGCCAGGCGGGCTGGACCCTTGCCGTTGGCGAATCGGTCACGGGCGGCGGGTTGGGCGCGCGGCTGGTGAGCGTGGTGGGCGCCAGCGACTGGTTCGTCGGCGGGGTGCTGGCCTACACCGCGGCGGCGAAGATCGCGGCCGCCGGCGTGCCCGAGGATCTGCTGGCCCGGGAGGGACCGGTGAGCGAGCCCGTCGCCGGGGCCTTGGCCGCCGGGGTGTGCCGGCGGCTGGGCGCCGACGTCGGCCTTGGTGTGGTCGGCGTGGCGGGGCCCGCTACCCAGGGCGGCCGCGACGTCGGCACCGTGTGTGCCGGGGTGGTGCTGCCCGACGGCGTGGCGCGCACCCGCACGTTGGCCCTGCCCAGCCGCAGCCGCACCCAGGTGCAGGACTGGGCGGCCAGCGTGGCGCTGGACTTCCTGCGGCGCCAGCTGAGCGAAGCCGCCGCGAAGGGCTCCGGGTGAGGAATATGCCTCAGCCGTCGTCGGGAGGGTCTCGGGGAGAGCGATTCTGGGCGGCGTTGATCAGCATGAGCGCCAATATCCCCAGGACGAGCAGGCCGGCTACCACCAGTCCTCCAACGATGACTTCCATCGGCCTCTCCTTCCCCCCAGGAGCGGTCTACCGTACGGTATCCCTCTTCCGGTTCACGCCGGCAGAAGATGGCAAGCGCGACGCCGGAGCGCCGGAGGCTCATGGGCCCGTCGGGGCCGTCCAGGTCAGGTCAGGGTCCAGCGGCCACATCCGCCGATCGGCGTGCCGCCGGGGGAAGGTCTCCAGACGGCTCGTGCCCAGGCCGGGCCCGTCGCAGGTGACGATGGCGGTGGCCAACGACTCGAAGCCATCCCGGAAGTGCTGTGAGGACTTGAGGGCGACGATGCTCCTGCCGTTGACGTCGATGCCGTGCCGGGCGAACACCTCGGGGCAGAAGGTCTGCATCGGGCGCGACGCCACGATCACGTCCACGCCGTCGACGTCGAGCCGGGCGCAGGGACCGAGGTCGACCTGCAGGCCCGGGGCGTAGGCCGTCAGGGCGAAGCGCCCGTCGGTGGTGGCGACCACCTTGGCCGTGGTCCGCACAGGCGTGCCGGACAAAGGCGAGGACCACGCGCCGATGCTGGCCGTGATCTCCGCGCCCACACCGACGGCATGGGCTGCCGCCGCCGTGGTGGGGCACACGACGAAGCCGAAGCAGGCGGTTGCCGGAGCCGGGTGGGCGTGCAGCAATGCCCGCAGCAGATGTGTGCCGTCGCCGGCGGCCCCCACCCCCGGGTTGTCGGACGCCTCGTTGACCACCACAGGGCCACCGTGGCGGTCCGCGAGCCGGCAGGCGGCGGCGACGGCTTCGGACGGTCCGAATGCGGTGTCCGGCAGGAAGCGCTCACGTGACTCCCACAGCGTCGCGGCCACACGGGACGCCGCCCGTGCCGCCGTGGCGGGGGAGCCGTCGGCGGTCGCCACGACCGCAACCCCGGCCGAGGGGGTGTCGGTGTAGGGGAAGCCGTGGAAAACGCTGCAGTCCACCATGGCGGGCTTCGCCTCCGCGGCCCGCGCCTCGGCCAGCACCTCGGCGCCCACCCCGTGATAGGTGGTCGTCGGTGGGACCAGCATCGGCACACGCATGAGCGCGGTTGCGGACCGCAGCTGCCCGTCGACCACGCGCCGCAGCAGGCGCACCGCCTCCGCGCCGCGCTCGGCCTGGTCCGAGTGCGGGTTGTGATGGGTGACCAGTGCGATGTCGAGGGGATCGATCAGCCCGGCGGTCGGGTTACCGTGCAGGTCGAACACCGCGGCGATCGGCACCCGCTCACCGACGACGTCACGGACGGCGGCGACGATCCGGGCGTCGGCGTCGGGGATGTCCTCCGTCGAGCAGGCGCCGTGCAGCTCGAGCAGCACGGCGTCGACGGGCCCCGCGGCACGAAGGCTCGCCACCAGCGCTCGCACGAGTTCGGCGAACGCTGAGGCGGCGACGAGCCCGGAGGGTTGGGCGTGGGCGAAGAACGTGGGCACGACGGTGGCCTGCGCCTCCGCGGCGCCGGCGACGGCCCCGCCGAGGTAGGTGGCCGTCGCGGTGTAGTGCTCGACGATCTCCTGCCCCTCGAAGCGGTCGAACCGCGCGATGCCCGTGGTGCCCGTGTGCTCGGTGGCGTAGCTGCTGGTCTCGTGGGAGATCCCGCCGATCGCGACCTTCATCCCCTGCTTCACCGGAACCCGTACGGTCGCCTACAGATCGAGCAGCACCGCGACGGTTTCGCGGATCTGGGCGAGGGCGACCGGGCCGACGTTGCCCACTGGCTGAGCGATCCGGTGGGTGGCGACCGCACGGATGTGTTGGCATTGCACCGCCGAGTCGGTGTCCAGGCCGTTGGAGGAGTCCGCGGTCACGATGACTTCGGAGGCGTAGCCACGCAGCCGGCTGCTGAGCGGAACGACCTGGACAACCCGAGGGCGCTGACCCAGGACGCGCTGTGCGGTCACCACCACGGCGGGACGACGCAGGCCCGCCTCGGATCCCTCCGGCACCCCCAGATCAACCTGGACGATGTCACCCGATGTCTGCATCGAGCCAGTCGCGTTCGCTGTCACCCAACGATCCGGCGAGGTGTTGACCCATCTGCTCCTGACGGAGACCCCGCACCGCTCGCGAAACGGTCTCGGCAACGGTGCTGTTGCGCTCCCTGGCCAGCCGTTTGAGCTCGTCGTGGGTCGCTCGATCGACACGAACGGTGGTGGTCTCGGTCATCCTCCCACTCTACAGGAAAGTAGACCCCGGCGTCTACGCCTCGGGCCGCCGTTTGGCTCGGCGCTGAGCGGCGCGCGGTCCCGCCTACGGCCGCTTCTGATCACGGTTTGTCACGGGCACCCGGCTTTGGGAAGGTGTGCACCGTGACCGATCCGAAGGCACGGCTGTTCGTGGCGGTGGAGGTCCCCGCACGGGTGCGCGACGGGATCGAGCCGGCGACCGAGCCGCTGCGCCGCCGCCAGCCCGAGGCCCGGTGGGTGGAGCCGAGTGCCTTCCACCTGACGCTGGCGTTCGTCGGGTGGGTCGACGACGAGGGCGCGCGCGCGGTCGAGAAGGCCTGTGCCGAAGCGGCCGGGTCCGTCGGCCCGTTCGAGCTCGCGCTGTCCGGTCGGGCTGGCACGTTCGGCAGCGGGGTGCTGTGGGCGGGTGTGGGCGACAGCGCCGAGCTCGACCGGCTGGCCGGCGCTGTCCGCCAGGCCATGGCCGACCGCGATCTCCTTGTCGAGACACGCCCATTCCACGGTCATCTCACCCTGGCCCGCGCGGGCCGCGGCGCGCGCATCCGCCCCGGTCTGGCTCAGGGCTATGAGGGTCCCCAGCTGTCGTGGAGGGTCGATCGGTTGGCCTTGATGCGCTCCCGCCTGCGGCGCGCCGGCGCGCACTACAGCGTCGAGGCGGCGTGGCCGCTCGGCGAGGACGGGACAGCGGCTGGCGCGGGCGACTGAGGCGCGCCGCGCCCGTCGCAGATCCCTGACAACCGAACAGCCGTTCGGTACGATGCCTGCCGTTGTCCACACCCGACCGGCACAAAGCCGGGCCCTGTCACACCCTGGCGTTAGGTTGACTCCCATGATGAATCGACGGATCGAAGGGACTCCCGTGGAGCGCGACAAAGCTCTGGACATGGCGCTGGGCCAGATCGAGAAGCAGTACGGCAAGGGCGCCGTCATGCGGATGGACGACCAGGCCAAGCTCAAGATCGCCACCATCCCCACCGGGGCCCTGAGCCTCGACCTCGCCCTGGGCATCGGCGGCCTGCCGCGCGGCCGGGTGGTGGAGATATACGGACCTGAGGGGTCGGGAAAAACTTCCCTTGCGCTGCACGCCATCGCGGAGGCGCAGAAGGGGGGCGGAATCGCGGCGTTCATCGACGCCGAGCACGCCCTCGACCCCTCCTACGCCTCGGCCCTGGGCGTCGACATCGAGGCGCTGCTCGTCTCCCAGCCCGACAACGGCGAGCAGGCCCTCGAGATCGCCGACATGCTGATCCGCTCCAACGCCATCGACATCCTGGTCGTGGACTCCGTCGCCGCGCTGACCCCGCGGGCGGAGATCGAGGGCGAGATGGGCGACAGCCACGTCGGCTTGCAGGCCCGGCTCATGAGCCAGGCGCTGCGCAAGCTCGCCGGCACCCTCAACCGCTCCCGCACCTGCGCGGTCTTCGTCAACCAGATCCGCGAGAAAATCGGCGTTTTATTTGGTTCTCCCGAAACGCAGCCCGGCGGTCGTGCGCTGAAGTTCTACTCGTCGGTGCGCCTCGACGTGCGCCGCATCGAGTCGCTGAAGGACGGCACCGACTTCGTCGGCAACCGGGTCCGCGTGAAGGTCGTGAAGAACAAGTGCGCGCCGCCTTTCCGTCAGGCCGAGTTCGACATCATGTTCGGGGAGGGCATCTCACGGGAGGGCTCGGTCCTCGACGTGGGGGTGGAGCACGGCATCGTGAAGAAGGCAGGTGCCTGGTACACCTACGACGGCGAGCAGCTCGGACAGGGGCGCGAGAACGCCCGGTCGTTCCTGAAGGAGCACGACGACGTCTGCGCGGAGATCTACAAGAAGGTCACCGAGGCGCTCGGCCTCGTGCCGACCGACGTGACGGGCACGGACCTGCCCGAAGGCGAGCTCGACGGGCCCGAGGGCAAGTGACCGCCGGCACCGCGCCGGCGACGGCAGATGCGGTCGGCAAGGCGCTGCAGTTCGTCCTGCGCAGCACCGCCAACCGTCCGCAGACCGAGGCGGAGGTGGCCGCCAAGCTGCGCGGCCGTGACTTCGACGACGCCGTGGTCGCGGCCACGCTTGAGCGGGCCCGGCGGATGGGCGCGGTCGACGACGCGGCGTTCGCCGCGGCATGGGTGGAGGACCGTGGGCGTCGGCGCGGCTACGGTCTCGCCCGCCTGCGCCAGGAGCTGCGGCGCCGGCAGGTGCCCGACGCGGTGGCCGACGCTGCGCTCACGGGCCTCGAGGAGCGCGACGAGCTCGCCGTGGCGACCGAGCTGGCCCGCCACCGGGCGCAGCAGCTGCCGAGCTCCCTGCAGCCTGACGCGGTCGCCCGCCGCCTCGTCAGCTTCCTGGCGCGACGCGGCTATCCGGAGGGACTCGCCCGGCGGGCCGCCATCACCGCCAGCGGCCTCGACCGCCAGTGGGACTGACCAAGAACGGCTAGCGCGCGACGGTGACGGAGTGGCGCTGGCGGGCGTGCAGCAGGTGGGCCGCGCCGAGCAGCAGCAGCATGCCGCTGGCGGTGGCGAGCAGCCAGCTCGGTGCGTCGGGGCCGGGACCGGTGGTGGTCCGCGACCCGCCGATGTCGCCGAGCGCGTCGATGCCGGAGCGGATCGGCGAGTGTGACGAGACGAAGTCATCCGCCAGGCGCGTCATGTCGCCGAAGAACGGTCCGGTCATCGCGGGCGCGGTGAAGGGCTGGGGACGCGGTCGGGTGACCGTCGCGTTGGCGGGCACCCCTCGGCGGATGAACGGCGGCAGCGCGATGCCCGGGCCCTGCGGCGGGCCACTGCGGCGCACGGTGGTCTCGGCGGGGCCCGCGGCGCCGGCGTCAGCCGGTGGCGGCTCGGGCGCGATGTCGGGCAGGAGCTGCTCCGCCGGCGCCGGCACCGGCGCCGGCGGCAGGCTCTCCACGACGTCCTCCACGACCGCCGGGACCTGCCCAACCGGATCCTGAACAAGGGCCGGTGCCTTCTTCAGCACGTCGTCGACGACCTTCTCGATGGGGTCCACGGCCGATTGGACGGCTTCGGGCACAATGCCCAGGCCGGAGAGCATGCCGGCCTCTTGGCACTGCCCGCGCAGAGCCGGGGCCGCCACGGCATCGGTGCCGCAGTCGAGGGCGACACCCAGCGGCGTGGCGTTGGCGGCGGGGCTCAACAGGAGCGCGGCGGCAGCGCCGACGGCCAACGCCGCACGGCGGTCACCTCGGCGGGTCAGCTGCGGGTGCGCCACCAGTACCTCCACCTCTCTGTCCGGGCGGCCAGATTCGGGGCTGGCCATGCATCCCGGGCGGTTCCCTGTCCCAACGATGCGGCGCGGACCGGGGTCACGTGCTGCTCACGGCTTCAGGTATGGTCCATGTGCGGTCCAGGGTCTCCTCCCTCGGACCAGTGTGACTAGTCTACCCCCGCTCGGGGGTGGCGGGGATCTTTGTTCGTCCCAACATTGCGAAGAGGAGCCCAGCGGTGAGCCTGCTGCAGGCGTGGCTGATCATCGGGGTGCCCGGCCTGGTGATCGCGCTGGCGATGTTTCTCGTGCGCTCGCTTGCCAGGGCGCTCGTGGGCTACCTCGCCCTGCTGGCCGCGTTCGTCGGCATGGCGCTCGTCCACCGGCCGTCCGCTGGGATCTTCGGGGCGCTGCTCGCGTTGCTGTACGCGTCGGGGCGCGGAGGCGAGATGGAACGCGAGCCGACACAAGACGACGAGATCGGGCTGCCCGACGTCGTCGGCTACAAGCACCGTCGAGCCGTCGAGTAGGCAGCCGACGGTATCCTGAGCCGTCCATGAGTTCCCGCACCTACTTCATCCGTACCTTCGGGTGCCAGATGAACGAACACGACTCCGAACGCGCCGCCGGCGTGCTCGAGACGATGGGCTACCGGCCTGTGGCGACCGCTGAGGAAGCCGGCCTCGTGCTGTTCAACACCTGCGCCATCCGCGAGAACGCCGACAACAAGCTGTACGGGCAGCTGACCGGCCTGAAGCCGTTGAAGGACGCCGATCCGGACAAGGTCGTCATGGTGGGCGGATGCCTCGCCCAGAAGGACCAGCACGCCGTCGCCGAGCGGGTCCCCTGGGTCGACGTCGTCTACGGCACCCACAACATGGGTCACCTGCCCGAGCTGCTCGCCCAGGCGGACTCCTCCGCGCTGCCGGTCGTGGAGATCCTCGAGCACACCGAGATGTTCCCCTCGGCGCTGCCCGCGCGCCGCGAGGTGGCCCACCACGCGTGGGTGTCCATCTCGATCGGCTGCAACAACACCTGCACGTTCTGCATCGTGCCGCTGCTGCGGGGCCCGGAGAAGTCGCGCAGGCTCGGTGACGTCCTGGCCGAGGTCCGCAGCCTCGTCGACGACGGCGTGCGCGAGGTCACCCTCCTCGGCCAGAACGTCAACTCCTACGGCCGCGACCTCGTCCGCGCCGGCGAGGCGGGTGGGGCCGGGTCCGGCGCGGGACGCCGAGGGCGCAATCGCACCCTGTTCGCCGAGCTGCTCCACGCGCTGGGCGACGTCGAGGGGCTCGAGCGGGTCCGGTTCACCAGCCCCCACCCGAAGGACTTCACCGCCGACGTGTTCGCCGCCATGCGCGACGTCCCCAACGTCTGCGAGCAGCTGCACCTGCCGCTGCAGTCGGGTTCTGACCGGGTGCTCAAGCGCATGCAGCGGGCCTACTCGGCCCGCCGTTTCCTCGAGCTGGTCGACGAGGCCCGCGACACCGTCCCCGGGGTGGCCATCTCGACCGACATCATCGTGGGCTTCCCCGGCGAGGCCGACGAGGACTTCGCCGCGACCCTGGCCGTCACCGAGCAGGCCGCGTTCGACTCGGCGTTCACGTTCGAGTACTCCCGCCGGCCCGGCACGGCCGCCGTGGACCTCGACGGCCACCTCGATCCCGCGGTGGTCGGTGAGCGTTACCGGCGGCTGGCGGCGCTGACCCGCGACCTGTCCGCCGCGGCCAACGCCCGCCAGGTGGGCACGACCCAGGAGCTGCTGATCGAGGGGCCGTCCAAGACCGACCCCTCGCGCGTGAGCGGGCGCACCCGCACCAACCGGCTGACACACGTCCCCGCCAGCGCGCTCACCCCCCCCGGCGCCCTGGTGCAGGCGCGGATCACCGAGGCGGCCTCCTACTACCTGCTGGGCGAGGTCGTCGGGCCCTCAAGGAGCGAAGCGGTAGGGCCCCCACGTGCTGGCGTGGCTCCGGCCCCGCCGCCGGCGCGCGACGCAGCCGCGCCGGCGTGAGCCTCTCGTGATCGTCGGCGCGGCGATCATCCCGACCGCACCCCTGCTCGTCCCCGGCGTGAGCGAGACGTTGCCCGACGGTGTCGACAAGGTCTGCGATGCCGTCGAGGCCACCCTGGACCGCCAGCCCGACTGCGACACCGCCATCCTGCTCGCCGCGGCGGAGACCGGCTCGCAGAGCCAGGGACTCTACGACGCGGGCGAGGCCACGCTGGCGGGCATCGGCCGTCCCGACATCACCCGCAGCTCGCCGATCGATCGCGACGCGGTGGAGCGCATCACACGCGTGAACCAGTACCCGATGTACCGCGGCGACCCCCTGCCGCTGGGGCTGTCGGTCCTGGCACTGCTGGTGGGCGGCCCTGGCTCGCTCGTGCCCATGGCGGTGCCGCAGAACGCCGGCTTCGAGGCGCTCACCGCCATCGGGACCGGCATCGCCGAGGCGCTGGCCGACAGCGACGTGCGCGCGGTCGTGGTCGCCGCGGGAGACTGCTCCGCGGGCCTGGACGAGCGCTCGCCGCTGTACCGCATCCATGGCGCCCGGGACTGGGACGCCCAGGCAGTGGACGTGCTCGACTCAGGGCGTCTCAACGGGCTGTCGCGTCTGGGACCCGCCGAGGCCAGACGGGTGGGCGCCCTGGGGTGGGCGCCGATGGCCGTGCTGCACGGCGTGATCGCCCGGGCCAAGATCGGCCTGGTGCGCCGGCACTACTCGGCGCCCCGCGGCGTCGGCTACCTCGTCGCCCACGGTGCATGAGGGCGGACGCGTGCTCGTGCTGGTCGGGCCCACCGCCTCCGGCAAGAGCGCTATCGCGATGCAGGCCGCCGAGCGGCTCGGCGCCGAGATCGTCGCGGTCGACGCGTTCACGGTCTACCGGGGGATGGACGTCGGCACCGCCAAGCCGTCAGCCACGGACAGGGCCCGGGTCAACCATCACCTGGTCGACGTCCTCGACCCGAGCGAGGAATGCACGGTCGAGTGGTTCCAGGCCGCCGCCCGCACGGCCATCGCCGAGGTGACCGCCCGCGGCCGGGTGCCGCTGCTGGTGGGCGGCTCCGGCCTGTACTTCCGCGCGGTGGTGGATCCGCTGCGGTTCCCCCCGACCGACCCGGGCGTGCGCGCCGAGGTCGAGGCGCAGTTCGCCGACGACCCCCCCGCCGCCCACGCCGCCCTCGCGGCGGTGGACCCTGCCGCCGCCGCCCGCATCGACCCCGACAACCTGCGCCGCAGCGTGCGGGCCCTGGAGGTGCACCGGCTGACCGGCCGGCCGTTCAGCGACTGGCGCCAGGCGTGGGACGATCGCCGCTCCATCTATCCCGGCCTCGAGGTGGTCGGGCTGGACGTACCCCGCGAGGACCTCTCGGCCCGGATCGCCACCCGCGTGGAGGCCATGATCGGCGGCGGCCTGGTCGAGGAGTGCCGGCGGCTGCTCGAGCAGCCGTTGTCGGCCACGGCCCGCCAGGCGATCGGCTACGCCGAGCTCTTCGACCATCTGGCTGGACACGGCTCGCTGGAGGAGGCCGCGGAGCGCATCCATGTGCGGACCCGGCGCTACGCCGCCCGGCAATACCGCTGGTTCGCACGCGACCCGCGGGTAAGATGGGTTGTCCCGTCCTCCGCGTGCGAGGTGCTGATCGGTTGATGCGGTTCGTAAAGGCTCACGGCGCCGGCAACGACTTCGTGCTGCTGCCGGATGCCGAGGACGAGTTGACGCTCAGTCCGGCGCTCGTGCGCGGGCTGTGCGCGCGGCACACCGGCCTGGGCGCGGACGGGGTGATCCGTCTGGCTCCCGGCCGTGAGGGCACCGATGTCTTCATGGACTACTGGAACGCCGACGGGTCCGTGGTCGAGATGTGCGGTAACGGCGTGCGCTGTGTCGCCAAGTACGTCGTCGACCGAGGCCTGGTCAATGGTGATGTGGTGCAGGTCGACACCCGCGACGGCGTCAAACCGGTCGAGGTCGCCGCCCGCCACGACGACGGCACGGTGGCCGCGGTCCGCGTCGACATGGGCATCCCCATGTCGACGGGCCCCAAGAAGATCGATGTGAGCCCCGCCCGCCTGGTCGACTGCCCCTGGTCACCGCCATTCCCGGCGCCCGGTTCGGGCAAGCTGACGGTCACCGCCGAGCAGCGCTGGTGGGAGGTCACCACCGTTTCGATGGGCAACCCCCACGCCGTCGGGCTCGTCGATGACGTGGAGCAGGCACCGGTGGCCACCTGGGGGCCGGTCGTCGAGCACGACGACGCCTTCCCCCGGGGAACCAACGTCGAGTTCATCTGCGTGCCCGAGCGCGACCGGGTGATCGGCCGGATCTGGGAACGCGGCGTGGGCGAGACCCCGGCGTCGGGAACCGGCGCCTCGGCGATGGCGGTGGCCGCACACCTGCTCGGTCTGGCCGACCGGCAGGTCACCGTGGTCCTGCCCGGCGGCGAGCTCTTCGTCGACTGGTCCGAAGATGATCTGTTCGTCACCGGTCCGGCGGTGGAGGTGGCGGAGGGCAACCTGTACGAGGACCTGCTGGACAACAGATGAGCGACCCGCAGGTGGAGGAGCTGCAGCTGTCACGCGCCGACCGCCGGCGCGCGGGGGCCCAGCGGGTCGGGGAGGGCGCCCCCCAGGAGGGCGTGGCGATCTTCCGCCCCGTGGAGCGGGCGGTCCTCGTGGCGCTACACCCCAACGGCTCCACGTCGCGGGACGTCGACGCGTCCCTGGACGAGCTCGAGCTGCTCGTCGACACCGCCGGCGCCAAAGCGGTCGGCCGCGTCGTGCAGCGGCGTGAGCACCCCGACGTCGCGACCTTCATCGGCCAGGGCAAGGTGGTCGAGCTGGGCGACCTGGCACGCTCATTGGACGCCGACGCCGCCATCTTCGACGATGAGCTCACCCCGGCCCAGCAACGCAACCTCGAGGAGCGCTTGGGCCTGAAGGTCCTCGACCGCACCATCGTGATCTTGGACATCTTCGCCCAGCACGCCTCCAGCCGGGAGGGCAAGGCGCAGGTCGAGCTCGCGCAGCTGTCCTACCTGCTGCCCCGGCTGCGCGGCTGGGGTCAGGCGTTGTCGCGGCAGGCGGGCGGTCGGGTCGCCGGCGGCGCCGGCATCGGGACCCGCGGCCCCGGGGAGACCCAGCTCGAGGTCGACCGGCGCAAGATCATGCGCCGTATCACCAAGCTGCGGCGCGACCTCGTCGACTACGCCGACACCCGCCGCCTGAAGAGCAAGGATCGCGAACGACACGGCGTCCCCGTCGTCGCGCTCGTCGGCTACACCAACGCGGGAAAGTCCACGCTGCTGAACAGCCTCACCGGTGCGGACGTGCTCGTCGCGGACAAGCTGTTCGCCACGCTCGACACGACCGCCCGCCGCCTGGGGCTGCCCGACGGGCGAGACGCCGTGGCGACCGACACGGTCGGTTTCGTGAAGAAGCTGCCGACCCAGCTCGTCGAGGCATTCAAGTCCACGCTGGAGGAGACGCTGCGCGCGGACCTGCTCGTGCACGTCGTCGACGCGAGTCACCCCGAGGCCGAAGCACAGGTTCTGGCCGTGGACCAGGTGCTCGACGAGATCGGCGCCGGTGACATGCCCCGAGTGCTCGTGCTGAACAAGGCGGACCGCGCTGACCGTGACGAGCTCGTCGGGCTCAGCCGGCAGTTCTCCGACGCAGTTGTGGCGTCCGCGGTCACCGGCGAGGGCGTCAGCGAGCTCGCCACCCGCATCGCCGGGCGTATCCCGCCCACCCGCAGGATGGTCGAGGCCCTGGTGCCCTACGACCAGGCCGGCCTGGTCGCCTTGGCGCATCGCGAGGGCGAGGTCTTCAAGGAGGAGCACCGGCCCGAGGGCACCTGGCTGGTCGCCAACGTCGGGCGATCCACGGGCGAGGCGCTCGCGCCGTTCACCGACACGCCGGAGTGGGACGGCGAAGCCCCCGACGGCGCGTCGGAGGCCTCGCTCTGACCCCCACCGGTCAGGTGACCAGCAACACGATGATGATGATCAGCAGGATCGTGCCGAGGCCGATGCCGGGACCCCGGTAGGCGCCGCCGCCGTAGCCGAAGCTGCCGGCCAGGACCGCGACGAGCAGCACGATGAGCAAGATGGTGACGATGTCCATGGTTTTCTCCGGCTTTCTTCGTTTGCCTGCTCAGCCGCACCTGAACACGGCTACGGCACTCCGCCAGTGTGGCTCAGCACCGCGGCCGGCGTCACGCGCCAGTCGTCAGTAGACGTCGCGGCGACGCTCGACGACTCGCTCATTGCCCACGACGGGGCGCGTCCTGAAGTAGGTCATCCCCAGGATGAGGCCGATGACACCACCGATCATCAGGATGAACCCGATCACGCTGATGTTGATGCCGGCGAGTTGAAAGTCCACTGCGAACGCGAGGATCGCGCCGAGGATGATCAGTGCGATGCTGCCGCCGATGGTCATTGCTGCCTCCTAGGTGTGGGCGCACGGGTGTTATTCCGCAATGGCGCTGCGGATAACCCTGGCCGGTCGGCCATCGTGGTTCCCCGTGGTCGCCGCCGGCGCGTGCTGCTACAACATAGGCACCATTCCTCGGGCAGCCAGCCCGCCCGAGACCGATCCACGGAGCACATCGTGGCGCCCGACCGCATCCCCCGTTGATCTGAGCGCACGCCGCGCGCGTGCGGCCGTGGCCCACGGCCCCGTTCGCGTGCCCCCCCGCACTCCCACACCGGCGATCACCGCGATGGGTGTGGGAGGGCGAGATGTGTGCATGGCTGGCGGAGCTCCTCGGGCTCCGCACGATCCCCCGGCGGGTCGGCGTCACCGACCGGGCCGCGGTGCTGGCGCTGTGGGGCAGGTTCGTCGACGAGCTCGGCAGCGGGCTCCCGCTCGTGCTGCTGCCGACGCTGCAGGGACGGCTCGGGTTGTCGGTCACCCAGACGGGCTGGTGCCTGCAGGCGCTGTACGGCGCGGCCGCGGTCGTGGAGCCCGTGGCGGCGGCCGCCCTCGACCTCGTGGCGCGTCGCCCGCTGTTGGTCTGGGGCGCGCTCGGGTGGGGGGTCGCGCTGCTCATGGTCGCCGGTGCGCCCACCTTCGGCTGGCTTGCCGCGGCGTTCCTGCTTATGGGCGCGGCCTCGGGGCCGCTGGCGCAGACCACCGACGTCCTGCTGGTCGAGATGCACCCCGGCGCCGAGGAGCGCATCGGCGCGCGCCAGACCATGCTCGACACCACGGGCGCGCTGCTCGCCCCGGCGGCCGTCGCGCTCACTGGCTGGGCGAGCGCGGACCCGCGCCTGCCGCTGGTGGTCAGCGGCTGCGCGATCCTGGGCTACGCCGGCCTGCTCGCCGCCACACCGATGCCCGGCCCCGGTCGAACGGCGGAGTCGCTCAGCCCGCTGCACCAGGTGCGCGCCAACGCGGTGGAGGTGCTCGGCGACCGCGAGGCCCGCATCTGGCTCGTGGCGCTGCTCGGGGAGACGCTGATGGACATCCCCGCACTGTTCGAGCCGGTGTGGCTGGCCGGCGACGTCGGGGCCTCGCAGTCGATGGTCGCCGTCCACGCGTTCGTGCAGATGGCCACCGCGCTGGTCGGCCTGGCCCTGCTGGACCGGTGGCTGCCCCGCTATGGTCCCCGGAGGATCCTCACCGCCGCGTGCGTCGCGAACCTGCTCGCGTACCCGGCGTGGCTGCTCGTCCCGGGGGTGGCGGCCAAGCTCGTGCTCGTCGTTCCCGTGACCTTGGCGGTGACGCCGGTGTGGCCCCTCGTGCGGGCGCGGGCGCTGATGGCCGTCGCGGGCCGGGGCGGAACCGTGATGGCGATCACGTCGCTGTACGGCGTGCTGCCCCTGCCGGCGCTGTTCGGCTGGTCCGGCGGGCGCGTCGGTTTGACGCCCACCATGATCGCCGTGCACACCACGGCGACGCTCGTCATCCTCGCCGCCGTCCGGCGGGCGCGTGTCGGCTGACGCGGCGAAGGCAGCCCTACAGGCTGCGCAGCACCGCCACGACCTTGCCGAGGATGGCCGCGTCGACGTCGCCGGCCACCGGGATCGGCTCATAACCCTCGTTGGCGGGGTCGAGGAACACCTTGCCGGCGCGGGTGCGTCGGAAGAACTTCACGGTGGCCTCGCCGTCGATCATGGCCGCGCACATCTCGCCCTGCTCCACGCTCGGCTGCTGGCGCACGACGACGAGGTCGCCGGGCAGGACGCCGGCCTGCACCATGGACTCGCCGCGCACCCGCACGATGAACAGCGTCCCCTCGCCGACGAGGTCGCGGGGCAGCGGGTAGAGGTCCTCGACGTTCTGCTCGGCGACGATGGGCGCGCCGGCGGCGATCTCCCCGAGCACCGGCACGTGGCGGACGGCGGCGTGCGGCGGCGCCGACACCTCCGTCTCGGGATCGAAGCGCACCTCGATCGCCCGCGGCCGCGTGGGGTCGCGGCGCAGGTACCCGAGGCGCTCCAGCGTGCCGAGCTGGTAGTGCACGCTCGACGCCGAACGCAGGCCCACGGCCTCGCCGATCTCCCGCACGCTCGGGGGATAGCCCCGCGTCTCCACCGCCTCGCGGATGACCTCGAGCACGCGTTGCTGGCGGGCGGTCAGTGACGTGGTCATGGGGGCTCTCCTTCTCGCTCGGCGCAGTCCCGCTCTGCCGCGGGCCGACCATACGTTTCGGTCGCCTGTTCGAACTTGACCCTTGACAACCGAACGGGCGTTCGTCATAGTGTACTCGAACGAGCGTTCTGGTCAAGGATCTCCGCCGGCTTGCCTCGGCTGCCGAGCAAGGGGACCGAACCGACCGAACCGACCCAAGCAGCTGGACGCGACCGAACACGACCGAACCGAGGAGGAGCACGAGATGGCGGCTGTCGCCTGGGACGTGGAAGCAGCCGAGCCGTGCACCCCGCGCGAGCCCTGCGGGCAGTGCGAGCCGCGCAGCCCGCGCGGGCCGCGCGCCGGCCTGCGGCCGGTCGGCTCCGATGCCGTCGGCCACGCCAGGGCCCGTCCCGGCGCGCCGGCGGCGGTATATCGCCGCCGGCGGGTGGGCGCCGTCACCGCGGCGGTGGCAACGGTGGCGGCGGTGCTGGCGGTTGCGGCCGGGTCACTGGCTTTGCCCGGCACGCCGGCCGCCCCGGGTGCGCAGCCGGCCGTGGACGGCTCGGCGGTGGACGGCTCGGCAGCCGAGCCGATCACCGTGGTCGTCGCCCCCGGCGAGACGCTCTGGGACATCGCCGCACCGCACGCGCCGGCGGGCACCGAGCCGATGGCCTACGTCGTCCAGATCGCCGCCTTCAACGGCGTGGACCCCCGGGCGGTGCAACCCGGCACGGTGCTGCAGCTGCCTCCACCCGCCAACTGACGTCGCGCGACCAGACCGCGATCAGACCGGGGGCGCGGGGTCGTACTGGATGTGGCGGCGCAGCTGGCGGGCGCGCTCGGGGGAGTGCAGGCGGGCGACCAGGTGCAGTGCCATGTCGATGCCGGCGGACACACCGGCGGCGGTGATGACCGCGCCGTCGTCGACGAAGCGCTCGTCCGCGCGCACCTGCACGCCGGTTCCGAGCCTGGCGAGATCGTTCAGCGACGCCCAGTAGCTGGTGGCCGGGCGGCCGTCGAGCAGGCCGGCGTCGGCGTACATCAGCGAGCCGGTGCACACGCTGGTCATGAGGGCCCCCTGGGCGGCGACGCCGCGGACGAACGCACGCACCGCCTCGTCGCCGAGCTGCTCGGCGACGCCGGGGCCGCCCGGATAGACCAGCACGTCGAGCGGTGGGGCGTCCTCCCAGGTGTGGTCGGCGAGCACGCGCATCCCGTTGGCGCAGCGTACCGGCCCGTCGCGGGGCGCCAGCGTGCACACCTGCACGTCGTCGTCGGGGCACAGCCGGGACCAGCTGGCGAGCACCTCCCACGGGCCGACCCAGTCGAGCTCCTCCGCCCCGTCGAACAACACGAAACCGATGCGGGTGGTCATGGCGTCTCCTCGGCGGGGACGTTCATGGCGGCCAGCTCCCGGGCGAAGTCCTCGGTCGAGGTGAAGCCCTTGTAGACGCTGGCGAAGCGCACGTAGGCGACCGGGTCGAGGTCGCGCAGGGCTGCCAGGACCTCCGCGCCGATCATCTCGCTGGTGACCTCCCGCTTGCCGAGGGCGCGCACGCGCGCCTCGACCCGGGCGACGGCCCGGTGCACCGCGCTCGCGTCGACGGGGAGGTTCTTGGTCGCCTTCTGCAGGCCGGCGGCGATCTTGTCACGGTCGAAGGGCTCGAGAAGGCCGCTGCGCTTGCGCACCGACAGGGCGGGGTGCTCGGCACGCTCGTAGGTCGAGAAGCGCTGCGCGCACGCCTGGCACTCGCGGCGCCGGCGGATGGCCACGCCTTCCTCGGTTGCGCGCGAGTCGACCACGCGATCGTCGTCGCTGTCGCAGTACGGGCAGCGCATCGCGGACCTTTCTCGAACTTTTTTCGGGTGTGGATATCCGGCGTTGTCCACCGCGCTGTGCACAGGTTGTGGATCGTCGTCCAGGGACTTTGCGGCCACCGTCCACAACGACTGTCGGAGGCGGTGGGAAAGCATTCCTCGGGCCTGTGGAGCGGCGACGCCCGTCCACAGCGTCGGCCGCCTCCTGGCGCGGCCGCTGTCACAGCAGGGTGCTAGCGTGCGTGAGGTGGTCCCCGCAGCCAGCGCAGTGACCACAAGATATAGTGTATGTCACGAGCAAGCGGTCCCGCATCTTGGGTTCCTTCCCCGAAACAGGTCCTTGACGTCGCTCGCTTGCCGTGCGAATCTCATCGCCGTACTCACACCGATGGGATTCGGTTCACCCGGCGAACAGGGAGCACGATGGTCACCACACGCAGCGCGCTGCAGGCCGTTCCGTCTGGCAACGGCACGGGGTTGAAGATCGACCGCTACTTCACCACCGAGGGCACGCACCCCTACGACGAGCTCGAGTGGGAGCTGCGCGACGCCGTCATCTCGGACTGGAAGACCGGCGCGGTCGCCTTCGAACAGCGCGACGTCGAGTTCCCGAAGTCCTGGTCGATGAACGCCACGACAATCGTGGCACAGAAGTACTTCCGGGGACCGCTCGGCTCGCCTGAGCGCGAACGCAGCGTGCGCCAGATGATCGACCGCGTCGCCGACCGCATCACCGAGTGGGGCCGCAAGGACGGCTACTTCGCCGACGACGAGTCGGCCCGGGTCTTCAACGAGGAGCTGAAGTCGATCCTCGTCAACCAGCGCGCCGCCTTCAACTCCCCGGTCTGGTTCAACGTCGGCGTGCCCGACCGGAACCAGCAGTGCTCGGCGTGTTACATCCTGTCAGTCGAGGACAAGATGAGCTCGATCCTCAACTGGTACACCGAGGAGGGCTTGATCTTCAAGGGCGGCTCGGGCGCCGGCGTGAACCTGTCGCGGATCCGCTCGTCCAAGGAGCACCTCACCGGCGGGGGTGAGGCGTCAGGGCCGGTCAGCTTCATGCGCGGCGCCGACGCGTCGGCCGGCACGATTAAAAGCGGAGGCACAACGAGAAGAGCAGCCAAGATGGTGATCCTCGACGTCGACCATCCCGACATCGAGGAGTTCATCTGGTGCAAGTGCCGGGAGGAGTCGAAGGCCCGGGCCCTGGCGGCCGCCGGCTTCGACATGGACCTCGACGGCAAGGACTCCGGGTCGGTTCAATACCAGAACGCCAATAACTCCGTGCGCGTCACCGACGAGTTCATGGCCGCGGTCGAGGCCGACGGTGACTTCGACCTGAGGGCGGTCACCACGGGTGAGGTCGTCCAGACCGTCAAGGCCCGCAAGCTCATGCGCCAGATCGCCGAGGCCGCCTGGGAGTGCGCTGACCCTGGCGTGCAGTACGACACGACCATCAACGACTGGCACACCACTCCCAACGCCGGGCGCATCAATGGCTCCAACCCATGCAGCGAGTACATGCACCTGGATGACTCCGCGTGCAACCTGGCGAGTTTGAACCTGCGCAAGTTCGAGGCCGACGGCGTGTTCGACGTGGAGGCGTTCAAGCGGGCCGTGGAGATCGTGTTCACCGCCCAGGAGATCATGGTCGGCAACTCGAGCTACCCGACCGAGAAGATCACCGAGAACGCGCGGCGCTACCGCCAGCTGGGTCTGGGCTACGCCAACCTCGGCGGGCTGCTGATGAGCCAGGGTCTGGCCTACGACTCCGACGAGGGACGGGCCTGGGCGTCGACGATCACCGCGCTCATGACGGGCCATGCGTACCGGACGTCCGCCGAGCTGGCCAAGGTGCAGGGCCCGTTCGAGGGCTACACCGCCGACCGCGACGGCATGCTGCGCGTGATCGCCAAGCACAAGGACGCCGCCGAGGCGATCGACACCCGACTGGCTCCGGCCAACATCCTCGACGCGGCCAAGCGGTCATGGAGCGACGCGTTGGAGCGTGGCAGCGAGCACGGGATCCGCAATGCGCAGGCCAGCGTGCTGGCGCCGACCGGCTGCCTGGTCGGTGGTTCGCTCGTCTCCACGGAGCGCGGCCTGGTCCGTCTCGCGTCCCTTGGCGACCCCGCCGGCGACCGGTGGCAGGACCTCGGCATCGCCGTGGCCACCGACGACGGGGCCCGCCAGGCCACGAAGTTCTACGTCAACGGGCTCGAGTCGGTCGTCACCGTGGACACCGCTCGCGGCTACCGCATACAGGGCACGCCTCGGCACCGCATCAAGGTGGTCGGCACCGACGGGCGGTGGGAGTGGAAGCGGTTCAGTGAGATCACGGCGGGCGACCGGGTGCCACTGGCACTGGATCAGCTCGTCGGTCGGCCGCAGCGCGTGCCGTTGCCGCCGCTGGCAGAGGCGTACTGGACCGGTGAGCACCACGCCGAGGTTCCCCGCACCATGACCCCCGAGCTGGCCGAGTTCGTCGGCTACTTCATGGGCGACGGGTCGCTGCACTCCCGGGGCATCCGGTTGTGCGTGGCGGCCGAGGACTTCGATGTCGTCGAGCACCTGTCGCAGCTGGGCAAGGAGCTCTTCAACCTCGAGGCGCACGTCTCCCAGGAAACCGGCTACACGCAGGTCGCGTTCCACTCGGTGCGCCTCGTGCACTGGTGGGAGGCCTGCGGGTTCGCCAAGCACTCACCGGCCGACGGCCACGTCGGCAAGGGCTGGCACCCCCACATCCCCGAGGCAATCCTCTACAGCAACGACGCCGAGGTCTACACGAGCTTCCTGCGGGGCCTGTACGAGGCCGACGGCACGGTCACGCTCGGCTACCCGCACTGGTCGTCGACGTCCTTTGAGTTCAGCCGGGACGTGCAGTCGCTCCTGCTGGCCTTGGGCTATCCCACGACGCGCAAGGATGACTTCACCGGGTGGGGTGGTACGAGGCTTGCCGTCTTGCGGCTGCTGAACAGCAGCTACAACGAGCCGTGGCTCGCCGAGATCGGCTTCATCAGCGCGCGCAAGAATGCGTCCGTCGAGATCAAGGCGTCACAGCAGTCCGCGCGCATGGACTACATCCCGGTGCCGCGCGACATGATCGAGCGACTCGCCCCCGACAACGACCGGCTCCGCGGCAATCTCCTCCAGGGCGCGAAGCGGGGCCGAGTCAGCCGCACCATCGCCACTGAACTCTACGAGCGCACCGGTGACGAGGACCTCGGTCACCTCCTCACCTTCTTCTACGACACCGTGGCGTCGGCCGAGTTGGGCGAAGACGAGCTCACCTACGACCTGTCGGTGCCCGACAACGTCACCTACCTCGCCAACGGGTTCGTGAGCCACAACACCATCGGCCTGCTGATGGACTGCGATACCACGGGCATCGAGCCCGACCTCGGCCTGGTGAAGATGAAGAAGCTCGTCGGCGGGGGGACGATGCGCATCGTCAACCAGACGGTGCCGGCGGCGCTTGCCAAGCTCGGCTACCTGCCCGAGCAGGTCGAGGCGATCGTCGCCTACATCGACCAGCACGCCACCATCGAGGGGGCGCCGGCGTTCCGCGACGAGCACCTGCCGGTGTTCGACTGCGCGATGGGCGAGCGCTCGATCGCCCCGGGCGGCCACATCCGCATGATGGCGGCGGCGCAGCCATGGTTGAGTGGAGCAATCTCGAAGACATGTAACGTTCCGGAGTCCGCGACGGTGGAGGACATCGAGGGCATCTACGTCGAGGGGTGGAAGCTCGGGCTGAAGGCGCTGGCGATCTATCGGGACAACTGCAAGGTCGGCCAGCCGCTGTCGATCGACAAGAAGAAGGCCGAGCCGGCCTCCACGACCGAGGAGGCCGAGCAGCACGGCATGGTACGCCGGCGGCTGCCGAAGCAGCGGCCGAGCCAGACGATCTCCTTCCAGGTCGGCGACGCCGAGGGCTACCTCACGGCGGGGGAGTACCCCGGCGACGGGCTCGGTGAGATCTTCGTCAAGCTCGGCAAGCAGGGCTCGACGCTGTCCGGCGTGATGGACGCGTTCGCGATCAGCGTGAGTCTCGGCCTGCAGTACGGCGTGCCGCTTGAGGCCTACGTCCGCAAGTTCACGAACATGCGCTTCGAGCCGGCCGGCATGACCGACGACCCGGAGGTGAAGTTCACCAGCTCGATCGTGGACTACATCTTCCGGCGCCTGGCGATCGAGTACCTGCCGACCGACAAGCGCCACGAGCTGAACATCTACACCCTGGAGGAGCGCAACGCCGCCCTCGACGCCGGCTACGCGCCGGCGGACACGGCCGGCAGCGACGCTCCGGCCGTGGACGTCGAGGGTCAGACCCGCCTGCCGGTCGATCGTCCCCTGCCCGTGGACGACCTCTACGGCGACGCCCCCATGTGCTTCACCTGCGGCATCAAGATGCAGCGCGCCGGCTCCTGCCACGTCTGCGAGTCGTGCGGCACCACGAGCGGCTGCAGCTGATGGTGGATGGAGGTGACGACACCCGTCTCAGTCGTCGGAAGAGAAGGCGAGGACCTTCCCGGCGCTGCGTTCGGTGGTGAGCCGGTCGAGGAGTGCGTCGGTTCGGCTGTGGTCCTCGAAGAGCTCGCCGATTATGGTCAGGCCGAGGAATCCGGCGACGACGCCGTAGGCGAGTTCCTTGACGGGCACGCGCCTCCGCAAGGACGTCGGACGCAGCCGGCGGACGGTGTCCTCGACCAACGTGGACCAGGGCCCTACCGCGCTGGGCGACCTGTCTGCCGAGCTCACGGTCCATCAGCCCGGGCCGGCGACCATCTCGCCCAGGAGGCGCACGTGACCGGCTTCGCGGTCCTCTCGGTACAGGCGGCCGGTCGTGCGCCGTAGCTGGCGGCCGTAGGAGACGGCGTCGAGCTCGTGGCGCTAGCGTTGAAGACGGGCGTCGAGCGCGGCAAGCAGCAACTGGTTGAGCGAGCCGAAGTGGTAGGAGTATCAGGCTGGAAGGGCCGTCTGCCCGACGCGGGGAGACAGCCCGCGGTCTCGGGTGAAGGGACGGCTGGGCATGGGCGACAAGGGGCCTCGCGTCTCGCGGTTGGCCGCAGGAGCGGCCGTCATGGTGCACGTCGCCGCCGTCGCGGCCTACCTCGCCGTCATGGCTGCCTCCGGCCCCGACCCGGACCGGTTGCGGCCTGTCCCCATCGCCGTGGCTTACGCGGTCCCGGCGGTCCTGGCACTGGCGGGCCTCCGCGGCCGCGTCCCGCTCCTTCTGGCCGCAGCGATAGCCGCGGGCGTGCTCGCCGTCTTCCCGTTCTCGGTGCACAGCTTCGTGCTCGCTCCGGCCGCGGTCGTCTACGCCGTCGCCTTCGGGCGGCTGAACACCCCTCGACACGGCCGGGGCGCGGCGCTCGCAGCCGTCGCCTGCCCTCTCCTGCTGGTGGCGGCCTTTCTCGTCCTGCTCGTCCAAGACCACCCCGCCTGCTACGAGGAGCTCGAGACCGGCGAGGTCGTCGTCGACCGGGATCCCGGCGACATAACATCCCGGTCGATCGGGCCCGACTCCGATGTGGTCGTGGCCGGTTGCACCAGCGACACCGTCGTCTGGTGGGAAGCCGCCGCAAGCCTGGCCCTGTCCGGCGCAGGGGTCGCCACGGGGCTGCTGTCCGTACCGAAGACCACGCAAGACAGCCGCCGAGAGCACCCGCATCGTCAGGGCACGTCATGACCGACGGGCACAAAAACGTCGCCGGGGAGCGGTGATGACCGGGCATGCGGTGGTGATCGCAGGTGGCGGGCCGACGGGGCTGATGTTGGCGGGCGAGCTCGCGTTGGCGGGGATCGACGTGGTCATCGTCGAACGACGCACCGGTCAGCATGTCGACGGATCACGGGCCGGGGGTCTGCACTCGCGCACCATCGAGGTGCTCGATCAGCGCGGCATCGCCGATCGGTTCCTCGCAGCGGGGCAGACGATGCAGGTCCAGGGCTTCGCCGGGATCGCCTTGGACATCAGCGACTTCCCCACCCGCCACAACTACGGGCTTGCGCTGTGGCAGAGCCAGTTCGAGCCCATCCTGGCCGGCTGGGTCGGGGAGCTCGGGGTGCCGATCCTTGGTGGCTGCGAGGTGGTGGGCTTCGCGCAGGACGACGCCGGCGTGGATGTCGAGCTGTCCGGCGACACGTCGCTGCGAGCGGAGTACCTCGTCGGCTGCGACGGGGGACGCAGCCTGGTCCGCAAGGCAGCCGGCATCGACTTCTCCGGGTTGGATCCGTCGACCAGCTGGATGATCGCCGAGGTCGAGATGGACGAGGAGCCAGAGCTCGGCTTCCGTCGCGACAGCGCCGGCACCCACGCCCTCGGGCGGAGGGAAGAAGGGGAGCCCGTTCGGGTCGTGCTCACCGAACGACTTCTCGACCACACCGGCGAGCCCAGCATGGACGAGCTTCGCGAGGCGCTCGTCTCGGTGTACGGGACCGACTACGGGCTTCGCAGCGCCAGCTGGATATCCCGGTTCACCGACATGACGCGGCAGGCAGCCTCCTACCGCCGCGGCCGTGTCCTGCTGGCCGGGGACGCCGCACACGTGCATCCCCCCCACGGCGGCCAGGGCCTCAACACCGGCGTGCAGGATGCCGTGAACCTGGGATGGAAGCTGGCCCAGGTGGTCAACAAGACCTCGTCCGAGAGCCTGCTGGACACCTACCACGCCGAACGGCATCCGGTCGGCGCCCGGGTGCTGCACAACACCATGGCGCAGGTCGCGCTGAGCAGCCCCGACGACCGTCACCAGGCCCTGCGCGACACCATGACCGAGCTGCTGAGCATGGACGAGCCCCGCAGCCGCATCGCCGCGATGCTGTCCGGTCTCGATATCCACTACGACCTCGGAGAGGGACACCCGCTGCTCGGGCGGCGCATGCCCGACCTCGACGTGCACACCGCCGACGGTCCCACGCGCGTGTTCACCCTGCTGCACGACGGCCGCCCCGTGCTGCTACACCTCGACGAACGCGGCGGTTTCGACGTCTCCCCTTGGGCGGATCGAGTCCGGTTGGTCGACGCGACACACGACGGCGTGTGGGAGCTGCCGGTCCTTGGCGAGATCGCTGCGCCCCGGGCCGTGTTGATCCGACCCGACGGGCACGTCGCCTGGGCAGGAGACCTCACGGACGCAGAGCTGCCTCACGCGCTTGCGAGGTGGTTCGGAGCGGACACTCCCGCTGAGTAGAACCCGCCATCCGCGCGCCGCCCGCCCCTCACCCAATGGGGAGCACGGTGCGGTGCGGTTCGCTTGTCGACGGGGGGACGTGCGGGCACAAAGACAGCATGGAGGACGCGACCTCTGGGCCCTACGAACGCCCCGTCAGTGAAGAGTTCTCTGTCGCGCGGGGACGAGAGATCGCTCGGGCTCTCCCGATGATCCGGACGTCGTGCTGACGGCGGCGCGCCGGAATCCGGGCGTTCATGCGCCCGGGGCCACGGCGACCGTTCAGCGGACGTCCACGAGCTGGTGCTCCGGTCCGTCGAGGCAGACGTCGCGTTCTTCGGCCCACCGCCCTACGACGGGCTTGAGGGCCGGGGGCCAACACGGACCCTGATTGAACGGCCGATCACAACCGAGGCCGCAATCCCGACTGCGGCCCCGGCAGCGTTCAGTATCACGTCGTCAACATCGGCCGCCCGACCCACCGGAAGCAGGAACTGCGCTGCTTCCAGAGCGAGAGAGAACGTGGCCGCGCCGAGCACCGCTGCCCATCGGGGCTGCCGAACAACCTGCGTGAGCAGGCCGGCGCACAGACCGACCGGGACGAAGAGCAGCACGTTACCCATGACGTTTCGCAAAGCGACCGATCCCTCTACCGAAGAACTCAGGAGCGCGGTCAGCGACGCGAAGGGCACCACGTTGACTGCGGTTTCGGCGCTGCCCATCGGTTGCAGCACCACGATCAGCACCGCCAATGCCGTCACCGCTGTGGCCGCCCAGATGGCCGACGTGATCACCGCGAGGGAGGCGCAGTCCGCGGCGCGTCGTCGGCGGTAGCCGGCGGCCACGCCTGTCCCCAAGCCCCCGAGGACGAGCAGCAAGCAGATCCAGGGGATGAGCCACCCGAACGCGGCGAACCCCTGTTGCACGTCGCTCCCCTGCCGCCGCCCTGACACACCTCACCGCAGTAGCGCACGGACGGAAGCGTCGAGTCAACTCCTCGACGTGCGGGCGGGCGTGAGCCCTGGCGATTGCCTGGGTGCGTTGATGGCTCCACGTCAGGCGCCGTACTGCCGGTCCTCGACCTGCTCGACGATGTGCGCCGTGGGGACGCCGATCAGTCCCTGTGCCTGGACGCGTTGCCACAACTCCTGGAGGCGGTCACGAAGCGCCACCGCCTCATCGTCGGTCTCGAGCTCGAGGTCGATCCAGACGTGGTTGGGGTCGTCGACCGAACGGTAGACGCGGTGGCGGCGCACGCCCGACTGCTCGCGGCCCAAGGGGTCGTCGTCGAACGCCTTCTTCCACGCGTCGAAGTCGGGCGCGGGGTGGTCGATCCTCAGGATGCGCATGCTGTTCTCCTTGTCGTGGTTGCTGGTTGCCGATGGGGGTGGGTCAGAACGCCAGGCCGTGGCGTTCGACGATCGGGATGGTGGCTGCGAAGTCGATGTCGGCCCCGTACTCGGCGGCCATGGCGGCGAGGGTCTCGGGGTCGGGCAGTCCCCCGGATCCCAACTGGCGGAAGAGGTCTTCCAGGCCGGCGGGGGAGATGATCTCCAGGATGCGCGCCGGCGCGTCACCGGCGTTCCAGAAGGTGTGCCACTGGTCACGGGGCTTGAAGATGAGATCGCCGACCTCGGCGAAGGCCTCGTCGCCGCCCAGCACTGCGCCGACGCGGCCCTCGAGCACATAGCTGTACTCGTCCTCGCGGGTGTGCCGATGCAGGGGCGCGGCCAGGGCCCGAGGCCCAAGGAGGTGCTCGACCAATGCGAAGTGCCCGCCGCTGTCTGCGCCGTCGATCATGTAGCGATCGTGCGAGCCGCGATCGTCGGGGCCGTTGATCTCTCCGGTGCCGGCGGCGAGAAGCCGCGGAGCGTCGGGTGCCGGTTGCTCAGTCATGGTTTCCTCCATCCATCGTTGGACTCCGAACGATCGAGGTGCAGCAGCGCGATGGCGAATCGCCAGGCACCGTCGGTTCCGCGGCGGGCCACGTTGATGCCCTCGCCCACGGTGAGGGCGATGTCGCCCGCCTGGACGACCCGCCGAGGGCTGGCCACGTACGTCGGCTGCTGGCCCCAGATCGCGGCCGCCACTCGCGGGATCTGCGCCCCGCCTCGGGCCAGCGGTCCGTCGGGGCCGGCGACGAGGACGCCGCCTGCGTCGAACAGCGCCAACATCCCCTCGACGTTGCGGGTGATGCAGGCGTCCTCGAGCAGCATCTCGAGCTCCTCGGGGGTGCGGCCACCTTCCCGCGCTATCTGACCCGTCACCGGGTGGACGTGGGGGTGGTCACGGTTTCCTCCCGTCATGTCCTGGGGGCCTGGTGGTAGCTCATCTACCGGACCTTACGCACCGGGCGGAGGAGCGCCTATCCCAGAAACCTGCTATTTCCGAGCTGGCGGAGCCGCCCTAGGATGCGACCATGAGCGGGTACGCCAAGGGGCGCGGCCGTGACCGGATCGCCGAGCTCGCCGGCCGGGGGATGGACCTGGTGTCCTTCTGGCAGGAGTGCACCGACGCGCTTGCCCCCGCCGTGCCCCACTACCTGGGCCCCTGCTGGTTCACCCTCGACCCCGCGTCGCTGCTGGTCACCAGTCACTTCCAAGAGGGACTGGCGGAGATTCCCCACGAGTGGTTGGCGCAGCAGTACTACGCCGACGACTACAACAAGATGGCCGACGTGGCGCGCTCCGACCGCGGCGTGGCGACGTTGCACGAAGCGACCGGGGGCAACCCGCAGCTGAGCGCCCGCTACCGGGACGTGATGGCGCCCTACGGCGGCGAACAGGAGATGATCGCCGGCCTGCGCACCCCCACGGGGGAGATCTGGGGCGCGCTGGGGCTCTACCGGGAGAAGGACACTGCGCTGTTTGACGCCAGCGACCTTGATTTCGTGCGGGCCATCGCCCCGTCCCTCGCCGAAGGCGCACGACGCGCGCTGCTGCTGGGGGAGGCCACCGACCCCGAGGATCCCCACGGACCCGGGCTGCTCGTCCTCACCCAGCACTGGGAGATCGAGTCTATGACCGCCGGGGTGGAGCAGTGGCTGGCCGAGCTGCCCGACGGTGACTGGGAACATGGACAGCTTCCATCCGCCGTAGCCGCCGTTGCCGGCCAGGCACTGCGCAGCACGGCAGGTGCCGAGACCCCCGGTGAGGTCGCCTTCGCACGAGTCCTGACGCGGGCGGGCCGTTGGATCCTGCTCCACGGAGCCGCGCTCGAATCAGGCAGGTCCCCCCGTGCCGCCGTGATCATCGAGCCCGCCCATCCGGCCCGCCTCATGCCGCTGCTCATGGCCGCCTACGAGCTCACCGATCGCGAGCGGGACGTCACCCGGCTCGTCCTGCAGGGCCGTTCGACGACCGAAATCGCCGCGAGCCTGTTCATCTCACCCCATACCGTCCAGCAGCACCTCACGAAGGTGTTCGCCAAGACGGGGGTTCGCAGCAGACGTGACCTCGTCGGGAAGATCTTCTTCGCGCATTACGAACCGCGGGTCCGCGACAACGAGCAGCGGGTGGTCCGTGGCCAACCCCTGCGCGGGGGTCCGGTGTCCGAAGCGCCCCCCCGCACAGCGACCGGCAGCCCGTAGCCCTCCCGAGATGAGCCTGCCCACCGCGCTGCGTGAGGCGCGGCGCTGGCGGCACCGGGGGTGTCGGTCGCCGACGTGCACCGTGCAGCCCGGCATGTCGGCCGGGTCGGCTGCGGCCACGAGTGTCGTGGGTTCAGCCGGCCAGCAGCAGGAGCCAGAGCGCGTCGGCGAGCAGAGCGGCCAGGAGGCCGGCGGCGGCCCACGTGGCCATGCGGGGAGCGGTTGCCATGTTGTTCGGGCCCAGGCGGCCGAACAGGCGTCCCACGCCGGCGCCTATGGCCGCCATGAGGGCGAGCTGGACGACGATGATCCAGTTCTCCGCCCCTCCGGCGATGGCCTCGACGGCATAGGCCGAGAGGGGCAGGAGCAAGCCGGCAACAACGACGAGCGCCGCGAAGGCGCCCAGCCGGGCCCGGTGGCGAGAAGCCGGCGACGCGGTGGCTCCCATGGGGGCATGGTAGCCCGCTTGTCGGGCACGCTGTGCGGCACGCGAGTGGCTTGCGGCCTCGCCGGTGGCGCCGCGCCGGCGCAGAGCCGAGAATCGCCGCCATGAGCGACGACGTCACCGTGTGTGGTTCAACCCGCAATGCTCGAACTGCCGCAACGCGAAGGCCCTGCTTTCCGAGCAAGGCGCGCACGTCCAGGAACTGCGCTACCTCGAGGAGCGCCCCGACCGGGCCGCCCTGGAGCGCCTCATGGCCATGCTCGGTATCGACGACCCGCGGCAGATGATGCGGACCGGGGAACAGGCCTACCGCGACTTGGCGCTGGCAGACGCGGATCTCGACGAGCTGCTGGACGCGATGGTGGCCAACCCCATCCTCATCCAGCGGCCGATCGCGATCCGCGGTGACAGGGCGGTCATCGCCCGCCCGCCCGAGCGTGCACTTGAGCTGCTGGAGTAGTCGTGCCCAACGCAATGGAGCCCATCCGCATCGTCGGCCTGGGGGGGTCTATGCGCGCGCCGTCGGCCAGCCTCGCCGCGCTCGACGTCGCATTGGCCTCGGCCCGGGACCGCGGTGCCGTGACGAGTCGGTTCGCCGTTCACGAGCTTGACCTGCCGATGTACCAGCCTGGCGTCGACCCGCCGGCGGCTGCGGTCGAGCTCGCCGATGGCATCGGCCGGGCCGACGGCTTGGTGTGGTCCTCGCCGCTGTACCACGGATCGGTGTCCGGGTCGTTCAAGAACGCCCTTGACTGGCTGCAGCTGCTCGCAGCCGCCGATCCGCCGTACCTCACCGGCAAGGTGGTGGGACTCATCGCTGTCGCCGGCGGCGTCCAGGCGTTGCAGGCCGTGAACACCATGGAGTTCATCGCCCGGGCGCTGCGCGCCTTCGCCGTTCCGCTCGTCGTGCCGCTGCCCCAGGCCGGACGTCTGTCCGACGAAGGCCGGATCGACGGCGCCTTTCGCGGCCAGCTCGAGCAGCTCGGACGGGAGGTGTACCGGGCTGCAGGGCAGCTTCGTGGCACCGGTACCTGTGATTACGCCTGACCATCCCGGGCGTGCGCATCGTCGCTGTAGCGTTGAGCAAGGCTTCCTCCCCGCGGTCCCTGGAGGGCCTGTGGATGTGGCCGCTGATCATCGGCCCGCTGCTGGCCGCCGGCGTCATGGTGGTGCGCTCGTACCGATGACGGCGACGAGCCCCTCGGGCAGGGGCTCACCGCCGAAGGACGGCTCGATCGTGGCGTGGACGGCATGGCCGGCAAGGAGCCGCGGGATCGTCACCGTGTCGATGAGCACGTTGTCATGTCGTTCGTCGTCACGCTGCCAGGCGCCCATTTCATCGCGAATGAAGCAGGTGATGGCCCGGACGAAGCGCGTCGCGTCGGGCCGCGAGTAGCGCGTGATGAGCACCCAGTCGTCGGTGACCGCGACATGGTCGGTCTGGTCCTGACGTGCCCGGCCGAAGCCCAGGTCGCAGATGTCGGCCGCGAGGAGGCCGCCGGGGCGCAGGGCGTCAGCGATCGCGGCAAGCGCGGCGCGGATCGCCGCCTCGTCGGGCAGGTAGTTCAACACATGGCCCACCGACACGATCGCATCCGCCGACGGCAACGGGTCGGCGGGCAACGTCAGCTGCCGCAGCTCCTTGACGCCCGGGACCTTGCCTGCGACGAGCTCGAGCATGGCCGGGGACGCATCCGTGGCGATGACCTGATGCCCGGCCTCGACCAGGTGGCGGGTGAGGTGGCCGCTGCCGCAGCCCAGCTCAAGCACCACGCCGCCGGCCTGACGC
>Ga0247713_1000340_pt1 | contig 30451 bp, 34 predicted proteins | sample 21E_NmetaG_FD_189936 | JGI IMG/M metagenome (GOLD analysis project Ga0247713, IMG submission 189936) | Soil microbial communities from hillslope of Landscape Evolution Observatory, University of Arizona, Oracle, AZ, United States - 2-1-E_N | ecosystem: Engineered > Artificial ecosystem >...
GGCCAGGACCTCGTCGGCTTCGACCGCGACCGTATCCGCGACCGGGGCGACGAGTACCTGGCCCGAGCGGTCGAGGAAGCCGTGGACTGATGAGGGTCACGCGACTGCTTCTCCGGAACTACCGGGTTTTCGAGGACGAGCTTCAGCTCGAGATGCCGCCCGGCCTGGTCGGCGTCTACGGCCTGAACGGCGCCGGGAAGTCGGCGCTCATCGAATCCATCCGGTTCACCCTCTACGGACGCTCGCGCACGTCGATGGACGAGGTGCGTACCGCCGGCGTGAATGCCGAGTGCATCACCGAGGTGGAGTTCGAGCACGAGGGCCACCTGTACGCGGTCCGGCGCACGATCGGCGGGGCCAACTCCCAGGTCAAGGCCCAGGCCCACGCCGACGGCCAGCAGGTGGCCGAGGGCGTGCGCGACACCGGCCGTTACGTCCACTCCATCCTGGGCATGGACGACGCCGCCTTCCGGGCCTCGGTGTTCGCCGAGCAGAAGCAGCTCGCCGCATTCAGCCAGCAGACGCCGGCCGAGCGCCGGCGCCTGGTCCTGCAGCTGCTGGGGATCACCCCGCTCGACGCGGCGCGCGACCTGGCCCGCAAGGACGCCCGCCACACCCAGGAGCAGTTCGAGCGCCTTCGCTCGCTGCTTCCTGAGCTCGACGCGGTCCGCGAGGCCGTGGCCCTCACCGAGGCCGCGGCCGCCGAAGCGGAGCGGACGATGACCGACCACGAGGCGCTGGCCGTCGCGGCCCGGTCCGACCTGGAGGCGGCCGCCACCCGGCACCAGCACCTCGACGTGCTGCGCCAGGAGCACGACCGGCTCGTGGCTGAGGGCAAGGCGGTGCGGGAGCAGTACGACAAGGCCATGGCGTGGGTGGCCAAGCTCAAGGAGGAGCGGACCGAACTGGAGCGGGCGGCCGAGCGGCTGAAGCTCCTCGCTCCTGAGGCCGAAGGCTGGCAGGCGGCCGAGGCCCGCCTGCGCCTGGTCGAGGGTGTGGCGTCGGCCCAGGCGGCCCTTGATGCGGTGCCCGTGCCCGTCACCCCGGAGAAGCCCGACGAAGCCGGCTGCGATGCGGCCCGAGCCGCAGCGGATGCGGCCAAGGAGGCCCTGGCCGGGGCCAACGCCACACTGGCCGCGGCCCGCGTGGAGCGCGACCGTGCCGCCACGGCCGTCGAACGGTCGTCGGTCCTCACCGGCGAGGGTGACTGCCCGCTGTGCGGCCAGGCGCTGGGCGACGCCTTCGAAGCGGTGCAGGCCCACCGGGCCGCGGAGCTGGCCGAGATCGAGGCCCGGCTCCACGAGCTCGAGCTCGACCGCCAGCAGGCCGCCGTGGTCGCCACCACCAAGGGAGAGAAGGCGGCGACTGCTGCCAAGGAGCTGCGGCTCGCTCAGGCGGCATGGACCAGCCACGAGCAGCGGGTGGCCCGGCGTCAGGAGGCCGAGGCCGCGCTCGCCGAGGCATTGGCCGCACTCGGACGCCCGTTGGCCGACGGTGAACGGGCGGCGCTGGCCGCCGAGGTCGAACGGCGGCGGCGGGCGGCGGACGAGTGCCAGCGCATCGGGGGGCGGCTGGAGCGCAAGGAGGCAGTGGAGGCCGAGCTCGACGTCGAGCAGGCGGCCGCGGCCGAGAGCCACGGACGGTTGGAAGCGCTGCGCGAGAAGGTCGCCGCCCTGGGGTTTCGCCCCGACAACCTCACCGCCGCACTGGCCGACAAGGTGCGCCTGCAGGCGGCAGCGGAAGCGGCCAACGCCCGGGCCCAGGCATCGAAGGTGGCCGCCACCCAGGCCCGGGAGCGGGCCGAGGCCGAAGCTCGCCGGCTGACGGAGGCCACCGAGCAGCACGAGCGCTTGGCCGAGCTGGCCGAGGAGGCCCGCCACCTGGGCCGCCTAGGTGACCTGCTCAACGCCTTCCGGAACACCCTGGTGGCCTCGGTCGGGCCGCGACTGTCCGCCCAGGCGGCCGAGCTGTTCGCCGAGCTCACCGACCGTGAGTACGACCAGCTCGAGGTCGACCCCAACACCTACGAGATCAAGATCCTCGACGCCGGTCGCAGCTACGGGATGGGGCGGTTCTCGGGGTCCGAGACTGACCTGGCCAACCTCGCCCTCCGGGTGGCGGTAAGCGAGCACGTCCGCTTCCAGTCGGGGGGCGCAGTGGGCCTGCTCGTGCTCGACGAGGTGTTCGGCCCGCTCGACGACGACCGCAAGGCCCGCATGCTGGTGGCGCTGGAACGTCTCCGGGCCCGCTTCCGTCAGGTCCTCGTCGTGACGCACGACACCGCCATCAAGGAGCAGCTGCCCAACGCCATCGAGGTGATCAAGCTCCCGGGCCGTCGCGCGACGGCTCGCACCGTGAACGCGTAGCGCAGGGGGCGTCCATTTCCCGTAGCGGCCTGCGGGCGGGTACAAACCGCCCCATGGTTTGGATCCTCGATCTCGACGGTGTCGTGTGGCTGTCGAACACAGTCATCCCCGGCGTCCCCGAGGCAGTCACCCGTCTTCGGGAGGCCGGGCACACGATTCTCTTTCTCACCAACAACTCGAGCCGGTGCGTGGGTGACCTGCTCGAAAAGTTCGAACGGATGGGGATCGAGGTCGATGCGGACGAGATCGTGACGTCGGCCCAGGCGGCGGCAACCATGCTCGAGCCCGGATCGACCGCCCTGCTCTGCGCGGGCGAGGGCGTGCGCGAGGCACTCGAGGCCCGGGGCGTCAAGACGGTCGACAGCGGCCCCGCGGACGCGGTGGTGGTGGGCTTCCACAAGGAGTTCGACTACGACCGTCTCAACGCGGCGTACCAGGCCATCCGGGGCGGCGCCCGGCTGATCGGCACCAACGACGACACGACCTATCCCACCCCCGACGGTCCGATTCCCGGCGGTGGCGCCCTGTTGGCATCGGTCGCGGCCGCGGCCGGTGTGGAGCCCGAGGTGGCGGGCAAGCCGTACCGGCCGATGGCCGACGCGGTCCTGGCTCGCATCGGCGGCGCGGCCGACGACGGCGTGGTTGTGGGCGACCGGCCCGACACCGACGGCCTGATCGCCAAGCGGCTGGGGCTGCCCTTCGGCCTCGTCTTCACGGGTGTGACGTCGGAGGACGACGGTCCGTTCGACCCCGACCCCGACATGACCGCGCCGGATCTGGCAAAGCTCGTCGATCAGGAATTGGCGTAGACCCAGGGATCGATGGTGAGGTACTTGCGGCGGTCCTCGCAGGGATCGCGTACTGCCGAGATGTTGAGGACCGCCTTTCCCGCTTCCTGTTCGCCCGTGACCACCACGTCGTAGTCGCCGGTCTCCTGGCCGCACGCATCCGAGAACACGACGAGCCGGCCGGCACTGAGGGTGAACGTTCCTGAGGTCGCGCCTGGTCCCTCGGGCACGACCAGCACGTAGTCGCCGGTCGACCGCAGCTGCAAGAGGCCCTGGTGGATCGAACGGTATATGCCGGTCACGTCTTCGGCCGTTGCCGGGACTCCTGGTGCGGGCGGTCGGACGTTGCTCGAAGGAGACGCCTTCATGCTGCTGCAGGCGCCCGAGATCACGGCCAGAACGACAAGGACGACAAGGCGTTTCATCTCTCCGGGGATCCTGCCCCGTTTGGCCGCGAATGGCGAAATGCTTGATCTTTGGCGGCCCGTCGGATCAGATGAGGCCCGGTACCCGTCCCTAGAAGGAGGTGGTCGTGAACAAGTCCGATGTGGTTCAAGACGTGTCCGGCGTCGCCGGCGTGAGCAGGTCTGATGTGGAGAAGGTCATCGACGCCTTCTTCGACACGGTCCGCAACGCGGTGGCGAAGGGCGACCGGGTGGCATGGCCGAGCTTCGGCTCGTTCTCGGCCACGAAGCGCCAGGCTCGCACCGGGCGCAATCCGCGCACCGGTGAGCCCGTGCCCATCGCCGCGTCGACGGCGGTGAAGTTCTCGTCCAGCACGGCCCTGAAGTCGGCGCTCAACCCACCCAAGGGTAAGGCGGCCAAGAAGTCCGGCAAGGCGGCCGCGCCGACGAAGTCGGCGCCGGCCAAGAAGTCCGGCACGTCCCCCAAGTCGGCCCCGCCCAAGAAGTCGGCTCCCGCCAAGGCCGCTCCAGCCAAGAGCACGGCGAAGACCCCCCCGGCCAAGAAGTCGACCCCGGCCAAGAGCAGCGCCAAGGCCCCGGCCAAGAAGGCCACCAAGGCCAGGAAGTAGCAGGGGCGGATCCACCGGTGACGGCGGGCCGTCACCGGTGGCGAACCGGTTTACAGCTGCGAGATCAGCTTGAAGCGTTCGCCGTAGGACATCCCGTCCGCCGTCCCCGCCTCGGCCGACCGGGCCCGGATCTTATCCCGGAACGCATCGACTTGCTCCGTGGAGGCCGGGTCGTCGATGTCCATCGTCGTGCGGTACTGGCTGCGGTGCTCGAGGAGGGCGGCCAGCTTGCGGTCGAGGCCGGCTTCTATGTCCTCGACGTGATCGGCCTCGTCGGCCTCCCACAGCAGGAGGTGCGAGGGCCGGTGCGGCGCCTCGCCCTGGTCGGGGAAGAAGTGCGGGTCTCGGGCGGCCACGATGCCCTCGACGACCAGGCGGCCGGCGTGGTGATGGTCGGGATGGAGGCGGTAGCGCTTCCACGGGTCGTGGCCGAGGACGACGTCGGGACGCAGGCGCCGGATCCAGTAGCAAACATCGGCGCGCTGGCGAAGGCCCGACTCGAGCTCCCCGTCCCGCCAGCCGAGGAACACCACCGACCCCGTACCGCCCAGCGCCACCGACGCGGCCCGCTGTTCCACCTGACGACTGGCCACGAGCGTGGCCAGGTCGTCGGCCGGATCCCACGAGCCCTTGGAGCCGTCGGTGCACACGAGGTGGGAGATCTCACAGCCGGATGCCGCCCACTTGGCCAGCGTGCCGCCGCAGCCGAACTCCACGTCGTCGGGGTGGGCGCCGACGGCAAGCGCGCGGCCGGGAACGGGCAGGTCGACGCTCAAGAGCGGGCCAGCTCCTGCATGGCGACGAGGTCGGCGGGAAGGTCGACGTCGTGCGAGAGCGACGGCTCACGCACCACCCGCAGGGGCAGACCCAGGCGGTGAGCCTCGACGCCGTGGCGGGTGAAGGAGCCGGGCCCGTAGGAGAAGGTGAAGCCGGCGCCGCCGGGCACGCAGATCACGTTGGTGCCGTTGTCGCGATGGTCGGGCACGAGCGTGACCCCGGCGAAGCGGGCGACCCACGCCAGGTGGCCGGCGTGGGGCAGGTCGGCGTGGGCGACGACCACCCGCGTCGCCCCTCCTGCGGCCAGGCGGGCCACGCCAGCCTCCACCGCCCGGTTCAACCCGCGCTCCGGCTCCCACACGACCAGCGCCCCAAGCTCCCGCGCCCAGGCCGCCACCTCGGCGTCGTCGCAGACGACCGCCGTGGGCAGTGGTGCGGCCGAGGACACCACGTGGGTGGCCATGGCGCGGGCCAGCTCGGCCCGGTGGGCGGGATCGAGGGCCGGCGCCAACCGCAGCTTGGCCTCGCCGAAGGACTTGACCGGGACCAGGACGGCCACCGGCCCGAAGCGGGCGAGCGGGGCCGTCACTGCAACACTTGGAGGACCTTCGACACGGGCTCCTGCCGCAGCAGCGTGCGAACCCGCACCAGCGCCTCCTGCACCTCGTGGGAGGCCATCGCCGCGGCCATGTCGGCGAGGGACGACCAGCGGGAGATCGCCGCCCCTTCCACCAGTCCGCCCGCGTTCGGCTCGACGGCCACGGTCAGCTCGATGCCCAGGCACCCGGGGGCGTGAGCAAAGGCGGGGGCGACGTCGTCGAGGAACAGGCGCTGCATCTCGTCCACGTCGGCGGGGTCGACAGCGCTCTGGTAGAGCCGCAGGTACTGGGACATCAGGGCCTCCACGTGCTCTTGGTGAACATGGCCGCCAGATCGGGGTTGCTCGTGAGGGCCATGCGCCGGCGGTCGAGCACGCCGGCCACCCGCTCGCCGGTGCCCGGGTACTTCAGCGTCACCCGCACCTCGTCGGGGGTGACCTCCAGGACGTTGTAGGAGGGCCGGGTGTAGCCCCGCACCCGGTGGGAGGAGACGGTGCCCGAGTTCACCAGGAGGACGTGGTCGAGCAGCCACACGTGAGGTACGTGCTTGTGGCCGGACAGGACCATGTCGACCTTGAGCTCGGCGAGCAGGGCGAGCACGTCGCCGGCGTCCCACACGGTGTTGCGCTCCCGGCCGGTGCCCGGAACCGGCACCAGATGGTGGTGGAGCACGAAGATCTTGAAGTCCGCCTCCGCCGCGAACTGGTCGCGGATCCACCGGTAGCGCTCCCGCCCGACCTCGCCCTCGGCCAGGTCGGGCTTGGAGGAGTCGATGGCCACGACCTGAACGCGGAACGGGCTCGTCCCGTCCAGGCTGGGCAGGGTCAGCGAGATCACCCGGTCGCCCTTCTCGGCGACGTCGCCGACGCCGAAGGTGTCCCGGAAGTGCAGGTAGCCCACGTTCTTCGAGTCGTGGTTGCCGGGGATGACGAGCATGGTGAAGCCGGCCTCGAACAGGGGCTCGAGAAAGTGCTGGGCGGTGCGGAACTCGCCGGCATAGCCCTCGGCCGTGAGATCGCCTCCGATCACGACCAGGTCGGGGTTGATGGCGATGGTCTCGTTGACCGCCGTCTCCAGCAAGCCCGCATCGAAGTACGGCGACCCGCAGTGGAGGTCGGACAGCTGGGCGATGACGAACTCTCCGCGACCCATTCCGACACGGAGTGTACGGGAGCCGCAGGTAGGGTTCGCGACCGGTGAGCCGGCCCTTCATGATCGAAAAGGTATGCGTGCTGGGCGCCGGCTCGTGGGGCACGGCGATGGCGGCCATGTGCGCGGTCAAGGCGCCGACCACGCTGTGGGCCCGCCGGCCCGAGTTGGCCGACGGCATCGACCGCCATGCCCGCAACACCGTCTACCTGCCGGACGTGGCCCTGCCCGACGGCTTGCGGGCGACCTCGCTGCTGAACGAGGCGGTCGAGGGCGCGGACGTGGTGGTCATGGCCGTGCCGTCGCACGGGTTCCGCACCGTCCTGGGCGCCGCGGTCCCACACCTGGCCGCCGGCGTGCCCGTGGTGAGCCTGACCAAGGGGGTGGAGCAGGGCAGCCTGGCCCGCATGACCGAGGTGATCGCCGACGTCGCGCCCGGCCACAGGTTCGGCGTGCTCACCGGGCCGAACCTCGTCGGGGAGATCGTGGCCGGCCACCCGACCGCCAGCGTGATCGCGACCACCGACGCCGCCCTGGCGGCGGCGTTGCAGCAGCTGTTCAGCACCGGCTCCTTCCGCGTCTACACGAACCCCGATGTGGTCGGCTGCGAGCTCGGTGGGGCCCTGAAGAACGTGGTGGCCATCGCCGCCGGTGTGGCCGACGGCCTCGGCTTCGGCGACAACACGCGGGCTGCGCTCATCACCCGCGGGGTCGCAGAGCTGACCAGGTTGGGCGTGGCGTTGGGTGGTCAGCCGCTGACGTTCGGCGGGCTCACCGGGATGGGCGACCTCGTCGCCACCTGCACCAGCCGCCGGAGCCGCAACCGGTGGGTGGGGGAGGAGCTGGCCAAAGGCCGCCCGCTGGCCGAGATCACCGGCGGCACCCGGATGGTGGCCGAGGGGGTGCGGACGTCGGCGGCCGTCGTCGAGCTGGCGGCGCGTGTCGGTGTGGAGATGCCCATCGGCGATCAGGTGGTGGCTGTGCTCCACGGCCTCACCCCCGCCGCCGAGGTGGTCGCCGCCCTCATGGGCCGGGTGATGAAGCCCGAGCTGCACGGCTTGGGGTGACCCGCCCGAGCCCGCTACCCCTCCCGGCCGTCGTACTCTTCCAGGATGACCGACCTCGCCGCCGCCTCTGCCAACGCCGCTCAGCTCGAGCAGGCCCTGTTCGAGGTCAAGAAGGTCATCGTCGGCCAGGACCGGGTGATCGAGCGTCTCGTGACTTGCCTCCTGGCCCGTGGTCACTGCCTGCTTGAGGGCGTTCCCGGCCTGGCCAAGACGCTGGCGGTCGAGACCCTCGCCGAGGTGGTCGGCGGGACGTTCGTCCGCCTGCAGTTCACGCCCGACCTCATCCCCTCCGACCTGACCGGCACCCGCATCTACCGGCAGTCCAGTGAGACCTTCGACGTCCAGCTCGGCCCCATCTTCGCCAACTTCGTCCTGGCGGACGAGATCAACCGGGCGCCGGCCAAGGTGCAGTCCGCCCTCCTGGAGGTCATGTCCGAGCGCCAGGTGTCGTTGGGCGGGCAGACGTTCAAGGTGCCGATCCCCTTCCTCGTCCTGGCCACCCAGAACCCGATCGAGTCGGAGGGCGTCTACCCCCTGCCCGAGGCTCAGCGCGACCGGTTCCTGATGAAGATCATGGTCACCTATCCCGACCGCAACGAGGAGGTCGAGATCGTCCAGCGGATGGCGGTGAACGCGCCCCACGCCAATCGGGTGCTGTCCCTCGACGACCTCGTCCGCCTGCAGTCGGTCGCCGATTCGGTGTTCGCCCACCGGGCCGTCGTCGACTACGCGGTCCGGCTGGTCCAAGCCACGCGGGCCCCGGCCGAGCACGGGCTGGCCGAGCTGGCCGCCTCCATCGACTACGGCGCCAGCCCTCGGGCCAGCCTCGGCCTGATCGCCGCGGCCCGGGCGCTGGCCCTGCTCCGGGGCCGCGACTACGTGCTGCCCCAAGACATCGTCGATGTGGCGCCCGACGTGCTCCGTCACCGTCTCGTGCTGTCCTACGAGGCGCTGGCCGACGGGACCTCGGTCGAGGACCTGATCACCAGGATCGTCGCCACCGTCCCCGCACCCCGCCTGGCGCCCAGTCAGGACCCGATCACTGTCGAAGGCGCCGACGTGCCGAACGTCGCAAACACGGCGTGAGGTTGCTGTCCACCGGGGCCGACCGGGGGACCGAGCGCCGCCCGGAGGAGGTCCTGCGCCGGCTGGAGCTCACCATCACCCGTCGCCTCGACGGGCTCCTCCAGGGCGACTACCAGGCCCTGCTGCCCGGGCTGGGCAGCGAGCCGGGTGACAGTCGTGAGTACCAGGAGGGCGACGACGTCCGCCGGATGGACTGGGCCGTCACCGCCCGGACGACCGTGCCCCACGTGCGCGACCCGGTGGCCGACCGCGAGCTGGAGTCGTGGGCGATCGTGGACTGCTCGGCCAGCCTCGACTTCGGCACGGCCAACTGTGAGAAGCGCGACCTGTCGCTGGCCGCGGTGGCGGCCTTGGGGTTCATGACGACCCGCACCGGGAACCGCTTCGGCGCCCTGATCTTGCGGCCCGACGGGATCACCCGCATCCCGTCCCGACCCGGCCGTCAGCCGCTCATGGCCCTGCTCCACAGGCTCGCCACCCGGGAACGGGTCGACGGCGGTGGCCCCACCGATCTGGGTGCCGCCATCCAGAGCCACATGGTGGCCCGCACCCGACGCGGCCTCGCCATCGTCGTGTCCGACTTCCTCTCTCCGCCCGGTTGGGAGCGGCCGCTGACCGGCCTGGCCGCTCGCCACCAGGTGCTGGCCGTCGAGGTCCTGGACCCGCGGGAGCTCGAGCTGCCCAACGTCGGCTACCTGACTCTCGTCGACCCCGAGACCGGTCGGCGGATGGAGATCCAGACGGCCAAGGCCAGCATCCGGGCCCGCTACGCCGAGGCCGCCGCCGCCCAGCGGGCCGAGATCGCCACGACCATCCGACGAAGCGGTGCCCAGCACCTGGTGCTGCGCACCGACCAGGACTGGCTGCGCGACATCGTCGACTTCGTACTGTCCGCCCGCCGCCACCGAAGCGGCCTGCAACACACCACCCGCTGATGATCCTCGCCCTCACGTTCCTCTCCCGCGGCCGGCTGTGGTTCCTCCTGGCCGTCGCCGCCCTCATCGCCGCCTACGTGGTCATGCAAGTGCGCCGCAAGGACTACGCGGTGCGCTTCACCAACCTGGCCCTGCTCGATTCGATCGCGCCCAAGCGCCCCGGGTGGCGACGGCACGTGCCGGCCACCGCGTTCATCCTGGCCATGATCGCCCTGGTCACCGCCTTCGCCCAGCCGGCTCGACCGGTCAAGGTGCCGCGGGAGCGAGCGACGGTGGTGATGGCCATTGACGTCTCTTTGTCCATGGAGGCCACCGACGTCGAGCCGAACCGGATCCTGGCCGCCCAGGAGGCGGCAAAGTCCTTCGTCGATCTGGTCCCCGCCCGCTTGAACCTGGGCCTGGTGGCGTTCTCCGGGGTGGCCCAGGTCGTGGTCTCGCCGACCACCGACCACGACCTGCTCAAGCGCAGCATCGACAACCTCCAGCTCGGCCCCCGTACCGCCGTCGGCGAGGCCATCTTCGCCAGCCTCGGCAGCATCGCCTCGGTGGCGACCGAGCAGGGTCAGCCGCCACCGCCGGGGCGCATCGTGCTCATGTCCGACGGTGAGACCACCGTGGGCCGGCCCAACGAGCTGGCGACCAGGGCGGCCAGGGACGCCAAGGTTCAGGTCTCCACCATCGCCTTCGGCACCGACACGGGGTACGTGGTGGTGGAGGGCCGCAACATTCCGGTCCCCGTGAACCGGGAGGCTCTGGCCCAGATCGCCGACGAGACCGGCGGCCAGGCCTTCGAGGCCGGTACGGCCCGTGAGCTGCGCCGGGTGTACGCCGACATCGGCAGCTCCATCGGCTTCCGCACCGAGCAGCGGGAGGTGACCTCCTGGCTCGTCGGCCTGGCCCTGGTCTTCGCCCTGGCCGCCGCCGCCGGCTCCCTCCTCTGGACGTCGCGCCTGCCCTGAGATGCCGGGCCCGGCAGTACCTTGGTCTCCATGAGGGTGGCCTTCGGCACCGACGAGCGAACGCCGGTGAGCGACGACATTGCGGCGGCTCTGGCTGCCGCGGGGCACGAGGTGGTGCTGCGGCTGGAGGACGAGCCCTGGCCCGACGTCGGCCGGCGGGTTGGCGAGGCGGTCGCCGCCGGGGAGGCCGACAGGGGGGTGGTGTGCTGCTGGACGGGCACGGGTGTCTCAATCGCCGCCAACAAGGTGCCCGGGGTGCGGGCCGCGTTGTGCACCGATGCCGAAACCGCACGGGGGGCCCGCCGCTGGAACGACGCCAACGTGCTGGCCATGGGGCTGCGGCTCACGTCGCCCACCGTCGCTCAGGAGATGCTCGACGCCTTCCTGGCCGCTGAGGCCGACCCCGACGAGGCGGCGAACATAACCAAGGTCACGGATGGGTAGGAGGGCGACGGGCCCGGTCCTGCAAGCTGGGGAGTCCGCGCGGCGTAGGCGGGCGGCAGGGCCGGGCCCGCAAGTCGTGCCCTCCCTGGCCCGGGAGCGGGAGTTGTGGGCGGCGGGCCACGAGGTGGTGGTCGGGGTCGACGAGGTCGGCCGGGGCTCGTGGGCCGGGCCGATCTCCGTGGGGGCCGCCGTGCTGCCCCGGGACCGCCGGATCTACAACGTACGTGACTCCAAGATGCTCACCGAGGCCGACCGCGAGCGGCTGTTCCCCCGGTTGGCCTCTTGGTGTACGACCTGGGCGGTGGGCCACGCCAGCCAGCAGGAGTGCGACGAGATCGGCATGTCGGCGGCCCAGAAGCTGGCCGCCCGGCGGGCCATCGACGGCCTTGGCGTGATGCCCGACGCCGTCCTGATCGACGGCCTGTGGGACTTCGTGACCTCCTCAGGGGTCTACAGCGGCAAGGTGACCCGCATTGTCAAGGGCGACGCCAAGTGCCTGTCGATCGCCACTGCCTCCATCCTGGCCAAGGTCACCCGCGACCGGATCATGCGGGCCCAGGCCGAGCACTTCCCGGCCTACGACTTCGAGCTCAACAAGGGCTACCCGTGCCCACGGCACAAGGCGGCGCTGGCCGCGTGGGGCCCCACAACGATCCACCGCCGGGCCTGGGTCTTCATGGACCACCAGCCGTGGGACGGGGTCCAGCGGGTGGTCCGCGACCTGCAGCCCACGCTCTGGTGAGTACGGTGACAGCGTGAGTCGTACCGACGCGTTGATACTGCGGGCTGCAGCCGCCTGGACGATCTTCATCTGGGTGACCCGGATCCGCAACATCCTGGGCGACGCCACCCGGTCGACCGGGTTCAAGGTGGTCCATTCGGCGTTGGCCCTGGTGTCCGTCGCATTCGCGGTGGCCATCCTGACGGTGGCTTCGAGGAACCGCAGACGAACCCGCGACACCACCGCGACGCACTCGTAGGGCACATCACCAGCGCCGGCTTCGCCTCCGGCGACCGGTTCGTGGTCGGCACCTGGCGCACGTCGCCGCTCGGCCGCCTCGACGACCTGATGTGGGCCCGCCCGGACGGCCGGCGCCTGCTGCTGGCGTCGACGAAAAAGGCGGCGGACTACGTCTCGGCTGTGTACGGGTTCGACGAGGTGGTGGTGTCGCCGTTGCGGGTCGACCTGCACGGCCGATTCCTCCACCTCCACGCGGCCGGTCTCGGCCTGGAGATGCACCTGACCGCCGGCCCGGCCCTCGCCGTGCCGTGGCCCCGGCCGGCCTGGTTCACCCGGTGGGTGGAGGGGCCGGTGGCCCGCCGGCTCCTGGGGGTGAACACCTACGGGGTCAGCCCGAGCGGGGTGCGGGAGTGGTACCGGGCAGTGTCCATCCGACGGGTCGTGGCCGGATGGGCGTCGCTGGACGGCCGGGACCTGGGGCGCCCGGGGCCGATCGACCCGCCCGCGGGCTTCGGTTTCAGCGAGCCGCCTCGCTTTCCGGCGATGGTGGGAGTCCACCCCCTGCTGGAGCGCCCGGCTGCCCGCTCAGGGGGCCGCTCGGGCCCAGGGAGACATCCAGGGCCAGGGTGAGGCACCGGCAACCGCCACCCGCTTTCAGGAACTCGCTCACATCGACGACGGCCACGTCGAAGCCCCAGCTCTCCAGCCGGCGGCCCACCCGCGGCGGGCACACCGGCATGACGACCGTGGCGCCGACCACCACCGAGTTGGCGCAGAAGGCCAGCATCTCCTCGTCCTCGAGCACGAACGGCTCGGGCACAAGGGACTCGACCACCTTGCGGCCGTAGCTGTCCCAGGCGTGGGGGGCGACCAGCGCCCGCCGGTCGTCGAGCGGGCAGAACGTGAGGTCGAGGTGGTACAGCCGCTCGTCGACCAGCTCGATGGGCCGCACCGGCGCCCCCAGGAGCGCGGAGAGCGGCCCGTGGGCGCCGGCGTCGGACCGTGACCGGTAGCCGGACAGGAAGACGTCGCGGAACGGCAGCGCGTCGCCCGCCCCCTCGTGGCCGATTCCCTCCGGAAGGGGGGCGATGTCGAACCCGTGCTCGGTGAACCAGGCGACGTCGTGGTCGACCTCGGGCTGCCGGTTGGGGTGGCGGAAGCGACTGGGCACGTACCGCCCGTTGTTGACCGTGCCGGCGTTGGCGGTGAAGACGAGGTCGGGAAGCTCGGGTTGGGGCTCGAGGAGCTGCACCTCGGCCCCCGCCTCGACCAGCGTCGCCACCAGCTCGCCCCACTGGTGTCGGGCTCGGTCGAGGTCGACCGCCACCTCGCGGTGCATCCACGGGTTGATCTCGTACAGCACGCCGAAGTGCTCGGGCGGGCACATGAGGAACCGCCGCCCCCACGTGAGCTGGCTCACAGCAAGTGCTGGGCCAGCGTGTGCACGAAGAGGCCGACGTCGGTCACGATGCCCAGGGCCTGGTGGCTGCCGCGGTCGGCCAGCTTGGTGACCACCGACTGGTTGATGTCGACGCAGTAGGTCTCCACGCCGGCGGGCAGGACGTTGCCCGTGGCGATGGCATGAAGGGTCGACGCCAGCATGAGGGCCACGGCCACGCCCGGGAGCTGGGCCCGCATGGCGTCGGCCGCCTCGACGACGTCGGTGAACACGTCGGGGAGGGGCCCGTCGTCGCGCACGGAGCCGCCGAGCACGAACGGCACCCCGTGCTGCACGCACTCGAACATCACCCCGCCGGTGATGTAGCCGTCGGCCACCGCTCCGGCGATGGAACCCCGCCGCCGCACTTCGTTGATCACCCGCAGGTGGTTGCTGTGGCCGCCTTCGGGCGGCAGGCCGTCGCCGAGCGGTACGCCCAACGACGTGCCCAGCACGTTCGATTCGATGTCGTGGGTGGCGAACCCGTTTCCGGCGAAAAGCACGTCGATGACACCGGCCCGGACCAGGTCGGCCACGTCGGGCCCCGCCCCGGTGTGGATGACGGCCGGCCCGCACACGGCCAGCACCTTCCCGCCCGCGGCCTTGGCCATCTTGATGCGCTCCGCCACCCGGCCGACCAGCTGCTCCTTGGGCTTCTCTGACGACACCTCCGAGGTCATGAACTCGAACGGGTTGGCCCCCCTCGGCCGCTCGAGGGGTCGGACCCGCACTCCGCCTCGGCCGACCACCACGGGGTCGCCCGCTCGGACCCGGTGCATTGGGACGGTGCGGACCCGGCCGTCGGGCCGGACGACCAACGAGCAGTCCATCTCCGGGTTGTACACGTCGACCCAGTGACTGCCCATCCGCACCTGGGTCGGCAGGTTGGTGGTGGCGTAGAAGCCCTCGGGCAGCACGCCGTCGACCTCGGCCGCCTCCGTGACGGCGTCGACGTCGGCTGCCCGATTGGCCCCGTGGACCTGGAGCTCGGCGACCAATGCGGCGAGCGCCTCGTCGTCGGCGGCGGTCACCTCCAGGCGAGCCCGGCTTGGGTCGACGTTGGTGCGGCCGATGTGAACGTCGACCATGCGGTAGTCAGCGCCGGCGTCGACGATCACGTCGAGCACCTTGGCCAGGATCAGGGAGTCGATGATGTGGCCCTCGACCTCCACCATCTCCATCGCGCTCATACGGCGATCGGGCGGTCGGGAGTGTCGTCCTCGCCCGCCGCCGCCGTCTCCTCCTGCGCCTCGTGAAGCTCTTCCTCCTCGACCTCGGAGACGGGGATCTCGTCGGCGCCGATGGTGGGCTCCTCCTTGAACTTCCCGGCCCGGTGGTCCCACAGGTCGCGCACGATGACCTGGAGCACTCCGGCGGCCGGGATGGCCAGCAGGGCCCCGACGACGCCGAACAGCTCAACGCCGATGAGCACGCTGACGAGGACGAACAGCTGGTTGATCTGCACCGTCTTGGACATGATCACCACCTGCAGCACGTGGTTCTCGAACTGCTGGTACACGATGTAGAAGACCAGCATCCCGATGCCGGCGGCGGTGGAGTGGAGGAACGCCACGCCGATGGTGGGGATGGCCCCCAGGGTGGCGCCGACCAGGGGGATCAGGTCGGTGAAGGCCGTCCACAGGGCCAGCACGGCAGCGAAGGGCACGCCGAAGATCAGGAGGGCGATGAACGTCACGGTGCCGGCGATCACGCTGATCAGCAGGTTGCCCATCACGTACCCGGTGAGGGCGCGCGCACAGTCCGACGCCACCGCCTGCACCCGGTCCCGCTTCGAGGGGTCGAGGATGCTCAGCGCGCTCCTCAGGATGTCGGGGCCGTAGAGGATCATCATCAGCGAAAGCACGAGGACGGTGATCACCGACACGACCCCGCCGAGCACCTTCCCTGCCACCTTGAGCGCCCCGCCGCCGGCGTTCCCCATGCTCTCCTCGATGCTGGCTTGGGCGTCGCGCAACCGTTCGTCCAGGTTGTACCGCTTGACCAGGTCGCCGGCCGGGCCCCGTCCTTCGCGAGCTTCGGTGACATAGGTGGGGAAGTTGTCGGCGAACTCACGGCCCTGTTCGACCAGCGGCCGGATGAAGGTGTACATGAGGCCCCCGAGGAGGGCGAGCCCGACGATGAACACGATGGCGGTGGACAGGCCGCGGCTGACGTGGAGCTTGCGACGGACGAGGTCGACCGCCGGTGTGAGGACCACGGCGAAGAAGGCGGCCACCACCAGCAGCGTCTCGATGCGGGCCAGGAGGACGATGGCCCGCAGCGTGAGGTACGTGGCCACCACCAGGGCGATGCCGACGAGCATGGTGCGCACCGGCACCGGCTGCCGCTGATCTGCCACGCTCGGAGCCTACCTACGCCTCGCCGGTTTCCCGGCGACCCAGCGGGTACTGTTCCGCCCTGACATGGGCCAGCTGATCACCGTCTCCCGGAAACCGTCGATCCGTTCCGACGTGGCCATCTTCGAGCTGAACCGGAGCCTCACGGGGATGGGTCACGAGCGCTACACGTCGCCGGCGGACATCGTGCGCTCCCGACCGGTCGACGAGCTGGCCAAGCGGTTGTTCGAGACGGGCGGGGTGGAAGGCGTCCATATCTACTCGAACATGGTCACCGTCGACTTGGCCCCGGGCGCCGATGCCGAAGGCATGGAGGACATCATCCGCGGGCTCTTCACCTACTACCGCGAAGGGGTGGAGGTCGTCGAGCCCACCGCCTGAGTAGGCGAACACACGTTCGTCTAGCCTGGGGCGGTGGCAGTCGCAGCAGCTTCGCTCCCGCCGGGGGCGATGGCCATGGCCGGTGAGCGCCTGCTGCCCGTGCTGCCCACTCTCGAACCGCTGTTTCCTGCGCGTGGCCTGCGACGCGGATCGGTGGTGTCGGTGGTCGGTTCGACCTCCCTGGCCCTGTCGCTGCTGGCCGCCACGTCGGCGCAGGGATCGTGGTGCGCAGCGGTGGGCCTGCCGTCGCTGGGGGTGGCGGCCGCGGCCGAGCTGGGGGTGGTGCTCGAACGGTTCCCGATGGTGGCGTCGCCCGGACGGGCCCCGGGCGCCGGAGGCTGGGCATGGGTGGTGGCTGCCCTGGTCGACGCGTTCGACGTGGTGCTGGCCCGGCCGCCTTCGCACGTGAAGGGGGCCGACGCCCGTCGCCTCACCGCCCGGGCCCGAGAGCGGGGCGCGGTGCTGGTGCTGTCGGGCGCGTCTGGTGCGTGGCCGGAGGCAGTCGAGGTGCAGCTCACCGTGGCCTCCTCGGTCTGGGAGGGCGTGGGCCGGGGCCACGGCCGGTTGCGGGGCCGGCGGGTCGAGGTGGTGGCCGGCGGCAGGGGAGCGGCGGCCCGGGAACGGCGGGTGGAGCTGTGGCTGCCGCATCCTGATGGTGGCGTCCGGGGCATTGCTCCGTGCACAAACGGCGTGGACATTGCTCCGTGCACAAACGGCGTGGACATTGCTCCGTGCACAAACGGCGTGGAGGGGGTGGTCGATGGGCGGCGTGCGCACGCTCGTCGTGTGGTGTCCTGACTGGCCGCTGGTGGCCGCCGGCCTGTGCCACCGGCCTGCGGCCGTGCTGAGCGCAGGTCGGGTCGTCGCCTGTTCGGCTCCGGCTCGAGCCGAGGGCGTGGCCCGGGGCCTGCGCCGTCGCCAGGCCGAGGCCCGTTGCCCAGCGCTGGTGGTCGTCGACCACGACCCGTCGGCCGACGCCCGGGCCTTCGAACCGGTGGTCGTCGCCATCGAGGCCTTCACGCCCGAGGTGGAGATCGTCCGCCCCGGCATGTGCGCGCTGGCCACCCGAGGCCCGTCGCGGTACTTCGGGGGCGACGACACCCTGGTCGCCCGGGTGGCCGCCGCAGTCGACGAGCGCCTTCCGCCCGGAGCGCCTGCGTGCCGGGTCGGTGTCGCCGACGGCCGCTTCGCCGCCGAGCGGGCGGCCCGGCAGGGGCGGGTGGTGCGGTCGGGGGAGAGCGCAGCGTTTTTGTCTGGGTTCCCGGTGTCGACCCTGGGCCACGTCGAGCTGGCCGACCTGCTCGTCCGCCTGGGCATCCGGGCCCTGGGCCAGTTGGCCGAGCTCCCGACCGCGGCGGTGCTGGCCCGCTTCGGACCGGAGGGCGCGGCGGCGCACCGGCTGGCCCGCGGCCTCGACGAGCGCCCGCTGGCGGCGCGCATCCCCCCGCTCGACCTGACCATGGTCGCCGAGCTCGATCCTCCCGCCGAGCGGTTGGAGACCGCCGCCTTCGTGGCCAAGAGCCTGGCCGACCGCCTCCACGCCGCCTTGGCCGCCCAGGGGCTGACCGCCACGCGGGTACTGGTGGAGGCCGAGTGGGAGCACGGCGAGCGTCTCGGCCGGCGCTGGCGCCTCGATGGCACGGGAGGACGGGCGACCGGCGCGCTGGCCGACCGGGTGCGGTGGCAGCTCGACGGCTGGATGACGGGGAGCGGGGGCGGGGCTGGTGCCGCAGACCGGCCGTCCGGTGGGCTGACGCTCCTGCGCCTGGTGCCGGAGGAGGTCCGTCCGGACGACGGCCGGCAGATGGGCTTCTGGGGTGGCGACCGGGCCGCGGCCGAGCGGGTGGCCCGGGCCCTGGCCCGGATCCAAGGCATGCTCGGCCCCGATGCGGTGGTCACCGCCGCGCCCGCCGGCGGCCGCAGCCCCGCTGAGCAATTCCATCTCGTCCCGTGGGGTGAACGACCTCCGGCGCCGACCGATCGCGGGCCTGGGCCGCCGTGGCCGGGGCGGATCCCGTCGCCGTCGCCCGCCACCGTCCACTTGGCTCCTGTCTCCGCCGAGGTGGCCGATGCCCGGCTTTCGGTTGCCGGAGGGCCGTGGTCGGCGGTGACCGCGTGGGCCGGGCCGTGGCCGGTCGACGAACGATGGTGGGACGACGCCGCTCACCGTCGCCGGACCCGGTGGCAGGTGGTCACCGTAGAGGGGACGGCCCATCTCCTGTCCCAGGTAGGCGACCGCTGGGAGGTGGAGGCGACATATGACTGACGGCGCAGACGCCTGTGTGCCAGGGGATCGTTATGTCCAAATGCGATCGTCGACAAATGTCTCAATAAGCCTTGCGCCAGTGGGCGAACATGTGTACGATTGAGGCGTGTTGGAGGACCTGGCGGTGGCCATCGAAGAGCTTGATGTTCCGGCCGACCGGGAGTCCCTGGTGCAGGCCATTGCGCTGCGCGACCGGCTCGACGCTCGCATCACCGATGCCGTCGGGGAGTTCGAGGCCAATGGTTTCTGGGCGGTCGACGCCTCGGCCTCGATGACCGCCTGGCTACGGGCCAATGCCATGATGACCCGCCGGTCGGCCCAACGGCTGCGGTCCACCGCCATGCGCCTGCGCGCCCTTCCGGTGTGTGCCCGGGCGTACGCCGACGGCACTCTTTCCGGAGGACAGATCGAGGCCATCGTGGCCCGCCTCGACGACGAGACCGTGGAGATCTTCGCCGCCCAGGAGGCGGAGCTGGTCCCCTACCTCGTGCCGCTGACCGTCGCCGGGGTGAGCCAAGCCATGGCCGTCTGGGTGACCCGGGCTCGGCACGAGCCCTCAGAGCCCAAGGAGCCGGAGCGGTCCCTGCATCTGTCACGCACGCTGGATGACCGCTGGGTCCTCGACGGCGCGCTGGGCCCCGAGGGTGGAGCGATCGTGGCCGCCGCCCTGCGCCTGGCCACGCCCGAGTCCGCCGACATCCCGGGTGACCCCGCAGCCCGCCGGGCCGATGCCCTCGTCGACGTGTGCCGGTTCTTCCTCGACCACCAGCGCAGCCGGGCCGGGGGCCGCCACCGCCCGCACGTGAACGTGATCGTCGAGCTGGAGGACCTGCTGGGGGGCCGGGGCGGTCGCGTCGTCGACGGCCCCAGCCTGGATGGCCCCACCGTGTCCCGGCTGTTCTGCGACAGCGCGGTGCACCGGGTGGTGATGGCCGGGCGCTCCTCGATCCTCGACTACGGCGCCTCCACCCGCACCATCCCCGCTCCCCTGTGGAACGCCCTGGTTATCCGCGACGAGCATTGCCGGTTCCCGGGCTGTGACCGTCCCTCGGTGTGGTGCGAGGGCCATCACGTGTGTGGGTGACCCAGGACGGTCCCACCGAGTTGGCCAACCTGGTGTTGGTCTGCTCCCGGCACCACCACGTCCTCCACCAGCCCGGCTGGCACGCCAAGCTCCGCCCCGACGGCACGTTCCACGTCACCGATCCCAACGGGCAGGTTCGCTGCACCTCACCCCCGCGCGCCGAGATGCCCTGGTGATCGCGTATCGAGTCGGGGTTCGTTGGTGTTCGCTTGAGCGACTACCGGCCGATCACCGCCTGAAGCTGCTCAACGGGAAAGTCGGCGATCCGTCCTGTGGTCTGCAAGGTCCTCAGATTGCCGCCTTCTCCTCCCACCTGCCACGTTGCCGTCCAGCGTTCGGTGACGACGATGTCGTATGACCCGATTTCGAGATAGTCATGTGTGATCCGGCCGTTTGGCCACGGTTTCCCCTCGAACTCATGCGGCCCACTGGTCTCGCCGTCGCCCCAGTCAACGGTGTACGAGCCTTTGGCGACGATGTGGAGCGGGCCGAATGTTGTGTCGTTCGTATAGGTGTGTGTGATCTCGCCGTTGGTCTCCAGGTACGCCAGTTTTCCGGTGATCGCTCGCCCTGGCGCGATGGATGGCTCCGGCTTCGGTAAGGGAACCTGCTCCCAGAACCGGGCGGCGACCATCCTGGGCGTTTCGACCGGCGTAGGGTCACCGGGCTGTCGGGGTGCCTGTGGGCATGGGGGATAGGAGTCGGCCATATTGGCATAGATGAACGGCTGGGGATTGGCCGGGTTCGCCGGCACGCCGTCCGATGGGCTCGTCCCCTGCTCGTAGTACCCCGTCGTCATGCACGGCTCCCCCTCGGGCCCCGTCGTCAGCCGGTCATAGGGCACGTACTTCTTGGCCGGCGTGGAGGATTGGGAAGAGCCAGCGCCCTGGTTACCTAAGCTAATGGTTGAAACATTGGTTGGAGCCACCGTGGATGAGTCAGCGTAGCAATCGATCGTCCCGCCGCCTTGGTTTCCAGTGCATTCGGCTGGCGCGGCAGCGAAAGCTGGAGACGGAGCACCAACTATCACCATAGACAGGACTACAATTGCTATTAAGTTGCGCATGGGTTGGGCGGCTCGGAACGGTCTGGCGGGAAGCCTTCGTAGACAAACACCCATTTTGCTGGGTTGTATCCGGAGGGGTCTCTGTTGGTGTCGAGGGGCTTAAGGCCAATCCATTGCACGTCGAGCGCCGGTAATGGGGTAGTTCCGACCTTGGAGTAGTCCCGCGCCACTTCAGTAAAGATGCAAGCGCGTGTTGCAGTGATCAGTTGCGTAACCGTAGACGTCTTGTCTCCTGGCTCGGCTCGATAGCCAGAGAGATCTTGGCGTAGATCGCGCTGGAAGCTGTCGATGGAGCGCTGAAGTCTTTCGTCGTCTGGATAAAGAGCTTTCAGGCGGTCGTAGGCCTCGGGTGGGATCGTGCGGGTGCGGACGACTAGACGAGTGACATCACCCATCACTCTGTCTAGCCCCGCGAGGACTTGGTTCACATAGGTGATGTCGATCGTGGCCGGGACGGCGTAGGGGTCGGTCGTTGTCGTTGGTGCAGGTTCGGTGGCGACGGTGGCGGTGGGGCTGGCCTTGTCGGCGCTGGAGCCGGAGCAGGCGGCGGACGCGGCGAAGACGATGCCTGCCAGCACCGCCCGGATCGCCGTCCGCCTTACCACCGTGGCAATGCATATCAGTATCTTTCATCCGCTGGCAAGGGGCGAATGTGTGTTCGCTACACTGCAGCCATGGGCTGGACCAATCCACCGGTGCCCTGGGGCGAGCTGGAGCGGCGGCTGTCGGGCCGGCCGCCCGATGCGGATGGTGGTGACAGCCCGGCCTGGTCGAACCAACGGGGCGAGTACCGGCCCCCTCGACTGCCCCGACGGACCACCACCGTCTCCTATGCAGAGCTGCACTGCCACTCGAACTTCAGCTTCCTCGACGGAGCGTCCCATCCCGAGGAGCTGGTGGAGGAGGCCGCCCGGTTGGGCCTGACCGCTCTCGCCCTCACCGACCATGACGGCTTCTACGGCATCGTCCGCTTCGCCGAGGCAGCGGCGGCGCTCCACGTCCCCACCATCTTCGGCACGGAGCTCACCCTCGACCTGCCCCGCAAGTCCCAGGCCGGCGCTCCCGACCCCGGCGGTCGTCACCTCGTCGTCCTCGCCCGCGACCCGACCGGCTACGCGCATCTGGCACGGGCCATCACCGCCGCCCACATGAGCGCGGGCGAGAAGAGCCTGCCCAAGACCGACCTGGCCACCCTGGCGGCAGCAGGCAGCGCAGGCCACTGGCAGATCCTCACCGGCTGCCGGAAGGGCACCGTCCCGGCGGCCCTCCTCAGCGACGGCCCGGCCGCAGCGGTCAGGGAGCTCCATCGACTGACAGACGCCTTCGGCAGGGACAACGTGGCCGTGGAGCTGTGGGACCACGGCGACCCGGTCGACTCCGTCCGCAACGACGCCTTGGCCGCCATCGCCGCCCGGGCCGGTGTGGACCTGGTCGCCACCAACAACGTCCACTACGCCACCGCCGACCGACGACCCCTGGCCACGGCCATGGCCGCGGTACGGGCCAGGAGGTCGCTCGACGAGCTCGATGGCTGGCTCCCGGCCGCGGCCACCGCGTCGCTCAGGAGCGGGGCCGAGCAGGCAAGGAGGTTCGCCCGGTACCCAGGCGCCGTCCAGCGAGCGGCGGAGATAGGCGACGAGTGCGCCTTCGACCTCAAGCTGGTCGCCCCCAACCTGCCCGACTATCCCGTGCCGGCCGGACACAACGAGATGACCTGGTTGCGGGAGCTCACCAGGCGGGGCGCCGAACGCCGGTACGGCGCACCCACAGGCAACCCGCCGGCGTACAGGCAGATCGAGCACGAGCTGGCCATGATCGAGTCGCTCGGCTTCCCGGGCTACTTCCTCATCGTCTGGGACATCGTCGAGTTCTGCCGGCGCAACGACATCTTCTGCCAGGGCCGGGGCTCGGCCGCCAACTCAGCGGTCTGTTACGCCCTGGGCATCACCAACGCCGACGCCGTCGGTCTCAAGCTGCTGTTCGAGCGCTTCCTGTCGCCCGAGCGCGACGGCCCGCCCGACATCGACCTCGACATCGAGAACGGCCGGCGGGAGGAGGCCATCCAGTACGTCTACGAGCGCTACGGGCGGGAGAACGCCGCCCAGGTGGCCAACGTCATCACCTACCGACCCAAGTCGTCGGTGCGGGACATGGGCAAGGCCCTCGGCCACCCGCAAGGGGCGCTCGACGCCTGGTCGAAGCAGGTCGACGGCTACCGCCTCTCCGACACCAAGGACCACGACATCCCCCAGGCGGTGATCGCCCTGGCCGAACAGGTCCATGGCTTCCCCCGGCACCTTGGCATCCACTCGGGCGGCATGGTCATCTGCGACCGCCCCATCGTCGAGGTGTGCCCGGTGGAGTGGGGGCGCATGGAGAACAGGAGCGTCCTGCAGTGGGACAAGGACGACTGCGCGGCCGTGGGCCTGGTCAAGATCGACCTGCTGGGCCTGGGCATGCTCACCGCCCTGCACCTGGGCGTCGACCTCATTAGGGAGCACCACGGGGTCGATGTCGACCTGGCCACCATTCCCCAGGAGGACGAGGTCTACGACATGCTGTGCAAGGCCGACTCGATCGGTGTTTTCCAGGTCGAGAGCCGGGCCCAGATGGCCACCCTGCCGCGACTGAAACCGAGGCATTTCTACGACCTGGTGGTGGAGGTGGCCCTCATCCGGCCGGGCCCCATCCAGGGCGGGTCGGTGCACCCGTACATCAGACGAAGGAACGGCCAGGAGCCGGTCACCTACCTGCATCCGCTGCTGGAGAAGTCGCTGGCCAAGACGCTCGGCGTGCCGCTCTTCCAGGAGCAGCTCATGCAGATTGCCATCGACGTGGCCGGGTTCACCGCCGGCGAGGCCGACCAGCTCCGCCAGGCCATGGGCTCCAAGCGCAGCACCGAGCGCATGGAGGCGCTCAAGGACCGGCTGTACCAGGGCATGGAGCGCAACGGCATCACCGGCGACACGGCCGACGCCATCTACGACAAGCTCGCCGCCTTCGCCAACTTCGGCTTCCCCGAAAGCCACTCGGTGAGCTTCGCCTACCTCGTCTACTCGTCGTCGTGGATGAAGCTGCACTACCCGGCTGCCTTCTGCGCCGCCCTGCTCAACGCTCAGCCCATGGGCTTCTACTCGCCCAACACCCTGGTGGCCGACGCCCGTCGCCACGGCGTCACCGTCCACCGGCCGGACGTGAACCTGAGCGAGGTGAAGGCCATTCTCGAAGGCGATCGGGACGCACCCGAAGTGAGGTTGGGCATCGAGTACGTGCGCAACGTGGGCGACGATCTCGCCGCACGGATCGCCGAGCGGAAGCCCTACACGTCGATGGAGGACCTGGTGCGGCGGACGGGCGCCACCCTGCCCGCGGTCGAGGCTCTGTCGACGGCCGGCGCTTTCGCCAGCCTTCGACTGGAGCGGCGGGAGGCGCTGTGGGGGGCGGGAGCGGTGGCCCAGGCGGCCGACACCCGGTTGGAAGGGGTGGTGTGCGGCACTGACGCCCCCGAGCTGCCGACCCTGACCGAGCCGGAGGTCACAGCCGCCGACCTGTGGGCTACGGGCGTCTCGCCCGACAGCCACGTCGTGCAGTTCGCCCGGCCCCGCCTCGACGCGGCCGGAGCGGTCAGCGTCGCCGGGCTCGAGAAGGTGGCATCCGGGCGACGGGTGCGCGTGGGCGGTGTTGTCACCCATCGCCAGCGTCCGGCCACTGCCAACGGCACCATCTTCGTCAACCTCGAGGACGAGACGGGCATCCTCAACGTGATCTGCAACGCGGGGGTATGGGCTGCCTACCGGCGGGTGGCCCGCTCGTCATCCGCCCTGCTGATCAGTGGACGCCTCGAGCGGGCGGAGGGCGTCACCAACCTCATCGCCGAGAAGACCGAGGTGCTGTCGCTGTCTTCGTCCCCTGGCACCAAGTCCCGCGACTTCAGATGACCAGGGACGGCGATCGAAGGTCCAGGCTGCCGTCGGCAAGGCGGGAGATCGTCGTGATGCACAGCTCTCGCTCGGCTTGAAGAACCCTGTGCTTCAAGCTCTCGAGATCGTCGTCGGGCGCTACCGGTACATGGTGTTGCATGACCGTCCGACCATGGTCGTACTCTTCGTCGACCAGATGAATCGTGGCCCCGGTCTGGTGCTCGCCGGCGGCCAGGACGGCTTCGTACACCCGGTCCCCGTACATTCCCTGCCCTCCGTAGGCCGGGAGCAGCGCAGGGTGCACGTTCAGGATGCGACCTCGGAAACGATTGATCGTTATGGGCCCAAGCCGCTTCATGTAACCCGAGAGGAAAACGAGATCGATTTCGTGGGCCACGAGCGCGTCACAGAGGGCTCGGTCGAGCGCTCCCTGATCCGGATGAGTCTGGCCGCTGAGGTGCATGCTTGGGATCGACTGTTCGCGGGCGTAGTCGAGGATGGGAGCAGTGCTGTTGTTGCTGATGAGAAGGGCAACCTCCGCTCGCACACCTTCGGTTCTGCACGCCGCGTCGATGTGACGGAGGTTGGTGCCCCGATGCGACGCCAGGCCGGCGATTCGCAGGGGGCGACCGCTATCCGAAGCGTTCACGACCGTCACAGCAAACCAAGGCTACTGGGGTCCGACGGCTCAGCAGGCGACTTCGAACCACACCCGTTTCGAGCCGTCGCCCTCGCGTTCCACGCCCCACGCCGAAGCCAGCTCCTCGACGATGACGACGCCGCGCCCCGAGACGTCGTCGAGCGGGCCGACGTGCCGTACCGGGGGCTTGGGGCTGAGGTCGCGCACCGCGACCCGCACCGCGCTGTCGCGGACCTCCACGGCCAGCTGTGGGCCTGACCGGCCGTGGATGATCGCGTTGGTCACCACTTCGCTGGTGAGTAGCTCGACCATGTCGACCACGCCGTCGGCCACCTGGCGGCTCATCAGCACGTCACGGACGAAGCGCCGCGCCGCGCCGACGCTCGTGGGGTGCGGTGTGAGCATCGTACGGACTTCGATGACGTGGATCATAACGACACAAAAGGACGTTTAGCGCAATGCCAGTCGTGGGCAGGAAGCTTCTGATGGACGCCATTACGCTTCTGAAGCAGGACCACAAGGCCGTCGAAAAGCTGTTCAAGCAGTTCGAGAAGACCAGCCAACCGGCGCAGCAGCGCAAGCTGGCCCACCAGGTCATCAAGGAGCTTTCGGTCCATGCCGCCATCGAAGAGATGGTGTTCTATCCCGCAGTCCGTGACCGGGTGCCGAAGGCTGAGGACACGGTGCTGGAGTCACTCGAGGAGCACCACATCGTGAAATGGGTGCTTTCGGAGCTTGAGGACATGAAGCCGGACCATGAGCGGTTCAAGGCCAAGATGACCGTGCTGATGGAGAACGTCCGTCACCACGTGAAGGAGGAGGAGTCCGAGCTCTTCCCCGAGGTGCGCTCGGTCATCAAGCGCAAGGAGCTCGGCGAGCTCGGGGACGCAATGGAGAAGGCGAAGAAGGGGGCGCCCACCCAACCGCACCCCCGGGCCCCCGACACGCCTCCTGGCAACCTGGTGGCGGGCCCCGCTGCGGGCATGGTTGACAAGGCGAAGACCAAGGTCAAGGACAAGGTCGGCAGCAAGAACAAGAAGAGGTAGCGCAGTTCAGAACGGCGACCCAGGAGAGGTCTCGTCGAGCACCAGACCCATGATCACCGCGTCCCACAGCTCGCCGTTGCGCCGCGGGTAGTGGCGCCGGAGCAGCCCTTCCTCGAGGAAGCCGTGTCGTAGGTACAGCCGCCGAGCGACGTCGTTGTGGGGCCACACCTGCAACGCCACCTTGTGGGCGCCCAGCTCACTGGCGGCCTCGATAGCGGCACGCACCAAGGCCCCGCCCACGCCGCGTCCCCGCCATCGAGCGTCGACCATCATCCCGAGCCCGGCCACCTTGTACGGGGTCAGGTCGACCCGGGCGTGGCCCACCATCTCGTCGTCGACCACAGCCACGAGCGACGCGTTCTCCGACGACGGATCCATCTCCGCGAGGAAGCGGCTGCGCTCGACGTCCCGGTCGACCGGTGGCTGGGTGCCCAGCCACCGGTCCTCGTCGACCACGGCCGCGAACAGCTCGACCACGGCGTCCACGTCGCCCGGATCGGCCCGGCGGACACCGACCAGGGTCACGACCGGAGGAGGGCGCCCAGGATCCTGCGGCTCAGCGACCACGGGGTCAGGGCGGAGACGCTGGTGAGGATCCGGTACACCAGCCCGGGCACACATTGGGCCCGGCCCCGGGCTACCGCTCGGAGCCCGGCCCGGGCCACGCTGTCGGACGTCATCCACACCAGCCCCGGGACGATCGAGCGGTTCAGGTTGGCGGCGCCGTGGAACTCGGTGCGCGTGAAGCCTGGGAGGAGGTTCGTCACCGACACTCCCTTGCCTCGCACCTCCTCGTGCAGGGCGTGGCTGAAGCTCGACAGGTAGGCCTTGGTGGCCGCGTAGGTGGCGACGTGCGGCATGGGCTGGAGGCCGGCGATCGACGACACGTTGAGCACGCCGCCGTGGCCCCGGGGCAGCATGCGCCCCAGGGCGGCGTGGGTGAGGCGGACCGGAGCCAGCACGTTGAGCCGGATCTGGCTTTCCTGCCGGTCGAGGGGAATGTCGGCGAAGGCGCCCTGACCACCGGCCCCGGCGTTGTTCACCAGCAGGTCGACAGGCGGCGTGCCGTGTCGGAGGCGGTCCTCGACCGCGGCCAGCTGCTCCGGCACGGTCACGTCGGCGACCAGCACCTCGACCTTCACCCCGTGGGCGGCCCGGAGCTCCTCGGCCAGGATGTCGAGCCGGTCGCGGCGGCGGGCGACCACGATGAGGTCGGAGCCGTCGGCCGCCAACTGGACGGCGATGGACCGGCCGATGCCACTCGAGGCTCCGGTGACCAGGGCAACGGGCCAACGAGACATGGCGTCCGATGGTAGGGGGAAGTGAGTGTCTCACCCCGTCGGTAGCGTTCTTCGTATGGAAATCTCCTGTGACGACTGCGTGATGCAGGACACCCCGGCGTGCGAGGACTGTGTGGTCACGTTCATCTGTGGGCGCGAGCCCGGAGAGGCGGTGGTGATCGACGTCGCCGAGGCGAGAGCGGTGCGCCTGCTCGCGGAGGCGGGACTGGTCCCACCATTGCGACGGCAGGCGCGGGTGGCCTTGTAGAGGGCGGATCACCCAACGCGGGATGGGGCGAGTGGTACGGTCCGAACGAAATGGCCCGGTCTTCGGGCCGCTGGCCACCGGGAGCCTGCTTGCGAAAGCTCCACCTCGTGGGGTTGACCACCGACCGCGACGGTTTGATCTTCACGGCCCGCAAGGGCTCGAAGTCGGGCGGCTTCATCGTGCCCCTCGACGACCGGGTCCTCTCCGCCATCGCGGACGCGAGCCGCGGCGATAACGGCGCGCCCCTCGACGACGATGCGGCCATCCCAGATGTCGAGGCAATTCCCAAGCGGCTCCGGAGTGAGAGCGCCCTGACCCCGCGGGAGATGCAGGCCCGGTTGCGGGCGGGACGCTCCATCGACGACGTGGCGGCCGAGGCGGGCGTCGACACGGAATGGGTCGCTCGGTTCGCAGTACCCATATTGGCCGAACAGGCGCAAGTGGTGGAGCTGGCCCGCGGCCTCGTCTACGCCAAGCCGAGGCTCGGGGAGTCGTCACAGCCACTGGGTGCGTCGGTTCTCCAGAACCTCTCCGACCGCGGCGTCTTCCTGCCCGACGACGTGGCCAATGCCGGCTGGAGCGCCTTTCAGCTTCACGACTCGGTGTGGATGGTCCGCTTCCGCTACCGGTCCAGAGGTCGCGACCAGGAGGCGCAGTGGGAGATCGACGTGCCCACCGGCCGCCTACGGGCCCGGAACCGCAACGCGTCCGACCTCGGCTACGTCGACCCGGGGCGCTGGCGCGCGGCAATGGATTCCGAGGTTGTCCCCGATGACGACGACGCCACGACGGCGCCCCCGCCCCCGGCGAAAAGGGTCACCGCCAAACGGGTGACTGCGTCGGGGTCACCGGCACCCGCACCCAGGCCCACCGCCAAGTCGCCGAAGGGGAGGAGGGGCGCAGCTGTCAAAGCCGCCAAGGCGACCAAGACCAAGCGGGCGGTCACCGCGGCCAAAGCGGGCAAGGTCGCCACCGCGACAAAGAAGAGCAAGGTGGCGGCCACCAAGGCCAACAAGCTGGCGACGGCCGCCAAGGTGACGAAGGCGACGAAGGCGACGAAGAGCAAGGTCGCCACCGCGACCAAGACGAGCAAGGTCGCGGCCACCAAGCGCTCGCCTCGGACGGCGTCGGCCAAGCGGGCCGCGGCGGACGCCGAAGGATCACCGAGGACGGCGTCGGCCAAGGCTTCCGGAAGGCGGCGGCCGGCCAAGGCGGAACCCGCCTCTGACACCGGCCCAACGGCCGGTTCGGGCGCGGCCCGCATGGCGGCGGCCCAGGTGTCCACCGCCCGAATGGCGGCCAGCATGGCGACGGCCGACCGGGAGCCGTGGGCGGCTGCCGTGCGGCGACCCTCGCGAGCCGACGCCCGCCCCGCCGGCCCCGGTGCTCGGGGCGCCGACGGCCGACTGAGGCCGGCCACCCCGGAGCCGCAGCGACCGGCCTTCGAACCCCGGCCGCTGCCGCCTCCCGGTCAGGAGCCGGCTCGCCCGCGCGTCCGCAAGGTCACCGTGCCCCGTCCGACGAGCACAGGGGATGGCCCGCCCCCGGTCAGCCTGCCGGCACGCCGCGGCCCCGTCCCGGCCCAGGAGCCCATGCCGGTCGATCGGTCGAAGCGGCGGCGGTTGCGGTCGCGCTGAGCGGCTCCGACCCGGTGGCCCACGTGCTGGTCACCAACGACTTCCCCCCGAAGGTCGGCGGCATCCAGTCCTACCTCTGGGAGCTGTGGCGCCGCCTGCCGGGCGAGCGGGTGACCGTCCTGACCACGGAGCACCCCAACGCCGCCGCATTCGACGCCGTCCAGGCCTTTCCCGTGCACCGTTGGCCCGGTGAGGTCCTGTTGCCGACACCACAGGTGGCGCGGGAGATTCGGCGGGTGGCGGCGGAGGCAGGGGCGGCGGTCGTGCTGCTCGACCCTGCGCTGCCGGTGGGGCTGCTCGGCCCCGGCCTGGGCATGCCGTACGGCGTGGTCATCCACGGGGCGGAGGTCACGGTCCCCGGTCGCCTCCCGGCGGCACGGGCGCTGCTGCGCCGGGTGCTCAGGGGGGCCGTGACCGTCGTCGCCGCCGGCGGCTACCCCGCGGCCGAGGCCACCCGACTGGCCGGAGCCGGCCTCCCCATGGCGATCGTCCCGCCTGGGGTCGACGTCGAGCGCTTCCGGCCGCTGGCGCCCGAAGAGAAGCGCCGGGCGAGAGCCGAGGCCGGCCTGCCGCCGGACGGCAGGCTCGTCGTCGGCATGAGCCGGCTGGTGCCCCGCAAGGGCTTCGACGTCCTGATCGCCGCGGCCGCCCTGCTCGCGCCGAGCCGGCCCGACCTCACGGTGGCCCTCGCGGGCGCCGGGCGAGACCGGGCCCGCCTGGAGCGGCTGGTGGCCGCTACCGGTGCACCGGTGCGCCTGCTGGGCTTCGTGCCCGACTCCGCCATGCCTGGCGTGCTCGCCGGGGCCGACGTCTTTGCCATGCCGTGCCGGAGCCGGTGGGGAGGCCTGGAGCAGGAGGGGTTCGGGATCGTGTTCCTCGAGGCTGCGGCGTGCGGGGTGGCGGG
>Ga0247713_1000341_pt1 | contig 30418 bp, 29 predicted proteins | sample 21E_NmetaG_FD_189936 | JGI IMG/M metagenome (GOLD analysis project Ga0247713, IMG submission 189936) | Soil microbial communities from hillslope of Landscape Evolution Observatory, University of Arizona, Oracle, AZ, United States - 2-1-E_N | ecosystem: Engineered > Artificial ecosystem >...
ACCAACAGCGGCACCGCGGCCCCGACCCGAGCGGCGCGACGCCTGCCGGCAGCTCCGGCGCGGCGTAGCCCGCCGCGAACGACGCGACCGCCGCCCCCGCGCCGGCGGCGGCGCCGGCGACGAACGGCCCCGGGCGCCAGAGCGCCGCGCCGCCGAGGAGGAGCGCCGCGACGCCCAGTCCGAGGAAGTGCGGGTTCTCGAGCGACGGCGCGGCGGGGGCGAGCGTCGCGTCGGGGCCGACGAAAGGCTGGAACGCCGCGGCCGCGAGGAGCGCCGCGGCGACGCCGCCTGCGATCGGCAGGAGCCGCGGCCGCACCGGTCCGGTGCCGCCGACCGCGCGGACGTGCACGACCGCCGAGCCGAGGACGAGCGCCGCGCCGACGGCGAGCACCGCGGAGCCCCACGGACGCGACTCCAGCGGCGCGGCGAGCGACGTCGCCACGTGCCCCGCTCCGGCGACGAGCGCGAGCGCGCCGCAGCCGGCGAGGACGCCTGCCGCGAACGGCTGCGGCTGCGACGAGCGGAGCCGCGGCGCGATGACGGCCGCGAGGACGAAGACCACGGTCGGCCACAACGCCTCCCACGGGCGGCGCAGCGCGACCTGGTCGGCGTAGGCCCACTCGTGGTAGCCCAGACGGTTCGGTGTCACGAGCGCTCCTGCGAGGAGCGCGGCCCCGGCGAAGGCCGGCGTGCGCAGCGGCCGGAGCGAGCCGCCGCCGCGCCGCCAGACGGCGCCGCTCGCCACGGCGCCGGCGGCCGCGAAGGCGACCGCCGCCCACCATCCCACGCGCAGGTCGATCGTTACCGCCGGGTCACCTTCGGGGGTGAACAGCGGATCGCGCCGCCGCCCGAGCGACGCGAGCGCGACGACCGCGAGGAGCGACACCGCCGCCGCAACGCCGGGAGCGCGCCGCACCGCGAACACCGCCGCCAGGACGAGCGCGACGAACGCGAGCGTGGCCGCCCCGCCGCGCGCGACGACGTGGCTGCCGAGCAGCAGCTCGTTCTCCCGCTCCTCCTCGACGGTGTCGCGGCGCGGCGTGCACGAGTCCCCCTCCTCCAGCCGCGACGGGTCGCACCGCGCCTCGGGCACGTGCCCGACGACGAGGTCGAGACCGCGCGGCTCGACCACGACCGGGCCGCACGAGACCGTCGCGAAGGGCAGCGCGAACGCGGCGAGCGCGGCGGCGACCGGAGCCATCGTCAGGAGCCGGGTCCGCCGCACGCGCCACCTTTACCCTGCGCCTGTGCAGGTCGAATCGACGTCGCCGGAGCAGACCGAGGAGCTGGCCGCGCGCCTCGCCTCGCTCCTGCGCCCGGGAGACGTCGTGACGGTGTCGGGAGAGCTCGGCGCGGGGAAGACGACGTTCGTCCGCGGCGCCTGCCGGGCACTCGGCGTCACCGACCGCGTCACGAGCCCCACCTTCACGATCGGGCACCGGTACCGTGGCCGCGTGGACGTGTCCCACCTCGACCTCTACCGCTTCGCGGCGGTGTCGAGTGCGGAGTGGGGGGATCTCGAGCCGTACTTCGACGACGCCGTCGTCTTCGTCGAGTGGCCCGAGGCCGCCGGCGACGAGCTGCCGGCGCCGCGCGCGCGCGTCCGCCTCGGCCATCGCTCGCCGACGAGCCGCACCCTCGCCGTCGAGGGCGACGAGGCGCTCGTGCGCGAGCTCGCCGCCGCATGCTGATCCTCGCGTTCGACACCGCCACCGACGTCGCCACGAGCGCGCTCGTGTGGGACGGCGAGGTGCTGGGCGAGCTGCGCTCGCGCCCGATCACGCTCCTGGAGGACGTCGACGCGCTGCTCCGCCGCGGCGGCGTCCGCGACTCGCAGCTCGAGGGCCTCGCCGTCGGCGTCGGCCCCGGCAGCTTCACCGGGCTGCGCATGGGCCTCGCGACCGCGCGCGCCCTCTCGTTCGCGCTCGACCTGCCCGTCGCGGGGGTGTCGACACTTGCCGCGCTCGCCGCCGGCGCCCCCGGCGCGACGCCGGTGGTCGACGCGCGCCGGCGCGAGGTGTTCGCGCTCGTCGACGGGGAGCCGCGGGTGCTCGCCCCGGCCGACCTCGCCGTCGAAGCGGGCGCCGTCTGCGTCGGCGACGGCGCGCTGCGGTACCGCTCCCTGCTCGAGGCGGCGGGCGCCGACGTCCCGCCCGGCGAGGACGAGCGGCACCTCCCGCTCGCGCGCCACCACGCCGCGCTCGCGGAGGGCTTCGGCCCTGCCGAGCTCGTGGAGCCGCTGTACCTGCGCGTCCCCGACGCGGAGCGGGCGGCGCCGTGACCGTCGAGATCCGCCGCCTCGGGATGCGCGACCTCCACGCGGTGGAGGAGATCGAGCGCAGCTCGTACGCGACGCCGTGGTCGCGCTCGATGTTCGCGGGCGAGGTGACGAAGCCGTCGTCGATCTGCCTCGGCGCGTTCGACCCGGACGACGACCACCTGCTCGGCTACGCGATCGTGTCGCGGTACGTCGACGCGTGGCACGTGATGAACCTCGCCGTCGCCCCGGAGGCGCGCCGCCGCGGCGTCGCGCGCGCGCTCCTCGCGCGGCTGTTCGAGCTCACCGGCGGCGAGGCGCGCCGCGGGTACACGCTCGAGGTGCGCGTCTCGAACGCCGCCGCGATCCGGCTCTACGAGAGCGCGGGCTTCAAGCCTCGCGGGATCCGCCGCGGCTACTACACCGACAACCGCGAGGACGCGCTGATCATGTGGAAGGACCCGGTGCACGCGCCGGCCGAGGCGTGATCCTCGGGATCGAGACCTCCTGCGACGAGACCGCGGCCGCGCTCGTCACGGACGAGGGGCAGATCCGCGCGAACGTCGTGTCGTCGCAGGCGGACCTGCACGCCCGCTTCGGCGGCGTCGTGCCCGAGGTCGCGTCGCGCCGGCACCTCGAGCTCGTCGTCCCGGTCGTGCGCGACGCGCTCGACCAGGCGGGCGCGCGCCTCGACGACGTCGACCGAATCGCGGTCACGCGCGGCCCGGGGCTGATCGGCGCGCTCCTCGTCGGCGTCTCCGCGGCGAAGGCGCTCGCGTGGGCGCGGCGCGTCCCGCTCGTCCCCGTCGACCACCTGCACGGCCACGTCGCGTCGCTCTACCTCGGGGACGACGCGCTCGAGCCGCCCTTCCTCTGCCTGCTCGCGAGCGGCGGGCACACGATGCTGCTCGACGTCCGGGAGCGCGGCTCGTTCACGGTCCTGGGGACGACGCTGGATGACGCCGCCGGCGAGGCGTTCGACAAGGGGGCGCGGCTCCTCGGGCTCGGGTATCCCGGCGGCGCCGCGATCGACCGCCTCGCGCGCGAGGGCGATCCGGCTGCGTTCGCGTTCCCCCTCGCGCGCGTCGCGGGGCTCGACTTCTCCTTCTCGGGCGTCAAGACGGCGCTGCTGTACGCGCTCCGCGACCTCGGCGAGGGCGAGGTGGAGCGGCGGAGGGCCGACCTCGCCGCGTCGTACCAGCGGGCGATCGTCACCGCGCTCGTGCGGCGCACGCGCGAGGCGGCGGAGCGCACGGGCGCCGGACGGATCGCGATCGTCGGCGGCGTCGCCGCCAACTCGGAGCTGCGCGCGTCGCTCCCGGAGGCCGTGGCGGCGCCGCTCCGCCTGTGCACCGACAACGCGGCGATGATCGCGTCCGCCGCCCGGTACGCCGACCCCGTCCCGTATCCGGACTATCTTGCGCTCGACGCGTATGCGTAGCTCCTCCTCGCCCTCGACCCGGCACCGCGTCCTCGTCCTCGCCGCGGTCGCGCTCGCCGCGTGCGTCGCCGTCGTCGCCGCGGCGGGCGTCGCACGCCAGCAGGAACGGCGCGCCGCCGCCGTCGCCTGGGAGGGACTCGTCGGCGAGCCGCGCGCGCAGGTCGACGTCGGGCAGCGCGTGATCGTCGTCCTGAATGCGCCGTCGCTCGCCGACCGCGTCGCCGAGAGCGGCGGCCGCGCCGGGGGCGGGCAGATGCGGCTCTGGACGGCGCGCATCCGGCGCGACCAGGCGCTCTTCATCTCGCGGATGGGCGTGCAGGGCGCCGAGATCCACCCGGAGTTCACGTACGTGCGCGTGCTCAACGGCTTCTCCGCGCCGCTCGACCCGCGCGCGATCGCGCTGCTCGAGCGCTCGCCCGACGTCGCGGGGATCTACCCCGTGCGGCCCGCGTACCCGAGCTCGCTCTCGACGCGGCTGCTCGACGGGAAGGTCTTCAGCGACGAGAGCGGGATGCGGCACGGCGTCGGGCTGCCCGGGTACGACGGCCGCGGCGTGACGATCGCGCTCCTCGACACGGGCGTCGACCGCGCGCAGCCGTTCCTCCGCGGGCGCGTGCAGGCGGGGATCGACGTCGTCGGCGGCAGCGACACCGCGCTCGCCGCCGCGCGGCCCGACAACGCGATCGAGCTCGAGCGGCACGGGACGCAGCTCGCGGGGCTCCTCGTCGGCCTCGCGGGCCCCGGCGGGATCGCAGGCGTCGCTCCCGGGGCGACGGTGCTCCCGATCCGCGTCGCGGGGTGGCAGCGCGACGCGACCGGCGGATGGGCGCTCTACGCCCGCACGGACCAGATCGTCGCCGGCCTGGAGCGCGCCGTCGACCCGAACGACGACGGCATCGCGCACGACGCGGCGCGCGTCGCCGTCCTCGGCGTCACCGAGCGGTACGCCGCGTTCAGCGACGGGCCCGTCGCGCGCGCCGTCGCGGGCGCGACGAAGCTCGACACGCTCGTCGTCGTCCCGGCGGGGAACGACGGGCCGGTCGGTCCCGGCTTCGGCAGTGTGGCCGGGCCCGGCGGCGCCCCAGCCGCGCTCACGGTCGGCGCCGCCGACCTGCGCCGCCAGCACCAGGAGGCGCGCGTCGTCGTCCGGACGGGGCTGCGCGTCGTGCTCGAGCGCGTCGTGCCGCTCGCGGGGATCGTCGCTCCGGAGCGGCCGCTGACGCTCCCGGTCGCGGCGCCGCGGCTGTTCGCGCCCGACGATCCGCCGGCGGACCAGGGCGCCGCGCTCGCGCTCGGCGACTTCTTCGACGAGAACGGCTACAGCCTCGTCGCCGGACGGGCGGCGGTCGTGCCCGGCGGGCCGGCGGCGGCGCGGACGGTGCAGTTCGCCGCGCGGGCCGGTGCCGCGGCGGTCGTCGTCTACGGCGGCGCGCTTCCGGCCGGCGCGCTCGGTCTCGACGAACGGGTGCCGGTGCCCGTCGTCGGCGTCCCGGAGGAGGCGGGACGGGCCCTGCTCGACGCGATCGAGGCGGGCGCGAGCGCCGGCGTGTCGATCGGCACCCCGCACGCGCCGGCGCCGCTCCCCGACGGGCAGGTTGCCGGCTTCTCCTCGCAGGGGCTCGCCTTCGACGGGCGCGTCAAGCCGGAGCTGACGGCGCCGGGCGTCGGTCTCGCGACGAGCGACCCCGGCGCGAACGAGGACGGATCGCCGCGCTACTCGACCGTCAACGGCTCGAGCGCCGCCGCCGCGATCGCGGGCGGCGCCGCGGCGCTGCTCGTCCAGGCGCGCCCGAGCCTCGACGCGCTCGCGATCAAGAGCCTCCTCGTCGGCAGCGCGCAGCCGTTCTCGGCGACCTCCGTCCTCGTCCAGGGCGCCGGGCTCGTCGACGTCGGCAGCGCCGCGTCCGCAGAGGTCGTCGCGACCCCCACGACGCTCGCGTTCGGCCGCGCCACGGAGCCGCGCTGGAGCCGCACGCTCCCGATCACGCTCCGGAACCTGTCGACGCGGACGCTGCGCCTGCGCGTCGACGTGGACCCGCAGGGCTTCCCCGCGGCCGAGACGTTCGTGACGGTGCAGCCGCGGCGGGTCGTGCTCCGCCCGGGCGGAGCGGTGCGCATCCGCGTGCAGGCGCGTGTCCCCGAGCACGCGCCGGGCGGGCCTCCGGCCGAGGGCGCCGTCGTCGTCCGCCCCGCGAGCGGCGCCGGGCGCGCCGTCCGCGTCCCGTACGCGGTCGCGTTCGCTCCGACGGAGCGGCCGCTCCTCGCGGACGTCGCCCTCAGCGAGCAGGCGTTCCCGCGCTCCGATACGACGCCGGCGGTCCTCACACTCCAGGCAGGGCGCGTCCGCAGCGTCGGCGGCGTCGAGGAGCTCGAGCCGGTCGCGCGCCTCGACGTCGAGGTCTGGACCGCCTCCGGGAAGCGCATCGGCGTCGTCGCGCGGCTCCGGAACATCCTCCCGGGCAACTACGCCTTCGGGATCACCGGGCGCGGCCCCGCCGGCGACCGCCTCCCCGCGGGCGGGTACCGGCTGCGCGTCGTCGCCCATCCCGTCGGCGAGGGCGACCCGACGGTCGAGGTGCTGCCCTTCCGCATCACAGTAGACTCCGCGCCGTGACGACCGCGGTGCCGACCGGCTCGCACCTCAACGAGAATCCGTTCGAGATCGCGCGGAAGCAGCTCCGCAACGTCGGCCGCGTGTTCGGGCTCGACGACGACCTCGTCGGCGTGCTCTCGGAGTGCAAGAAGGCGGTCGAGGTCTCGATCCCGACGCGGATGGACGACGGGACGGTCGAGGTCTTCCAGGGCTTCCGCGTCACGCACAACATCGCCCGCGGCCCCTCGAAGGGCGGGATCCGCTACCACCCCGGCGTCACGCTCGACCAGGTGAAGGCGCTCTCCATGTGGATGACGTGGAAGTGCGCGCTGATGGGGATCCCGTTCGGCGGCGCGAAGGGCGGCGTCGTCTGCGACCCGAAGACGATGTCGCGCGCGGAGCTCGAGCGGATGACCCGCCGCTACACGAGCGAGATCATCAACGAGATCGGCCCGGAGCGCGACATCCCCGCGCCGGACGTCGGGACGGACTCCAGCGTGATGGCCTGGATCTTCGACACGTACTCGATGAACAAGGGCCATTCCGTCCTCGGGGTCGTGACGGGGAAGCCGACGGAGATCGGCGGCTCGCTCGGCCGCCGCGAGGCGACGGCGCGCGGCGCGCTGTACTGCATCCGCGACGCGCTGCGGAAGCAGGGGCGCGAGTTCGCCGGGGTCTCCGTCGCCGTCCAGGGCTTCGGCAAGGTCGGCAGCTCGCTCGCGCGGTTCCTCGCCGAGAGCGGCGCGAAGGTCGTGGCCGTCTCCGACACGTCCGGCGGGCTCCACGATCCGAACGGGCTCGACGTCGGGCGCGCGCTCGCGCACAAGGAGGAGACGGGCTCGCTCGCGGGGATGCGCGGCGCGGAGGCGATCACGAACGAGGAGCTCCTCCAGCTCGAGTGCGACGTGCTCGCGCCGTGCGCGCTCGAGCAGGTGCTCCACGACGGGAACGCCGACGGCGTCCGCGCCCGCATCGTCGCCGAGTGCGCGAACGGCGCGCTGACGCCCGGGGCCGACGAGATCCTCGAGGAGCGCGGCGTGCTCGTCCTGCCCGACGTCCTCGCGAACGCCGGCGGCGTCGTCGTCTCGTACTTCGAGTGGGTGCAGGGCCTCCAGGAGTACTTCTGGAAGGAGAGCGAGGTGAACGCGAAGCTGAACGACATCGTCACGCGCGCGTTCGCCGACACGTGGACGATGCACGAGGAGCGCGGCGTGAGCATGCGGATGGCCGCGTACGGCCTCGCCGTCGAGCGCGTCGCCGAGGCGACGACGATCCGCGGCCTCTACCCGTAGCCGCGCGGGCCGGCGTCGTGAGGCGCGTCGTCCTCTACACCGCGGCCGGCTGCCACCTCTGCGACCGTGCGCGCGCCGTCGTCGACGCCGTCCGCGCCGACGTCGCGTTCGCCCTCGAGGAGGTCGACGTCACCGGCGTGCCCGCGCTCGAGGCCGAGTACCGCGAGTGGCTGCCGGTCGTCGAGATCGACGGCGAGCGGGCGTTCGTCTACTTCGTCCCGGAGGACGCCCTGCGGCGACGCCTCGCTGCACAAAGTCAGCGCTGAACGGGGACTTCGTGACTTGCTCCCGCGCGCAACCACGCGGGAATGGCAGACTGCTCGTGGGTGTCACAAGCAGCAGCGACGAGCGAGGAGGCGGAGTGGCGGAACGTCTGACGGTGGGCGTGGCGGCGCGCCTGTCCAGGTACCTGCAGGTCCTGACGCAGGCGAAGAAGATGGGGAAGGACAGGATCTCCTCGCAGGAGATCTCGGACTACACGAACATCAACGCCACGCAGATCCGCCGCGACCTGTCCGCCTTCGGGAAGTTCGGCAAGCGCGGGGTCGGCTACAACATCGACTCGCTGCTCGGGGAGATCCGCAAGATCCTGCGGACGCAGGGGCAGCACAACATCGCGCTCGTCGGCGCCGGCCGCCTCGGGGAGGCGATCGCCAGCTCGCCGATCTTCGCGGAGCACGGGATCAACATCGCCGCCGTGTTCGACACCGACCCGGAGAAGGCGGGGCGGCGGGTCGGCGGCGTCGAGGTCCTCGACCAGAGCCGCGTCGCCGAGGTCGTGCGGGAGAAGAACATCATCGTCGGGGTGCTCGCGGTTCCGGCGGCGAGCGCGCAGCAGGCGGCGCAGGACCTCGTCGACGCCGGCGTGCGCATCCTCTTCAACTACTCGGAGGCGCTGCTCGACGTGCCTGCGGACGTGCAGGTGCACACGTCCAACCCCGCGGTGGAGCTGCTCCACGCGCTGTACTTCCACCTCTCCTAGCGCGCTACCCCGCCAGCTTCTCCTCGACGCGCTCCGCCAGCGCCTCCCAGTCGGCCGGCGTTCCCTGGCCGCCGTAGCGGTCGAGGACCTCTCCGTCGGGGCCGAGCACGATCACGTGCGGCTGGTAGTCGGCGCCGAGGTGGCGCGCCCGCTGCCGGTCGGGGTCGACGACCTGCGGCCAGTCCCAGCCGTTGACCTCGACGAAGTTCTCGGCGCTCGAGCGGTCGTCGGCGACGTTCAACCCGACGTACGCGAACTCAGGGTGCTGCCCGACGAACCGTGCGTAGGCGACCGCCTCGCTCTGGCAGCTCAGTCACCAGGATGACCAGACGTTGACGAACACCGTGCGGCCGCGGACGTCCGCGAGCGAGAGCGGCTCGCCGGCGAGCGTCTCGCCCGCGAGCGGGTCGTCGGTCGTCGGCACCGTCCCGGGCGCTGGCTCCGCCGCGGGCGGCGCCTGGTCGCCGCCGCAGCCCGCGACGAGGAGCGCGAGCGCGGCCGCGAGCACGAGGGTGCGCATGCCGCGGAGCGTACCGCTAGTAGGCTCCGCGGCCGGATGCGGATCCTCCTGTGGCACGGCTACCTCCTCGGCGGCACCGGCTCGAACATCTACACCCAGGCGATCGCGCGGGAGTGGATCCGCGCCGGCCACGACGTGGTCGTCGTCTGCCAGGAGCGCCACCCGGAGCGGCAGGGGCTCGGCGGGGCGCAGATCGTGCGTCCGGAGCTGCCGGGCGGGCTGCTGCCGGTGTTCGTCCTCGACCGGTACGAGGGACTCGAGCCGCGGCTGCTCCAGGACTTCACGCGCGAGGAGCGGGAACGGTACGTCGAGGCGAACGCCGCGGTGCTGCGCGAGCTGCTGCCGGCGGACCTCGTGTTCACGAACCACGTCCTCCTGGGCGCACCGGTCGGCGCCGCGACGGGCGCGCGCTTCGCCGTCAAGGCGCACGGCTCGGAGCTCGAGTACTCGATCCGCGGCAACGCGGAGCTCGCCGCGTGGGCCCGTGAGACGCTCGCCGCGGCCGAGGCGGTCTACGTCGGTTCCGCGCACATCCGCAGCGTCGTCGAGGAGGTGGTCGGGCACGTCGACCGCGTCTACGAGGTGCCGCCCGGCGTGGACGTCGACGAGTTCGTGCCGCAGCCGCGCGACGAGGCGCTCGCGGAGCTGCTCGCGGAGTGCCGCGCCGACCCGCCGAACCCGGCGAACGCGCAGGAGCGGCTACCCGACGAGGGGAACGCCGAGCGGCTGGCGGAGTTCTTCGCGAGCGACGAGCCGACCGTCCTCTACTTCGGGAAGCTGCTCTACAACAAGGGCGTCCACGTGCTGCTCGAGGCGCTGCGCCGGATCGACGCCCGCGCGGTGATCGTCGGCTTCGGCGACTACCGGGAGGAGCTGCAGGCGGCGGCGCCGCCGCGCGCGCTCTTCACCGGGCCGCTCGAGCACCGGCACCTCGTCCACCTGCTCCCCCTGGCGGACGTCGCGGTCGTTCCGTCGATCTTCCCGGAGGCGTTCGGGATGGTGGCGGCGGAGGCGGCGGCCGCCGGCTGTCCGCCGCTCGTCGCGCGGCACTCGGGGCTCGCGGAGATCGCGCAGGGGCTGGAGGAGGAGTACCCGGAGGAGCACCGCGACCTCGCCAGCTTCACGACCGGCGACGTCGACGAGCTGGCGGCGAAGCTCGAGCGCCTCCTCGCGCTGCCGCGGGCGGAGCGCGAGCGGCTCGGCGAGGCGGCGCGCGCCGCCACGGTCGCGCGGTGGAGCTGGGCGGGCGTGGCGAACCGGCTGCTCGAACCCTTCGAGTAGCCTGTCGCCGATGGGCGACGAGCAGCGCGTGCCCGCGGACGAGCTGATCCGGCTCGCGCGCGAGGCCTTCGACGCCGGTCGCGACTTCACCCTCGCGGTCGAGGAGGAGTTCGCGCTCCTCGACCCCGAGACGCACGAGCTCGTCGACCGGTTCGAGGAGCTGCAGGCGGCGGTCCGCGGGACGCCGCTCGAGGAGCACCTCGTCGGCGAGCTGATCGCCTCGGAGGTCGAGGTGAAGACCGGCCGCTGCGAGTCCTGGGGCGACGCGTCGGCGCTGATCGGCGAGCGGCGCGACCAGCTCGCGGAGCTCGCGTCGCGCCTCGGCGTCGGCCTCGGCGCCGCGGGGACGCACCCCTGGAGCGCGTGGCAGGACCAGCGGATCATCGACACGCCGCACTACCGCCGCAACGACGAGATCCTCCGCTACGTCGTCTGGCGCAACAACACCTTCGGCCTGCACGTCCACGTCGGCATCCGCGGCGCCGACCGCGCGATCCGCGTCTGCGACGCGCTCCGGGTGTGGCTGCCCGACCTCCTCGCGCTCTCCGCCAGCTCGCCGTTCGTCGAGGGCGTCGACTCGGGGCTCCACTCCGCGCGGACGCAGATCTTCACGCGGATGTTCCCGCGCTGCGGCGTCCCCGACGCGTTCGGCGGCTGGGACGCGTACGAGTCGTACGTGCGCTTCCTCTACGACACCGGCTCGATCACCGAGCACACGCAGCTGTGGTGGAGCGTGCGGCCGCACCTCGCGTTCCCGACGGTGGAGATCCGGATCGCCGACGCGCAGCCGGAGCTCGCGGAGTCGCGGTCGCTCGCCGCCCTCGCGTACTCCCTCGCGGCGCGGATCGCGCGCGCGCTCGACGAGGGCGAGCCGCTGCCGCAGCCGCCGCCGCGGCTGATCGAGGAGAACGTCTGGCGGGCGATCCGCTACGGGCTCGCGGGAGAGCTGATCGACCTCGGGAGCGGCCGCGTCCGGCCGGCGCGCGCGGCGCTCGAGGAGCTCGTGGAGTGGGTGCTGCCGGTCGCCGAGGAGCTCGGCACGGCGGACGAGCTCGCGGTGCCGGAGGCGAACTCCGCGATGCGGCAGATCGCCCGCCACGCGGAGGGCGCGGCGCTCGCCGAGGTGTACGCCGAGCAGGCGCTCGTCGGCACGGAGCGGTGGCTGAGCCGGAGCTGACGCCGGAGCAGCTGATCGAGGGGATCAAGCAGCTCAGGGTCGCCGACGTCCTGCTGTCGGCGTTCTCGACCGTCGCGCAGCTCGGGTACGCGAAGCTCGAGCCGTCGACGCGCGACCTGGCGGAGGCGCGCGTCGCGATCGACTCGCTACGGGCGCTCATGCCCGTCCTCGAGGGCACGGTGCCGGAAGAGACGCTGCGGGACTTCCGGCAGGTGGTGACGAACCTCCAGCTCGCGTACGCCGACGCCGCCGCGGCGCCGCAGCAGGAGCAGGGCGACGAGGCCGGCGAAGGCGCGTAGCCGCAGGCTCCGCCCGCAGCTTGTGATAGAAACCTCGCCGCGCCGGGGCCATCCCGGCTCGACTTTGTGACAGGGAGCAGACCATGGACTTCTTCAACGAGCACGCCGTCGCCTTCGCGCTGATCTGCGCCGGTGCGGGCATCGCGCTTGGGCTGTACTTCACGTGGTGGCTGCTCCAGCAGCCGGCCGGGAGCGAGCGGATGCTCGAGATCGGGCGCGCGATCCAGGAGGGCGCCGCGGCCTACCTGAAGCGGCAGTACATCACCATCGGCGCCGTCTCGATCGTGCCGTTCTTCCTGATCGGCTTCTACCGCGAGCTCGGCTGGGGGACGGCCTTCGGCTTCCTGATCGGCGCGGTCTTCTCCGCGGCGGCGGGGTTCATCGGAATGAACGTGGCCGTCCGCTCGAACACGCGGACCGCGGAGGCCGCGAAGTCGGGGCTGAAGCCGGCGCTCAACGTCGCCTTCCGCGCGGGATCCGTCACCGGCCTCCTCGTCGTCGGCCTCGGCCTGCTCGGGGTCGCCGGGTACTACGGGGTCCTCACGGGGTTGTTCGACTTCGAGCAGGACGACGCGATCCACGCGCTCGTGGGCCTCGCCTTCGGCGGCTCGCTCATCTCCGTCTTCGCGCGCCTCGGCGGCGGCATCTACACGAAGGCCGCGGACGTCGGCGCCGACCTCGTCGGCAAGATCGAGGCGGGGATCCCGGAGGACGACCCGCGCAACCCGGCCGTGATCGCCGACAACGTGGGCGACAACGTCGGCGACTGCGCCGGGATGGCGGCCGACCTGTTCGAGACGTACGCCGTGACGGCGGTGGCGGCGATGCTGATCGGGCTCGCGTTCCCCGCCGGCGGCCTCGCGCTCTACCCGCTGGCGATCGGCGGCGTGTCGATCCTCGCGTCGGTGGTCGGCGTCTTCTTCGCGCGGATCGGCCGCGGCGGGTCGATCATGAACGCGCTCTACAAGTCGGTGATCGTCGCGACGGTGCTGTCGGCGCTCGGGCTGATCCCGGTGACGATGGCCTTCGACGGGCGGGCATTCAGCTTCGGCGAGCTGTACGGCGCGGCGGTCGTCGGCCTCGTCGTCACCTTCCTGCTCGTCGCGATCACCGAGTTCTACACCGGCACGCGCTGGAACCCGGTCAAGTCCATCTCGAGCGCGTCCCAGACGGGGCACGCCACGAACATCATCGAGGGCCTCGCGGTCGGGATGCAGGCGACGGCGCTCCCGGTGATCGTGATCGCGGCGGGGATCCTCGTCGCGTACCAGTTCGCCGAGCTCTACGGCATCGCCGTCGCCGTGATGGCGCAGCTCTCCATGACCGGGCTGATCGTCGCCCTCGACGCGTACGGCCCCGTCACCGACAACGCCGGCGGGATCGCGGAGATGGCCGAGCTGGACGAGTCGGTGCGCGCGATCACGGACCCCCTCGACGCGGTGGGCAACACGACGAAGGCGGTCACGAAGGGCTACGCGATCGGCTCGGCCGGCCTCGCGGCGGTCGTCCTCTTCGCGGAGTACGCGCGCGGGATCGGCGACGAGGGCGTGCGGACGAACTTCGCGCTCGACAACCCGTGGGTGATCGCCGGCCTGTTCATCGGCGGCCTGATGCCGTTCCTGTTCGCGTCGCTCGCGATGCAGGCCGTCGGGCGCGTCGGCGGCCTCGTCGTGACCGAGGTGCGGCGGCAGTTCCGCGAGATGCCCGGGATCATGGAGGGGACGCAGCGGCCGGACTACAGCCGCGCCGTGGACATCGTCACGAACTCCGCCATCAAGCGGATGCTCCTGCCGGCGCTGATCCCCGTGTCGTTCCCGATCATCGTCGGTCTGATCAGCCCCGACGCCCTCGGCGGCCTGCTGATCGGGACGATCGTCACGGGGCTCTTCCTGGCGATCGCCATGACGTCCGGCGGCGGCGCGTGGGACAACGCGAAGAAGCTGATCGAGGACGGCGCCTTCGGCGGCAAGGGCTCCGAGGCCCATGCGGCCTCGGTCACCGGGGACACCGTCGGCGACCCGTACAAGGACACCGCCGGCCCCGCGATCAACCCGATGATCAAGATCGCCAACATCGTCGCGATCCTGATCATCCCGATCATCGCCGCGTTGCACGGCTGACGGGTACGGGGGAACCTGCGGTTCCCCCGTAGGCCCCCTCCGCTTCTCGCTCGGCGTGGGTTGGGCGCCTGGCCGAGCTGGTTCGGCGTGGGTGCACCCCGGGGCGCTCGTGCTTCCCTCCGCGCGTGCGCCTTCGGCGCATGCGCTCCGGGCCTGGACACGCTGGCAGGTGCGTGACGCTTCGCGCCGGGCGGGAAAGGCGGCTTCGCCGCTGTGGCGTCGTGGGGGAACCGATGGTTCCCCCACGGGCCCCCTCCTTCGCCGCTCTGCGTCGGTGTCGCGTTTGTGTGGGCGCGGGCACGAGCGCGGTCGTGCCCGCGCCTGGCCGGTTCGGCTGCGCGTGGGTGGACCGGGGCCGTCGTGCCTCGCTCCGCGCGTGCGCGCTCCGCGCGCATGCGCTCCGGCCCCGGACACGCTGGCAGACGCGGGACGCTTCGCGCCGGGCGGGATACGCGGCTTCGCCGCTGTGATCCCGCCCGGCCGACGCCGCTGCGACGTGAGAAGAACCCTCTGAACGGTGTCAGACACCGTTGAGGGTGGTCGAGGGTTGCGGGCCGACGCAGCTGGGACGTGGCCGAACCGGGCACCCCGGGGTCAGACCCGCTTGAGGGTGGTCGAGGGTTGCGGCGCCGTCCGGTGCCGGGCGCGGCTCCTGTCCCGCGCGGCCTGGTCCGGTGCCAGGCACGGGGCCTGTCCCGCCTGGACTGGTCCAGCGCCACGCCATCCGTGGGGCCTCGACCGCGAACCACCCGCACGGCCGAGCGCGGTTAGGAGCCGGAAGACGAAGGCTTCCGGCGACTGCGCGCCCCTCTCCGGGCGGCATGCGCGGTAGCGCACGCCGCCCGGTCTCGCACCGCGCGTACCGTCACGCACCGCGGCACCCGGTGTGCCAGCCCACCCACGCGCGAACCGCCGCGGCCCGGCTGCGGCAGGACCGAGCTCCTGCCGCAGCCCACAGAACCCCCGACCCACGCCGAGCGGCCGAAGTCGCCGGAAGTGCGCAGCACTTCCGGCGACGCCCCTAGGCGCGCCAGTACGCCTTCGTGAAGAGGACGACGACGGGGATGATCTCGACGCGGCCCATCCACATGAGGGCGCACATGATCAGCTTCGAGACCGCGCTGAACGGCTCGTAGGAGCCGAAGGGCCCCGCGAAGCCCATGGCGGGACCGACGTTGCCGAGGGTCGCCGCGGCAGCGGCGATCGCCTCGAACGGCGTCACCTCACCCGTGACGCGGAACGACTCCAGCACGAGGCCGAGCGCGCCGATCGCGAACAGCCCGACGTAGATGAGCACGAACGCGAGCACCGCGCGGAGCGTCCGCTCGTCGACCGGATGCCCGTTTAGGCGAACGGGGAGGACGATCTCCGGGTGCACGGTCTGATCGAGCTCGCGGCGCAGCAGCCGGCCGATGAGCAGGTGCCGGACGACCTTCACGGAGCCGCCCGTCGACCCGGCGGAGGCGCCGAAGAACATCAGGCCGACGATCGTCACCGCCGCGAGCGCGCCCCACTCGGTGTAGTCCGCGGTCGCGAACCCCGTCGTCGTCATGATCGAGACCGCCTGGAACACGGCGTGCCGCAGCGCCTCCTCGCCTGCGAACCGGCCGTTCGCCAGCAGCTCGACGAGCAGCGCGAACGAGCCGAGGCCGAGCAGCAGCAGGTAGAGGCGGAACTCCTCGTCGCGCGCGATCGTCCGCGGCTCGCGCTGGACGATGGCGCGGTAGAGGCGGAGGAAGTTCACGCCCGCGACGACGATGAAGACGACGATCGTCCACTGCGTCAGCGGCGAGAAGGGCTCGATCGAGCGCTCGCGCGGCGAGAACCCGCCGATCGCGACGGTCGTGAACGCGTGCGCGACGGCGTCGAACAGCGTCATCTCCTCGTCGAGCCCCGCGACGCCGTAGCCCCACAGGAGCGCGATCAGCGCCGCCGTCAGCCCGACGTAGAGGAACCAGAGCCTGCGCGCCGTCTCGCGGATCGACGTCGACAGCCGCTCGGTCTCGGTCGGCCCGGGGAGCTCCGACTGGAGCAGCTGCCGGCCGCCGACGCGCAGCCGCGGGAGGATCGCGATCGCGAGGATGACGATCCCCATCCCGCCGAGCCACTGCGTGAACTGCCGCCACATCGCGAGCCCGCGCGGCAGCGACTCGATGTCGACGAGGATCGTCGCGCCGGTGGCGGTGAACCCGGAGACGGACTCGAAGTACGCGTTGACCGCGTTCGCGAGCTGCGCCTCGCCCGAGAGGACGTACGGCAGCGCGCCGAAGACCGGCACGGCGAGCCACACCAGCGCGACGACGAGGAAGCCCTCGCGCGGCGCCACGCGCTCCTTGCCCGCCGTCGCCTGCTCGAGCGTCCAGCCGAAGCCGGAGGTGACTGCGGCGGAGACGACGAACGGCCACGGCGACTCGCCGTACCAGAGCGCGATCGCCGCCGGAAAGAGGAACGCGAGCCCGAGCCACTTCAGGACGGCGCCGACGAGGTCGAGCACCGCCTCGACGTCCACGCCGACGGTCTCGCGCCGGAACGCGCGCCGCAGCCGAGCCGTCGTGAGGGCGCGCGCGGGCACCGCTACTCCGGGAGCGCCGCGCCGGAGACGATCCCGTCGCCGGTCACAGCGTCCGCTCGACCTCCGCCACGCGCGCCGACTCCGTGAAGATGATCACGCGGTCGCCGGGCATCAGCACGTCGTCGCCGTGCGGGAAGATCGCGGTGCCGTCGCGGACGATCGCGCCGATCAGCGCGCCCGTCATCGGCAGCTCGCGGAACGGGACGTCCACGAGCGAGCTCTCGCCGCGGACGGTGATGTCGAGGATCTCGTAGCGGTCGCCCTCGAGCATCGCGACCTGGCGCGTCCGCGGGTCGTGCGCGAACCGGACGAGCTCCTCCGCCGTCACCTGCCGCGGGTTGATCGCGACGTCGATCCCGGCGCGCTCGAAGACCTCCATCGAGACGGCGTCGTGGACGACGGCGATCGTGAAGGTGACGCCGTGGAGCTTCGCCAGCGTCGCCGCGTAGTGGTTCTTCGCGTCGTCGCGCATCGCGAAGATCGCCGCGCGCGCGTTCCCGATCCGCTCCCGCTCGAGGAAGTCCGGCTCGAGCCCCGTCGCGTTGAAGACGCGCGCGTTCGGGAGCAGCTCCGCGACCTCCCGCGCGCGTTCGCGGTTCGCCTCGATCAGGCGCACGCGGATGCTCTGCTCGAGCAGGAGCCGCGCCACCGCGACCCCGATCCGGCCGGCGCCGTACACGACGACGTCGTCCACGCGCTTGCGCTCGCGCGCCATGATCTCGCTCCAGGCGCGGGCGGCTCGCGGGGAGCCGATGATGATGACGCGGTCGCCGGGCTCGATGGAGGCGTCGCCGCGCGGCACGATCATCCGCTCTCCGCGGATGATGCTCGCGACCTTCGAGTCGGCGGGGATGCGCGCCTCGCGCAGCGGGATGCCGACGACGCCGTCGCCGGCACCCGTCTCGACCTCGAACTCGACGATCTGCACCTGGCCGTCGGCGAAGACGTCGGTCTGGCGCGCCGCGGGGACGCCGATGATCCGCGACACGGCGTGCGCCGTCTCGAGCTCGGACGAGACGAGGAGGTCGACGTCGAGCTGCCGCTCGTGCCAGACCTCGAGGTACTCGATGTCGGTCGTCCGGACGACCGTCCGCACCTGCGGCGCGAGCTTCTTCGCGAGCATCGCCGCGATCAGGTTCGGCTCGTCGCGCGAGGTGCAGGCGATGAGGAGGCCAGCCTCGGAGACGCCGGCCTCCTGGAGGACGCGCCGGCTCGCGCCGTTGCCCTCGACGGTGCTGACGTCGAAGCGGTACGAGAGGGCGTTGAGGCGGCTGCTCTCGAGGTCGACCACGGTGACGTCGTGCTCGTCGTGCAGGGCCTCCACGACCGTGGAGCCGACCTGGCCGGCGCCGATGATCACGACCTTCACGACCGGCGAACGCTACCGCGCGCGGCGGTCGCCGGAGGGCGTCGGCTACGCTCCGGCGGATGCGAGGGGTCGCCGCCGTCGTCGCCGTGCTCTGCGCCGTCCTCGCGGGCGCCGTCGCCGGCGTGGGCGCCGCTCCCGAGCGCACGACGCTGTCGCTGCGCCCGGTCGTCAGCGGCCTCGACTCACCCGTCCACGTCGCGGCGCCGCGCACCGAGCCGAACCGGCTCTACGTGGTCGAGCAGCCGGGCGTGATCCGCGTCGTCGTCGCGGGTCGGCTGCGCGCCGCGCCGTTCCTCGACATCCGCCACCTCGTCTCGAGCGGTGGCGAGCGGGGGCTCCTCTCCCTCGCGTTCCACCCGAACTACGCGAAGAACCGCCGCCTGTTCGTCAACTACACCGACCGGAACGGCGACACGCGCGTCGTCGAGTACCGCTCGAACGGCGTCCGCGCGCTGCCGGGCACCGCGCGGCGGTGGCTCCTCGTTCGGCAGCCGTACGGCAACCACAACGGCGGCCAGCTGGCGTTCGGGCCGGACGGGCGGCTGTACGTCGGCATGGGCGACGGCGGCTCGGGCGGGGACCCGCTCAACCACGGTCAGCGGCGGGATACGCTGCTCGGGAAGCTCCTCGTGCGCAACGTCAACGTCGCCGCGAGCCGCTGGCAGGTGAACGCGCTCGGGCTCCGGAACCCGTGGCGGTTCTCGTTCGACCGCGCGAACGGCGACCTCTGGATCGCCGACGTCGGCCAGGGCGCGTGGGAGGAGATCGACTGGACGCCGCGGCCGCAGCTCCGGCAGCTCCGAAACTACGGCTGGAGCGCGTTCGAGGGTCGGGAGCGGTACTCGAACCGGCCGCTCGCGGGCGGCGTGCTCGTCCAGCCGGTGCACGTCTACGGCCGGGACGACGGCTGCTCCGTCAGCGGCGGCTTCGTCTACCGCGGCGCCGCGCTGCCGGCGGAGCGCGGCCGCTACTTCTTCGGCGACTACTGCACCGGCAAGGTCTGGAGCCTCGGCGCGCGCGGCGCGGGGCTGCGGACGGAGCCGTTCACGGTCCCGCGCCTCACGTCCTTCGGCGAGGACGCGCGGGGCGAGCTCTACCTCGTCTCGCACGGCGGCACGCTGTACCGCCTCGTCCGCTAGGCCGAGCGGCGTCGCCGCACCTGCGGCGCCTGCGTGCCCAGGGCGGCGTAGGCGAGCGCCTGGAGCGACTCGTTCAGGGTCGCGAGCTCGCGCGTGATCCGCTGGAGGTCGTCCCGCTGGTCGAGGCGGCGGTTCATCGTCTCGACCTCGTCGCAGAGGCGGTCGAGCCGCTCCAGCACCGCCTCGAACTGCCGGTCGGAGAAGCGCTTCGGGTCTTCCATGCCGACGGATTCTAGGCGAGCGCCAGGAGGTCCTCCCGGGCGCGGACGACGACGGTTCCGGGCCCGAGCGCGGCGAGGAGCCGGTCGAGCGCGCCGGCGCCCGCCTCGACGTCGTCGACGCGGCGCGCCGCGCCGAGGTGCGCGAGCGCGACCCGCGCGAGCGGCTCCGGCGCGTCCGTGAAGACCCCGATCCGCGCGCCGGCGGCCGCGGCGCGCCGCAGCGCCGCGCTCGCGTCGGCGGCGGGACGGAGGTACACGGGCGCGCGGTCCTCGGCGAACCGCTCGAGCGATGCGCGCCAGTCGCCGACGCCGGCCTCGGCCCAGCGGTCGAGCTCGGCGGCGGCCGCACCGCGGTCGCGCGGCAGCGCCGCGGGGTCGAGCGGCGCGATCGTCGCGTAGCGGCGCGAGGCGTCCTCGAGCCAGTCGTCCCAGAGCGCGCGCGTGTCGCCGAGGACCGCGTCGAGGTCGAGCGCGAGCGTCTGCACGCGCGGATCGTAGGCGCCCCTAGCTCACGCGCGCACGCGCCTCCAGAGGAGGACGCCGACGAGGACGCCGACGGCGTCGAGCGCGACGTCCCGGAGGGTGCCGACGCGCCCCGGGACCGTGTGCTGGTGCAGCTCGTCGATCGCGGCGTACCCGACGCCCGCGACGAGCGCGTACAGCTCCGGAAGCGCGCGCGCGAGCAGCGCGCCGAGGATCGCGAACTCGGCGACGTGGGCGAGCTTGCGCAGCAGCAGGTCCCAGAACCCGAGGCCCGTCGTGAGGCCGGGGACGGAGGAGAGCGCGAAGATCACGCCTGCCCAGGCGAGCACCGGCAGCCACGTCGAGAGCAGTCGCGGCGCGGCCATGGGCCGATGCTAGTCTCCGGCCCACAGAACCGGCGAGCGGAAAGGGAACCCGGTGCGAATCCGGGACGGTCCCGCCGCTGTGAGGGGAGACGCTCTTCGCCACGACGCCACTGGCCACGGCCGGGAAGGCGGCGGAGGGGGAGCCCCGAGTCAGAAGACCTGCCGCCCGCCGCGCAACCCGAACCCCTCGCGGAAGGAGGATTCGTTGCTCACCCGTCCCCTCGTGCTCCTCGCGGCGCTCGCCGCGCTCCTCGCCCTCGCTCCCGCGGCGCACGCCGCCGTCGTCACCGTCCGCGTCGAAGGCCGCACGCAGACGATCTGGGGCAAGGCGCCGCAGACCGTCGTCGCCGACGACGCCCTCGCCGCGCTCCGCGCCGCGTCGCTCCGCGGCGAGTTCTTCGTCGACGTGCGGCAGACGTCGTTCGGCCCGTACGTCTCGCAGATCGGCCGGTACCCCGCCGGCGGGCTCTCCGGCTGGGTCTTCAAGGTCAACGGCGCCTCGCCTCCGGTGGGCGCCGACCAGGTGCGCCTCCGCGACGGCGACACGGTCCTCTGGTACTGGGCCGACTTCGACGCGTCGACGTTCGCGGGACCCGCGACGCTCCTCCTCGAGCGCACCTCGGCGCGCTGCTATGCCGCCTTCTCGCAGGACGATGCCGGCCGACGCTCGCCGGCGCGCGACGTGCGGATCTGGATCACCGGCGTGCCAAAGGGCACCGCGGCCGACGGCCGCTTCTGCGTCCGCGGGACGCGCGGCCTCGTCCACGTGACGCGCGCGGGCGCGGTGCGGTCGAACGCGCTGCGGTGACCGCGCTCGCCCGCGTCTGCCTCCTCGCCTCCGCGGTCGCGCTGCTGGCCGGCTGCGGTGCGGAGGCGGGCGGCGCGCCCGCGGGCGAGGCGGAGCTGTGGATCACGCGCGACCGCGGCGAGACGGTGCTCCTCGAGACGCGCGTGGCCGCGGGGCAGACGGTGCTCGAGGCGCTGCGCGGCGAAGCCGAGGTGGAGACCACGCACGGCGGCCGCTTCGTCCAGGCGATCGACGGGCTCTCCGGCTCGCTCGACGACGGCACCGACTGGTTCTACTTCGTGAACGGGCTCCTCGCCGACCGCAGCGCCGCCGAGTACCGGCTCCGGCCGGACGACGTCGCCTGGTGGGACCACCGCGCGTGGGTCGAGGACCGGGAGCCCGTCGCCGCCGTCGTCGGCGCGTTCCCGGAGCCGTTCCTGCACGGGTACGACGGGCGGCGCCTGCCGGCCGCGGTCGTCTACGAGCGCCCGGAGCAGGAGGGCGCCGCGCGGCGGCTCGCGGAGGTGCTGGGGGCGGAGACGGTGACGACGGGCGCGCCGCCCGCCGACGCGAACGTCCTCGTCCTCTCGGAGGGGCCGGAGCGGTTCCGCGCCTCCGCGCGCGGCGCCGGCGGGCCGGTGCGGTTCGTCTTCAGCGGCGACGCGGACGCGCTCGCGGCCGACCCTCGGCGCTACCGGTTCCGCTTCGAGGTGGGGGAGGAGTGAGGCTCTCCGACGTGCCTGCGGCGGTCGTGCTCGCGGCGGCCGCCGCGGCGGCGCTGCTCGCGGACCGCGTCGCGGCGGCGGCGGTCGTGGCGCTCCTCCTGCTCGCGCTCTGCCTGCGTGCGCCGCGGTCGGCGCGGCGGCCGTACCTGCTCGGCGCGCTCCTCCCGGCGCTCGGCGTCCTCGTCCTGTCGCCGCTGCTCGCGGTCGGGGGCGGGCGTGCCCTCTGGGCCGGGCCGCTGCTGCCGGTGCTCGGCCCCCTCGACGTGACGGTGCCGGAGGTCGAGACGGCGGCGCTCAACGCGCTCCGGCTCGCGGCGGTGGCGCTCGCGTTCGCCGCGTACGCGCTCCTCCTCGACCACGACCGGCTCGTCTCGGCGGCCGGGCTCGCACGACGTTCGGCGCTCGCGGTCGCGCTCGCGACGCGGCTCGTCCCGACGCTCGAGCGCGACGCCGCCGGGCTCGCGGAGGCGGCGCGCGGGCGCGGGATCGCCGTCGAGGGCGTCCGCGGCCGGGCGCGGCTCCTCTCGCCGCTCGTAGCCGGCTCGCTCGAGCGCGCGTCGTCGCTGGCCGAGGCGATGGAGGCGCGGGGGTTCGGGGGCGCGGGCGCGACGCGCGCCCCGCGTCCGTCGTGGACGCGGCTCGACGCCGCCGCCGTGGCCGCGGCGCCCGTGCTCGTCCTGGCGGGGGCGCTGTGGCTCTAGCGTCGATCCGCGGGCTGACGTTCTCGTACCCGGGCGAGGCGCCGGCGCTGCAGGACGTGTCGCTCGAGCTCCGCGCCGGCGAGCGTGTCGCCGTCCTCGGGCCGTCCGGGTCCGGGAAGTCGACGCTGCTGAGGGCGCTCGCCGGCCTCGTCCCGCACTTCCACGGCGGGCGGTTCGAGGGCCGCGTCGTCGTCGGCGGGCTCGACACGCGCGTGGCCCGGCCGGCCGAGCTGGCGCGCACCGTCGCCACGGTCTTCCAGGATCCGGAGGAGCAGGTGGTGATGACGCGCGTCGCGAACGAGGTCGCCTTCGGCCTCGAGAACGCGGCGCTCCCGCCCCACGAGATCTGGCCGCGCATCGACGAGGCGCTCGCGGCGGTGGACGCGCTCCACCTGCGCGACCGGCGGACGGCGGAGCTCTCGGGCGGCGAGCTGCAGCGCGTGTGCCTCGCGGCGGCGCTCGCCGTCCGCCCGCGCCTGCTCCTCCTCGACGAGCCGACGTCCCAGCTCGACCCCGCCGCGGCCGACCGGTTCCTCGCGTGCCTCGCGCGCCTCGACGCCGCGATCGTGCTCTCGGAGCAGCGCGTCGAGCGCGCGCTCGAGCTCGCCGACCGGGTCCTCTTCGTCCAGGATGGACGCGTCCTCCTGGACGCGCCGCGAACCGGCGCACTCTCGTGGCTGAATCGGCACCGTCCCGACTTCGTCGCGTCACACCCTCGTCACGCGTCGGGGTCAGACCCTGGTTCTGACGTGTGCCGCCTCGACGGCGTCGCGTTCGCGTACGCCGGTGCGCCGCCGGTCCTCGCCGGCGCGTCGCTCGCCGTGCGGCGCGGGGAGGTCGTCGCGCTCGAGGGGCCGAACGGCTCGGGCAAGACGACGCTCGCGAAGCTCGCTGCGGGGCTCCTCGAGCCGGACGCCGGAACGGTCCGCCGCGACGGCCGCGCGGCGTACCTGTCGCAGGATCCCGGCCGCTACCTCCTGACGGAGCGCGTGCTCGACGAGGTCGCGCTCGCCGCCGGCGAGGGGCGGGCGCGCGCCGCGCTCGCCCGCGTCGGCCTCGCCTGGGCCGCGGAGCGGCACCCCCGCGACCTCTCCAGCGGCGAGCGCGAGCGCCTCGGGCTCGCCGCCGTCGCCGCGACGGAACCCGACCTGCTCGTCCTCGACGAGCCGACGCGCGGCATCGACCCGGAGCGCAAGCGCGCCCTCGCCGCCTGGCTCGCCGAGTACGCGGCCGCCGGCCACGGCGTCCTCGTGGCGACGCACGACCGCACGTTCCCCGCGCACCGGCGGGTCTCGCTCGACCGGGAGGAGGCGCGCGTTGCCGCGTAGGCTCGCAGCGGCCGCCGGCGTCGCGCTCGCCGCGTCCGCGTGGGCGGCGCTCGACCCGCGTCGCGGAGCGCTCGCGCTCCTGCTCGCCGCCGCCGCCGCGCTCGTCGCCGGCGCGGCCTGGCTCGAGTCGAGCCCCGGATCCGCGCGCGACCTCACGCTCGTCGCCACGCTCGCCGGGATCGCCGCCGCCGGGCGCGTCCTCTTCGCCGCCGTCCCGTCCGTGCAGCCGGTGACGGTGATCGTCGCCGCCGCGGGCGTCGCGCTCGGTCCCCGGCGCGGCTTCGCCGTCGGGGCGCTCGCGGCGCTCGCGTCGAACTTCTTCCTCGGCCAGGGCGCCCACACGCCGTGGCAGATGCTCGCCTGGGGAGGGTGCGGACTCGCCGCCGGACTCGCGCGCCGCGTCCTCGAGCGCCGCCTCGCGTTCGCGCTCTTCGCGTTCGGGCTCGGCTTCGCCTACGGCCTGCTGATGGACCTCTGGCTCTGGTACGGCTTCTACGCGCACACGTGGGCGGCGCTGCTCGTCGTCCTCGGCACCGGCGTCGCCTTCAACGCCGTCCACGCCGTCGGGAACCTGCTGCTGGCGCTCGCCGCCGGCCCGGAGCTGCGGCGCGTGCTCGCGCGGTACGAGCGGCGGCTGCGGACGGAGGTGGTGTGGGCGTGACCGCGCTCGCCGCCGTCGCCGCCGCGGTCGCCGTCGCCGCGACGCCCGTCCAGTACCTCGAGTCGCGCCAGCTCGCCTCCGGCGGGTTCGCGGAGCCGGGCCGGCAGGCGACGCCCGGTTTGACGGCGTGGACGGTCCTCGGCCTGCGCGCGGCGGGAGTCCCGCGCGAGCGGCTCGAGGACGCGCGCCGCTTCCTCGCCGAGAGCGAGCCCGAGACGCTGACGGACGCGGAGCTCGTGCTCCTCGCGCTCTCGGCGCTCGGCGACCCTCCGCCGGCGCTCGTCGCGCGCGTCCGCGGCGAGCTCCGCGCCTCCGGCGCGATCGGCCCCACCGTCAACAGCACGATCTGGGGCGTCCTCGCGCTGCGCGGAGCCGGCGAGCAGGCGCCCGCGACGTCGCTCCGGTGGCTCCTCCGCCAGCAGCGCGCCTCCGGCGGCTGGCCGTGGCACCCGCGTGGCGCCCCGGACTCGAACGACACGGCCGCCACGATCCAGGCGCTCCGAGCGGCCGGGATCCGCGGCCGGGCGATCGCGCGCGGCCTCGCGTACCTTCGCCGCCACCAGGCACGCGACGGCGGCTTCGAGCTCGCCCGCGGGCGCGGGTCGGACGTCCAGTCGACGGCGTGGGCGGTGCAGGCGTTCGTCGCCGCGGGGGAGCGCCCGCCGCCCGCGGCCATGCGGTACCTCGCGCGGATGCGCCGTCCGGACGGCAGCTACCGCTACTCCCAGCGGTACGACGCGACGCCGGTCTGGGTCACCGCGCAGGCGCTCGCGGCCGTCAGCCGCCGGCCGCTGCCGATCCGCTGATCAGCTGCGCCGCCACTGCCGCAGCTCGCCGACGTGCGAGAACCCGAGGCGCCGGTACAGCCGCTCCGCCTCCGCGCTCGGACTGAGCACCGCCGGCAACGCCGGGTCGAGCAGCGCGCACGTCAGCGCCGACGCGTAGCCGCGCCCGCGCGCGTGCGCGACCGTGGCGACGCCGTAGATCCCGACCGCCTCGGCCGTCCCGTACGACGTCGCCGCCGCGATGGCGTCGCCGCCGACGCGGCCGACCAGCATCGTCATCCGCTCGTCGCCGAGGATTCCCGCCGGGTGGAGCGACCCCGCCTCGAGCGCCGCGTCGTCGCCGCCGAAGCCGCGGACGCTGACGCGCTCGAACTCGAGCACCTCTGCGGGCGTCGACACGCGCTCCACCACCAGCTCCGGCGGCGGCTCCTCCCGCGGGAGCGGCGCCGGCGGGCGCAGGAACCACGGGTCGCGAGCCGCCTCGGAGAACCCGAGCCGGTCGAGCTCGAGCCGCGACCACGCGTCGCAGACCGTGCCGTGCGCGTCGGCCACGTCCTCCTCCGCCGCGTGGGCAGCGACGGTGATCGCGGCCCAGTAGATGAACGGCGGCGCGTCGATCGCGCGCCAGACGCCGCCGCGGCGCTCCGACCGGAGGCCGAGCGCCGTGAGCCACGCCTCGTGCCAGCACGCCGTGGCGTCCGCGCAGAGCGCGACGGGGTCGCTCATGCGCGGCGGGCCGACGCGTACGTCCCGAGCAGGCGCGTGAACGTCGCGTGCTCGCTCAGCTCCGCCAGCGCGTCGACCATCGCGGGCGCGCCCGCGGGCGCCTCGACGTCGGCGTAGAAGACGTACTCCCACGGCCGTCCCGTCCGCGGGCGCGACTCGAGCTTCTTGAGGCTCAGGTGCCGCTCCGCGAACGCGCCGAGGCACCGGTAGAGCGAGCCGGCGACGTGGCCGACGCCGAAGACGAGCGAGGACGTGTCCGGCTCGGCCAGCGGCTCGGGGCTGCGCGAGAGCGCGCCGAAGCGCGTGTGGTTGTCCGGGTACGTCTGGATCCGCTCCGCGAGCACCTCGAGGCCGTACAGCTCCGCGGCGCGCCGCGACGCGATCGCCGCGGTCCGGTCGAGCCGCTGCTCGGCGATCCGCTTCGCGGCGCCGGCGGTGTTGTACTCCGCCCGCACCTCGACCTCGAGCGCGCTGAGGTACTCCTCGCACTGCGCGATCGCCTGCGGGTGCGACATCACGACGTCGAGGTGCTCGGGCGCCGTCCCGGGCAGCGCGAGCAGGCAGTGGTCGACGCGGACGACGGTCTCGCCGACCAGGTGCAGCCCGTGCTTGAGGAAGAGGTCGTACGCCTCGTTGATGCTCCCCGCCTGGGAGTTGTCCAGCGGGACGAGCCCGAAGCGGACGCGCCCGACCTCCGCCGCCTCGAACACCTTCCGCAGCGACGGCAACGCGAGGTACTCGGCGTCGGGGAACAGCGCGCGGGCGCCTACGGCGAGGAGGGCGCCCGGCTCGCCCTGGTACGCGACGGTCACGAGGCGAAGCGTACGGCGCCGGCGCGGGCGGGCGCACCCGACGCCGCCGCTAGCATCGGTTCGGTGCCCGTCGCCTCGCCCGAGACGTACCTCGCCGGCCTGAACCCGGCGCAGCGCGAGGCCGTCCTGACGACGGAGGGGCCGCTCCTCGTGATCGCCGGCGCGGGCTCCGGGAAGACGCGCGTCCTCACGCACCGTGTCGCGCACCTGATCGCGGCGAACGGGATCAAGCCGAACGAGATCCTCGCGATCACGTTCACGAACCGCGCTGCGAACGAGATGAAGGAGCGGCTGGAACGGCTGCTCGGGAACACGGCGCGCGCGATCTGGATCCTCACCTTCCACGCCGCCTGCGGCCGCATCCTCCGCCGCGAGGCGGAGCGGCTCGGGTACACGCCGCGGTTCACGATCTACGACCAGGCGGACCAGGTCCGCGTCGTGAAGTCGATCGTCGAGGACGAGGGGCTCGACCCGAAGCGGTTCGTCCCGCGCGGGATCCACGCGCAGATCTCGACGCTGAAGAACCAGCTCGTCGGCCCCGAGGAGCACCGTGCGCGCGTCGCCTCCTTCTGGGACCAGACCGTCGCGGAGGTGTACGAGCGCTACCAGAAGCGGCTCCACACCTCGAACGCGATGGACTTCGACGACCTGCTCTACCTGACGGTCCAGGTGCTCGAGCGGTTCGCCGAGGCGCGGGAGCGGTGGCAGAAGGCGTTCCGCTACGTCCTCGTCGACGAGTACCAGGACACGAACCACGCGCAGTACCGGCTGCTGCGCCTGCTCGCGGCGCAGCACCACAACGTCTGCGCCGTCGGCGACCCGGACCAGTGCCTCGTCGCCGGGACGCTGGTGACGATGGCGGACGGTACGACGAAGCCGATCGAGGACGTGCGACCGGGCGACGAGGTGCTGTCTTGCTACGGCAGCGGCCGGTTCGGCCCAGCTCGCGTTGCACGAGCGCACGTCGGCAGCGGAGATGAAGGGATCGCGATCACGACCGCGTCGGGCAAGCGACTCGTGTCTACGCCCGACCACGTCCACTTCGCCGGCTTCAAGGTCGGACGGACGCCGCAGATGCACGTCACGTACCTCATGTGGAAACGCGGCGCCGGATTCCGGCTGGGCACTTCGCGCACCTACACGAACCGCCACGGCCAGACGCTGGCGGGACCGGCGCTACGAATGAACCAGGAGCACGCGGACGCAGCGTGGGTCCTCGCAGCGCACGCGAGCGACGCCGAGGCGCGTGTCTCGGAAACGATCCTGTCGCTGCGGTACGGGCTGCCGACGCTCCCGTTCGTCGCGCGACCCAGCAGCAGGGGCGACGGCGGCGTCGTCGGTGACCAGTCGCTCCTCGACCGGGTCTACGGCGAGATCGACACCACCCGAGGAGCCGCGCGCCTCCTAGGAGACGAGGGCCTGAGCCTCGCGCACCCGCACTTCTCCGCGGCGACGACGACGAGCGGGAGCCGCCTACGCCGCCGCCTGAACGTCTGTCTATGCGGCGACTCCCGCGGGCGCAATCCTCTGCATCGAATCTCGCTCTTCGGCTACGACGAGGAGGGGCGCACCGCGCTCGAGCGCGCGGGCTTCTCGCTCCGGCCCGCGTACAAGGGCTCCAGCGGATGGCGGTTCGAGACGGCGCATGCCGACTTCGGCGAAATCGCGCGCATCGTGGAGCGGATCCAGGAGGTGCTGCCCGTCTCGGTCCGATTCACCGCGCGGCTGGCGGGCCGCTCCGACGCGAGCGACAAAGAGCGGAACGCGCTGCCGTTCATGCCGGCGGCGTCCGTGCGGCCGGGAATGCTGATGCTCACGGACGAGGGAGCGTACGACGAGGTCGTCGCGGTCGAGCGCGTCGCGCTCGACGCACCGGTGTATGACCTCGACATCGAGCGGACGCACAACTTCGTCGCCGCCGGCCTCGTCACGCACAACTCCATCTATGCCTTCCGCGGCGCGGACATCCGCAACATCCTCGGGTTCGAGCGCGACTTCCCCGACACGAAGGTGGTCGCGCTGGAGCAGAACTACCGCTCGACGAACAGCATCCTCGGCGCGGCGAACGCCGTCATCGTCCACAACCGCGACCGCAAGGAGAAGGAGCTGTGGTCGGAGCTCGGCGACGGCGACCCCGTGCGCGTCGTCGAGGTCGAGGACGAGCAGGCGGAGGCGCGCTACGTCGCGAGCGAGATCGCGCGGTTCGTCGAGGAGGGGTACGCGCGCCGCGAGATCGCCGTCTTCTACCGGATGAACGCGCAGTCGCGCGTGCTCGAGCAGACGCTGCGGATGAGCCAGATCGACTACCGCGTCGTCGGCGGGCCGCGGTTCTACGACCGGGCCGAGATCAAGGACGCGATCGCGTACCTCCAGGTGATCTCGAACCCGGCGGACGCGGTCTCGCTGCTCCGGATCGCGAACCGGCCGCGGCGCGGGATCGGCGACACGACGCTCGCGCGGCTGCAGACGTACGCCGACGCGCAGGGGATCACGCTGTTCGAGGCGCTCGCGCACCCGGAGGAGGCCGGCATCACGGGCGCGCCGCTCCGCGCGCTGCAGAAGCTGCACGCGCTGCTCCAGTCGTTCCTGGCCGTGGCGCAGGAGCTCGACGTCCCGGAGCTGCTCGGCGACGTGCTCGAGCGCAGCGGGACGATCGAGGCGTACGAGGCGGAGCGGACGATCGAGGCGCGGGGGCGGATCGAGAACCTCGAGGCGTTCGTCGACGGCGCGCGCGAATACCAGCTCAACGCGGAGGATCCGAGTCTCGCCGGCTTCCTCCAGGAGATCTCGCTCTACACCGAGCAGGACTCGGTCGACGGCGAGCAGAACGCGGTGACGCTGATGACGCTGCACAACGCGAAGGGGCTCGAGTTCCGCGCCGTGTTCCTGATCGGCTGCGAGGAGGAGGTGTTCCCGAGCGCCCGCTCGATCGAGGAGCAGGGGATCGAGGAGGAGCGGCGGCTGTTCTACGTGGGGATGACGCGCGCGATGGAGCGGCTGACGCTGACGCACGCGTCGGCACGCCTGCTCTGGGGCCGCACGACGCACAACCTCCCGTCGCGGTTCCTCGACGAGCTGCCGCAGCGCGGCGTCGAGCGCGAGCGGCTGCGGCCGTCGTCGTGGTCGAACTACGGCGCGCCGCGCGCGTCGCAGCCGCGGGAGCCGCGCGGGGACGTGCCCGACCTCTCGACCGGCGACTCCGTCCGGCACGGCACGCTGGGCGAGGGCGTCGTCACCGGGATCGAGGCGGGCGGCGTCGTCAAGGTGCGCTTCGCCGACGGGACGGAGCGGCGGCTGATGCTCGAGTACGCGCCGTTGCAGAAGCTCTAGGCTCCGTCGGATGGCGATCGACGTCCGGCGCTGCGCGTCGGTGGACGAGTTCCTCGCGGCGTTCTACGGCATCGGCCAGTACTTCGGGCCGCCTCCCGACGAGGAGCGGGCGGCGCGGTTCCTGCGGAACCTCGAGCTCGAGCGGATGCACGGCGCGTGGAGCGACGGCGACGCCGCCGGCGGCGCGGGCGCGTTCGCGTTCGACATGTCGGTTCCGGGTGGGTCGCTGCCATGCGCGGGCGTGACGGTCGTCGGCGTCTACCCGACGCACCGCCGTCGCGGTGTGCTCACGGCGATGATGCGCGCGCAGCTCGACGACGTCCGCGAGCGCGGTGAGCCGATCGCGGCGCTCTGGGCGTCGGAGGAGCCGATCTACGGGCGGTTCGGCTACGGGATGGCGTCGCTCCAGGGCGAGATCGCGATCACGCGCGCCCGCGTCGACGGCTCGTGCG
>Ga0247713_1000342_pt1 | contig 30226 bp, 33 predicted proteins | sample 21E_NmetaG_FD_189936 | JGI IMG/M metagenome (GOLD analysis project Ga0247713, IMG submission 189936) | Soil microbial communities from hillslope of Landscape Evolution Observatory, University of Arizona, Oracle, AZ, United States - 2-1-E_N | ecosystem: Engineered > Artificial ecosystem >...
GGTTGGGGGGTGTCTGGTGATGTCGGGGGCCGCGGGCCGAGGCGGGCGTCGGCGGCGGACAGGGCAGCGCGGGCTTGGTCCGCGGCGACCTCGGGCAGGCCCTGCTCGACCAGGAGGGCCAGGCGCCGTCGGGCCACGATGGCGGCGGCGTCGACGCGGCCGGCCAGCTGCGTGTCGGCGCCGGCCAGCTCGCCTGCGCGGGCCAGCAGCCGGGCGTGGGCGGCGATCGCCTCGGCGAGCAGCGCCGGGTCGTCGCCGTGGTCGGCCAGGGTCGCGGCCTCGTCCAGCCGGCGATCGGCGAAGGTCAGGTGGCGTTCGACGGTGCGTGCTGGGGGCAGGGGTGCGGCCAGGACCAGCTGCTCGGCGGCTTGCTTGAGCGGGTACAGGGTGTCGCCGGGCACGGTGTGGTGGGACGCCGCCACGGCGCCCGAGGCGCCCATGACGACCACGAGCCCCGCCGCGGACAGGGTCGAGGCCAGGCGCCGACCCAGGCTGGGGGGTGCCGCCGCGTGCGTGGAGGCGGGTGCGCTCGCCGGGGCGTGCGCGGGGGTGGGCAGGGCTGCGGCGCGCGCACGGATGGCCTGCAGGTGGCGGGCGCGCACCGCGGGATCCAGCACTGGCGCGGTCAGGCTGGCCTGCAGGCGTGCGGCGATCTCGGCGTGGTCGCCGCCGTCGCCGGGCTGGTCGTCGGGGGGCCTGGTCATCTCGATCGGACAGCGCGCCAGGGCGGGGAAAGGGTACGGGTCACGGTGAGATCACTCTGGTCCGGTGTCAGGGTGGTCGGGGTCGAGGATGCGTTTGAGCGCTGCCAGGGCGCGGTGCTGCAACGCCTTGACCGCACCCACACTGCGCCCGGTGATGTCGGCGACCTCGCGGCTGGTCAGCTGCGCGGCGAAGCGCAGGCTGAGCACCTCCTGCTGGTCGGCGCTGAGGCGGGCCAGGGCCGCTCGCACCACCGCGTCGCGCTCGCCGGCCAGGTAGCGCTCCTCGGGGCCCGGCTCGGGGGCGGCGCGGCCGGCCGCGCGGGTCTCGTCGAGCGCGACGTCGCCGCGGCGGGTGGCCTTGCGCTGCTCGTCGATGAGGTTGTTGGCGGCGGCGCGGAACAGCCAGGCGCGTACCCCGTCGGCTCCGCCCCGCAGGGCCGGGGCGTACTCCACCAGCTCCAGGAACGTCGCCTCGACCATGTCCTCCGCCAGGGCGGGATCGCGGCTGCGGGCCAGCAGGAACCGGTACAGCGGCGTGGCCATGACCTCATAGCAGCGGGCGAGGGCGTCGGGATCGCGGGCATGGATGCCGGCCACGACGTCGTCAGGGAACACCGCGCCAGCCTGTCCACACCCCCGACGCTGCGCAACCCGCCGAACGCACCCGGTGAGATTGTTCGCCGCCGGCCGTATCCCCGCGGCGGTCTCGTGCGCTGTCGGGATACCTGCCTCCCAAGGCCACCCATAAGGAGTCCGCAATGCGACGCACCGCCACCCTCGCCCTGACCGCCGCGCTGATGATCGCCGGCGCGCCCGCCGTCCTGGCCCAGCCCGGACCGCCCAGCGACATCCCCGCGCCACCCGCCCAGGCACAGGGCTCACCCGCCACCGGCCAGGAGCGCTCCGCGGAAGCCCGCGACAACGCCGCGCCGCAGGGCTCGCCCGCCACCGGCCAGGAGCGCTCCGCGGAAGCCCGAGAGAACGCCGCGCCGCAGGGCTCGCCCGCCACCGGCCAGGAGCGCTCCGCGGAAGCCCGTGAGAACGCCGCGCCGCAGGGCTCGCCCGCCACCGGCCAGGAGCGCTCCGCGGAAGCCCGCGCCCACGCCAGCGAGCAGTCCGGCATCGACGTGCCCGCCAACGACCAAGCCCGCGAGGACGGTCGCGCGTTCGGCGAGCAGCGCGCTGCAGACGCCCGCGAGCGCGAAGCCCACGAGACCGGCGACGTCACCGAGCCGGTCGACAACCAGGACATCCACGGCCAGGACCTGCCCGAGGTCGACGATGTGGAGCTGCCCGGGCTGCCCGAGCAGGCCGCCCAAGCCCGCGGGGTGCTCGCCACGATCGCCGACGCACTGAAGTCGGCACTGAACACCATCAAGAGCCTATTCAGCTAAACGAGCGACCCCCGGCGTCACCCCAGCCAGCCCCAGACGCCGCGTCGCGTCACCGGTCCCTCACGGTGGCACGGCGCGGCTGCTGTCGTCCCTGAGTTGCGGTACGGCGCCTTGGCGATCTGGAGTAGGCAACGACACCGTCCAAGCGAGGGTCGCGTTGTACACGCCCCGTAGCGGCGGACCCCCGAAGGTTGCCGCAGACCGGTCAGTCACTGGCTGATGGCTGGCCCGTCATCTTCCGCACGGCTGCGTCGATGCCTTCGTGTGCAGCCTCCACCGGCTCGATGTAGAGCCGACCCCAGCCGATGCGACCTTCTCGCACGCCGACGATGATGACGCCCGCCATGTCCAGGACTTCACCGTTGGCTCGTGTGCCGGTCCAACGCCACTCGGACCATTCCTGCCCCTGATCCTGGCAGCGGCCCCGCAGTTCCGCTGCGAAATCGGGCACCCCCGCGAATATCGCGGACCAATTCGCCCGCACCTGCTCGCGGCCCCCGAAACCGCGCCCTGGATGGACCGGCTGCTCGCTGTGGTAATCGTCGTGGAAGCAGTCGAGGAACGCCTCGAGGTCGTGGGCGTTCATCGCGTCCCGCAGCCGGATTGTGACCGTCATGGCAAGCTCCTTCAGTGGCCTGGTGACGCCATTGTGGTCGACTCCGAAGCGTGCTGCTTCGGAGAAGAGGCCTGACATCACGCCCGCACCTGGTGGTGTTCGCCCGGGTGTTCGCCCGTGCGAGGCTCCAGGAGGCCGTCACGTCGGGTGACTGGCACTCTGACAGTTCGCCTACACCAGGTCAGTCGGCTCAGCGATGCCATCGCTGCGATTGAACCCGCTCCGTCAAGGCGGGCACCATCCCGCTTTCCTGACTGTCTCATCGGTCCCCGACGTTGCTCACACGAGGAGGTGGCACATGGAGCTCGTCCCGCTTGGTGACCTGCGCCTGACCTACACGACCCTGGAGTCGATCGACTACGGCCCGGACGGGCAGCTTTACGGGACGATGGAAGGCCGTTTCCAAGGCGATCGCGTGGCCGGTGAGCTGCGCCTGACGAACCTGGCCGCCCGGCGCGGGGACAACGTCAATCTGCCCACGCTTCGCGGTGTCCTCACTACCGACGACAACGCCGTCGTATGGATCGAGTTTGATGGCATTGCCACCCTGCGCCAAAGCGACCGGGCGCGGGTGTTCACAACCGCGGTCCGGTTCCGCACGGGAACACAAGATTACCTCTGGCTCAACGGTGTCTTGGGGGTCCTGGAAGGCATACTCGACACCGTTGCAGTAGGCGGCATCGCTCGGGGGCGTGTGTACGCATGTCACCCCACCCTCACCTAGCCCTGGAGCACGGTCCACCAGCGATGACCAGGACCTCCCCAGTGGCAAGCGGTCTGATACCGGCGCCTACCACAGGGGTTGCGGCGGCTCCCCGAGGGGTTGTGAGGCCACTGGAACCGTCGGAGTCCGGCGGCCACCCAAAGGTTGATCGGCTCCTGTTGGCTTTCACCCGTGGCGAGATGTCGGACGGTTCGGTGTTCCTATGTGGCTGTACGGTGGTGGGCTGCTCCTTGGTCGGACTGCATGGGCTGCTGGCCCGCTCCCTTTGTCCTCCGGGTCAGGGGGAGGGCGGGGTTCACAGCCATCCGTCGGCCGATACGGTTCCGTCGAGGGATCCACCGCCCCACACGAACAGTTGCTTACCGGGAAGGACGGTGGCGTGGCCTTGGTCGGCCAGCGCCGGGTTGTCGTCTATGGGTGTCCATTGGTTCGCGGCGGGGCGGTACAGCCAGCCGTCGGCCAAGACGGCCTCGTCGGAGCGGACAACCCAGCTTGCAGCCGGGGTGGCCTTGGCAGGCTCGGATGGTGCGTCGGGCAGGTGTGACCAGGTGCCGGCGGCCGGGTCGAGCATGCCGCCTTCAGGGTAGGCGCGGTCCTAGTCCTCAGCCATCATGGAACGGCCGACCCCTTCCGCAATGTTCGTGGGTCATCCACGATCGGCGCGGAAGGTGCCACATACGGATAGGAGTCGGCCGTGACCAGTATCCACGATCCCGAAGCGGTCCACCTGGGTTTGGACGTGCACAAGGACACGATCTCGGTGGGCCTGCTCGAGCCGGGCTGCCAGATCCCGGTGGTCGACAAGATCTTCCACGACGAGGCGTCGGTGCGACGCCTGATCGCGCAGTTCCCAGACCGGGCTCGGCTGCGGGTGTGCTACGAGGCCGGCCCGACCGGCTATGAGCTGGCGCGGCTGCTGGCGTCGATGGGGGTGGCGTGTGAGGTGATCGCCCCGTCGTTGATCCCCACCGCGCCGGGTGACCGCGTCAAGACCGACAAGCGTGACTGCCGGCGGCTGGCGCGCCTGCACCGCGCCGGCGAGCTGGTCGCGATCCGCATCCCCACGGTGGCCGAGGAGGCGGTACGCGACTTGTGCCGGGCGCGCGCCGATCTGGTCGATGACCGTGACCGGGCGCGCAAGCGGCTGCTGGCCTTGTTGCTACGCCACGCCCGGGTGTACCGGGCCGGCAGCTACTGGACCCACAAGCACGACCAGTGGCTTGCCGCCCAACGCTTCGACGAGCCCGCGCTTGACGCCACGTTCGGCCACTACCGGGCGGTGCTTGCCGCCCGCGACGCCGCAGTGGCCGCCGCCGAGGCCGACTTGAAGGTCTGGTTCGACCGCGACCCGTTCGCCGACTGTGTGCACCGCCTGGGCGCCTACCGCGGCATCGCCCACCTGGGCGCGTTGACGTTGGCGGCCGAGGTGTGTGACTGGCGGCGGTTCCCCCGAGCGACGACGTTCATGGGCTTCACCGGGCTGGTGCCCTCGGAGTACTCCCGCGGCGGCTCGACCCGCCGCGGGCACCTGACCAAGACCGGCAACGCCCATGTGCGCACCCAGCTGGTCGAGTCCGCGTGGGCCTACCAGCACCGCCCCGCCGTGGGCGCGGCGCTGCGCCGCCGCCAAGACGGCGTGTCGCCGGAGACCGTCGCGCGGGCGTGGAAGGCCCAGACACGTCTGTGCGGGCGGTTCCGACGCATGGCCGCGGTCAAGGACACCAAGTCGGTGGTGGCCGCCGCGATCGCCCGTGAGCTCGCCGGGTTCGTGTGGGCCGAGATGACCAGCGACGTCAACTGACAGGCAGATGATCACGATGCGCCTGCTGGCTGATCGGCCCCACCGGCGCATGCAGCTGTGCAGAACGTGTCGGGCCGCCGCCGTGGCAGAACCGATCCCCGTCCTAGCTATGCCCACCCCCCGGGGCACGGGCGGATTTAGTCAGGGGCACCTTCTGCGAATGACCGACCTGCGGTTTCGACCCGCGTACCTCAGAGTGGCGGTCCCAGCCGATCCACCCGAGGCCCGACACGTCCTGCCCCACCCTCAGGAGCAACCGCTACGACCCACCCCACCAGCAACGCGGCCTGCCCGCCTCTTCGCTTGCCATCCTGGATCGTCGCTGCTCACGGTCAACATCGTTCGTCCTCGCTGCGCTGCGGGCGCTGCATGTTGACCGCTCCCGACGCGACGATCAGTTCGGCAGCTACGAAGCAACCAGGCCGCTGAACCATCAGCACACGGCAACCCCCGGCTACAGGAGGGCTCTATGCAAACCCGTCTCAAGTCAAGGCACCAGGTTCCTCTTGACGGGCCGTTCCACCTCCAGCTAGGGGTTGGTCTGGCCACCGTCGCTGGTGCCGAGGGCGAACCACGAGCTGTTCCAGAAGCTGACCGCCCGCTCTGGTGGGGTTCGGGATGCGCCGCCAGGTCCGGCCCCCGGGTCGTAGGCGGCGGCGTGGTTCAGGCTGGGTGGAACACCGGGCTGGTCCACGAGGTCTCAGCGCCCCCCGAGGGTTTCTCCCTGCCACCCCAAGTAGCCGTCGGGAGACTGCCCACCGGTCAGCCGCGCCTCAACTCCGAGGAGGCGGGGTTGCGCCGGGCCGCGGCCTTCTTCCAGAGCGCCAGGCGTGTCTGACGAGCGGGGTCCGACCGCCGGCTTCGACCCCCAACAGCTCGTTCGCGTGCTGGACCGCCACGGCGTCGACTATGTCGTCATCGGCGGGGTGGCCGCACGGCTGCACGGCTCGCCCTCTCTCACCGAAGACCTCGACCTCACGCCGGAACGCTCGGAGGGCAACCTGCGGCGGCTCGCCGGCGCGCTCGCCGAGCTCGGCGCACGCCTGGGCGCCCCGGACTCCGAGGAGGGCCTCGCCATCCCGCTCGACGAGGGGACGTTCAGCTCACCGGTCATGACGTTCGTGACGCGTGCGGGGCTGGTGGGACGTGAACCTCGAGCCCGCCGGCATCGGCGGTTACGAGCGCCTCGTCGACCGCGCCGTGGACTTCGACGTTGCCGGCATACGGCTTCGCGTCGCCGCGTTGGACGACATCATCCGGTCCAAGGAGACGTCGGCGCGCCCCAAGGATCGTGCGCAACTGGAGATGCTGCGTGACCTCGCTGATGAGCTCGAGCGGCGGGCGCGCTGAGGGCCGCTGCAACGGCACGCCGCCCAGCAACGCCCTGCCAGGGCGGGGAGGCCGGTCGCTACCCGCCGGCCAGGCTGCCCACACCCGCACCCACGGGCTCGAGGGCTGGCTGAACGCTGCCGTGACGAGCTCGGCATGGGTCTATCCGAGGACGAGCTCGGTGACCTGTCCGACTGGAACGACGAGAGCGACATCAACGTGCTGCTCGTGGCGGCTGGCCTGCCGGACACCGCGCGGGAGCGACTGGCCGGTGTTGCTTTGCCGGAGGATCGAGTGCGTGCACCCGGTCGTGTGGTCGGTGGCGGACTGACAGCGTGAGCGCCGGCGCGGCAACCCGACCGCGACGGACCGGCCCTCGCGCGACGGTCCGATAGGGTGCAGCGGCTGGGAGCGCAGGGGCCGCGGACGGCAGGCGCGACCTCACAAACGCGACGGTGCCGCTCAGCTGCGGGGTGTATGACCGACGCGCCCTGCACGGTGACCGAGCTCCGTACCGATCCCTCACGCCAGCGCCCCGCCATCGGCGTCATCGACCTGTACCGCTGTTGAGTGACCGAGCTCCGTACCGATCCCTCACGCCAGCGCCCCCTCGGTGTGCACCCCGATCCGGCGGAAGAGCACCGCAGGGCCATACACGGCCTCTGCGGCGTCGATCGGCGCGTCCTGCGGGCTGTTGGCGGCGTCCCCTGCCAGCGTGACCGTGAGTTCCGGTCCTCGGTCGCTGGGGGGGACCGCCCAGGCTGACGTTCGAGTAGTAGCCGTATAGGCGCTGCCGGTCACGCCGTGACCTCGGCGACCGCCGGGAACAGCCCGCCAACGAAGACCGTCCCGACATGACGACGAAGACGACGATCGTGGCGGAATACGCCCGAGTCAACCACTCTGCCATGTCGCATCCTCCGTAGGGCGGCATGGCGATCACTGCAAGTAAAGCCCGCCTGCTACGCGCGTGCCGCAGACTAGTGCCCCTTCACGCAACCTTGTTCAGGTAATGGGGCTGTCGTAGATGACGGATGGACGAGTTAACCGCGAAGTCGCGCTTGGGGGTGGCGCGGCGGTTGCGCCAGCGGATGTAGCCGCGGATGGCGGCGGCTTGTTCGGCGTGGTCGGCGTAGTCGCTGCCGTTGAGGGTGAAGTAGCGCAAGGCGGTGAACTCGGATTCGATCCAGTTCAGCCAGCTGGCGTAGGTGGGGGTGAACACGAGCTCGACGTCGTTGGCCCGGCACCAGTCGCGCACTTCGGCGCGGCGGTGGGGGGAGAAGTTGTCCAGCACGATGTACAGGCGCTGGCCGGGCCAGCGGGCGCGCAGGATCTTGAAGAAGGCCAGGACCTCCTGCCAGCGCTTGCGGGCGTGGATGCGGTAGACATCTGGCCGCTGGCAAGGTCGAGGGCAGCCAGCATCTGGCGTACCCCGTGGGGTCGGGTGTAGGTGGCGCGCAGCCGGACGGGACGGCCTTTGGGGTACCAGCCGCGCCCGGGGTGGGGCTGCAGGTTCAAGGGCCCGAACTCGTCGAAGCAGATGACCCGCCCGTCGGCCGGCGGGTGGTCGTACAGGTCCAGGACGCGGTTCTTCTTGGCCTCGTAGTCGGGGTCGGGGGAGGCCTTCCACGTCTTGGTTGCTTGGAAGGTGATGCCGAAGCCGGCAAGGACGCGTCGCAGCCCCTCGACGCTGATCGCCTCGACCACACCGGTGTCGATCAGGTGGTCGCGCAGCTTGGCCAGGCTCCAGGTCGTAAACGGCAGGCCCAGGTCAGGGGGTCGGCTGAGCGCGACCCGGCGGATGGCCCGCCGGGTGGCGTCATCGATCTTGGGGGGCCGACCCCCGCTCCATTTTGGGTCCAGCGCGGCGAACCCCTTGTCGTTGAACGCGTGGATCACCTCGCGGACGTAGCGGTCGGAGAACGCGGTCAACGCGGTGATGTCGGGCACGGACCGGCCCTGGGTCGACATCTGCACGATCATCGCTCGGCGCAGCCGCACCGGGTCACGGCTGCGGCGGGTGATGCCCACCAGTCGTTGGCTCTCCTCGTCGGTCAGCGCCCGCACGAACACCTCCGGCTTGCGCGCCACTGCACACCTCCTGCTGACAGACCGATGATGCGGACCGTCAGCAGTGTTCAACACCAGCCTCAGAAGTTGACGGATTTAACGCACCAACGTTCCGAGAAGGGGCACTAGCTGGCGGTAGCGGACCGTACGTTCCCTAGATGCGTCGCGCACCCTTATAAGCCAAGCGCCGACGGGGAAGCCGGCGCATCGTCAGTCGACACGTCGCCCTCTGGGAGACGTTATGCGCAGGTCGTGCAACGGGAGGGGCGGGCCGGTCCCGCCCCTTCCGTACACCGAAACGGCAGGCGGCCCCTACTGGACGGCGGTGCTCTCGGTCGCCGTGTTGTTCGCCGGATTGCTGTCGGTCTCGGCGGAGGACACCGTCGACGTGAGGCTCATCGTCGTCGCCGCGCCGCGCTTCAGCCTGGGCGCCTGCGCCACGACGGTGACCATCACGGCGTCACCGCCGGCGATGGCGCCGAGGTCGCATCCAGGTCTTCTTCCCTTTACCGTGCAGGTGCCCTGCTCCGGCACCGCCGAGACGATCTTGCTCCCGCTCGAGGCGGTGTTGACAAGCCGCACCTGCGTGGCGTCGACGTCGCTGAGGTTGTCCACCACGACGGTGTACGTCACTCGCCCGCCACCGGCCACCGGGTCAGGATCGTCCGTGATCGACACGGCGAGGTCGGTCTGTGGACGCTCCGTGAGCGTGAGCGGCCCGCAAACGGACTGGCCGACGATGAGCTCGCCCCTGGCGAAGGGCCCCAGGAAGTAGGCATGCACGGCGTTGACGGTCAGTCTCCCGTCAGCTCCGGGCACCTGCTCGTTGAAGACGTACCTGAAGTTTTCCTGGGTGTTGCCAAGGTGCAGGTGACCCTCGACGACGTAGCCGGCGGGCGGGTTGACCGGGATGCTCACAACCCCCTCGTCGTGGTCCTGGGCCTGAGCATGTGTACGGATCCTGCCGTTGGTGATCGTCGTGCCGCCGGTCACGCCGGCTTCCGTGGCGGTGCAGGTGCTCTGGACGCGGTCTGCGCTGAAGACCTCAGAACCTCCCCGATTGACGTTCGCGATGTCGGTTGAGCTCGTCACGGACCCGTTCGGCCCGAGACTTCCCGCAGTCCTCACGGTGATCTCGCCCGACGTGAAGAGCGTGGCTGGACCGGCGTACACCGCACCCTCGGGCTGGGTGGCGGTCTGTGGGCTGTTCGAGGCGTCAGACGCCAGCTCGACCACCGGAGTCGGTCCGACCTCCGGCTGCGGATCGCTGCCGAGAATGAGATCGAAGGCGTGGTAGCCGAATGCGCTGCCCCCCACCGCCGTCACGTCAGCGTGATGCGCGAGCGCCCCTTGCCCACCCAATAGCAGCGCTGCACCGACGAGAGCGGCGACGAGTGCCCGGCTCCGTACACTGTGACTAGATCGTGACATGATTTCCCCCTTGCGTTGAAAAACCCACCTTAGAGGCCGACTCCCCGCAAAACCCTTGCCCCTCAAGAGACACGATAGTGGAACACCCAAACGACGATAAGTGTGCGGAGCACTTACCGATGCGGGGGAACCAGGCCGGAGTTGTGGCAGACGGCCCCGTCGGAAAGGCGCGCGTGCTACGGGGAGGCCAAGCGGCGTACCTCGACCCCCGCCTGCCGGCCGGTGATGAACGCGTGCTTGTTGTAGGGCGTCGGGGATCCCCGGGCAGACCCCCTTCCGTGGGGTACCACCCGTCGAAACCTCCTTGCGAAAGACGAAGAACATCCTCGTGTAGCAGAGGAGTTCGGCGTCGTCCCGACCGGCCGGCCCCGGATACAGCGAATGAGCAGGTCGTAGGTGCCCTGGGTCTTGATCCCGAACAGCCGCACGAGGTCGACCACCTGCTGGTCGAGCTCCACACCCCTGCGCGGTTGGCAGCGATGAGCTCGGCAGTGCGGGCGGGACGCTGTCGTGGATCGCTCCGGAAGGGGTCGATGACATCGTTCCGCACGCCTTCCACCGGCGCCTGGCCGCCGTCGAGCCGCCCGGCGCGCACGGCCACGAGCTGGTCGTCGACCGTGATCATCTCGATGCGCCGCACGAACGGTCGGCCGAGGAAGTAGTCGTCGTTGGCGTCGAAGGCGAGGCGGCCCTGGGGGAGGTCTCGGGCCACGAGCCGATAGGGGCCGGTGCCGATGAGCGCCTCGTCGCCGGTCGCGGCCTGCGGGTTGTCGATCTGTGACCACACGTGTTCGGGGATCATGGGAACCGAGCCGAGCACCGCCTTCTCGAAGGTGACGTCCGGCTGCCCCAGGCGGATCTCCACCGTGCGCTCCCCCCCTCGGTCACCTCGGCGACCCTGTAAAACGCCGGCCGTCGTGCCAGATGGCGTCACGCAGGCTGGAGCGACGTGTGCACGAGCCCGTCCTCCGACCTCTCGTGGCGCGAGGCCAGCCGCGGCAGCTGCTCGCCCGTCGAGTCGGCCCACAGCAGGGTGTCGAACAGGTAGCTCATGCGCCGGCAACCGGGCGCGGCGATGTATGCGAACGGGTTGACAGCCCGAACTGCCTGCCCTGAACGCGGGGGGTCGGACCACCTGCATGGCCGTTGAGCGCGTCGTGCCGTTGCGGGTGCATGCCGCCACGACGGCGGCACCAAGCGCCCCCGCCGCCCCACGCAGGAAACGCCCGCCTGCCGAGGAGGTTCACCTGCTGTCGCTGGGCCACTCGGCCACCCTTTGGCCGACCGCTTGCTCCTGCGCGCTGGCGTCCGCCCCGATGGAGAAGGCGGGGGCGCGCACTTCAGCAGGGACATGCCCGTCGCGCTGGCCGGTACGGTCGCTACAACGTTGGATGGTCCCTCCTCGAAGGCTGCACCGCTATTTGCCGGACAGATGCCGCGGCGCCTCCAGGAGATACCGTGACATATCTCACCTACAGTAAGGGTATTTCGCGGACAGGAGGGATTCGAAGGACCGCTGCAGGCGGAAGCGGATGGCATGGACCGTTGCGGACGACTGACATTAGGTAGCTCCTACCGATGCCAACCGTTGATGCCGTGCACACTCTTGCAAGTGCGGAGAGTATGTGGCCGCACCGGACGGGAGTTTCGTTGCCCTGACGACGTCGGCCACGACGGGAGAAGCGCCCTTCATGAAGGGCTGATACCGGTCTGGGAAGACCGGCAAGGAGGCGGGAATGGAACAGCGAATCTCTGGCGTGCGCCGACTTGGCGTCGCGGGGCTCACCGTAGCCCTTCTGCTGGCGTGGCTCGTGACGACCGCTCCGGCGGCTGACGCCTTCGGCTCATCCCAGCCGGCGCCGCTGCCCGCGGTGAGCGCCGGCGGCTATATGACCTGCGCCCTCACCGCGGACGGCAGGGCCGTCTGCTGGGGTGAGAACCAGGGCCTTTCCGGTGACGTCAACACCGGCAACGGCATGGCAACCCCACCGGCGGACGTGCGCTTCAAGGAGGTCAACGCCGGCTACGGCGTCGCCTGCGGCGTCACGACCGCGGATGCGGTGGTCTGCTGGGGCAACGACAACTTCAACAAGGTCAGCCAGGTCCCCGCAGGCACGTACACCCACGTGGCGCCGGGCCTGAACTTCATCTGCGCGCTGCGCACCGATCAGGGCATCACGTGCTGGGGGGGTGACACCGTCGACACCGACCACAAGGTCGTGCGGGACGCCCCGACCACCGGCGCCTACACGCAGCTCGCCATGGGCATCCGCCACGCCTGCGCGCTGCGCAGCGACGGCACCGTGGTGTGCTGGGGGCACAACACCGGGACGGAGGGCCAGACGATCGTCCCGCCGGGGGTGTACCGCTACGTGACCTCGGGCAACTTCACCAACTGCGCGATCCGTACCACGAGCGACGCCCTCGACGGCAGCGTGGTGTGCTGGGGACGCAACAACGGCAGCCAGGTCACGACCGTGCCGGCCGGCGCGTTCGCGACGGTCAACGCGGGCTTCGGGCACGTCTGCGGGCTGCGGCCTGACAGCACCGTCACCTGCTGGGGGCGAAGCACCGAGGGCCAGACCGCCACGCCGCCGGGGACGTTCACCTACGTGACCGCCGGCACATTCCACACCTGCGCCATGTCGACCGCCGGTCCACCCGCGCTGTGCTGGGGCAGCAACAACGCCGCGCCGTCGACCCACATGGGGCGCGTCCAGCCGATCCTCAGCAACGCCCCCCCGCCGGCGGGCACGCTCGGCGAGTCCTACAGCTACCAGCTGCCCATGGTCACGCACGTGTCCCCGGCACCGACGTTCACCCAGACCGCCGGCGACCTGCCCCCGGGCGTTACCTTGAACCCGCAGGGGCTGCTGTCGGGCACGCCCACCCAGACCGGCGACTACACCTTCACGGTCGCGGCCAGCAGCCTGGGCATGTCGCCACCCGACTGCCCGATGGGCGCAACCGGCTCCCTGTCGTGCACCTTCGGTGACCCGACGTCGGTGGCGACCGCCACGCGGGTGTTCACCATCGGCGTGACGGAGGCCCCGCCGGGCGCCATCACCGGTCAGGTGACCGGCGCCGACACCGGCGCGCCCCTGGCCAACGCCACCGTGACGGCCCGGTTCCCGGGCGGCACCCAGGCCGGGCAGGCCACCACCGACAGCGGGGGCAACTACACGATTCCCGACCTTGTCGCCGGCGACTACACGGTGACAGCCGCGGCCACCGGGTATGTGACCTCCGCGCCGCGCGCCACCAGCGTCACGTCGGGCCAGACCACGACGGTGGACATCCGCCTGGAGCGTGAGCAGCGCCCGACGGTCGTGGGCGTGTGGAACAACCACTGGGAGACGGTGACCGACGGACTGTTCGTTGAGTGGAGCGAGAACATCCGGGCCAACCCGGCCAGGCCGATCCCGTGGGCGGACTACACGATCCACGAGCGGCCCGACTGCAGCGACAGCGCGATTGCGCATGGCCAGCCGAACCAGGCTGGAGGCAACTGGACCCCCCAGCGCCCGACCATCCGCGACCTGGTGGTGGAGGGCTGGGGGAAGGTCACCCCCGGTGGGACGTACTACCTGCGGGTGGCGCCCAACGTCGAGTTCGGCACGGTGTCGCAGCTGTCGAACGACCTCGTGCCCTGCTTCCAGTTCGTCTCCCAACTGCGGCCGGTGGACGACTCTGCGGTGGCCGGCCTTGTGACCAGCACCGCCACCGGAGCGCCGATCGCCGGCGCCACCGTGACGGTGACTCGCACGCAAGGTCTGCCGGGCAGCGTGGCCGGCCAGGGCACGACCGACGCGAACGGCCAGTACCGGATCGAGCAGCTCGCGCCCGGTCCGTACAACATCACGGCTTCCGCCTCCGGGTACAAGGCCAGGACGGAGACGAGCGTGGGGCTACAGGGCGGCCAGACCCGTACGGTCCACTTCGCCTTGCAGCCAGGAGGTATCACCGGCACGGTGACCGACAGCCGCAACGGGTCACCGATTGCCGGAGCGACGGTGACGAAGGTGGCAGCCGACGGTAGCCAGTCGACCACGACCACCGGCGCGGACGGGAAGTACACCTTCCTCGCGGTGCCCGCAGGCCAGTACACGGTGAAGGCGGCGGCCGACCAGTATCAGCCGGCCCAGGCGACGGCAACGGTCACCGACGGCGAGATGACGACGGTGAACTTCGCCTTGCGGCCCGGCTCGACGCCCCCGGCGAAGCCGAGCGATCCCAAGCCGCCGAAGCCGCCACGCCCGCGGTAACGAACGAGGGGTCACGGCAAGACCGAGAGTCGGAATCTCGGGCGGGGGGGCCACGGCCCCCCCGCCATTTCATGGAACCGCCGCCGCTTCCGTCGGTCAGCGCCGGCGGCTACATCACGTGTGGCGTCACCCGAGGACGGCACCGCGGGTGCTGTGCGTCGGCGTATACGGCACAGGCACGACCGGCAAGGTCATCGGCGACCCCGCGTGCGGGCCGGGATCGCTGCCCGGCGTGAACGAAGCCGGCGTGCCCTGCCAAGGGGCCCACGCCGGGGCTCCCAGTGGCGTTGGAGGACGTATTCAGCTACCACCCCTTCTCACCGACCGACCCGGCGATCACCGAGACCGGCGACGTCCGCCCTTTCCAAGGGTTGCGCTGGCAGTAGCCCGTGAGCATGAGCCCCACGATCGCTACCATCTCTCCGCCTCGAGGCAAGGGGACGGGTGGGAGAACGTGTGATCGTGGGCAGCCTGGCGATCGTACGGCGGTCGGTTGTCCCACGCATGGCCGGCGCCGGGCCAGACGCCGCAGCGACAGGGCGACCGAAGGCGCTCACCTGCCTTGACAAGGGGCGACGCCGCGAGATACATTGCATATGATATTCATTCCTAGAAGGGCTACCATACGCATGCGTGTCCTGCTCGCCCTGTCGTTGTCGGCCACGCTGCTGGCGGTCGGCGCACCCGCAACGGCCGACGAGTCGGCTGTCGCCTACGACGTCATCGACCTCGGCACGCTCGGCGGGACGGCGAGCTTCGCGCTCGGGGTGAACGCCCGCGGCGAGGTGGTCGGCACGTCGAGGACCACCACGGGGACACGGCCGCAGTACGCTTTCTCCTGGCGCGGCGGCGCGCTGCGCCAGCTCGATCAGCTGCCGGGCAGCACGTTCAGCAGAGCGTTCGCCGTCAATTCGCGCGGACAGGCGGTGGGCGAGGCGTTCACGCCGTCGCCGGAGCGTTCCCGGGCCGTGCGGTGGGACGCCGACGGGCGCATCGAGGACCTCGGGACGCTGGGCGACGCCACCGGCGCGGTCGCGAACGACCTGAACACCCGCGGGCGGGTCGTCGGCACGAGCGGCGGCCACGCCGTCGTGTGGGGCGCGGCGGGCGCGCAGGCCGTGGGGTCCCTGAGCGACGCACCCGGTGCCACCAGCCGCGGCAACGCGATCAACGAACCCGGCGCGGTCGCCGGCACCGCGCAGACCGACGTGCTGAGCGCCAGTGGCCAACGGGTATCCCACGCGTTCGTCGCCACGCCGCATAGCGGCGGCTACACCCTGACCGACCTCGGGTCGCTGGGCGGTGAGGCCGCCTACAGCACCGCCTTCGGCCTGAACGATCGCGGGGACGCGGTGGGCGAGTCGGTCCCCGCGCCCGGCGGCTCCACCTACCGAGCCACGCTGTGGGTCGACGGCCGGACGGTCGACCTCGGCACCGTCGCGGGGTTGCGCCACAGCCGGGCGGACGACGTGAACGACCGTCGGCAGGCGGTGGGCCACGCCAGCGGCTTCTACAACTTCCCCACGATCGACGGCGTCGCGGTGCTGTGGGAACACGGGCAGGCGGTCGACCTCAACACCCGCATCCCGGCGGCCAGCGGCTGGGTCCTGCGCCACGCCCAGAGCATCAGCAACCGTGGCGAGATCGCCGGGTACGGCACCCGCGACGGCCAGACACGCGCCTACCTGCTGCGGCCGCGTTCCTGACCCTCGTTCACGCCCGCACCCCCTCGCCGTCACGGGCAGGCGCTCCACGGAGACGGGCGTGCACGTGGGGGTCGTCGGTGCGTGCATGCCCGCAGGGTGTGGGCGTGGCCACGGCGCTCGCGGAGCAACCGGCACGCCGCCTGGGCCCACTCGACCGCCATGCCCGCAGGCTGCCCGGGTGGTGCCAGCGCGCCGGAGCGATCGGCACGCGACGGTTGTGTTGCCCCGGGCTCGGTGAACGCCCCTGCCAGACGAGTCGGTCGCCGCGGCCCGCCAGCGTGTCGCTGTCGTGGGTGCCGGGCGCTCCGGCGCGGGCCCTGCATCTGCTCGACCTGGGCGCACGGGCCGACCTGTTCGCGCATCGACATGGGCCGCCCGTGGAACGCGGCAGGTCGAGATCGACCAGGAGCGGACGACAGCGACACGGCGAAGCCGGTCGCCTCGTACACCACCGGCTAGGGGCCGTGCTCCTGGTCGCCGGTCACGACGTGCGCAGCGACGGGCCTGGACGACGCGGAGCGGACCACAGGGCCGCAGTGCGCGCAGCCCGCCGGCCACGGCCGGGGTCGTCGTCCCGGTGCGCGCCTCGCGCAGCCGCTGCTACCGGCGCGCCGGCCGGCGGCGCCGTAGCGGCGCAGGTACTCCCGGCCGAACCAGACGGGTTCGACGTCGGTAGCGCGCTCGCGGAAGTTCGAACTGGGTCTGCGGGCCGCACCCCGTGGGGCGCTCAGCGAGCCGCCGAGCGCCTGATGGAGGCCGTCACTGCCTGACTGCTGTGGCTACCGGCGCGGCCCGGCTCCGTGGTTGCACATGACAACGCTTATCATATACTCACGACATGGTGCAGCGTCCCGGACTCCACCCCGACCGATCCGTCCCCCTGCCCGTGGTCGTCGTCTCCGGGTTCCTGCGCGCCGGCAAGAGCGATGTCGTCGCCCGGCTCGTGGCCGGCTCGGCACTACACGGTATGGACTGGTGGGTGCAGAGCTTGGCGGACCCCCGCGACGAGCACGCGGTGCGCCGCAACGCCGCCTGGCGCCGCATCGCCAGCCGGCTACCGGACACCGGCGGGTGTCTGTGCTGCGCCCTTCGCCACGACCTCGTCGCCGCGGTAGAGCGCGCCGCCGCCGACCGACGGGTCGAGGTGCTGGTCGTCGAGTGCGACGGCACCGCCGTACCGTCGGCCGCCACCGAGGCCATCTGCGCCGTCGAACACGTCTCCGGGCTGGCCCGGGTCCACACCGCCCTCACCGTGGTGGACGCCGCCACGTTCGTCGGCGACCTCGAACGCGACGACCAGGTCAGCGCTCTCGGTCTGCCCTGGTGCGGCGAGGACCTGGCGGTCGCCGAGTTGCGCGTCGCGCAGGTCGAACACGCCGACGTGGTCGCCGTGCACGGGGACCAGCCCTACCTGGGCACCGCCGTGGCGCTCGTGCGCCGCCTGAACCCGCGCGCCGACCTGGTCACCGGCGAGGTCTGCGCCGAAGCCGTCCTGGCCCGACCACGCTTCGACCCCGACCACACACCGAGAGCCGGCGACCACGCCCTGGCTCTTGCCGACGACCTGGCGGGCGCCGGGCCGGCGCACCAAGTGTCGTCGGTGGTGTACCGCGCGCGCCGGCCCTTCCATCCCGCCCGCCTGGACGCCGCGCTGCCCGTTCCCGCCGGCCGGGTGCTACGGGCGCAGGGGATCATCTGGATCGCCACCCGCCCGCAGCTGGCCCTGCGCTGGCACCAGTGCAGCCCGGCCACGCACATCGAGCCGACCGCGACGTGGCTGGCGAGCCAGCCGCTGCCCGCCTGGAGGTCACTGGACGACGCCGAGCGCGCCACCGTGCTCCTCGACTGGGACCGCCGCTTCGGCGACCGCGAGAACCACGTGGTGTTCACCGGCATCGACCTGGACACCCACTGCGTGCACCGCACACTGGACGCCTGCCTGCTCACCGACGCCGAACTCGCCGGGGGCCCGGAGGCCTGGCGGCAGCTGCCCGACCCGTTCCCGGACTGGGACGACGAGGCCACGGCCCAACTGCCGGTCCGCCGCCCCCCTCCCCCTGCCGCGCGAAGCGCCACTGCACGCCAGGGCCGGCCGGCCTGACCCACCTCCAGACCGGTGTGCGGCCCGACGAGGCCACCACCGGCCCGGCGCAGCCGCTCGACCACGCCGGGCGCGTCCGGGACGACTCCCTCAGGCGGGACCCGCCGGCTAGTACTGGGCCTTAAGCAGGCGCAGCGGGATGCCGTCGCAGGTCGGACAGAAACCATCCTGCTTCGTCTTGACCGTGCAACCAGGCACGGTGCACACGTACACGCCCCGATTGGGCTTCGTGAAGCGCTCCAGCAACTTCATTCGTTCCGTCGACTTGGTTCTCACCCTGTCACCCTCCATCTGCGTGCGGACTGTGAGCTGACGGCGCACCATCAGGCGGCGGCTGACCGCCGGTGAGTCGCCTGGAGGCGAGCGCCGCAACCCACCTTACATGCTAAGCGTAATCGTTACTATCTACCGTGCGCCCCGCAACGCGACGCCGGACCCAGAGGCGTCGGTCCAGCCAGGTGCTCACCACCCGAGGGCGCGAAGCCCCCAGCCGAGCAGCGCCGCGAACATCACCGCCGCGGCCAGTTGGCGCGCCACGAGGGCTGCGGTGCGCCGCCAGCCGCGCTCGCGTGCGATGGTGAGCGCCGTGACCAGGCAGGGCAGGGCCACGCCGGCCAGGTACACCGCCGTCAGCAGCTGGCCCCCCGACAGGGCCGCAAGCACGCTCGGCTCGGCGAGCAGCAGGATGCCGTCCTTGCGGATGGCGGCCATCACCGTGGGCAGCGCCGCCTCGGGCGGCAGGGCCACGGCCCCCATGACCGGCGCCAGGGCACCCGACAGGACGTCGAGCAGCCCGAAGGCCGCCAGCAGCGACGCCACGACGGCGATCGCCATGAACACCGGTACCGCCTGGCGCAGGAAGTGCCCGAGGCTGCCCGACGCCTCGCGCCACACGTCACCGGCGCGGGGCCAGACGAGGAACGCCCGGCGGTCGAGCAGCAGCAGGTTCCGGCGCGCGCGGGCGGCGGGGTCGGCCACCATGCAGGTGTAGAGCAGGGTCGTGCTCACCAGCACGACGAGGTAGGGCCACACCAGCCCAGGCCGGCCCCCGGCGGCGAGGACGGCCAGGGTCGCGCCGAGCTGGTAGGAGCAGGCCGACCCGAACGCGATCGCGGCGATGGTCGTGTCGCGCGAGCAGCCCGAACAGGACCGCGTCGCCACCACCGCCGGCACGTTGCACCCGAAGCCCATCAGCACCCGCACGACGTCGCGGCCCTCCAGCCCCACTGGCCGCACGAGCGGGTGCACCGCCGCGGTCAGGCGATCGGCGAGCCCGCTGGTCTTGTAGGCGCCGAGCAGCAGCGCGTACACGGCAACCGTGGGCAGCGCCCACACCAGCAGCAGGGGTCCCATGGTCAGCAGGCCGAAGTCGCCGGCGACGATCTCCGCCAGCGGGAACGGCCACCCGGTGACCAGGGCTGCTGCGCGCTCGGTCAGCGCCTCCACGGGAGCCTGCGCCAAGCCGGCGACGAGGTTGGCCGCCCACACCGCCACGACGGAGGGGATGACGAGGGCCAGTGCGGCCACCGTGGGGCCGACCCGGCGGCGCTCGAGCACCGTGGGACGCGGGTCGATCCGCCAGCCCACCCGCAGGCGCGGCGTGTCGCCGGTGAGCTGACCGGGACCGGCCAGTGCCCGGTCGATCGCCGCCGCCTGGCCGGCACTGGGGTAGCGCGCGTCCACGCCCACGACGGGCACCCCCAGCTCGGTGGACAGGGCGGCCAGCGCCAGGCAGGCGCGCTCGTCGGCGTTGACCTTGTCCCAGAACGTGACCGCCACGGCCGCGCGCTTGCCGGCGAGCAGAGGCAGCAGCAGGACCAGGTGGTCGTCGAGGCGGGTCGCGGCCGCGCAGACGAGCACGGTGTCGTGCGCCCCGAGGGCCTTTATCGCTGCCCCGATCGTCGCGGCATCCGAGCCGCGCACCAACCCGGGCGTGTCGACCAGCGTCCGGGACGGGCCGTGGTAGCACTCCACGGCGACGGTCGACCCCCGGAGGTTCTCCCCACGGGGTCGGCCCCCCGTCAGGGTCGCGGCCAGGGTGGACTTACCAGCGCTCTCCGCGCCGACCAGCACGACGGTCGGTGCGCTGGTGACCATGGCCCCTCCTTGACGAACGGCCGCACCGACCCGCGTGAGCGGGTCCCCTCACCGTGGACGGCAGGGGACCCGGATGAGCGCGCAACCTCAGGACCTGAGGCCAGGCGGTCGGCTTACACGGCCCTCACGTTGCGCAGCACGAAGCGCTGCAGCGTCTTGCTCATGAGCTGAACGTTGTGCTTGGTACGCAGGCACTGGGTCACCTGCTCGAGCACCTCGTCCTCGGTCGATGCCGTGTAGTGGCACTTGCAGACCGCGCCGACCTCGTTTCACCGGAACTCGTACGCCACGCGTTGCCTCCTTCGTCGTCGCCGGTACAGCAGGGAGAGCATATCTGATATCCGTTGTCATTGTCAATCAGCAGGCGCAGTCGCCGTGGCAGCACGCCAGGTCGTCGAGCAACATCCCGGCCGACCGGTAGGCCTCGAGTGGCTCGGTGTCCAGGCCCAGCCGCTGTCCCACGGCGCGGGCGACGACGGCGAAGCGCTGCCGGAACTTGTAGACGAAGCAGAACACGAGTCCCTCGTGGGCTACCTCCGGACCGGCGAGGTGCAACCCCGGCGCCAGGGTGGAGCCGTCGCCGTCGTCGAGCATCACGTCGCCGTCGGCGTCGCGTTCGAACAGGTCGCACACCGGCCCCAGGCCGCTGGAGAAGCCCGTCGCCAGCAACGGCTGGCCGTCGCAGGTCCAGCGCCGCCCGTCGGCGGCCGAGACGACGTACCCGTCGCCGCCACGGTCGACGGCCACGATCTCCGCGCCGCCCACCAGGTCCACCAGGCCGGTGTCGAGTGCGACGGCGAGCCGGTCACGGGTGAACGGTGACAGCGTGGCGCTCGGGTCGCTGGCGTGCTCGTGCCACGGCTCGCCGCGGTCGAGGACCACGACTTCCCGCCCGGCCGCCGCGAGGTGGACCGCGGCGTCCGCGCCGCTCTCGTAACCGCCGATGACCACGTGGCAGGTCCCGTCGAGCTTGGCGTAGGCGGGGACGTCCACGGTGTGCAGGGCCACCTCGGCGGTGGGGAACGGGTGGCGGCGCGGGGTGGCGTACTCCCCCACCGCCCACACGACGGCTCGCGCCATCAGCGGCCCGGCGCTGGTCGACAGCAGGAAGCCGGGCCCGTCGGGCACGACGCCGAACACGTCCACCCCGCTTCGCACCGCGACCTCGTGGTGCTCGGCCACGAGCCGCAGGTAGTGGGCGTACTGGGTGCCGGTCGGGTGTTCGGTGGCCAGCGTGTAGGCGGGCGAGGTCGTGGGCGTGATGGCGTTGAGGTCGACCGGTCCCCACGCGTTGCTGGTGAACGACGGTGTGATCAGCCGCATCTCCGCCGGCCACCGGTCAAACGACGCCCCTATCCCGTGGCGGTCGAGAACGGCGACGCCCTCGGCGCCGATCGTCCCCAGGGCGATGGCGGCCCCAAGACCCGCAGGGCCAGCGCCGACGACGGCGACGTCAAGGTCGGGTTGCACGGCAGGGCTCCTCGGTCATCGGCTGCGGGCAAGCACTGTGACGGCGCAACAGTATCAGTAATGGCAATCATTCGCGACTACGGGGCGATCCCTTCCCGCTGCTACATCGCGGGCAGCGCCATACCGACGGCCTCACGCGGCCAGGGGCGCGACGGCTGCCATGACGGAGGACGCGTTGTACGCCGTCGAACATCCACCCATATGCGGGTCGGGTTGACGACAGTCGCTGGCGGCGAGGCGTTGCGGGAACGGGTGACGATCCTGACGGGGACCCTGCGCCAGGTCGGCGACCGGCTGCCCAGCGGCTCGGCGGGATCGTGGTGCTCAACGGGCTGGGGCACTTCGAACCGGCGGAGCTGGAAGAGTTCTGGCAGTTCGCGGCCCAGTACCTGGTGCCGGCGGCGCGCAGGCAGGAGAGTGCTCAGTGGGCCGTGGTGGGGCCGCGGCAGGTCACCGAAGCCGCGACCGCTGTCGGGCTGGAAGCGTCGGGCCAGAACCTCGACTGGAGCATGTTCAGCTTTCGGCAGGCACGGTGAGGCTGGCGACGAAGAGGTCCTGCTCCAGCCAGACGGCGGCCTCGACCCCGGCGCCTGCGCCGGGCGAGGCGGTCACGGGTGGCTTTGCGACGGATGGAGGTGGCGACACTTGGTCGCGTCGCCGGCCAAGACGGCGGAGATCTTGTTGCGCACCCAGGTCTCGGCGGCGGGGCGCCTTCGTCGTGGAAGGACCACGCGGCGCGCCACAGGTACTCGACGACATGAACGAAGTCGATGACGATCTTCACCTACTTCACCTTGACGTCGCGGGTGGTGGCTTCGGCGCGGATGCGGTCGATCTGGTGGTTGTTGCCGTCCACGAGCGCGACCCAGGTGCGTGCGTGGTCGGGGTCGCGACGGTCGGCCTCGTCGAAGATCTGGCCCACGACGGTAGCGGCGTCGTCGACGACGCTGGCGGTCAGCCACTTGCCCGTCGCGACCGGCGCGGGGGCCCGGGGACGGTCGTCATGGCCGTCGGGGGCCATGACGTCGTCGGGGGTGCGCTCGGCGGGGGTGGCGTCGTAGATGGCACCGACCTCGGCCATGCGCTTGCGGTTGCGCTTCTCGCCCTTGGACAGGCGGGTCGCCAGTTTCTTGGTCGTGTCTTCGGCGGCCTTGCGGGTGGCGGGCCGCAACGCGTCGGGGCGCATGACCACGCCCTTGCCGTCGCAGGAGATCACGAGCACGTCGTCGGGCTCGGCGACCGGTCGCAGCCGGCTGGTGTAGAAGGCGTCGAAGTCGACCGCGGCGGCCTGGGCGAGACCTTCGACCTGGCATTTGCCCAGCTGCTGGCCGCAGGCACGTTCGATCGCCTCGACCGCGCCGTCGTAGGAGCCGCGTGCGGCCTCCAGCGCGGCGAGGCGACGCAGCCCGTGGGAGTGGCGCTCCACCGGCAGGTTCAACGTCGCATCGGCAAGGTGCAGGTTGGGACGGCCCCGCCGCCGGTAGGCCACACGCTCCACCGCCACCGAACCGAACACCGTCGCCAGACCGCGCCGGTGGCCGGCCTCCACCGTCCCCCGCGCGACCCCGTCGGCGTCGGCGACGCCGGGTACGCGCTGCTCGTGCAGGGTGCGCGGGGTCCAGGTGGTCTTGGTACAGCAGACGGAACAGCTCACGGGCGTTGACCTCCAGGCGGGCCTCCAGCTCGCCGTGGGCCAGCCCGGCCGCCTCGGCGCCCTCTAACTGACTAACCAGCCAACCACGCCCTCGAAGCGGTCACGGGAGGCGTCGAAGGCCGGCTGCGGCGACGTCGCGCCCGCCGCGGCGACCCCGGCCATGACCGCGACGCTGCTCACGCCCGCCGCCGAGCCCGGCGGGCGTGCACCCGCGCGACGAGACCGTCGAGCTCGCCGCGCGCCTCGGCCTCCAGCGCGGTGACCGCCTGCCGGTAGCGGGCGACGGCCGCGGCGACCGCGGCGACCTCCTCGGCAGCCAAGGTGAGGATCTTGGTGCGCCCCGCGACGCTGTAGGACAACGCCGGGCTCTCATGCGGCGCACCGGCCGCGCAGCGGCACGTGGCCTTGCCGCACTTGCGTCGCAAGGTGATCAGCGACCCGGGCAGCACCCGGGGATGTTCGTCACGTCGGGTCACTCCAAGCATTCTGCCACTCCATTCTGTTAGGGCTCCACTAACAGAATGGAGTGCGGGCACGACGAAAGGTGGGAGGCGCCGCACCCCTTACCGCGTCCTGGCTAGCGACTCACCCGCCGCTGGTCCCGTCCGAGCAGGCACCTTCGGAAGAGCCGCACCCAATTCATTACGAGGTATCAGGCATCCAACCCAACGCTGTGCTCACCAGCGGTTCTGCTGTCACACTCGAGCGACCCGCCCACAGTTATCCGCTGTCCTTCCGGGCCCTTCGGACAACCGGAAGGCGACACGAATGAGCACCCTGTACTCCACCGGCCGACCGCGCTGGGAGGAACTCACCGACGCGTACGCGCAGAGCCATCCCACGGCGGGTCCTGGCGCCATCGTAGGCCAACACGGGAAGCGCCCACTCATCACGTCTGGTGAACACGCGCGGCGCGCTGCCGGTGCCCGCGAAGTCAGCGTCCGCCCTGGGCGTCGCGTCGCCGGAGCTCGTCGAGCAGGCGTCGCAGGATAGGCAACGCCGCCCGGTCCTTTTCGCGTCCGGCGGCCTCCTTGGAGCGGATCACGTCCGCAAGCGAGGCGACACGCACGGCGACGCCGGCGATGTCGAACTGCGCTGCGTCGACCACCAGATCGTCGTAGCCGCGGGTGCCGGCGGGGGCGAAGGAGATGTCGACCCGGCCGTGGTCGGTCACCAGATTCCAGATGTCTGCTCGCGCCAGCGCCTCGCCGCTGCAGTCGAATGCCAGCCCCTGGGGCTCCCCGGCCGCCCACACACGGGCCCCCATCGCCCGCAGCGCCTCCGAAAGCCGGTGCAGGTTCGCCTCGTCGCGTGCCGGGGTGATGTCCGCGTCAGCGGTGGCAAGCGGCGAGCCGTGGATGGTGGCCGCGAATGCACCGATGAGCACATACGCCACCCCGTGCGCTTCCAGTGCGGCAAGGATCGACAGCGGATCGAACGCCGGGCCCTCAGGCGGCAGGGTCGACACGGCGGGCCTTGCGCAACGCCTGCTGGACGCGCAGTGTTGCGAGCAGCCGCTCGACACGCTGCTGCGGGGTCAGCGCCAGGTACTCGTCGAACAGGGTCACTGTCTGGTCGTCACGTGGCGTGATCGTGACGCCGAGGTCAAACCCGCACGCCTCGACGGCCCGGCGCACCGTGTCATGCGCGGGCGATTGCATGCCGTTCTCCCAGCGGGCTACCGCCGACTGCGATGTGCCCATGCGCCTGGCCAGCTCGGCCTGCGTGATGCCGGCCCGCCGGCGTGCCTCCCGGATGAGCGCTCCACCAGACATGCCACGATCATACCGTTTCCGGTATGGACCACGGATCGTTGCGCACGGCCGCGGGCAAAGGCTGGCGGGGAGTCGTGGCCACCTCTTGCCGCCCGGTGAGAAGCGGTGCGGTGGAGGCGCCGGGCTGGGCGCCCCCACCTGTGCGTGGTGCGGGCTACTTGGTGCCGCTGGTGTGGATGACGATGCTGCCGCCTTCGATCGCGTCGGTGGCTGGGGCGTCGTCGGCGGCACCGGTTTGGTCGTCATAGACCACCTCGCCGGTGGTCTTGTCCCAGATCTTGATGCGGAAACGGTCCACGCCGCCGCCGCCGACCCGCTGGCCGTCGTTGGCGGTGACCAAGAACCCGTAGTCACCGGTCCTGTTGATGGTGCCCGACCCCTTGTACTGGGCCTTGGGCCCGGAGATGATCAGCCAGTTGTAGCCGGTCGAGGCGAAGGCCAGGTCGCCGGCGCGGAACTGGAACTGGGTGTTGCCGTCCGGGGTGCGCGCGCCCGGGACGTGTTCGTGCGCGGGCCGGCGGTCGCCAATGCCGCGCCGACCATCACGTCGATCAGCGCGCCGGACGATCCGGTCGCGGTCAACACCACGCTGCGGTGAACCAGCGCGGGGGCCGGTGCAGGCGGCCGCCGTGCTGGGTCAGCACCCGCCGCTGGCGCTGGCCACCTCGGTAGGTGAGGTCACCGACGTCGTGGTCGCCCTGGACGAGGCGGTGCGTGGCGGGCTTGTCGCCGAGACCGTGGGGGCGGGGGGAGCCGCGGCTGTGGCCTTCACCCACCCGCTGGTGCGCGCCGCGGTCTACCACGACCTGGGGCCGGCCCGGCGCGCGGGCCTGCACCTGCGCGCGGCGGCTGCGCTTGACGTGCAGGCGCTGGAGCACCGCGCGGCCGCGTCGGGGGGTGGCGACAACGCCCTGGCCGAGGAGCTGGCGAGCACCGCCGCGGGGGAGTCCGAGGCGGGCGCGTGGGCTGCGGCGGCTGCGCATCTGCTCACCGCCGCGCGTCTGGCGACGACGGCGCGGCGGCGTCACGAGCACGTGCTGGCCGGCGCAGGTGCTGCTGGTCGCCGGTCAGGCGGGCGAGCTGGCCGCCCTGCAACCCCAGCTCGAAGACCTGCCGTCGAGCCCTCGCCGGGGTTTCGTCATCGGGCACCTCGCGCTGCTCGCGGGTGACCCCGCCGCCGAGCAGATCATGGTCGGGGCGTGGGAGCGCTGCGACCCGGCTGAGGCGCCCGGCGCTGGCTGCGACCATTGCCGTTCAGCTCGGACAGCTGGCGATCAACCACGCCGACGGCGAATCGGCGGTGCGCTGGGCACGCCGCGCGCTCGAGGCGGCCGGCGGCGACGACACGGTCGCCGACACCGCCCCCGGGCGTGCTGCTGGTGGGCCTGGCCATGCTCGGGCGCACCCGCGAGGGTCTGGAGCTGTCACGCGACCTGCCCGAGGACATGACGTCCACGTCCGCGGTCGAGTGGCGCTTCGGCCGCGCGGTGCTGCGGACCTGGGGCGACGACCTGCCCGGCGGGATCGCCGACATGCGCCTTGTCACCGGCGCCCGCCGGTCCTGGGGCGCCTACCGCGCACGCATCATCGGGCTCGGGCACCTCGCCGAGGCCACCTACCGGGCGGGCGCCTGAGACGACAGCATCGCGCCCACGCCGACCTCGCGCTGTCCCTGGGCGAGGACACCGACAACGTCTGGCTGTCGGCGTTCCTGCACGCCCAGGCGACCTACGCCCTGGCAGGTCGAGGCCAGTGGCAGGCCGCCAACGCCACGCCTGCACCGCGCTGGAAGCCGCCCAGATGCTCGGAGTGGCGGCGGCGTTCGCGGCCACCGCCGCGGCTCATCTGGCCCTGGCCAGGGGCGAGGCGGCCGGCGTCATCGAGGCCACCGACCTGATCGTGCCGATCGCCGGGCGCGACGGCATCCGCGAGCCCGGGGTGCTGCTGTGGCACGCGGTCCGGGCCGACGCCCTCGTGGCGGTCGGCCGCCTCGACGACGCCGCCACAGAGCTCGAGGGCTTCGAGGCTTTGGCCACGCGGCGGGGCGGCGCTCGGCGATGGCGGATGCGGCCCGGGTGCGCGGCAACCTGGCCGCCGCGCGAGGCGACCTCGCCGCGGCCGAGGCCGCGTTCCAGGCGGGGGCCGGGCACATGGGCGAAGGGCCGTGGCGCTTGCAGCGGGGCGCTGCTGCACGACGCCTACGGGCGGGTGCTGCGGCGAGCCGGCCGGCGCCGCGCGGCCGTGGAGCAGCTCGAGGCGGCGCTGGCCCTGTACGCCGCGATGGGCGCAGCGCCCTACCAGGCGTGCATCCACGACGAACTGACCGCCTGCGGGCGCCGCCGTCCACGCCGGGCGCCCGGCCCGTCGGCGGAGCTGACGCCCCAGGAACTGGCCGTCGCCCGGCTGGTGGCCGCCGGTCTATCCAACCGCGACGTCGCGACCCAGCTCGTCGTCAGCGTCAAGACCGTCGAGTACCACCTGCAACCTGCGCAACATGTTCCAAAAGCTCGGCGTCCGCTCCAGAACCCAACTCGCGATGCGCCTCCACAGCCAAACCGGCGCCCCCGCGAGCTGAACCGCACCGCCACGAAACGCCACGCTCGTGCGCGTCAGGTAAGACGCAGGCGAAGACGCGCTGGTCAGGGGCGTGAAGGTGCTGGTCGACGAGGACCTCTTCCCTTCCTGGCGGAACCCTGCGGAATGCAGGCCATGACGCCGAACAGAACCTGACATGGCGCCACCGGCTGCCCCGGCAGGCCCGACATCCACGTCGGGCTTCCGTTCGGACGTGCGCGCGTCTGGACGTGGGCAACGCGTCGTGACGGTCCACCCGGCGCGGCCAAGGCCGCGTCCACCGACGCGCTCCGAGCCCGCCGGCGCCACGCCGAGCCGACAGCGCGGTGTCCAGGTGGGGCCAGTCAGCGTCACAACACGCCCGGCTCCGCGGGAACCTGCGTCGCGCCCACGTCATGGGCGTGCCGCGTAGGGTCCCGGGCCGCACGGGCTCGTCGAGGGCACAAAGGCACCCTGAGCAGAAGCACTCGGTGCGGGGCCGATGTCACATTCCGGCCGCTTGGGGTGCAACTCCCTGGGTGACCGGGACGAGCGGAGGGCGTATGAACTGAAGCGCTGCGCTCCAAGCTCGCTGGCCGTCGACGAATGGAAACCCCCGCTGCTACGGGCTTGGAGCCGGGACGGGGAATCGAACCCCGGACCTATTCATTACGAGGTATCAGGCACCCAACGCTGTGCTAACCAGCCTTCTTGCTGGTCACAGTCGAGCGACCCGCCCACAGTTATCCGCTGTCTTTCTCCGCCCTTCCGTACAGCCTGAAGGGGGACCCGACGAGCGCCACCGTACCCACGGACCGAACGGCTGGGAAGGACCTCAACCTCCGGTCAAAGGGGACTTCGGGCCGCTAGGCCGACGCCGCCGACAGCTTGAGCCGGCGCGCTACGCACCGAGCCTGAGCTCCGCCGAGATGCGAGCCAGCGGGGGTGTTTGTGATGAGCGGCGCGCACGCCAGGAGTCCGCCCTTGTCGTGATCGCTGCGGACCTCGGCCGGGGTGGGTGGGCAGCACGCGATCTGAGCACCTCCGCCACATCGAAGTGGACCCAGACCGACTGTCGGGGCGGCCCGTGACCGGGGCGACGGCGCGCGTCGCCTGCGGGCGATGCTAAGTGGTCTGGCACGCAATTGCGGTGACGTATTCCGAGTTCCGAGTCAGGCCGCCTGGGGGACGGCGGGGTCGTCGGCGATGCGGGCGAGCAGGTTGTGCAGGTTGTCGCTGGTGAACCTCCACTCGAAGGGGGTGGCGATCTGGGCGTAGTAGTCCTGGAAGGCGAGCAGGCGGGCTGCAACTTCGTCGAGGTCGGCGAAGTCGTTGGGGGTCAGCACCTTGCGTTGAACGACGGAGAAGTAGATCTCTACCTGGTTCAACCAGGACGCGTGTACGGGCAGGTGGACGAGGTGGGCGTTGTCGTAGGCGGCGCGCAGACGGTCGATGGCGGCCTGGCCGCGGTGGGACGAGCCGTTGTCGACCACCCAGAACACCCGCCGGGCTGAGGCGTAGGGCTCTTGGCGCATGACGTCGTCGACCAGGCGCATGAACGGGGCGATGCCGCTGGTGGCCTCGCAACGGCCGAACACCTTGGCGTGGTGGACGTCCCAGGCCGCGAGGTAGGCCAGCGCCCCGCGGCGGTGGTACTCGTGCTCGACGCGCATCGGCTCACCCGGCGCCGGCGCGACGGTGGGGTGCTTTGCGGTCGCGGGCTTGGATGCTGGTCTTCTCATCGGCGGACAACACGTAGTCGCCTGCGCCCAGCGGCGTGCGGTCCCACACGCGCTGGTACAGGTCGAGCACGCGCGCCGCCTTGGCGGCGAACTGGGGATCGCGGGGGAAGATCCGCGAGCGGTGCCACGGCTTGATCGCGTCGGCCGACAGCCACCGCCAGATCGTGGTGTCCGAGATCGACGCGGTGATGCCTTGGTCGACGGCGGCGCGGGCCAGGTCGGGGCAGTGCCAGCGCGCCAGCGGCGCGCCGCAGGTTGCAGGCAGCTCACACGCCAGCGCCTTGACCGCCACGACCACCTCTGGGGGGGAAACCCGGTGGCCGTCCGCCCCGGGGAAGGTCCGCCAACCCGGCGAGGCGTTGCTCGTAGAAGCGTTTGCGCCACCGCGACACGACCTGGCGGGGGGTGTCCAGACGCGCGGCGATCTCGTCGTTGCGCAGCCCGTCGGCGGCCATGAGCACGATCTTGGCGCGTACCACGTCGCAGTACGGTGACGTATAAGCGCGGGCGTTGGCCTCGAGCTGACGACGCTCGTCGTCGGTCAGGTCGATGCGGTACGGGCTTGTGCGCGGCATTCAGGCTCCCTTCGACAAGGGAACCATGCCGCGTCACCGTGCGAAAGTGTGGGACGAGCACGTCACTGTAGTTACGTGTAGGGGTACTAAAACCTGGATGTTTCGTCTGACTGGCGTGGCAGCGGTTGAGGTTGCATAGGAAAGCCCTCCTAACCTGCGAGAATGCGGTCTGTCAAAGGTCCACAACTCGCCAAGGAGGGCTCACCTACATGGTGCATG